>AACY020524222.1_pt1 | contig 15799 bp, 12 predicted proteins | sample 267378 | NCBI WGS metagenome assembly AACY02 (sample SAMN02954345, study PRJNA13694) | marine metagenome | biome: aquatic; feature: ocean; material: water; isolation source: isolated as part of a large dataset composed predominantly from surface... | reverse complement strand
GCGATTCACCACTTTGGCGGCCGCTGTTGGGTTGAGTGCAGCCAGGCGCTTACGCATGGCCGCATCGAGAATAAATGTGTCGGATAACTGCTGATAAACCCAGGGAGCTACCTGCCCTGTCGTGGCAGACCAACCCATGGTGTTGGTAACGTGGGTTTCAATGGCGCGCACACCCTCGTAACCGTGATCGAGCATCGACTCGTACCACTTGGGGTTCAGCACCCGGGTCCGGGTCTCTAGGGTGACTTGCTCGGCGAGGGTGCGAATGCGCTCGTTGCCACCGGTGTGATCGGCGATGTACACCGGCACATCGCTGCCGGGTCGCTCGCGTCCAATGGCGCGACTGATGCCACCCAAAGTGTCGAAATAGTGATCGACCGTCGTCACACCTAATTCAACCGAGTCGAGATTCTGGTAGGCAAGATCAACCCGCCCCAGCAAATTGGTAAGCAGCTCGGTCTGGCTATCGACGGCACCGTGACGACCGTAGGCGTGGCCTTTGCGGCGAGTGAAGGTCTCCGCCAGTTCCGACTCATCCTCCCAGGCGCTGCTATCGATGAGCATATTGACGTTCGAGCCGTAAGCACCCTCGGCATTACTGAAGACGCGCAGGGCCGCGGTCTCGAAATCACAGCCATGGGTGGCCTGATAATGCAGGGCATTGGCGCGGATAGGATTGTCACTGGCGCTTTCGTGCTCGGCATTTGCCGCAAGCCAGGCAGCATCGGCTAATAATCGGGTTTGCATGGGTAGCAAATCCCGAAAGATACCCGATAGGGTCATCACCACGTCGACCCGGGGTCGACCGAGCTCCTCTAAGGACAGCAACTCTGCCCCCGAAACACGGCCGTAACTATCAAGATGAGGCCGAGCCCCCATCAGTGCCAAGGCTTGGGCGATAGCAACCCCTTCACTCTTTAAGTTGTCGGTGCCCCAGAGCACCAAGGCCACCGCCGAGGGCTGCTGCTGGGCATCGGCCTGATGCCGAGACAGTAGCTGTTGCGCCTGGCGCGCACCCTCTTCCACCGCAAATCGACTGGGCAGCCGGAATGGATCAAAGCCATGGATATTGCGGCCGGTAGGTAAAATATCGGGGTTTTTCAGCACATCTCCCCCCGCCACCGGCGGGATGTAGCGGGCATCAAGGGCGCGCATGAGCGCCGGTAATTCGTGATCGTCCTCTAGGTGGTGATGGCTGCGATGCAGCGTGTGGACAAGCGCTTCAGCGTCGTTTGCGGCCGGCGCATCGATTCTACGCAACAGCTGTGCAACATCGGCACCCTCGTTCAGTGCTGCCAGCCAATTATCATCGAGTTCAACGCCGTCGCTGGCGCGGGCAACAGAGCGCAGCAAGTCATCGCGCTCGGCGGCAGGGGACGTTTTACCTACCACATGCAAACCGTAGGGAATCAGCGACTGTTCAATCTCATCCAGTTGATCCCGTAAAGCCTGAATAGCCTGCTCGGCTTGCTCCAAGGGCCAGGGTTCGGCGGTATCAATTAAGTCCACATCCACGGCCTGAGTGTGGATCAAGGTAACCAGATCGCGGCCTTGCTGCTCGGCCATCGCCACATCGCGGGTACGCCACAGATCAATGCTATCGCGCAGTTCAGTAAAGCCCCGATAGAGATCAGCCTGAGCCACCGATGGGGTTAAATAGCTCACCAAAGTTGCGGCCGATCGACGCTTGGCAATCAATCCTTCTGAGGGATTATTCGAAGCGTACAAATAGATATTCGGTAGGTGGCCAATCAATCGGTCGGGCCAGCACTGGGCCGACAACCCCACTTGTTTACCGGGCATAAATTCGAGGGCACCGTGGGTACCAAAATGAAGAACCGCATCCGCTGCCCAGGTGTCGCGCAAGTAGCGATAGAACGCCGAGAACGCATGGGTGGGAGCGTGTCCGCCCTCGAACAGTAGCCGCATCGGGTCACCTTCGTAACCCATAGACGGTTGCACAGCGACCAGCACATTGCCCAACTCGATCCCGAGAACAAAAAGCGATCGTCCGTCTGTCAAATGACGACCCGGTGCCGGGCCCCACTGGGCTTCAATCTCTTCAAGCCATGTTTCCGAGCGCACATGATCGTCGACACTGATGCGGGCGCAGACGTTGGCGTCGACCCCGTACCGCAGCGCATTACCTTTGAGCACCGCGTCTTGCAGCGCCGCCATCGACTCGGGCATTGCCACGGTGTAGCCCTCGGCAGCCATGGCATTTAAGGTGTTCCACAGGGACTCCCAAACACCTAAATGGGCGGCTGTACCCGTGCTACCCGCATTGGGTGGGAAGTTGAATAACACCACTGCCACCTTGCGCTCGGCCTTCGATCGGCGACGCAACTGGACAAGGGCGCCAACACGGCTGGCCAAACAATCAACCCGCTCACCATGGGGCTGCATGTCCCCTTGGCCGCCCCGACCGCCGCCCACTTCCCCGTCACTGCGACCCCCAAAGACCATAGGGCCCGTGGCGCCATCGAGCTCGGGAATGGACACCATCATGGTGGCTTCAATGGGGGTCAAACCAAGGTTCGACTGCTGCCATGTCCCCAGACTTTGGAACTCTAGCGCCTGCACGGCAATGTAGGGCACATCCAATTGGGTGAGCGCCACTTGCGCAGCATCGGTGTCGTTGTAGGCGGGACCACCCACCAATGAAAAACCGGTGAGTGAAACCACCGCGTCGACCTGACTCACACCCTTATCGAGGAAGAACGCATCGATGGCTGGACGAGCATCAAGACCACTGGCAAATACGGGTATCACCCGCAAACCCTTTGCCTCGAGGGCTTCGATCACCGCATCGTAGTGTGCTGTATTCCCCGCTAGCGCGTAGGCGCGCATCACAATGAGACCAACGGTACCGACGGTTTTGTCAGTGCTCGGTAACGCCTGTAAATCGGCGGCAATACGCTGGCTAATGGCCGGGTGATAAACCCCCAACTCCGGGTAGTCCACGGGGGCTTGGGGTGCGGGCAACTGACGCAACGCCTGACGCGGGCCACTCGCGTAGCGGTGCACCAATAAGCGCACCATACCCTCCAAGTTCACCTGAGAACCGGCGAGCCAATACTGCAATGTCAGGAAATAGGCGCGCACATCTTGCGCGGTGCCGGGGATGAACTTCAAAATGCGCGGTAAGCGTTTCAGCATTTTAAGCTGCTGCGCCCCATTGTTGGCGCCACCACCGGGTTTACTTTTGCCCCGCAAGCGCTTTAGCAATGCCGCGGCACCGGTGGGCTCGCTACCCATATTGAAACGCCCCATGCGGGTTAATCGCATGACTTCGCCGGCGGACATGCAACACACCATGGCGTCGCAGTGATCCCGGCGAGCTTCAAGGGCCGGCAGCACCGCTTGAATATGGGGCTCCATGAATAACATGGTGACCACCACAATATCGGCCTGGCTAATGTCATCGCAGCAGCGCTGTGCACAACTGGGCGAGGTATCCCAGTCCGCAGCCGCGTGTACCGACAAGGTGAGCCCGGGCATGTCACGGTGTAATTGCTGCTCAGCGCGCTGAAAAGCGCTGCTGACATGGCTATCGAGGGTCACTAACACAACCCTCACCGGAATCGCCTCGGCGCCGGAAGCGCTAGCGACTGAAGTGCGCTTTGGCTTCATAGAGGGTATCCACGTCGATGGTTGCTATGCCCTGCTCAACGGCAAATTGCTCGGTGTTGCGGCGGGCTTTACCGCGCACAAAGAACGGAATTTTCTTCAGCTCTCGCTCGGCACATATTGCCCAGGCGGGTCCGCCCAAGGGGGGCGCATCGGTGTCTGTGGCGACAGGTACCGCTCGCTCGGCACTGTCTAAGTGGGACGGTACGGCGGTATCGTTAAATTCAAAGTCCTCCCGGAACATGCCCAGCAGGTGCTCTTCCAGACCCATCATGAGCGGATGGATCCAGGTATCGAAAATGACATTGGCGCCCTCGATGCCCATTTGGGGTGAGTAGCGTGCCGGGTAGTCTTGTACATGGGCAGGGGTTGCGATGACCGCGCAGCCTATTCCCAACCGCTTAGCAATGTGGCGCTCCATTTGCGTACCCAGCACCAGCTCGGGTTGCAGGGCCTCTATGGCCGCCTCCACCGCCAGATAATCGTCGGTAATGAGCGCCTCTAAACCCAGTTCCCGGGCCGCTTCGCGCACGTCCCGCGCCTGCTCCCGGGAGTACGTGCCCAGACCCACAACATCAAAGCCCATCTCTTTACTGGCCATACGCGCCGCCGCGACCGCGTGGGTGGCATCGGCAAAAATGAACACACGCTTACCGGTGAGGTAGGTGGAGTCAACCGAGCGTGAGTACCAGGGTAATCGGCTAGCAGCGACCAGATCGGCCACAGTCGGCAACTCGAGGACCTTGATCACCTCTGCAATAAAATCGCGGCTGGCACCAATACCCAAGGGCACGGTTTTAATGGTGGGCTGGCGATACTGACGCTCGAGCCAGCGGCAAACGGGGGCCGCTACCTCGGGATACAAACAGATATTGGCGTCGGCTTCAGGGAGCGCAAGAATATCGGCAGGCGCTGCACCCAAGGGCGCCACCACATTGACATCAACACCGATGGCGCTTAACAAACGCTCTACTTCCACTACATCATCGCGGCAGCGAAACCCCAACTTGCTCGGCCCCAATAGATTGACCGATGGCCGCTCGCCCTCGGGCCGAACCCTAGCTTGCTGTCGGGCCGGTACATTGGCAGCTAACAAGCCTCGTACAATCTGGAAAAAAGTTTCCCCCGCACCCCAGTTTTCTTTGCGGGAATAAGCGGCCATCTCTAGGGCGATCACAGGCACACCCAGATCCGCCCCTTCGGCCAGGGCCCCGGGCTGATCTTGAATGAGTTCCGCGGTGCAGGAATCGGCCACTAACAGCAATTGGGGTTGGTGATGCTCGACCGCCGCGCGCAGGGTATCGGTCACCTTCTCTGCGGTGCTGCCCCCCAAGTCGCGAGCCTGAAACGTTGTATAGGTCACCGGTGGACGACGGCCATCGCGCTCAATCATGGTGAACAGCAGGTCGGCGTAGGTATCGCCCTGAGGTGAATGCAGTACCAGATGCACATTGCGCATAGAGGCGGCGATGCGAATCGCCCCAAAGTGCGGTGGGCCTTCGTAGGTCCAAAGCGTTAACTCCATGAGCCCACCTCCAAACGCCCTTCTCGGCGTAAAGGTCGCGCAAATAATTCCGCCAAATCGGCGGCCTGCTCGAAACCTTGGATGGGGGTAAACAGCAGCTCTATCGACCACTTGGTACGCAGACCTTCAGCTTCCAATGGGTTGGCAATACCTAAGCCGCATACGGTTAAATCGGGCCGATCGGCGCGCACCCGAGCCAGTGCGGGCTCAAGATCTTGTCCTTCGACAAAACGGGTATCGCTATTGGCCCCGTTCGCGGTGAGCAAGCTCATGTCGGTGCGCAACCATCGCTCATCGTGAAACGGTGTACCCACCTCGATAGGGGTCATACCGCACTCGGTACTCAGGAAGCGCGCCAGCGGCATTTCAAGTTGTGAATCCGGTAAGAAACTAATGCGCTTCCCCGAGAGGTAGTCCCGTAACGGCGCAAGTGCCCTGCGTGCTCTGGCAATAGGTCCTGCCAATACCCCATCGACCGTCTGCGGGCTGACACCGAACGCTGCACTCGCCGCATGGAACCACAGGGCCGACCCCTCGATACCCAGAGGAAACGGCGCCTCGATAATCATCGCACCCCGGGCTTCCAAGGCCCGAGCGGTACTGCCCAAATAAGGTTGCGCCAGCAGGACACGCGTATTGCGACCGACGCTGGGCAGGGTGTCACTTTGCCGGCCCGGGAAAAATGCCACCCGCTCAATACCAATACTGGCAAACAAGCGATGAAATTGATCTTCAACGATATCAGGTAAGGTGCCGGCAATGAGCAACGAGGGTGCATCGTCCGTACTGTCGGGTAGCGCTGCCACCAATTGCTCAAGGCAGGCATCCTCACCTTGGCTAAAGGTGGTCTCGATGCCACTGCCCGAAAACGCTACGACCCGCAGCTTGCCACCATGAACCTGCTGCAAGCGTTTTGCCGCATTGTCCAGATCGAGCTTAATCACCTCTGATGGGCATGACCCCACAAGAAATAAACTGCGTATCGAGGGCCGGCGGGTAAGTACCTGCGCCACCACCCGATCGAGCTCCGCATTGCAATCGGCCATGCCGGCCAGGTCGCGATCCTGTAACACCGCCGTGCCGAAACGGGGCTCGGAGAAAATCATGACGCCACCTGCGGACTGCAACAGATGGGCACAGGTGCGCGAACCCACCACCAAAAAAAACGCGTCCTGTATTTTGCGATGCAGCCATATGATGGACGTGAGACCGCAGAAGACGGCCCGCTGGCCGCGCTCTTGAATAAGCGCCTGGGCAGCGTCGGGCTCAACCTGCCGCGCTATAACCTGGCTATTCACCTGGCTATTCACCTGGCTATTCACGAGTGCGCCCCTGAAAAGGCGCTGTCTGTCACACCAGCACTTGTCGCGGCAAGCCGATGGTCCTGCTCATCAAGTCTGGCGGCACGCAACTTCAATAAGAACTGGGCGGCGTTGACGACGTAGGCGGCATAAGCCACCAAGGCCAATACCATTTGCTGTGAGGCGGGTATCCAATGGAATAGCCAACACAGCACATAGGCCACATGCAATACAATGACGCCCATGCTAACGACGTCTTCCCAGAAAAAGGCCGGTGCAAATAAATAGCGACCGAACACCACTTTTTCCCAAATGGCACCGGTGATCATAATGGTCAGTAGAAAGGTGGTTTTCAGCAGCACCGACGCCACCGCTGCGTTGTAGCCGGTGCCGTTGCTCAAATAATTCACGACAAACACCAGGCTCACCGCAAACACCAGAAATTGCAGGGGTGCCAGTACACCCTGAACCAGAGTCCACACTGTGTTGTCTCGCCGCTCGCGCTGTTGCGGCGTGTATAGACCTGAAGGCCTGCGCTCATCCTGACGTGTGGCCATGGGGCCCCCGGCGAACCGCTATGAACTTGCCTCCGAGGGTAGTCCTCGACACTCACAGTGTCAATCTATTAAGACATTATGTGATGTACCGAAAAATAGACGCTTTAGCGCTGAAGAGTCCTCAGCGCAAGATGCCCCAAGAGGTCAAGAACAAGCCATCAAAAAGACCCGGCAACCAAGGTGTCCATTTTCTTGGACATTGGCGTACACATTGTGTTGATTTTGTGAGACGATCATTTGCTTCCCAAGGGTCGCCACCCCCTCGGCGACGCCCGCGCACCGGGGATGCTGGTCTTGCTTTCCCGCTGCGCCCCAAATGAGGCATGGTTTTGCTAACAGACACCGATAGCCGCGCGGTTGCTGCGGCCGTAGATGCCCTGTCGGACATCCAACTGACGCTTAATGGCAACAACGCTGTGGTCAGCGTGAATGTCAGCAATTCTGAACGCCAAGATTTAAAACAGTTGCCCTGGCAGGGCCAGTTGTGGACAGAGCTAGCCGGTGACGCCCATCAGGCCAGCGCCGAGCGCGCCCTCACGAAAGCGCGCCAGACCCCGGGGGTACCGGTCCGCCTCGATATCGAACACCCGTGGGCGGGCTTTGAACAAACCCTCCCCATTAGCTATCGCCTGATCGCCGATGACAACAACGATACCGTGTATGCTCTGGGTATCGACCTTCGGGCGGTGGCTAACCTGCGACAACAACTGGCCAATGCACAACAAGCCATGGAGCACGACTACTGGTCCATGCGCCACATCGAGAATCGCTATCGCCGCCTGTTCCAAATGGCCAGCGATGGGTTTCTGGTGGTCGATGACGTCAGCACACGTATTCTCGAGGCCAATCCCAGGGCTACCGCACTGCTATCACAGGATGAGCGGAGTATTGTGGGGCGACCCTTCCCCCTGGGACTCATCGTCGACGGGGCCGAGCAAATCACCGATGCCATGGTTGAGAGTCGGGCCGCGGGCACCGGCTCGGTGACCCTTAACGTTGGCGAACATCGCTGCCGGTTCGAGGTGAACTACCTGCGCCAGGATCAAGAATCGCGACTGCTGATTAAGGTGACTGCCCTCAGCGAGCCCAAGGGCGCGAATGAGGCAGAAGCCAACAGCGGCTTGTTGCAGGCCGCACCCGATGCGGTGGTGGTAGTTGATGAACGCGGCATCTTGCTGGATTGCAACCGCACCTTCCTCGAATGGACACAGACACCGAACGAGGAACAGATACGGGGCCGACACGCGGATCAATGGATTGGCCGAACCAACGTCGACGCCAGCGTGCTCATGAGTAACCTGCGTCAGTATGGAACCGTGCGCCTGTATGCGTCGGTCTTGCGCTGCCGGTTTGGCAGTTTGATGGAGGTGGAAATATCGGCGGTTAAATTACCCGGTAGCACCGCCCAGTACGCGCTGTTTATTCGCGATGTGGCGCGCCGCGTGACCGCCGATCACCCGATGTCGCAACAGCTCCCCAGCTCGATTGAACAGATTACGCGTCGAGTGGGGCAAGTCCCCCTTCGAGAACTGGTGCGTGAATCCACCGACGTCATTGAGGCGCTGTGTATTGAAGCGGCCTTGGAGTTAACCCGGGATAATCGTGCATCGGCCGCTGAGCTGCTCGGTTTAAGTCGCCAGAGCCTGTATACCAAGTTGCGCCGCTACGGTATCGGTGACACCAGCGACGACGAATAGTCTAAAAAATCTAACAATTAAAAACTAAAGTTCAATTGACACTTTTTGGCTCGACTGCCTATAGTCGTGCCATGCAGCGTACCGGTATCTCTAGCGCCAGCAGCGCCCGGCTCTCCTTCACCGGCCTACTGGAACTGCTCAAGCCCATCACATGGTTCCCACCTATGTGGGCATTTCTATGCGGTGCAATTTCCGCCGGCACCGGCATTACCGACCATCTGTGGCTTTTACTCGCGGGTATCGTGCTCACCGGCCCCCTGGTTTGTGGCGCCAGTCAAATCATTAATGACTGGTGCGATCGGGACGTCGACGCGCTGAATGAGCCCCATCGACCGATCCCATCCGGGCGCGTCCCAGCGATGACCGCCCTGGTGTTCGCGTGGCTCTGGAGCACCTTGGCAATGACCTGGGGCGCCGCACTTGGCACCACCGTAGCAGTGGCCACCGGTGCCGCACTGATACTTGCCTGGGCCTACAGCGCACCGCCGCTTCGACTAAAACGAAATGGCTGGTGGGGCAATAGTGCCGTTGCCATCAGCTACGAGGGCCTGGCGTGGGTCACCGGCGCGGCCCTATTCCTCGATGGGCAGCTGCCGGGGCCAGCCATTTTGATCCTCGCTGCGCTCTACAGCATTGGTGCCCACGGCATCATGACCTTGAACGATTTCAAATCCATTGACGGCGATCGCGTCATGGGATTGCGCTCTCTACCCGCAATGCTGGGGGCACTCCCCGCCGCTAAACTGGCCTGCGCCGTTATGCTGATACCGCAATTAGTGGTCATTGCACTACTGTATCACTGGCAGGCCCCTTGGTTCGCCACAGCCATTGTTGCCCTGGTGATTGCCCAATGCCTGGCCATGATGCGATTGCTACGGGACCCCGAGCGCTTCGCGCCCTGGTATAACGGCACCGGGGTCACCGCCTATGTCGCCGGCATGATGATTGCGGCAAGTGCTCTGGCAAGTATCGCAGGCGCCACCCCATGAGCACCTCACTAAGCTGGCTAGGGATTGTTCGACTCGGTCTCGTGCAGACCGCCCTAGGGGCCATCATTGTGCTCACCACCTCTACCCTTAACCGCATTATGGTGGTGGAACTGGCGCTACCCGCCATGTTGCCGGGTTTTTTAGTGGCCGTGCACCATATCGTGCAATTGGCCCGTCCACGCATTGGTCACGGTTCCGATTTGGGTGGGCGCCGAACCCCCTGGATCATTGGCGGTATGCTGGTCTTGGCAAGCGGCGGTTTCTTGGCGGCCTTGGGCACCGCATTAATGACCGACAATGTCTGGCTAGGCACTGCCATTGGCTTTTTAGGTTTCTTCGGGATAGGCCTGGGCTCCGGTGCCACCGGCACATCCCTTTTGGTGCTGCTTGCTAAACAGGTGAGTCCCGAGCGCAAACCCGCCGCAGCGACCATCGTCTGGTTCATGATGATCGCAGGATTTGCCGTCACCGCAGGGGTGGCGGGTCAATTCCTCGATCCCTACAGCCATGGACGATTGCTGACCGTCACCGGTACCGTGTCCCTTGGTGCTATTCTGCTCACGTTGCTCGCCATTCGGGGGGTTGAGCCACAGGCTTTGGCCACAAGCACCACCGTCCAAGCCACCGGATCCCCCGCCTTTGGCAAAGCCTTGGCTGCGGTCTGGGGGGAACCTGCCGCCCGTCGATTCACGGTATTTGTCTTCATCTCGATGCTGGCTTATAGCCTACAAGATCTCATCTTAGAGCCATTTGCAGGCCTCGCTTTTGGCATGACCCCTGGTCAATCCACGGCACTCGCAGGGACTCAACACGGCGGTGTCTTGGGGGGCATGCTGGCGGTAGCGATCACCGGCTCCCTCTTTAAAAAAGCCAGCGCCCTGTTACTGCGTCGCTGGCTGATTGTGGGTTGTATTGCCAGTGCTGCTGCACTGATGGGTCTGGCCTGGGGAGGCCTGCACCCCAGCAACTGGCAGCTGTCACTGAATGTTTTTGTTCTTGGGTTTGCCAATGGTGCGTTTGCGGTAGCGGCCATCGCCAGCATGATGATGCTGGCAAGCCAAGGTCACTCGGGTAAAGAGGGACTGCGGATGGGGCTCTGGGGCGCTGCACAGGCTATTGCCTTTGCATTGGGTGGTTTCACCGGCACCGTAGCGGCCGATCTGGCTCGGCAATGGCTGACAGAGCCCGCTCTGGCCTACGGCGCTGTTTTTCTGTTTGAGGCGGCCTTGTTCATCGTATCGGCTCAGCTCGGGGCCGGTATTCGGGTGCCTGCTACCACCGGCAGCGATGCCTCAAACCAACCCCGCTTTGGGGATATCGCCATGCACGAAATGATGGATGGGGGAGTATCATGACCACAACCGACTTTGACGTTGTCGTCGTAGGGGGTGGCCCGTCGGGTGCCACTGCGGCCAACGAACTGACGCTGGCGGGTGCTCGGGTACTGCTGCTCGAGCGCAACTTCCGTATCAAGCCCTGTGGGGGCGCCATACCCCCTTGCCTGTTGGACGAGTTTGATATTCCCGAATCTCTACTGGTGGCACGGATTCGTGCTGCCCGCATGATCTCGCCGAGCTATCAAACGGTCGATATGCCGGTTGAGGGGACCTTCGTCGGTATGGTCAATCGCGATGAGTTCGACCCCTGGCTGCGCGAACGGGCGCAACGTAATGGCGCAGATGTGCGCACAGGGGTTTTTAAACGTGCCGAGTATCGCGATGATGACAACCTTGAGCTGACCTACGAGCGCAAAGGCGACGGCGCCGGCACCGTCACCGTGTCGACACGGTATTTGATTGGCGCCGACGGCGCCCGCTCGAAAGTCGCCAAACAGCGTATTGCCTGTGCCGATAAGCTGAAGTGGGTGTTCGCCTATCACGAGATTATTGATGCACCTGCCCGTGCCAGTGAGCACTATGACGCAGAGCGCTGCGACGTGTGGTACCAAGGAGATTTATCACCGGATTTCTACGCTTGGGTATTCCCCCACGGCAAGCACGCCAGCATCGGCGTGGGCAGCGAGAGCAAACAGTTCTCTGCCACCGACGCGGTAACCTTGCTACGGCAACGCACGGGACTTGACTCCGCAGACACCGTGCGTCGAGAAGGCGCCCCCATCCCTATGAAACCACTGCCTCGCTGGGACGATGGTCGAGGTGTTCTGCTATCGGGGGATGCCGCAGGGGTTGTTGCACCCGCCTCAGGGGAAGGTATTTACTACGCCATGCATTGCGGCCGACTGTCAGCACAGGCGGTCTTACAGAGCCTCGTCCACGGAGACTCGCGCCATTTACGCCAAGCGCGAAAACGCTTTATGAAAGGCCATGGAAAAATATTCTGGGCATTGGGGCTATTACAGCGCTTTTGGTACGGCAACGACCGCCGGCGAGAGAAGTTCGTGGCCATGTGCCGAGACCCGGATGTGCAGTACCTCACCTGGCAGTCCTACACCACCAAAAAACCAGTCCGCCGGCGCAAGGTGCAACATCTTCGGGTGGCCCTGAAAGACGTGGCGCAACTTATGGGTTTGGCACGGGCCTAAGCCGGCGTGGAACAGTGGCTATTATCGGGGCGTCTGATTGACGCCATCGTCCTGCTCATTGCCCTGGAAGTCCTACTGTTTTGGGGGCTGAGACAAACAGCCAGTGGGCGGCGATGGCTTCCGGCACTGGGAAGATTGCTACCGAACCTATTATCGGGCGCCGTGCTAATGGTCACCCTGCGCTTTGCCCTGACCGATTCACCCTGGTGGTGGATCGCCGCAGGCTTGAGCGCGGCGCTGGTTTGTCATTGCTGGGATCTGTGGGTACGCCTCAGCCCCGTAACCGAGCCCTACGGGAACTAGTCACTGCCTAAGCGCTGATAGCGGTGCACCAAACTGCGCAAATGGGCCATTGATGCTTTCATAAGGTACAAGGCTTCCAACCAGCCTTTACTGTGCAACTCGCTGATGGTTGCCAAGTCCATGCCGCTGGATTTTTTCTGGGATACTGCAAACATGCCGGTGAGGGTCTTCTTTTCACCCTGGTGATCGTTGAAACTCACCCGAGTCTCCTCGAGCAGTTCCTGCGCCATCAAATATTCAATGAACGCGGTTACCTGCGACTCACCATCGGCCAGCAACGACAGTACCTCTCCTTGACGCGCAGATATCAGAGGGGCTGCCAGCATCGTCAAACAATACCTCACCTTGATCTTGAGACAGTCGCGGGCTGTCCGCATCGACCATGACAAAGGGATTAGTGTTACTGGCATCCTCGGGGCGCCGCCCCATGCGGAATGGCCGCACTTGCAAGTTGAGGGGCACGTAGCTGGCATCCCATTTATTGCCCTGCAGAAACAGGTTTTGCGTAGGGAACAGCCCTAAAAGTGCGGTGAGTCGGTAGCGACCACTGTCTTTCGATTGGATAACCACCACCGGAAAATCGGCCACCAGATGGGTCAGCTCCGGCAAGATAACCGGCACCGACGACACGCTGTCACCCAACTCAGCCCCATAGCTTTGGCGCACCCGCAGCTGGGTGTGCTTAGACTTATCAAGCGCTACATAACGACTCATCGATTCTCCCCGCCCAACATCAACGCTATGTGCTGCCTATGCAACGCACGCGAAGGGTTATGTCATCTTTATCAAACAGGGAAAATCTCACAAGCGCAAGGAAGTTTCCAGCGCCAATCGCACAATAATGTCCCTACCAGGCAGGTGCGACCCGGGTCTGCTCCGGCAATTCATTGCTCTGAGTCGGCAATAAATACAGGCCAGCAAAGGTCAGTGCGCTCTGCACCGCCACAACGGCACGACCCAAAGCCCCCGTCACACCCCCTTTTGCCCGCAGCCGATCACTTTTTTGGCTCAGCTTTAGCAGTCTATCCATGCCCCGACGAAAGCGCGGATCATCGGTGTTCAGGGTGAGTGGGAAAACCTGCCGGGATATTTCAGTGGTGATATCGAACACCTTGTAGTCATACTCGGTGATATCCATACCAAACCCTTCATACAGGGCAGGTCGACTGTGGTCGCGTACGTACATCGTGGAGTATACGGCCAGCAGGAAAAACCGAATCCACAGCTTGTTATGGCCCCGTAGGAGCTCTGGGTTGGCCCGCATCAGTAGCGCAAAGGCCTCACCGTGGGCGTATTCATCGTTGCACCACTCCTCGAACCAATTGAAGATCGGGTGGAACTGGTATTCGGGATGCCGCTGTAAATGTCGGAAAATGGTGATGTAGCGCGCGTAACCGATTTTTTCGGATAAGTAGGTTGCGTAATAAATAAACTTGGGACGGAAGTAGTGGTACTCCTTTTTCTGCTTGAGCACACTTAAATCAACGGCCACTCCCATTTGATTCAGCGCCAGGTTAATGAAGCCCGCATGACGGGACTCATCCCGGGCCATGTAGCGCATAAGATCAGCGATGTCCTTGTTCTCAACGTGCTTCTCGATCTCTTGATATAGTACGCAGCCCGAGTATTCAGAGGTAATCGAGCTAACCAGCAGGTCAAGAAAATCGGCTTTCAACGCGGGGCGCTCATCGAGACTGGTTTCATCGAATTGGAAGCGGCGTTTAAAGTGCTCACGATTCTTATCGAGGGCGAAGTCCGCCATCATTTCGTCCCACTCGGCACGCACTGGCGTCACATCGAGCTTATTCAATGTGTCGTAATTGGTGCGGTAGAATCGCGGGGCCAACAGGCGGTTCTCCAGCGCCTGTTCCGTTGAGTCATTCATACTGCTAACAGCCAATCCTGTCATGGTGCTCCCCCCCGCCCGCGGGCGATTCATCAAACCACTGTTACGTTGGGTCGCTTCCCCACCCAACACTGTAAATTTTACTTTATTCTGCTTATGTCCAGCTTAGTTGACTTGATTTTTAGGATCAAGAGGTGCGGAATAAACAAACATCGAAGCAGACCGCTGGGGGCGGGGTGTGCTGCGGTGGCCAATACGGCCTAGCAATCCAAAGGAGCCCAGCGTGACCAATACACAAGTGCCCGCCACTCATACCAACACTACCGACGATACCTCCGCCAATGCCCCTGAGGCACTTTTGCATTTGGCCTATGTCAGCACCCAAACTCGACTGATGAGCGGTGCAGACCTGCTAGCGCTGTTAGATGAAGCCCGCAGCAATAACTGTCAGCGGGGCGTCACGGGCCTGCTACTGCACAAGGAGGACGCTTTCTTCCAAGTACTCGAGGGCCCTGAGACGGCGGTCCGAAGCACGTTCCAAAGCATCATGGCAGACGAGCGCCATAAGAATATCGAAGTGCTGTTAGAAGAGCCTTTGGAAACTCGACAGTTCCCCGATTGGCAGATGGGCTTTTCCGACTTGGACAACATCGATCCGTCTTTGGTCCCTGGCTTTAGCCACTTTATGAGTGAAGAGCGTTGCCCTCGGCGTTTTTTAGAGGAGCTCAGTGCCAGCAAACGGCTCGCGGTCATGTTCCGCGACCTTCAGTAAACGATAACAACAGAGTAAGCTGGGGCCTCCTTGATTCGAGGTACCCGCCATGATTGAGCGTCGTTTTGTGCTAAAAGCCTCCGCCGTCGGAACAGCCATGATGGCGACGGGCACCGCTACGGCCTGGACCGGCAGGACCGAACCGCCGACCGCGCAACAGAGGGAGTCACTACTTGACTACCTGCGACGCACAGGCGACGGCACCGACCAAGCCACCTATGCGCGATGGCTCGGGGCGGCCAATGCCTTCAAAGAGGGGGATGACATCATTGGTGTTGCAGCCCCCAACGACGCCGTGCGCCTACTGGCACGCACGCTCCTCAGCAATACCAGCCTCCGAGAAATCGATGATATGGCAGGCCATCGTGATCACGTGTGGCGTTTCGCCAACGAGGCACGGGATCCGACCCTAGCCGCTGAATTGGCAGACACAACCCTCGGGGCGCTCAAAAATCAGTTGCTGGGTTCACCGGGGGCGCAGTGCGCCACACTGGGCACAGGTCTATCAAGCGATGCCATTGCCGCCGTGGTACGACTGATGAGCAACGACGAGCTCGTGGCCGTCGCCGCCAAAGTCTTCAATCCACTGCCCGGTAGCAACATTGGCGCCAAGGGCTACATGGGAGCACGGGTGCAG
>AACY020525703.1_pt1 | contig 15801 bp, 15 predicted proteins | sample 267378 | NCBI WGS metagenome assembly AACY02 (sample SAMN02954345, study PRJNA13694) | marine metagenome | biome: aquatic; feature: ocean; material: water; isolation source: isolated as part of a large dataset composed predominantly from surface... | reverse complement strand
CGGTAATTTTGTTCAAGCCTAATGATTTCAGCACCCGGAAAGTCGCGTTCAAACCGCAAAATGTTGCCAACCTCGGCACCACGCCAGCCATAGATCGACTGGTCATCATCACCAACACAGGCCAAATTGGGCTGGTCGCCGCAAAGATGTCGCAACCACATATATTGGGCGACGTTCGTGTCCTGATATTCGTCAACCATCAGGTAGCGAAGCATTTGCCGATATTGCCCACGCACATCCTCGTGCTGGTCCAAAAGGGTGATGGCATGGAGCAAAAGATCACCAAAATCAGCTGCGTTAAGTGTCGCAAGGCGTGCCTGATAGGCCGCATAAAGTTCCGGCCCCCGCCCATCTGCAAAATCAGACACCATTTCTGTCTTGATTTTGTCCGGCGTGAGGCCCTTGTTCTTCCAGCGATCAATCAACCCCGCCAGGGCCCTGGCGGGATGTTTTTTTTCATCGATTTTTTCGGCCTCAAGAAGCTGCTTGATCAGGCGCAGCTGGTCATCGGTGTCGATGATGGTAAAATCTTGGCGAAGCCCGATACGTTCGGCATGACGTCGCAGCATCTTGGCTGAGATGGCATGAAAGGTGCCGAGGAAGCGCAATCCCTCAACCGCATTGCCCACCAATTGACCCACACGTTCTTGCATTTCCCGGGCGGCCCTATTGGTGAAGGTCACCGCGAGAATTTGACCGGGATGGGCCTTCCCCTGGGCCAGGATATGGGCAATCCTTGTGGTCAGCACCCGTGTCTTGCCGGTTCCCGCGCCTGCCAACACAAGCAACGGGCCATCTGTTTGTTCCACGGCATGACGTTGCTCAGGGTTGAGGTCATTAAGATACTGGGTCATGGGGTCCTTATTTTGCGAGGCGGCCACATTGCATGTGCCCCCCAAATTTCATAACGATTCGCATGATGGAAGATCACAAGCGGTGAGACAACCGCGATGATATGTTGGAGGGTGCAAGTGGGACTAGATAAGCCAGAAGATGAAACATGGTTGGCAGCCTTACGGGGCATCGTCGGCGAAGAGCGTGTGAGCATCAACCCATCTGTTCTTGAGCAGCATGCGAAAGATGAATCCTTTCATCACCCCCGCATGCCAGCGGCGGTGGCATTTGCCAAAAACACCGAGGAAGTCTCAAAGATCCTCGCCCTTTGTAACGAATTTGGGCGACCTGTGGTCGGCTTTGGCGCGGGCTCATCCCTGGAAGGTCATGTGGTGCCGCCAGAAGGTGGGCGCGCGTTGACACTGGATCTTTCACAAATGAATGAGATCCTGCAGGTGAATGATGGCGATCTTGATTGTGTGGTGCAGGCAGGCGTCACAAGAAAACAATTGAACGAACATCTTCGGGGCACGGGCTTGTTCTTTCCCATTGACCCAGGCGCAGATGCCACCCTAGGCGGCATGGCCGCCACAAGGGCGTCGGGCACCAATGCGGTGCGTTACGGAACCATGCGCGAAAACATCATCAACCTCACCGCGGTCATGGCCGACGGCCGGGTGATCAAAACCGGACAACGGGCCCGCAAATCCTCAGCTGGATATGATTTGACAAGGCTGTTGGTGGGTTCTGAGGGCACTTTGGGCATTATCACCGAGCTCACCGTTCGCCTGCATGGTATCCCGGAATGTTTGGTCGCTGCCGTGGCCCCATTTGAAACATTGGAAGGTGCGGTCAATACCGTGATTGATGTGCTGCAATGTGGCCTTGCCGTCGGGCGTATTGAATTGCTCGATGAACTGCAGGTGCAAGCTGTGAACCAATATTCCGACAGCAGTCATGAAATATTGCCCACATTATTTTTGGAGTTTCAGGGCAGCGCGGCGCAATTGGCCGAGCAAAGTGACATGTTCCAAGAACTTGCGGAAGCCCATGGCATGAAGAACATCAAGTTTGGCCGGTTGGAAGAGGAGCGCAATGAATTATGGAAGGCGCGCCATTCTGTGTGGTATGCAAACCGCACCTTGCGCCCTGGTGCCCAGGGTTGGGCCACCGATGTGTGCGTGCCCATTTCTCATCTCGCCGAATGTATTCTTGAAACCAAAGAAGATATAGCGCAATCGGGCTTGATTGCGCCGATTGTGGGCCATGTTGGCGATGGTAATTTCCATCTCTCCATGATGATTGACCCCAATGACCCCAAGGAATTGCAACAGGCCCATGACCTTAATGAGCGTTTGCTGGCGCGGGCCTTGCGCTTTGAGGGAACCTGCACCGGCGAGCATGGCATCGGAGAAGGCAAAATTGATGCCTTGAAGCGTGAATTGGGTCCCGCGGTTGACGTTATGAAGATGATCAAACAGGCGCTTGATCCAAATAACATACTCAATCCCGGGAAGATTTTGGGGCCGCTTTAAGCCTGCGCACAACATGGACGCGCAGCGCACCCGATAACCCTGAGGGAAGGCCTTCCTCCACCCTGATGCGGTCAATGTCGTCGATGAGTGCGGCCAGCGTGAGGCCCCGCTCGCGGGCCTCCTCGCGCAATTCTGCCCAAAACACCTCTTCCAAAGACACGGAAGTTCGGTGGCCACGAATGGTCACCGAACGTTTGATGGGGTTCATTATTTTGGGGCAATCATTAATTCTGGGCGCACCACCCGGTCGAATGTTGCCTCATCCACAAAGCCCAACTTGATTGCTTCTTCACGCAAGGTGGTGCCATTTTTATGGGCTGTTTTGGCCACGGTGGTTGCGTTGTCATAGCCGATTTCTGGGGCAAGTGCGGTGACCAGCATCAAGGATTTTTCCAAGAGGTCCGCGATGCGGACCTCATCCGCCTGAATGCCTTCGACGCAATTTTTGGCAAAGCTGTCACAAGCATCGCCAATCAAACGGATGGAACGGATGAGGTTCCAGATCATCACGGGTTTGTAGACATTCAATTCAAAATGACCTTGGCTGCCTGCAAAGGTTACCGAGGTGTGGTTGCCCATCACCTCGCAACATACCATGGTGATGGCCTCACATTGGGTGGGGTTCACCTTGCCCGGCATGATGGATGAGCCTGGCTCGTTTTCAGGCAGGCGCAATTCACCCAGGCCACAACGCGGGCCAGAACCCAAAAGACGTATGTCATTGGCGATTTTGAACAGGCTTGCTGCCACGGTGTTCAAGGCGCCAGAGGCCTCAACCACGGCATCATGGGCAGCCAATGCCTCAAACTTATTCTCTGCCGTGGTGAAGGGAAGTCCGGTGATTTGGGCGATTTGGTCGGCCACCATCTGGGCAAAGCCAGGCTTGGAATTAAGGCCGGTACCAACCGCCGTGCCACCTTGTGCCAGGGCGAATAGGCCATCCATGGAGCGCTTGATGCGTGCAATGCCATAACGGATTTGCGTGGCGTAACCGCCAAATTCCTGACCCAAGGTGAGGGGGGTTGCATCCATGGTGTGGGTGCGACCGATTTTGACGATATCCTCAAACGCCTCTGCTTTTGTTTCCAAGGCAGCCAACAGTCGTTCCATGCCCGGAAAAAGCACGCGCTGCATTTCCTGGATTGCTGCCACATGCATGGCGGTTGGGAAGGTGTCATTGGATGATTGTGAACGATTAACGTGATCATTGGGGTGGACGGGATCCTTGGAACCAATCACACCACCCATGATTTCAATGGCGCGGTTGGAAATCACTTCATTGGCATTCATGTTGGATTGGGTCCCTGAACCCGTCTGCCAAACCACCAGGGGGAAATGGTCATCCAGTTTTCCCTGGTGAACTTCCGTGGCTGCGGCGATGATCGCATCGGCAATATTGGCGTCAAGATTGCCCAATTCTTTGTTGGCAGCTGCGCAGGCATGTTTCACCACACCAAGAGCGTGGACCACCGCCAGGGGCATGGTTTCACCGGCAATCTCAAAATTGATCAACGAACGCTGGGTCTGAGCACCCCAATAACGGTCACTTGCGACTTCCAGAGGGCCAAAGGAATCTGTTTCGGTGCGCGTGTTTGTCATCTTATCCTCTTAGTTGTTGGGTTTGTTGCGAAAGGCATCAAGTGAAATAACTTCGGCATCAGCGCTGGATGAGTTGCCTGGTGATGCATCCTGGACGGGCATTTTTTCTAACGGATCAGTGGTCATCACTTCAAATTGTAGGGAAAACATGGGTTCGGATGGGTCCCGAAAATTGATCAGCGCGTCAAAAGGAAAATACAAACGCTCAGGTTTTCCTGCAAATTGAAGTGTTACCCCAAAACCATCGTCACCCACCCGAAGATCGGAGAATTGGTGCTGCAGCACAATGGTAATGGCCTCGGGGTAGCGGGCACGCAGATGTTCCGGGATGATCACGCCGCCATGGGTGGTCACGGCGGTGATGTAAAAATGGTTTTCTCCTCGCAGGCCAAATTCCTCAACATCTTCAAGACAGGCGCGCACCACCCCAATCATCGCGTCATGCATCAGTGCGCTGTAATCAATTCCGTCCGTCATGATGTTGTGCCTTTGGTCGACTGGAAGCTCTCTTCGCTTGCCTTACAATAATCGGACCCATGTTTGGCAAGAAAAACCGAAGGGAAAGTGGGGGCTTCTGTTGCCAGGCGCCCCCGGGCCCCGCCTAGAGGGTCTTAACCGCTAGGAGTTCAATTCAGGCCAACTGCCGTTAGGCAGCAACAGCCAAAGCTTCGTTGTCGTTTGCAACTATTGCTTGTTGAACATTAACGGCGTGTCTCACCGAGTAGCCTTAGACCCTTTATTGCGCCCGTCGATCCCAAATCACCCCCATCAGCAGCAGCCAAAAAGCATATGAGTCGGCAGCTGTTGGTGGAGGTGGTGGCGTCGAAGCCACGTCCGGTTCGCCTATTCTGATCTTCAGTTCACTACCATTACCAATCAATATAGGTGCTTATCTTTCACGGCACAAGAAATGTCATCGAAGGCTTGCGGACAGATCATCCCTCATGTTGTTTTGATCAGGTAATGAGGGGCCGATTCATGACCCTTAAAAGCAGCCCGGAGGCATCATGCAAACCTACCTCGAACTCATGCAAAAAATTCTCGATGAAGGTGTGCGCCGGGAAGATCGCACCGGCACAGGGACACTTGGCATTTTTGGACACCAAATGCGCTTTGATTTGGGCGAAGGCTTTCCCATGGTGACCACCAAAAAGCTCCATTGGAAGTCCATTGTGCATGAGTTGTTGTGGTTCCTCAAAGGCTCAGGAAATGTGGCCTACTTACAGGAAAACGGCGTGTCCATCTGGAATGAATGGGCCGATGAGCGTGGGGATCTTGGGCCCGTTTATGGCGTCCAATGGCGCCATTGGCGTGATGCACAGGGCAAAGAGCATGACCAAATTGCCACGCTGATCGAGGATTTAAAAAACAACCCCTATTCCAGACGTCACATTATTTCGGCATGGAATGTTGGTGATCTGCCGAACATGGCTTTGCCACCATGCCATTTGCTGTTTCAATTTCATGTCGCCGAGGGGCACTTAAATTGCCAGCTTTATCAACGTTCCGCTGATGTTTTCTTGGGCGTTCCTTTCAACATCGCCTCCTATTCTCTTTTGGTGCACATGATTGCACCGCTTGTGGGGCTGAAACCTGGTGTCTTTGTGCATTCGTTGGGCGACACGCATTTGTATCTGAACCACTTGGATCAGGCCCGCGAGCAATTGACACGCGATCCTCGTCCCCTGCCGCGTCTTGAAATCATCAAGCCGCGCAACCACATCGATGAATATGTTTTCGATGATTTTGTGCTTCATGATTATGACCCACACCCCCACATAAAGGCCCCTGTCGCTGTATGACAAACCAACCCATTTGTTCTGCTGTCGTGGCCATGGCCCCCAACCACACCATTGGTGGTTGCAATGAACTTCTTTGGCGTGCGCCGAAGGATTTGAAGCATTTTAAATCCCTGACCGTGGACCATGCCATCATCATGGGCCGGAAAACCTTTGAAAGCATTGGCCGGAAATTGCCCAGGCGGCACACGATTGTGGTGACAAGCAAGCCAGCCTGGGAAATGCCGGATGTGGAAATTGCCGCAGGCATGCAAGCGGCCCTGGCCGCCGGTCGGCGTTATGCATCCCAGCATCAACAACGTGAATTCTTTGTGGTTGGGGGTGGTGAAATTTATCGCCAATTCATGCCATATATCCAACGTATTCACCTGACCAAGGTTGATGTCGATGTGTCCGGGGACACGTATTTTTATTGGCCTGAACAGGAATTTGTCGCGCGCACAGGACTTTTCTCCCTGGCAGATGACACCAACCCGAATTTGCATTTTCTTTGTTTGGATCGCCTGGACGGTTTGCCATTGGCACCCATGCCTACCTATATAACCGCTGAGTGAGCCGGGGCATCAGCATCCCGGACGGGGTGACGCCCGTTGGAAAAAGGTCGAGGAGCTAAAAATGCCTTGGAATGACAATAGCCAGGGGCCCTGGGGTGGCGGAGAGTCACCATGGGGCCGCGGTCAGAAGAACAACAACAATGGCAGCGGTGGTCGAAAAGATCCCCCGGGGCTTGATGAGCTTTTCAACGAAGTGAAAAAGCGCATGGGTGGCGGTGGAAACAATGCTGGTGGCGATAATGGTTTCAACCTGGGCAATTTTGGTGCCCGAGGCGTGCTGGTTGTTCTGCTTGTGCTTGTTGCAGGTTGGCTTCTTACTGGTTTTTACCGCGTGCAGCCGGACGAACAGGGCGTTGTCTTGCGCTTTGGTCAATATGTGAACACCACGGCGCCCGGTCTTCACTATCATTTGCCATATCCAATTGAAGAAGTGCTCACCCCGAAGGTGACCACCGTGAACCGCACCGATGTCGGTCAGACATTTGGGGATCAAAATCGTGGTGTTGGTGGCCGTGTGAATACCAGCGAAAGCCAAATGGTGACGCGTGATGCCAATATTGTGGACATTAACTTTTCTGTATTCTGGCGCATTAAGGATGCGGGCAATTATTTGTTCCGCATCGCTGACCCGGTCGCATCGGTGAAGGCCGTGGCGGAATCGGTGATGCGCGAGGTCATCGGACGCGATGATTTGGAGCCTATTTTGACCGAAGGTCGCCAACGTACGGAAGAGCAAGCCCGTGACCTGATGCAAGCCATTTTGGATGATTATCAATCGGGCATCGAAGTGACCCAAATTCAGCTTCAGAAGGTTGACCCGCCATCGGAGGTGATCGATGCCTTCCGTGACGTGGAGGCTGCGCGCCAGGACCAGGAGCGTTTGCGTAATGAGGCAGAGGCCTATGCCAATAAGGTCATCCCGGAAGCCCGCGGTGAAGCTGAAAAAATCAAGCAAGAGGCTGAAGCCTACCGCAACCGCGTTGTGGCAGAAGCAGAAGGTGAGGCTGTTCGTTTTGAAAAGATTTTGGACGAATACAAGGCCGCACCAGGGGTAACCCGTGAGCGTATTTACCTTGAAACGCTGGAGCAGGTGCTTAAGGGCAACAACAAAATTATCCTTGAGCAGAATGGTGGGGGCCAACAGGCGGTTCCATTCTTGCCCTTGGACAGGCTCGTCCGCCAGCCGAACAACCAAAATAGTGGAGCAGCACAATGAGAGGTATCATCGCATTAGTCGTGGCTGTGGTGTTGGTCATCATTGCCCTTTCGTCTGTTTTTACCGTGCGTGAGACCGAGCAGGCGCTCGTTATTCGCTTTGGTCGTGTTGTTGCTGAGCCCGTGACGCAGCCTGGTTTGCATTTCAAAATGCCCATTGTGGATGAGGTTGTGTATGTGGACCGTCGCCTGTTGTCCGTGACCACCCAGGAAGAGGAAGTGATCACTGAGGATCAGAAGCGCTTGGTGCTTGATGCATTTGCGCGGTTCAAAATTAATGATTCCCTGAAGTTCTTTCAGACGGTCAAAACTGACTTTGCTGCCGAAAGCCGCATGAGCACCATCCTTAATTCTGCCCTTCGTCGGGTGATTGGTACCCAGCAGATGGATGATGTTCTTTCCGGTGAACGAGCCAATTTGATGGTCGCCATCCGTGATGCAGTCAACCGTGAGGCCGAGATCCTCGGTCTTGATGTGGTGGATGTTCGGATCCGCAGGGTGGATTTGCCGGAGAATATCTCGCAATCAATTTTCCGACGCATGCAAACCGAACGTCAGCAGGAAGCTCAGCGTTTCCGTTCTGAGGGTAATGAGCAGTCACGTCGTATTCGTTCGGTTGCTGACAGGCAGGTGGTGGAACTTTTGGCCGAGGCCAACAAGCAGGCCGAGATTATTAAAGGTGAGGGGGATGCCGAGCGTAACCGGATCTTTGCCAATTCCTTTGGCCAGGATCCTGATTTCTTCGCCTTTTACCGCTCCATGTCTGCCTATGTGCAGTCTCTTGGCGGCAACAACACCTCCATGGTGCTGTCTCCGGATTCCCGCTTCTTCCGCTTTTTCAATGAGTCGGACGAAGATAGGGAAGCCCTGCCCAAGTGACGGATCTGCTTGTTGGATTGGCGCTGGTTTTTGTGGTGGAGGGGTTGCTTTATGCGCTCTTCCCCCAGGCCGCGCTTAACTTGGCCGAGAAAATGAGGTCCCTTCCGCAAGATCAATTGCGTATCGCTGGGCTTATGTCTGCCATCCTTGGTTTGGGGTTCGTTTGGTTGATTAGAGGGTAAATAAATACTGCCTTGGACTTTATTTTGCCTGATTTTCGCTTACCCGCGGCACAATTCGGGGCTACATGGAACAAAACAGGTCGTTAAAGGCCTAAGATTTTCAGGAGGTTTTTGCATGTTTCACCGTGTTAAGTTTGTTGCCATCGCCATGCTTATGGTGGTTGCCATGCCGCAAATCGGGCGATCGACGCCGGAATCATTTGCTGATCTGGCCGAGAAGTTGATGCCAGCAGTTGTGAATATTTCAACGTCTCAGAATGTTCCTGAGCGCCCCAATGTTCCGAGGAATTTTCCCCAGGGAAGTCCTTTTGACGACATGTTCCGGGACTTTTTTGAGCGTTTTGGTGCACCCCAGGACGGCTCACCCCGGATGGGTCCTGGCCGAAAGGTGCAGTCACTTGGCTCTGGCTTTATTATTGACGCATCCGGCTATGTGGTGACCAACAACCATGTGATTGAAGAGGCCGATGAAATTGAGGTCATCATGCAGGATGGAACAAGCTTGAAAGCAGAGCTTGTTGGTCGTGACCCCAAAACAGATATTGCGGTGCTCAAGGTGTCAGCGGATGAAGATCTTCCCTTCGTTCGCTTTGGGGACAGCAATGACCTTCGCGTTGGCGATTGGGTGTTGGCCATTGGCAACCCATTTGGGTTGGGTGGTTCCGTATCTGCTGGCATTGTGTCAGCCAGGCATCGCCGCATTAATGCCGGGCCCTATGATGACTTTATTCAAACCGATGCGGCCATCAACCGGGGCAATTCCGGCGGCCCGTTATTTGACACAGACGGCAGGGTTGTGGGCGTGAACACGGCGATCATTTCGCCATCGGGTGGTTCCGTGGGTATTGGTTTTTCCATCCCATCCCATTTGGCCGAAAATGTTGTCGATCAGTTGATTGAATTTGGTCAAACACGCCGGGGTTGGTTGGGTGTTCGCATCCAAACGGTTACGGATGATATTGCCGAGTCTGTCGGTCTCGACAGTGCCCGAGGTGCGTTGGTCGCGGGTATTTCTGCGGATGGTCCGGCAGCAAAGTCGAGCATGTTGGAGGGGGACATCATCATCACTTTTGATGGCAAGTCCGTGGATGAAATGCAGGATCTTCCAAGGATTGTGGCCGAGACAGATGTTGGCAAAGTGGTTGATGTTGAAGTTTGGCGTGAAGGTGAATCACGCATTATCAAAGTGACCATAGATCTGCTTGATGAAAGCATGGATGTGGCTGTTGCTGATGAGCGTGTTCCTGAATCCACCGCGGTTAGCGAAAATGTGCTGGGCATGAAATTGTCCAACATCACCAGCGCATTGCGGGCGCAATATGGGCTTTCCGATGGCGTTCAAGGCGTGTTGGTGCTGGAAGTTGATCCCTCATCCCAAGCTGCGGAAAAGGGGATTGGTGAGGGTGATGTCATCGACAAAATCTTCTCGGACAACATCACCACCCCTCGGGAAGCGGCTGATGCGGTCAAGAAAGTCGGTGCCGCAGGTGGGACCACCGCCTTGTTGCGTCTGAACATCAACGGTCAGTATCGCTTCGTGGCCCTGCGTCTGCGCTGATCTTTATACGGCAGCAAAAAATAATGCGCTGGCGTGGTCTGTATATTTGATCCGCGCCGGCGCAGCCTCCTCGACAGCTGGCTTCGCCATGTAGGCAATGCCCAGATCTGCATCGGCAATCATGGCCAGGTCATTCGCGCCATCGCCCACACATACGCGCCATTGACCATCCTTCGCATGGATGTTGCTTAATTCTGCCAGAGATTCCGCTTTTGCTTCGCGGCCCAGAACCGGTTCGCGCACCTTGCCCGTGAGTTTGTTGCCGTCGATGATTAATTCATTCGCGCGGGTCTCATGGAAGCCTGCGGCTTCGCCCACGCGCTTTGAAAAAAATGTGAAGCCCCCGGACACAATCACGCAAAATGCGCCCTGTTGCCTAAAATTCGCGACTGTTTCGCCAATGGCCGGGGTTAAATGGATGCGGTGTTCCCAGATATATTCCAGGTCATCCATGGTGGCGCCTTTGAGAAGGGCCACACGTTCACGTAAGGATTCCTCGAAATTCAACTCCCCACGCATGCTGCGTTCGGTGATGGCCCCCACTTGTTCTTTGATGCCCAACATGTCGGCGATCTCGTCAATACATTCTGCTGTGATAACGGTGGAATCCATATCCGCCATGAACACACCAATCCTTTTGGGTTGGTCTTTTAAGCAAGCATAATCAATGGGTAGGTGCCGTTTGCCTGCAACATAGTCACGATATCCTTGGCCGTTGGTGGCCCTGATGGTTGGTCGTCCTTCAAACATGCCATGGGTTACTGTTGAGCCTAATTGGCCAAGCTCTTGCGCCAATTCAAGCATGATGGGAGTTTCCCCCGGCGCAATGATCCGTAACTCTTCTTTCTGCATGACAGGTTTATCCCATGGCTAAAGGCTTACTGACCTGCATCGCTGGCCCCACCGCATCGGGAAAGTCAAGGCTTGCAGTCATGCTGGCCGAGCAAATGGGCGGGGTGGTGGTCAATGCAGATTCCATGCAGGTTTATGCCGGTATACCCATCATCACAGCCCAGCCAACCATTGAGGAGCAGGGCGGCGTCACCCATGAATTATATGGCTTTCGGGATCTTGCCGAAGTTTTCTCAGCCGATGCATGGGCCAAAATGGCGGCTAAGACCATCCAAGAACATCTATCCAGGGGCCGGAATGTGTTTGTTGTTGGGGGGTCGGGCCTTTATTTTAGGGCCTTATTAGATGGGCTTGCTGGTTTCCCTGTCATTGATGATGAGGTTCGTTCAGAGGCGAGGGCGGATGTGCATAGGTTGGGTCCTGAACAGGCTCATGCGTATATTTCAGGGATTGACCAAGAAATACTAGCTTCCGTCAAAAACACTGACCCGCAACGGATCGCCAGGGCTTGGGAGGTTTATCTTCAAACGGGCAAGCCCATGTCGCATTTTCAGCAACGTCAAAAGACAGCCCTACCTGAGGGAATGAATTACCGTGGCCTATATCTCAAACCTGACCGGGCCTGGCTTCATGAACGCATCGATGCGCGGCTTCAACTCATGCTCAACAATGGTGCGCTGGAGGAAGTGAAATGGGTGGGCGGATTGCAGCTTGACCCCGACGTGCCCGCCCTTAAGGCTTGTGGGATACCAGAATTGCGGGCGCATTTGGATGGAAAGATTTCATTGGATGAAGCCCGTGACCTCATGTTGTTTTCAACTCGGCAATTTGCCAAGAGACAATATACTTGGTTCAATAGAAATATGATTGCTTGGAGGTGCATTTCTGAGCAATATTATTATCAGAATAACAACATAAGAGATATATTCATGCAAATTGCGCCATTGACTATTGGTGCAAAAGGGGAATAGCGTGCCGACTTCGTTCGCGAAGGGGGTTATCAATGGCAGCAAAGCATATGACTGGCGCAGAGGTTGTGGTTCACGCGCTCAAAGAACAGGGTGTTGAGGTTATCTTCGGCTATCCCGGCGGTGCCGTTTTGCCAATTTACGATGCACTTTTTCATGAGGGCGATATCCAGCATATTCTCGTGCGCCATGAACAAGCTGCTGTCCATGCTGCCGAAGGCTATGCGCGCTCCACGGGCAAACCTGGTGTGGTGCTTGTGACGTCTGGGCCTGGCGCGACCAATGCGGTTACTGGCCTAACTGACGCAATGATGGATTCTGTGCCCATTGTTTGCATCACCGGTCAGGTGCCCACACATTTGATTGGAACCGATGCGTTTCAGGAGGCCGATACGGTGGGGATCACCCGCCCATGCACCAAGCATAATTACCTGGTGAAAAATCCCAATGACTTAGCCCGTGTGATGCATGAAGCATTTTATGTGGCAACCTCCGGTAGGCCTGGCCCCGTGGTTGTTGATCTGCCCAAAGATATTCAATTTGCAGATTGCCCTTACAGTGGGAAAAAATCTGCGGCCCACCGGACCTATCGCCCACAGGTGAAGCCGGAGGTCGCGGGTATTCGTGAGGCGGTGCGCATGATGAAGGCAGCCAAACGGCCAGTCTTCTATACTGGTGGTGGCATCATCAATGCAGGCCCCGAGGCAAGTCAGTTGTTGCGGGAACTTGTGCGCGCAACCAACTTCCCCATCACATCAACCTTGATGGGGCTTGGCAGCTATCCGGGGACATCGCCCAATTGGCTGGGCATGCTTGGCATGCACGGGACCTACGAAGCCAACATGGCCATGCATGATTGTGACCTGTTGATTAATATCGGGGCCCGTTTTGACGACCGTATCACCGGTCGTATTGATGCGTTTTCGCCAAAGTCAAAAAAAATCCATATCGATATTGATCCTTCATCCATCAACAAGACAGTGATGGTTGACCTGCCGATCATTGGCGATGCGGGCAACAGCCTTGATGCCTTGTTGCGCCTCTGGAAATCTGAGGGTGGTAAAGGTCAAGAAATAAAATCTTGGTGGGACAAGATCAATCGTTGGCGGGATCGAAAGAGCCTCGCCTTCACGCCTGATGATGAGGTTATTAAGCCGCAACTTGCGGTCCAGCGCTTGTATGAGCGGGTGAAAGATCTTGACACCTACATCACCACGGAAGTGGGGCAGCACCAAATGTGGGCGGCCCAGTATTTTCATTTCGACGAGCCTAACCGTTGGCTGACCTCAGGTGGACTCGGCACCATGGGCTATGGTCTTCCCGCAGCGATTGGCGTTCAGCTTGCCCACCGCAACGCAACCGTTATTGATATTGCTGGCGAAGCTTCCATCCTGATGAACATCCAGGAATTGTCGACGGCCATGCAATATTGCCTGCCCGTGAAAATCTTTATTTTGAACAATGAATATATGGGCATGGTTCGCCAATGGCAGGAACTTCTCCATGGTGGGCGCTATTCCCATAGTTATTCCGAAGCGCTTCCTGATTTCGTGAAGCTGGCAGAATCTTTCCACGCAGTGGGTATTCGCGTCACCAAGCCTTCGGAATTGGATGGTGCCATTGATGAGATGATGAAGGTCACGGATCGCCCCGTGGTGTTTGATTGCATCGTCAGCAAAGACGAAAATTGCTACCCGATGATCCCTTCGGGTAAGGCCCATAATGAAATGATCCTTGGGCCGGGCGACGAAAACTCAGAGATTGACGAGGCAGGCAAAATTCTTGTCTAAACCGCGCGCCCTCAGGCTTTGAAAGGAAATACCCTTGAATCATTCATCCCAAATTGTTCGCCACACTTTATCGGTGCTCGTGGACAACGAAGCAGGTGTGTTGGCCCGTGTTATTGGCCTATTTTCCGGTCGGGGATACAATATCGAAAGCTTGACGGTCGCCGAAGTTGACGAAACCAGCCATCGCTCACGCATCACCATTGTTACCACCGGCACCGAGATGGTGATTGAACAGATCCGCCACCAATTGGAGCGGATCGTGCCAGTTCATTCCGTTGTGGACCTGACCTTAACAGGGGCGGAGTTGGAGCGCGAAATGGCTTTGGTGAAGGTCGCGTGCACGGGTGACAAGCGCGTTGAATCCTTGCGGCTTGCCGATGCGTTCCGCGCCAAGGTTGTGGACACAACCCATGAAAGTTTCGTCTATGAGCTCACGGGCTCGCCAAGCAAGCTTGATGCATTTGTCAATTTGATGAGGCCGCTTGGCCTCGCGGAAGTTTCCCGAACCGGCGTTGTGGCAATTGTCCGCGGCGCCGAAACAATGTCTTAATTTTTACCCTAAGGAGTTTTTACTATGCGTGTTTATTATGATCGTGATGCTGACCTGAACCTCATCAAAGGCAAAAAAGTCGCCATTGTTGGCTATGGTTCCCAGGGACATGCCCACACATTAAATCTTCGTGATTCCGGTGTTGCTGAGGTTGTGGTTGCCCTTCGGGAAGGCTCTTCTTCTGCCCGCAAAGCAGAAGCGGAGGGTATTAAGGTCATGAATGTGGCCGATGCTGCTGCATGGTGCGATTTGATCATGATGCTCACCCCTGACGAATTGCAGGCTGAGATCTATTACAACCATATCCATGACAATCTTCGTGACGGTGCCGCCATCGCCTTTGCCCATGGCCTCAATGTTCATTTCAACCTTATTGAGCCAAAAACCACAGTCGACGTCCTGATGGTGGCGCCCAAGGGGCCCGGTCATACTGTGCGCTCTGAATATCAGCGTGGCGGTGGTGTGCCTTGCCTGATTGCTGTTGCCCAGGATGCAACTGGCAATGCCAAGGAAGTTGGCCTTTCTTATGCCTGTGCCGTTGGTGGTGGTCGCTCCGGCATCATCGAAACAAATTTCAAGGAAGAATGCGAAACCGATTTGTTTGGCGAACAGGCCGTTCTATGTGGCGGTTTGGTGGAATTGATCCGCGCCGGTTTTGAAACCTTGGTGGAGGCTGGCTACGCACCGGAGATGGCGTATTTTGAATGCTTGCATGAGGTGAAATTGATTGTTGACCTTATCTATGAAGGTGGCATCGCCAACATGAACTATTCCATCTCCAACACCGCAGAATATGGTGAATATGCCACTGGCCCACGCATCGTGACGGCGGAGACCAAAGCGGAGATGAAGCGTGTGCTGGAAGATATTCAACATGGTCGCTTCGTTCGGGATTGGATGCTCGAATGTAAGGCTGGACAGCCAAGCTTTAAGGCAACCCGTCGCAATAATGACGCCCACCAGATCGAAGAAGTTGGCAAGAAGCTTCGCGGCATGATGCCTTGGATCTCTGCCAATAAGTTGGTCGATCAAGACAAGAACTAATGGTTCAAAACCCGCTGATGGGGTGATCTCAAGGGGGGCAGGCGGTGGCTTGCCCCTTTTTTATTTTTCCAGCATACTAAAGGCCATGTTGTATTTTTATGTGCAGGATTATCGGGCCATTGCCCCACTAGGACTGGAGCTCCTTAGGAGCCCCTGAACGGGGATGCACGTCTCGTGCTGCGTTCAGGGGATAGCAGGTGAAAACCGAAAGAAAATCGAGCAGTCCCAAAGATACATAAAGGTGCATGATGACCCAGCTGAGAAACATCAAGATTTTTGACACAACCTTGCGTGATGGTGAGCAATCACCCGGCGCAAGCATGACGTTGAATGAAAAAATTCAGATCGCCGAGCTTTTGGATGAGATGGGCGTGGATATCATTGAAGCTGGTTTTCCCATCGCTTCTAATGGTGACTTTGATGCCGTGCGTGAGGTTCCAAA
>AACY020565317.1_pt1 | contig 15809 bp, 8 predicted proteins | sample 267378 | NCBI WGS metagenome assembly AACY02 (sample SAMN02954345, study PRJNA13694) | marine metagenome | biome: aquatic; feature: ocean; material: water; isolation source: isolated as part of a large dataset composed predominantly from surface... | reverse complement strand
GGTCGTGGAATCAAAGGTCGTGTAGGAGAGGATGTTGATAGTTTGATTAACGGAGATGAAACAAGAAGTGTTGGTGGTTCATACGACTTGAGTGTAACTAAAGATTTATCAATGGGCTCTTTAGAGGGAGATATCTTTGCATTTGCAAATAACGATTTTCAAATCAGTTCTGCAACTGGTGTTGTTTCATTTAAGTCTGGAGGTAAACTTGATATGCGTTCTGCAAAAGCAATGACCATCAAGACGGAAGCAGGTGGATTGAATATAACATCAGCAGGTGCAGTAACAGAAACATTTGGTGGTTCTTTAACAACATCGGTTAGCGGTGCGACAACAGAAACACACAACGGATATACACTTCAAGTAAATGGTACAACTACAATTACTGGTACAAGTGGTATTACAGTTACTTCAAGTGGCTCACTTGGACTTAATGGTTCAAGAGTAGACATTGATGGTAATCCAGTTACAATTAACGATGTAGGACAAATAGAGGATTAAAACGTGATAATTGAAGGACAAGTATTTTTATTGTTGAATGGAACAGATGCATCTGGAACAAATTCTGGAGACAACGTGCTGCTTGAAGATGGGACTAAAATTAAAATAGGTTCTGGTGGTGCTGGAAGTGAGAACATGGGATTTGGTAGAATTACTGAAGCAAACACTGGTGCTGGAGTTATTATAGAAGATGGATTAATAAGTGGAATGGATAACAAGATTATCAATGGTAACTTTGCAGTCAATCAGAGGAGCGATGATCAATCTGAGACTGCATCATATACAGCTGCATCTACTCCAGCAAATTCTGATGACACTTATCTTTTTGATCGATGGAAACTTCTTAGTGATGGTAATGATATTGTAGACGTTCATTCATACGGTAGGACTATGGGTAGTAGAGACTTTGGTGGAAACTCAGCTCCAGCTTGGATGCCATCAGAAACAAGTTTTGCGATGGCGATGGACGTTGAAACTGCAAACACAAAATTTGGTCAAGCACAGTTTATAGAGTCCATGAATTGCAATGATTTACGAGGACGAAGTTGCACACTGTCTTGGAAAGCAAGAGTAAGAACTACACAAACATCTACATCAATTAAAGCAGCTGTCATTGGTTGGTTCGGAACTTCTGATACAATAACGAGTGATATAATTTCTGCTTGGAATGACGAGGGAACTAACCCAACATTAGTCGCAAATGCAGAGTATTTGAATGAACCGTCCAATATACTGCTCAATAGTACAATGCAAACTTATACAATTAATGTGAGTGTTCCCGATGGTATCAAGAATGTAATTGTTTTTATCTGGAATGATATGTCCAATGGTGATGTTGGAACAACTGTTGGGGATTTTATTTTTTTAAGTGATGTGCAGCTGGAACGAGGTGAATTTGAGAATCCAAGATTTCAAAATGAAACTTACGATATAACAGAACGTAAATGTCATAGATATTATTACAAAGCAATTGGAACTCATTATGGTCAAGCATATAGCTCATCTTCTGGTTTTGTTAATACTCGTATGAGTCATCCAATGAGAGTGGCACCTACAGTTGTCAGATACAGTAATATTAGAACAACCACAGGACTTACATATTATAATAATCGTGCTAGGTCACAGGTGCTTATGACCTCAGGTATTCCTTACATATCTAATTTAGAGGTAGATGCAGAACTATGAATATACTAAAAGCAAAATATCAGGGCCCTCAGTTGCCCGAAGATAACGGTAAGAGCACTGGAATTATTTTAACAGTGGAAGGTTGGCCAAATGATTGGTGCGTACCCCTTGACCCAATGAACAGACATTATGTAGAGGTCATGGAAAAAGTTAATGCTGGAACCTTGACCATAGAGGATGCAGATGAGTAGAGATAAATATATCATTGTCTTTCATGACATCACTCAAGCAAATCCAGATTGGGGAAACTTATACAAAGCGTACCTACCAGCAGAGAGTTTGTTGAGTGCAGAACTATTAGCAAAGTCTGTCAAGGGAATGGTCGTTGGTATGATAGATGATGAGGGTGATGAGTGTTACTTTGAGGACGGTATGGAGACTGCGGTGAGAGAAACTGCCTATTCCAAATATGTTTTCAATGCTGGAGTACAATTAAGAAAGAGGAAGTATAATGGCTGACTTTACAACTGCAAACTTGCCAGGCGCAAACGCTTCTTTTAATACTGCCAGAGATAAGTTCAGCACAATAAAGGATACGTTGAAGTCCAACATGGAAGTAGATGCAACATCTTTAACATCGACATTACAATCTGACTTATTGGACTTTGGTGATAAACTCAAAACAATGATACCTGAGTTGCCCGACTTACCTGATATTAATTTGCAAGCAGAACTTACATCATTACAGGAATTAGCTGGCAAAGCTCGTATTGATGCTCTTGCATCACTTGAATCAAAATTTGGAAGTGGTCTGTCTACACAAGGAGTTGAATTAGATGACCTTGTTAATAAAGCAAATGATGCGTTTGCAAGTGGAGAGAAGATATCTGGTGCAATACCCAACTTTACTATCCCTGCAGCTGGTGGTGACGTTATTGAAAAAACAAAGGAAGTTTTACAAGCTGAAAAGGACGGACTTAAAGAACTGGTGAGTGATGAGGTTAATGTTGAAGTCACAGAAGGAATTAAAAAAATTGCAATAGAGAGTGTAGAGAAAAAGAAAACTCTGGTTACTTACAGTAAGAAAGAAACAATAAAGACAACTGGCGGTGGTTCAAAAACAACATATAAAGACGATGCACTGGAACCACAAGGTTACATAGTAAAAGAAGATACCGAAAAGGATACAGTGGATACTAGTCCTAGTCCGCCTGCAATCGAACTTACACCAGCAGAAAGGATGGGATTAACAGACGCAGAATACAATCAATTTAAAAAACTACAGAAAGAAAATCAAGAGTTAATAAGAACACTTAAAAAAGATCCAACTTTTTCAATTAGTGATTTTAGAAATGGGAACCCAACTGGAGGGGATGAGGATTTGAAAATAAAATCGGCAACGGCAAAGTTGCAACTCAAGACAATACGAAATGTAGGACAAGCGAGATTAATAGAGCAAAGTATTTGACTCACTCATATAAATAAAAGAATAATAATAAATGGGAGTTCCCTATAAATGGCTGTCTATGACGCACAATCACAGAATACTTCTAGTCGTAACGTAAGAAGGTATGTAGACTTAGATTTATTTTTTGAAAAGAAAATACCTAATAATGATGTTAACACAATAACAGATGTGCAGGCAGTCAAGAGGTCAGTTCGTAATCTTGTTCTATTAAATCCATATGAGAAACCTTTTCACCCAGAAATATCAAGTGGTATTCGGGGAATGTTGTTTGAGTTGATGACACCTTTTGTAGCTGCACAGCTAACAAAGAAAGTTGAAGATGTCATTAATAACTTTGAACCAAGAGCACGATTAGTAAGTGTTCGTTCTACGCCCGATTATGATCGCAATGCATATGAGGTATCAGTGGAATTTTATGTTGTAAACACTCCCACAGAATTAGTTGACTTAACAGTTATGTTGGAGAGATTACGATAATGGCTACAAACCCCTCAAGACTTAGAGTTACAGAATTAGATTTTGATGAAATAAAAGACAACCTTAAAACCTTTCTCAAGGCACAGTCGCAATTTAAAGACTATGACTTTGAAGGTTCGGGTATGAGTGTTCTATTAGATGTCCTTGCGTATAACACGCACTATCTTGGATTCAATGCGAATATGCTTGCAAACGAAATGTTTCTTGATAGTTCATCATTACGATCCAGTGCGGTATCACACGCAAAGATGTTGGGGTACGAAGTCAGTTCACCAAGAGCTGCAAAGGCAGTGGTTACTGTCAATCTCAATACTACTGACGCAAATAAAACCATGTCTGCTGGAACTGCGTTCACAACAAAGGTAGACGATGTAGATTATCAGTTCGTTACAATAAAAGACGTAACCTCATCTAACATTGGTAATACAATTCCCTTTACTGAAGTAGACATTTACGAAGGAACATATGTGACCACAAAATATGTGGTAGACACCTCTGACGTTGACCAAAGGTTTTTACTGGTTGACCCCAGAGCAGACACTACCACATTAACAGTCAAGGTTCAAAATTCCTCAACGGACACAACCGCATCTACTTACAAAAGAGCAACAGACATAACGCAGTTAACAACATCAAGTGAAGTTTATTATTTACAGGAAGTGGAGTCTGGTAAATTTCAAGTTTATTTTGGTGATGGTAATGTGAGTAAAGCTTTATCAGATAGTAACATTGTTATTTTACAATATGTGGTTACTAACAAGAGTGCAGCTAACGGTGCAAGTTCTTTTACTTCACCCTCAGCGATTGATGGGGTGACAAATGTTGGAGTGATAGTCAACACAACTGCGAGTGGTGGTGCAGAAGCAGAGTCAATTGCTTCAATTAAATTAAACGCACCATTGGATTACTCGACACAAGGTAGAGCAGTGACAGCTGATGACTTTAAAGTATACACCAGAAAACTATTTGCAAACACACAAGCGGTTTCTGTTTGGGGTGGTGAGGATGGTAGTTTTGATGCTGCGACAGGATTGACTAGTTCGCAACCAGAATATGGAAAAGTTTTTATATCAGTAAAAACTACCACTGGCGAAAACATGACAACTTCACAAAAGAATCAATTAGAAAAAGATTTAAAACCTTATAAGGTTGCTTCCATAACTCCAGTGGTCGTAGACCCAATCACAACTTATTTGATTCTTAACACCACTTTTCAGTATGACTCTAATGCAACAACTGATTCAAAAGAAACACTGGAATCAGAAGTTTCTACTACACTATCTAATTTTAATGATACGGATTTAAAAAATTTCAACTCAGTTTTTCGTTACTCAAAATTGATAGGGCTTATTGATGACAGTGATACTTCAATATTAAGTAACGTGACAACGGTGACTATGGCACAATTCATAACACCTGTTACCACCGCGCCTACAGGTTACACAATAGATTTTAGTAATGCAATTAATCATCCACATGACGGACACATACCTGTTTTAGCATCGACAGGTTTTAATATCAGTGGAGAACAAGAAGAATTTTTCTTTGAAGATGATGGGTCAGGAAACTTAACAATTTTTTATTTAGTGGCTGGTGTAAAAACTTTGTACTCTGAGGCAGCAGGGACGGTTGATTATGATGATGGAGTAATTACTATAGACCCGATTCATATTTCTGCAATATCAGATGTTGATGGTGCAACGTCAACAAAGCTTCGTGTAACTGCGATACCAGCATCTAACGATATCATACCAGTTCGTAATCAGGTATTAGAGATAGATGAAGTAAATAGCACAGTGTTAGGTAGAGTAGACACAGCTGCAACGAGTGGTGTTGGATATACTGCAACAACTACTACAACAGCTACAGGAACAACTACAACTACTACGGTTGCAACGGTTTCTTCAACACCATCATCTTCGGCATATTAATAAATGTCTCACGAAAAGAAATCTAAGTTACTGACGAAGGTTTCCCCTCTCATAGAGGGACAGGTGCCTGACTTTGTTCAAGATGACCATCCTATATTTGTAGATTTTTTAAAGGACTACTATAAGTTTCTTGAGGCTGGTAAACTTGAAATAAATGTTACCACCGATTATGTTACATTAGAAACAACTACATCAGCGTATGTCTTGTTGGAAGATGGTAACAGAGTAGTAGATGAGTCATTTACTGGCAAGTTTACAAACGGAGAAACAATTACAGGTGCAACATCAAATGCAACTGCTACCATTCTGGTAGAAGATTCTCGTAATGGAGTTTTGTATACTAGTTCACAACAAAAACTTATTACTAACGAAACAATTACTGGTGGAACCTCTGGTTCGTCAGCAACGGTAACAAGATATCGTGCAAACCCAATTCAAAACATTCAACAGTTACTAGACTATGCAGATGTAGATAATACTATTCATGATTTTCTTGATCAAATGCGTGACTCGTTTATGGAGTCAATACCGTCTACCCTTGCAGAGAATACATCAAAAAGAAATCTTATAAAAAATATTAAAGATCTGTATACCGCAAAGGGAACATCTGAAGGTCACAAACTTTTTATGCGTTTACTCTTGGGTGAAGATGCAAACGTAATTTATCCTAATGAATACATGATGCGGCCATCTGATGGAACGTGGATAGAAAATCAAATTTTACGAGTAACTGCCTTTTCTGGAGTGCGTGGTGTTGAAGTCGTTGGCGAAAAAATTACTGGACAAACTTCTGGTGCAACCGCACTTGTTAAGGATGCGTTGACGGTTCAACAAGGTTCTGTATCTGTTACTGAATTTCAAATTCAAGATGTGGATGGGACTTTCTCTAATGGAGAAGTTGTTAAAGGTCGTTCAACAAGTAGGGATGTAGATGTTTCCTTTACCGTAGGCACAATCGTTGGTGGAGGTGTCGTGGTGAACGATGGTATACTTCACGATGCTGGAGAAGCAATCACAGTTGAGTCTATTGGTAATCAGTCTGCTGAGGTAATTGTAGATGTAATTAAATCTGGTGGAGTATCGGGTGTTGCTGTTGATGATGCTGGTTCTGGTTATCAGGTGGGTGACGTATTAACATTTACTAATCCATCTTCTGATAACGACACTGAAACCGCTGTTGGTTTTGTTTCGGCCATTGGTGGAGGATTTGCACAGGAAACAGGGACGTTAGATGATTCAGACGTAACATCAGACACAATAGTCTTAGAAGAAGATACGAACTCAAACTTAGAATCATCTGACATAATTTTAGAGACAAATGGCAAAGACTTTTTTGTAGCTGATGGGTTGAATAGAGTATTCAAACTTAATAACACATCAACTCTTACCGACACGTTAACATTATATCTTGATAATGTAGAAACAAAACAAACCGCAGCAAACGGCGATTCAGTGTGGACTATAGAGGATGCTCCTTATCTAGTTCTTAATGGAACAGACGGTTCATCCACTGATGCAGGCGACAACATTTTATTAGAGGTTGACGATGCACCGCAAACTGGTTCAGTCATTAGACTAGAACAACAAGAGATAACATTTACAAAATCACCAATAGACTATACTCCAGCTAAAGGGGTACAAATAAGAGTAGAGGGTGACACTGTAAATTATCTTTTACTCGATGGTACTACCAGACGTTCTTTTATTATATTAGACGGAACAGATAATAGCGGAGGTGGGTTTGGTAATACTAGAAGTAACTTTGAAGAGAATATCATTTTAAACCAAACTGATTCTGATGGTTCAAATGAAGGTGATAACATTTTATTAGAAGATAGTGGTGAGACTAATTTTGATAATGCTGGTAGCAGATTAATAACTGATAGCTTAGAAGAAACACCCGACCTATTTAAGAGTCCAGACGATCAGATTATTTTAGAACCAGACACGTTTAGTACTGTTGGTGAAATACACAAAGTAACTATTACTAATAGTGGTAGGGGTTACACAGATCTCCCAACGATTACAATAACATCAGAAAATGGTTCTAATGCTAAACTACTTGCAACGACAGATGATATCGGTGCAATAGATTCAGTAAAAGTTAAAGACCCTGGCTTAGATTACAGTGAATCTAATCTTCCTGATTTAACTGCAAGAGCTCACTTTGTTGTCAAAGATGTTACAGGAACATTTGCAACAGGGAATACTCTTACCACACATGAAGGAACTGTTAGAGGTTGGGATTCATCAACACAAGTTTTAGATGTTGGTGCGTTTGAAAATGTTGTAAGAGTGGATGCTGAACAGAGTAGTACAGTCAATGAAGGAGTGCAACTTGAAGAAGGTAACATAACTGGAAGTATTAATACACTTCTTTTAGAAGACGTACACACTTTTGATAATGACCGAAAAGTTCTTTTTGATAGCACAGGTTCGACTACGGGCGACTCAAGAATAATTCGACAAAAAGTAACAAAGGTAACAAATACTCTTGACACTATCGCAGAATCGACAACAGATGCGTCATTGGGATTAAATATATTTGCAGTAGATGGCGTTTATGAAACCAGTGACTTTACCGCACCAAGACTTGAGTTTATTCGAGGGAACACTTACTATCTTGATTTAAGTGATAGTTCTTTATATAATGTAGACACCACATTGAACCATCAACTGGCACTCGCAAAACTTTCTTACAGATTTAAAGGAGATGGAAACACAAAATCATTTACTCTTGGTAGTCCTGTTGAAATAACTCCGATTGCATTTATAACCACAGACTCAACTTCTTTTGAAAATAATGTTAGAACACACGCTAATGCAAATAACACATCCTATACCGCATCTGGAGACACATTAACATTTACAACCGCTCCTGCTAGCGGTACTCACATTATAGTATTTACCAAATACACCGAAGGAGTAGTTACCAGTAACCCTGATATTGAGATAGGTGGTGGGTATTATGATTTAGATGGTGATGGCGTGGTGTCTGAAGACGATGGTGCCTTTCTAGAAATAGAAGTGGATGATAACACACCCGATCTATATTACTATTGTGTTAATCATGGCCCAAGAATGGGATTTGCTATTTCAACTAAAACCAGACCAACAATTTTAAATGATGTTGGTGGGATTCTTTTACTCAATGCTGAAAGTGAAGGTGCTAAGTCAAAAAATATTTTACTAGAGGATGCTTCACAAGACGGTTCATCAACAGGTATCTTAACTTTAGAAAATCCAGCTGGGTTTCGTCCAGACCTAAACGCAGTAGGAGAGATAGGTGTATTTGAGAACATTAGATTTGGTTTAGGGACTGACGATACTAATGTAGAGAATATAATTTTAGAAACTGGTACAGAATCTTTTGGTGTAAAAGAAGCAGACGGAACGGTTAGAAATTCGTTTCTTTTACTAGAGGAATTAATTCAGATTAGTCCAATTGAACCCGACACATTTTTATATGAAACCTTTTTTACTGACTTACAGCACGTTGATGAAGATGTTTTATTAGAAAGCTTTGAGTCAAGTTCTGGTGATCAAATTCTGTTAGATGGGACGGATAGCATATCAAGTGATGCAGGAGCTAGGTTACTCGCAGAAGATTCAGTTGTCCAAGAAGCTAGAATACTATTGGATGGAACGGATAGTGATTCAGATAATGCTGGTGATATTCTTCTCAACGAGGATGAGGATGGATTTGAAGAAATAGTCTTAAATGGTTCAGATAGTTCATCTACTGATGCAACTGATAATATTATTTTAGAAAGCGCAATTGACTTTAGCAATAATGACATTGTAATAACAGACTCAGGTGGTGCATCTGCAACGATTGTTAAAGCAGATATCGCAGTTGTTACTAGCACTGTAAATATTTCAACAACAATAACAGGACAGTATTCTGGTATTGAAAGTTTATTAGGCGAAGATTTAAACCGTATTCAAGATTCTTATTACTATCAAGATTTCTCATATGAAATACAAGTTGGTCAAGCACTTTCAACTTATTTAAGTGAACTCAAGAAGGCAGTGCATCCAGTAGGATTCTTACCATTTGGTAAAGTCTCTATTGCAACCTCTGTGTCAGCTGCAATATCAACAACTGCTGCCGGCATTTCTGATTACACTAGTGACACTGATACATTCTCACCGATACTCGCATCTGTTCTTGAAACATTGTTTGATCAAACTGTACAAAGTAGATTGCAAGTCACACCCACAACGTATGGTATAGGACAAAGTGATGATCAGATTGTATTAGAGAATGGTATAGCAGCTGGTGATAATCTTGTCCTTGATGCGAGTGCAGCTTCAACTGATGAGGGTTCAAATATTTTATTAGAGACAAATGACGGAATAGACCTTGAGGACGGAGTGCTTGAAGCAATTCTTTATGAATCAGGTAGAGTAAGTTCAGAGACAACTAATTATGCCTATGATGGTGGTGGACGAGTTATGGCAGAATCGTCAAATGCTCCAAGTGCAGACGCAGACCGATTTCTAGTCAGAGAAATTACTACCAAGATTTCTACTGCACCAACTTCAAGAGCTTCAAGAAACCTCTTATTATATCTTGCAAACCATCCTTTTGGTACTGTCGATTCGATTCAGTTGGAAACTTCAACCGCAAACCAGACATCGTTCCTTGCTCTTGATGGTGAGATACCACTTGCACAGGAAACAACCTTTATCATTTTAGAGTCTGGTGAAAATGTATTTTTAGAACAACCTAGTGATGATGGTCAACGTATAGTTGCAGAGATGGACACATGGGCATTTCCAATTGGATTCAAGGTGAGTGAAAATGAAAGGATTGTCTTGGAAGATGAAAATCAATTTGTAGAAACCATACCGTTATCAGAGATAGGTGATTTTAGATTTGAAGATATTCGTGCAATAGATAAAATCATAATGGATGAAAATCCTGTTGACCAAGATAATGCAAACGCAGTTGAGAACACTGGTATTCTTATGGAGAACTTTGGACAGCTTCTTCTTGATGGGACAGATAGTTCATCAACCAATGCTGGAAGTTTTATTGCACAGGAGACAACCAAGAACAATAGGTTTACATTAGAGGAATCTGGTTCACTCATTGTTGAAGAAAACTCTACTTACTCTGTTGTGGATAATCTTATATCAGAAAGTGCTCTTGAGGAAACAATAATATTAGAGGATTTTTTCAATCCAAGAAATACTTTTGGTATCAGATTGGAACAAGATTCATATAATGAAGATGTAATTATATTAGATGGTACAGACTCCAACTCTACAAATGCAGGCATTAAGTTAGAACTGGAAGAGTATTTTCAATCGGGACAAGAGACTAGACAGGCTAGAATACTCCTAGAAGATTTTGAACACCTGATGATGGAAACTGGTGATTTTGTAGGAATAGAAAATGAAACTGTAACTGTTTTCACAGGAGACTTTAAGACATCTGCAATTCAACTAGAAACCACAAATATAGTATCAAGTAAAGGTCAGATACCTCTGGGTAATTGGACACTAAATAGTTCAACGAGTCCAGTTGGATATCAACCAGTGGTTCACGCATCGGAGATTAGAGTTCGTTCCACTGGTGAAATTGCGTTGGAGGACTCAACGGATACAACTCATGGGTTTTTGGTTCTGAATGGAACCGATAGCTCATCAACAAATGCAGGCGATAACATAGATTGTGAAGGTGCAACAGGAATCACCGCATAACTTGTATAAATAAAAGAAGGTAAAAAAATGTCGGCAATCATCACAGAAAAATTTAGACAACATAACGCAACGCAGTTTTTTGAGTCGTTCACAGAATCCTCAAAGAGTGTCTATTATCTTTTTATAGGTAAGGCAACTGCGTACACAACCGCAACTACGACAGGGAGTGATAGTTCACCCCCGACACCAGCAGACGCAGTTGGTGAAACAGAATATTATGCATGGGATTCTATGTTAGCTGCAAAGAATATTGCATCATCTGACGTATCCTATGCACTACCTCGTAGAAACTGGACTAACGGAACGACTTATGATATGTATAAACATGACATTAGTTCTTCCAGTACTTCTACATCAGGTGCATCAAACATATACGATTCCACATTTTACTTTCTAACTTCCGATAATAGAGTGTATAAAGTTTTAGACAATAACGCTGGGACTGCATACTCTGGTTCAGAACCGACATCTGAATCTACCTCTCCTTTTGAATTAGGTGGATATGTTCTGAAATATATGTACTCAATTACATCTGCTGAAGCTGCAAAGTATCTTACAACAGATTTTATGCCAGTGTCAACAGACACTACGGTAAGTGCAGCTGCAACTGACGGAAAGATTGAATCTCTTTCGATAACCGCTGGTTCTGGTTACACAAACGGAACTTACTATGCAGCAGTTTATGGTGATGGAACGAGTGCTGGAACCTCTTCTGGTGCGATTGTAAGAATCACCGTAAGTGGTGGTGCGATTGCATCTTTTGGTTTGACTGCTGGAACGGATACAACTATCCATGCGGGCGGTGCTGGTTATACATATGGAACAGTTAATCTCGGTTCTAGTTATACTTTTTCAGACGCCAGTTTATCTACCTCATCGTCAATGGGAAGTGGTACAGGTGGTGCAGTAGACGTAATCATCAGTCCTAAAAATGGACATGGTAATGATGCGGTCATAGAGTTAGGTGGCCATTATGTAATGACTGCAACAACTTTAACACAAGCAGAGAACGATGACCTTACGACTGCAAATGATTTTAGACAGGTTGGTATTGTGGTTGACCCGACAACTTACGGATCAACAACAGTTGCGACAGATGCGACCGCAAGACAAACTTTTATAGTTAAGATGTCATCCTCAAGTGGAACTTTTGAAGTGGATGAAAAAATATCACAGGCATCAACTGGTGCAGTAGGAAAGGTTGTTGAGTGGGACAGTACGAGAAGCTTACTTTATTTTCAACAAGAACGGTTCGGAGATTTTGGAACAAACTCAACCACAGGAGACAACACCGCATTTAGTGGAGCAAACCTGATTACAGGTGCAACTTCTAGCGCAACAGGAACACCGTCAACAACGACAGAAACGGTGACTCTTGCAAATTCAAACACAGTTTCCTTGACAACTGGTTATGCAAATCCAGAGTTACAACCCGATAGTGGTAACATAATATATCTAGAAAATCGTAAACCCATTTCAAGATCGTCAGACCAAACGGAAGACATTAAAGTTATAATCGAGTTCTAACATGGCACTAAAAACAAATCTAAATTCTGCACCATATTATGATGACTTTGATTCATCGGATAATTTTCATCGTGTTCTTTTTCGACCAGGCTATGCAATTCAGGCAAGAGAATTAACACAGATTCAATCTATACTCCAAGACCAAATTGAAAAACATGGAAACCATGTATTTAAAGATGGTGCTATAGTAATTCCAGGCCAAGTTACGTTTTCTAATCAATATCAATCCGTAAGATTAAATACTACGTTTAATGGAGAGTCTATTGACCCAGCACAATACGTCAATCCAGAAACCTTCGTTACACTTACTGGTGAAACATCAGGTGTGACTGCTGAAGTTATTGGTTATGCAGCTGCAGGCGATGCAACAACACAACCATTATTGTATGTAAAATATATTTCTTCTGGGACGAGTGAGAGTGCGGCATTTGATGATGAAAATTCATCAATATTTTTTGAGAACGGAGAAAATCTATCAGCAGACATAACGACAACGCATACGACCACTTACAGTGCTGGTTCTAATTCACTAACAGTTTTTCAGCCTGACGATCCAACTGATGATGCTTGTGCGTATGGGTCTGCGGTTAGAGTTAATACAGGTGTATTTTACATCAAAGGAACTTTTGTTGAACTAAGTGCGCCACAAACTTTAGTGTTATCATATAATGATCCTTTTCCAAGTGCTAGGGTAGGATTCACTATCACTGAAGAAGTTGTAACTCCAGAGGCAGATACTTCTCTACTTGACAATGCAACAGGAACTAGTAACTATGCAGCCAAAGGTGCTCATAGACTAAAAATAAATCTGACTCTATCAAAGAAAACTTTAGAGGATTCATCTAATGATGATGATTTTGTTGAACTCATAAAAATTCGGGAAGGTGAAGTTGTAACAAAAGCAAAAGAAACGCAATATTCCATATTGGGTAATGCATTAGCACAAAGAACATATGAAGAATCTGGTGATTATACTGTCAAACCTTATCAACTTAATATCACAGAATCGGTTGATAATTTTGTAGGGTCAGATTTATTTCAAGGTGCGTATGAAGCTGGAGAAAGAACTGATGACTTTACTCTTGCACAAGATGACTTTCTAACATTGCACATTCAGCCTGGCATTTCTTATGTTAATGGTTTTAGGCAAGAAAATGTGGGTGCGGTAAGAAAAGATCTTTTAAAGGCAAGAGATGTAAAAACAATAGAAAATAGTAAAGTAGATTTTGAAATAGGAAATTATCTCAGAGTTACTAATATTTATAATTCTCCAGATATAGGTGACATCTCTGATGAGACAACACCCTATAGGCCAATATTATTATTTGATGGTGCTCAAACAACAAGGGGAACTCGCGATGGATCTGCAAATCCAATTGGAGTATTAAGACCTAGAGCATTTCAACATGAATCAAATGGTTCGACAGGGGCAGGCGCATCCTCTTCTAACGCAGACGGCATTTATAGATTATATGCTTATGATGTTCGTGCGTTTGTGCGATTAAACTTGAGTGCTCAACCAAGTCCATCTATAACCGCTAACTTTTCATTTGGTGGTGTTCAAGTCACAGGAGTTACCTCTGGTGCAACAGGTTTTGTTTTTAAAGATACTACCAGTTTTCCTGATAATGCTTTTTCTTCTGAATCAAACCCACTTATTTTTCTTACAAATGTAATTGGAACTTTTGAATCAGGAGAAAAAATTAAAGTATCTGATGGTGGAGAGTCAGACCTCATAGTAGAGGACTCTAGTAATACAGATATAACACTTGATAGTATTGATGTTTATAAACTTAGTGATGCTAGAGCTGTACAAATGCAAGAGACTGACGATGGACAAGATTTTATAGCAGATATTGTTTTAGAGAACTTAGACCCAGCTGATAACTCTTTCTTTGCTGACCAAACTACGTCAGATGAGGGGGTAGTGAAAATACAGTTAGAAGAAGGGATTGATGGTGGTACTGATAATCTACAATTAGAAACTCTCAAGGGAGCTAGGTTTAGAGATCCAGAACAACAACAGTCTATCTTCAAAATGCCGAAAGACGTTGTAAAAACTTTACTGACTGAAGATAATAATTCAGTATCGCAAACAGAAATAACCTTTAGAAAACAATTTATCGGTACAACGAGTAGTGCTGGTGTAGTTTCCTTTCAAGCACAAGCTAACGAAACCTTTGTAGATTTTGCTGAAAGTGATTATACTCTATCCATACTAACTGCTGGTGGAGGAACAGGTTCACAAGGGGATATCGTTAGTATCTCTGGAAATACTGCTGGACACAACACCGCAACACTAACCATAACAGACAATACAGTTCTTGGTTCATCTGCAAAAGTTAAAGTTATTGCAACAATAAAGAAAACTAATGTAACGCAATCGACAAAAACTACAAACTTATCCAAGCAATTAAAAGTTATTGCAACTGATGCTGATGGAGCATACGGAACCAGAGCGACAGATATAGATATCTCATTAGGCAGAACCGATGTCTATAGAATACAAGCAATTTATGATTCAGAAGATACCTCTACAGACGCAGTTACACCGACACTTACTGTAAGCGATATTACAGGAACTTTTGAACGTGGTGAAAGAATAAAAGGTAATACATCTGGTGCAAGGGGACGATTAGTTACAACCTCTAGTCCACTGTCTTTTACTCAAACATTTGGAGAAGGGTCTACACAATTTGAAGAAGGTGAGACTGTCACAGGTGAATTTTCTGGGGCCACCGCAGTTATTAATACTGATGGAATAACTACTGGAAGTAGGATAATTACTGATAACTTTAAATTTGATGATGGACAAAGAAATAACTATTATGATATTTCCAGATTAACTAGAAAAAAAGGTATACAAGCACCAACTGGAAGACTTTTAATAATCTATGATTATCTATCACATGGTTCTGGATTTTTCTTTTCTGTGGATTCTTATAGTTCTGTTGCTGGACAAATGGAGTATGATGATATTCCTACTTTCATTCCGACCACAGCAGACCCCGATGACCCAGCTCCAGCGTCAGAATTTCCTTTAGCTGATTGTCTAGATTTTAGACCGA
>AACY020532976.1_pt1 | contig 15832 bp, 12 predicted proteins | sample 267378 | NCBI WGS metagenome assembly AACY02 (sample SAMN02954345, study PRJNA13694) | marine metagenome | biome: aquatic; feature: ocean; material: water; isolation source: isolated as part of a large dataset composed predominantly from surface... | reverse complement strand
AAATGATCCCACTCCATTAGTCGCAGACGAAGTCGATGCCCGAGGTTTGAAATGTCCAGAACCTGTGATGATGCTGCGAAATGCGCTGCGCCAAGTCGATGACGATGCCGTGGTGAAGCTCGTGGCAACGGACCCCTCAACGCAGCGCGATATTCCGACCATGTGTCGGTTTATGCGTCACCGACTTGTCTCCGAATTTGCGGAGGAGGGCGTATTTATTTTTTTTGTTCAAGCGCGCGGGGACAGATCGCATTGATTCAAGACGGTTTGCCATTGATCAATATGCTGTTTGACCGATTGGTGAAAGGTATCCAGTGTGCCCTGTTTTAGCGACAACAGGCGATCGAAGTCGAGGGTTGCTTGCAATGTCGGATTGCTTGCCAGAAGCGGCTCCCATAAGTATGTCAGTTGACTCAGAGCGCGTGTCGTTTGAGAGAGCTTGGGTTGAATCGCGTCAGTGAAATAACCTCGCACAAAGCCCTCAACGCGACGTCCCGCCTCCGTCGGTGTGCCCATCGGGCAGAGGCTATTGCTGTCAATCGCCCGCTGTTGCATCGCATTGGCTCGTTCAAGCCAGGCGATGGATTCCCGAACACTTTGACCGAGCGTGGCATGGTGATGCGTTTTCCCCCACCGTTTTAGAGCCTCTTCGAAAGCAGATAATTTGTCGTCGTCGGGGGCGCCTTCTTGGATCAGTGCATTCAGAGCGATCGCTCGGATCGTTTGCAGTGCCTCGGTGTAGGTGGAGCTACTTGCAGTTAACGTTGAATAGTCTGTTGATGCAGGCGTTCTTAGTTGAATGGCTTCTTCCCCCACTAACAAGACCTGGGTAAGTGCGATCTCAGCGTCCTTAGATTTGGCATTGGTGGCCTCTTGGAACCAGTCTGTTTCAGAAAACTGATCAGCGCAGAGGCCCAATCCCTCTTGCACTGACCATTCATACCAGAACCGAGTCGAGGCCCGCTTTTGGCGCCCGAGTGCGGAATTGCGCTCCGCGATTAACGGAACCAATCCGCATTCGCCCAGCTTGAGCGCGTTGGCAAGGCCGATGCGCGCCTCACTCAATGCAGGGATGTCAAAGGTTGCCGGTACGCGCGGTGGTATGCTCGGCGATGTGACCTCTTGATTGAGGATTCGACCCAGGCGCTCGAGCGCATCGAGACTTGGCGCGAAGGTGCTGTGCTGAGACTCACATCCCGTCAGAACCACAGATGAAATGATCAGGATGCGTATCCACATAGGTTCGAAGTCCCGTTAATGCGTGCGCTGCCGTTGCCGGCGGCTGTGTATTCATCTCAATGTATGCAGATTCAAGTTTCTCAAGGAATGAAGGACTTGGGGGGCGTCCTGAAAAGTCATCCAGACTGGGCTGGAATGCCAATCCGACAATGTCACAAAAACAGCGCTCAAGACCTTGAGGGCGTGCTTCTACAGCCTCAAACTGTGTTTGCTCATCAGCACTTCGACCGGTTGGGAAATACCAATATCCAAAATCATCAAGCATGCGACGCCTCGGTCCCGCCAGGCAATAGTGGGACAGTTCATGCAACAAACTCCTCGCGAAGTCTTCGCGATAAAAAAGGATTGCGGGATGCCCCTGACTTGGTGCTTTATAAAAAGGCTCGTCGGCACCACCGGCAAGTTGGAGCTCTGGAAAACACTCTTTCACGGCAGCTTCGATTGCGCGGGTCAGCGGGTTTGGCATCAAAAGTAAGGAAACGTAGTGGCTTGGCTGTGGATTGTACTGGGTTTAGGGGTGATTGTCGGCTCGATCAGCTGGTTATTGCCTTCACCTGCGGAGCGGGTCCAGGCCAGTCGTCGCTCAGAGGCGCTTTCGATGGGTTTGAAAATTCAGCAGGTGGCCTTGGATGACTGGGCGCGTGAACGCCTCGAGCGAGCGCATGTCATTCAGTACAAGCTATTTTGTGATCATCGCGTTCGCTCTTTTACGCTGTGGCATGTTCCAGGTCGGACCGAGCCATGGGCATCGCCACCAGCGAGCAAGAGTTGGGATTTGATTGAGGGTACGCTGTCGACGGTTCTTCAAAGATTGCCGGCGGACGTTCAGGGCTTGGGTGCTGAGAATGGGTTTATTTGGCTTGCGATTGATGACGCATCAACCTCCCTGAACGCGCCAGATATTGAAGCAGTATTGCGCGAAACTGCCATCGCGCTCGGGGATCATACGCATCAGTCAATTTGAAATCGCGAACTGTTGATACGACAAATAAAATACGAAGTGCTTGCATCCGAGGATCATTTGCTTTTTCAATGCAGGCCTTCGAATCAACCACCACATGACTTGTAAGAGGGCGCATGGTTTCACTTGTAATTGTTGAGTCACCCGCAAAAGCGAAGACGATCAACAAATATTTGGGCAACGATTTCATTGTGAAATCGAGCGTGGGACACATCCGCGATTTGCCGACCTCTGGGTCTGGAACGAAAGAGCGGGCGACTCCGGATGCCTCCTTATCGAAAGAGGAAAAGGCGCAGCGTCAATTGATTCGACGTATGGGAATCGACCCAGAGCACGGCTGGCAGGCGCACTATGAGATTTTGCCGGGCAAAGAGAAAGTGGTCGCAGAGCTTAAAAAGCTCGCAGCCAAAGCAGAGCACGTGTTTCTTGCTACGGATTTGGATCGCGAGGGGGAAGCGATTGCCTGGCACTTACAAGAAACCATCGGTGGTGATCCGAGCAAATATCAACGGGTCACTTTTTCTGAGATCACCAAGTCTGCGATTCAGGCGGCCTTTGCCAAACCTTCACAGGTCAATGTCGATCGCGTCAATGCACAGCAAGCGCGGCGATTCCTCGATCGCGTGGTGGGCTACATGGTGTCACCTTTACTCTGGGCGAAGATTGCCCGCGGGCTGAGCGCAGGTCGGGTTCAGTCGGTGGCTGTCCGCTTGGTGGTTGAGCGTGAGCGCGCGATCCGAGCCTTTGTTCCTGAGGAGTATTGGGAGATCTTTGCTGATCTCTCGCATGCCCAGGGTGCGGCCCGGTTTCAGATTGTGGAGTATGGTGGCAAACCCTTTAAGCCCACGCGTGAAGCCGACGCGACAGTTGCTACCCAAGCGCTCGAACAGGCCGCATTTCAAGTGGCTGAGCGCGAGAGTAAACCCGGTAAAACGCGTCCCCCAGCGCCCTTTATTACCTCAACGCTGCAGCAGGCAGCCAGCCAGCGACTCGGGTTTGGGGTGAAAAAGACCATGACACTCGCACAGCGTCTGTACGAGGCTGGCCTGATCACGTACATGCGGACCGACTCGACCTATCTCTCCAACGATGCCATTGGTTCAGTCCGTGGATTGATTGAGAAGACATTTGAGCCGAAATATCTGCCGGAAAAACCGAACTTGTATTCGTCGCGTGAAAATGCGCAAGAGGCCCACGAGGCGATTCGGCCATCTGATGTGACCAAACGCGCCGAGCACCTCGCTCAGGTTGAGCGAGACGCGCAACGACTCTATGAGTTGATCTGGCGCCAATTTGTCGCCTGTCAAATGACGCCTGCCGAGTATCTAACAACGACGGTGAAGGTGGATGCGGCTGGCTACAGGCTGAGGGCGCGCGGTAAGGTCACCACGTTTCCTGGGTATCAGGCGATTTTGCCGCCAGGTGGCAAAGGGGACGATGCCGCTGAGTTACCCGATGTCCAAGTCGGTGATGTGATGTCACTTGACGCACTTGATCCTCAACAAAAATTTACCTCGCCACCGGCTCGATTTAATGAGGCCTCACTGGTTCGCGAATTGGAGAAGCAAGGCATTGGGCGGCCCTCGACGTATGCAGCCATCATCTCAACTATTCAGGATCGAGGATATGTTGAGATGGAGGGGCGACGCCTGTTCGCGACCAAGATGGGTGAAATCGTCACGGATCGATTGGCTGAAAACTTCAGCGATCTCATGAGTTATGACTTCACCGCCGGGATGGAAGACTCACTTGACGATGTTGCTGAGGGACGGAAAGACTGGATTCGTCTACTCGATGAATTCTATCAAGAGTTTAAAGGCAAGCTTGATCATGCGGCGAGTGCAGAGGGCATGCGGCCCAACACCCCGACTGAGACAGATATCCCCTGTCCGACTTGCCAGCGTCCGATGATGATCCGCACCGCAACAACAGGAGTGTTTTTGGGGTGTTCTGGCTATCAGCTTCCGCCAAAGGAGCGCTGTAAGACCACCATCAATCTGATTCCTGGCGATGAAGCCATTGCCGAGGGTGAAGAGGCTGAGACTCAAGCATTGATGGATAAAGCCCGCTGTCCACTGTGCCAGACGGCGATGAACTCCTATCTCATTGATGAGGGACGCAAGTTACATGTGTGCGGCAACAATCCCGACTGTCAGGGCTACACCATCGAACAAGGACAATACAAGATCAAAGGCTATGACGGGCCTGTGATCGAATGCGATAAATGTGCCTCTGAGATGCAGTTACGCACCGGGCGATTTGGGAAGTTTTTTGGGTGCACCAATGCCGAGTGTAAAAACACACGGAAGCTTCTGAAAAATGGGCAGCCTGCGCCACCGAAGATGGATCCGATCCCGATGCCTTGGTTGAAGTGTCAGAAGGTCGAGGACACCTATGTGATGCGCGATGGGGCCAGTGGGTTATTTCTAGCGGCCAGTGGGTTTCCGAAGAATCGTGAGACACGAGCTCCGTTGGTTTCTGAGGTCATCTCAGTCAAAGACCAATTGGATCCGAAGTATCACTTTTTACTCTCAGCACCGACAGAAGATCCCGATGGAAACCCAGCTCAGGTTCGGTTTTCACGAAAACTGAATGCGCAGTACGTGATGAGTGAGGTCGATGGTAAAGCGACCAAGTGGAAGGTTCATTACACAAACGGGCGTTGGTTGAGCGACTGATGCGGCCGGTTCGAACGCGTCGTCGTGCGTTGGAAGCCTTGGCCAAAACCAAAGCGCTTGTCCGTGTTGAGAGCACAACCCGGGTTGAGGCACATGCGCTGAGCGAAGCCGTGCTACATCAAATCCATGCCACCTGGCTTGCACTGATTCGTCAAGCCGGTGACGCCCATGGTCTCAAGCCCGAGTTGATTGAATCGCTTGAGGATTTGAATCGTCAACTGACCGATCGTGGATTGCCCTCTGCTGAGGCTGATGCACTGACGCGCCTGGCCAACGATCGAGCAGATTGGGTATATCATTTTTTGGAGCGATACCGCGTAATCTGTTGTCCGCCAGAGGCCATGCAGTCGACGCACTCTGATGCCATTCCATTGAACGATCAGTCTGGGATCGAAGCAATCGCCCAAGCACGTTATCGCCCCTGGGTCGATGCGCTGAGTGACCTGGTTGAGTCGTATCAAACTCGCTTTGATGAATCTTAAACGCGTGTTTAGAGGTCAGTCCGGATGACTCCAACTGCATGTCCTTCAATGAAAAAATCATCTCCAGGTCGGACCTCGATCGGAGCGTAAGCTGGGTTTTCAGCGATCAAACGGCATTGATCGTCAGTGGTCTCCAAGCGTTTGACCGTGACGTCACCCTCAAGTCGAGCCACAACAACATCACCGGATTGCGCAGTTTCGGACTTTTTAACGGCCAATAGATCACCATCAAGTATTCCGACCCCCATCATGGAATCGCCTTGCACGCGTAATAAATAATCCGGCTTATCTGGAAACAGCTCGGCTTGCACAGGCACCGTTTTCTCAACATGAGCAATGGAATCAATCGGTGCTCCGGCTGCCACCTTACCAATCACAGGGAGTCCAGTCTCATCACTCGGTTGATCGTCTGGCGGGATCAGACACTGGATGCCACGACTTGCACCGCCCTGCAGACGGATCGCACCACGTCGCTCCAATGCACGAAGGTGCGATTCAGCTGCGTTGACGGAGCGAAATCCCAGCGTATCGGCGATTTCAGCACGGGTTGGCGGGCGCCCGTCCTGGCGTAGGGCCTCCTGGATGACATCCAAGACGCGTTGTTGTGCTTTGGTGAGCCGTATCTCTTCCATACTGGAAAAATTAACAGTATTTGGAGTCAATGTGAATCAATTTAGGATTAAATGTTCCAATAACGCTTTTTGCGCATGTAACCGATTCCCGGCCTGTTCCCACACATGGCGGGTGCGCGGATCGTGAAAGAGTCCGTGGCTGATTTCTTCGCCTTGATGCGCGGGCAAACAGTGGAGGAAGCAGACATTGTCAGCGGCCTTATCAAGGAGTGCCTCAGTGACCTGATAGTGTGCAAAATCCTGTTTGCGTCTCGCCTGCTCTGCTTCTTGGCCCATGCTGGCCCAGACATCTGTTGTGACAACCTGGGCCTGTTCGACGGCGCGGGCCGGATCTGGCTCAAAGTGCACCTGACCCCTGCCAAGCTTCACCCACTCTGGATCTGGTGCGTATCCATCTGGATGCGACACGGTCAGGTTAAACCCAAAGATGCCGGCGGCTTCACAATAGGTTTGACACATGTTGTTGCCGTCACCGATCCAAACCACCTTCAGATCCTCAAGGTGCCCAAATTCAGCACGAATCGCTTGTAAGTCGGCGAGAAGTTGGCAGGGATGGCAGCTGTCTGACAAGCCATTGATGACTGGAATCGAGGACGCCTGACTGAAGTCGATCAGTTTTTGATGGTGATCGGTGCGAATCATGACCGCGCTGACCATCTGTGAGAGCACGCGTGCTGTATCTTCAAGCGGTTCACCGCGGCCAAGTTGGCTGTCATTGGGTGACAAGAAGATCGCCGAACCGCCGAGCTGATTCATGCCGGCTTCAAAGCTCACGCGCGTTCGGGTTGATGATTTCTCGAAGATCATCGCAAGCACGTGGCGGCTCAGTGTATCGAGTTGTTCTCCGCGTTGATGGCCTTCTTTCAGGACGCGTGCGCGGTCCAGCACTTTAAAATGATGCTCGACGGACAAATCATTCAGAGTGAGAAAATGTGAGGTCGCCATACCCGTATCCCGGAAAAGCGGCCTAGTGTAGCATTGCAATGTCACCCAAGCGAGTTATGAGGAGCGTATGAGCACTCTCGAAACGATCAAAAGCCAGATCTCTGAAAACCCCGTGCTGTTGTACATGAAGGGCACACCAGACCAGCCACAGTGTGGGTTTTCATCCCAGACCGTTCAGGCATTGATGGCGTGCGGACGGCCGTTTTCATTTGTAAATATTCTAGAGCATCCAGACATCCGTGCAGAACTTCCAAAATATGCGGAATGGCCAACTTTCCCTCAATTGTGGATCAATGGCGAATTGGTCGGTGGATGTGACATCGTGCTTGAAATGTACCAGTCCGGCGAACTCAAGCCGATGGTGGAAGAGGCATCGCCCGAAGCTTCTGAGTAAGTAATGACCTCAGTGCAGCCGGCTTCAGTGGTTTGTGGAGCACGGTTGCACCCACTTCACGCGCTTGGCCGCGCATATCTTCACTGCGATCCGCAGTAATCACAATAGAGATGAGATCACCTCTTAGCGCATTTAAAACTGCGATCACATCGACCCCAATCGCATCGTTATCGAGGTGGTAGTCGATGAGCGCAATCTGAATCTCAGGGTGTGCTTTGATCAGTGACTTCGCATCGTCGAGGTCTTGCCCAGTGTATACAATAGCTCCCCAGCCGCCCAACAGAGCCCGCATCCCATCGAGAATTGAATGGTCGTTGTCGATGGTAAGAACGGAGCGTCCAGCCAAAGGTTGCCCAAGTGCGGAGTGTTGTCGTTGTGCCTGCCTCGTCAGTGCTTGAGGTGGAGCCTCAGAGGCGGGGAGGCTGACTGAAAAACATGAGCCGACACCGGGTGTGGAATGGACTTTCAGTGTCAGTCCGAGCAGGTCACAAATTCGCTTCGAAATCGACAAGCCGAGGCCTAACCCTTTTTTCTCCGTCTTCACGCCCTCTGACAGTCGTTTGAATTCATCAAAGATAGACGGTAAGTCATCGGCATGCATACCGATGCCGGTATCCCAAATTTCGATCCGGACCTCTGGACCAAAGGTCCGGACCGCAAATAACACGCGTCCGTTTGCTTCGGTGTAGCGAAGTGCATTGGATAAGAAATTTTGCAACACGCGCCTCAAAAGTTTGGGATCTGTATCCACCACCACATCACGAAAACGGGCACGAAAGGCAATCTCTCGATTCTGGGCAATCACCTGAAATTCTTGCGTGAGCTGTTCAAATAATTCTTTGAGCGCAAAAGGTCTGGGTTCGGGATGCAATGCGCCAGCATCAAGCTTGGAGATCTCAAGCAGGGTCGAAATCAGATTTTCAGCGGACGTCAGTGCGCCTTCAAGGTGCCCTGTGAGCTCGCGCATCTCATCATCGTCTGCCCGCTCAGCAAGCGTGGTTGTAAAAAGGCGTGCTGCGTTCAGTGGTTGCAGTAGATCATGAGAGGCAGCTGCTAAGAACCGGGTCTTGGAGAGATTGGCCTGTTCGGTTGCCTTAACGGCCTCGGTGAGCGCAGCTTCGGTCTCAGCGCGGCGCGTGTTTTCAGAGGCCAGCGCTGCATTGACTGACTGCAACTCTTCGGTCCGGCTGGATACGCGCTCTTCCAATGTTTGGTTTGAGATCTCAAGTGCACGCTTGGCGTCATTCCGCTCCGTCACATCCTGGTACAGCACGAAGATCCCTTGCACGTCTCCTGAGTCATTGCGGTGTGGAACATAGAGTGCTTCAAACTCTTTTTGATCATCGCCGCGTGCAATGCTCACTTCAAACCGTTGTCTGCGTCCTTCAAAGGCTCGCTCAAGGTATGGCTTTCGCAGCTCGAATTCTTCAGGCGTAAATATTTCAGAATTCGGTCGACCGATGACCTGCTCGCGCCAGACGCGCAGGGTGCGTTCGAAGGCTTTATTGATGAACTGGATGCGCCAGTCTTGATCGACGTAGGCGATCATGGCCGGCAGGTTATCGGTATAGACACGAATCGCCTGTTCGGATTCACGCAGTGCGGTCTCGGTCTCTTTATAGGGCGTAATGTCTGAGAAACTCGTGACATAGCCACCATTTGGCATGGGCTGGCCGATGATCTCGAGTGTCACGCCACTCGATAGTAACGATTCGCGGCGATACGCCGTACCTTTGTTGAGGTGATCCAGTCGACGCTGCAGCGCGATTTCAATCTGTTCCTCAGTCTGATAATCGCCGATTAATCCGCGCGATGCGTTAAACCGAAAGATGCTGGCAATGGGTTTACCAACAGCCAAAAAATCCTCCGGAAACTCGAAGATATCCTCATAGCGCTTATTCCACGCCACGAGATTTTGATTCTGGTCAACGACGCTGATCCCTTGAGGCAGGTGTTCGATCGCCCGTCGTAAGAGCTCTTGATTTTGTCGCGCAAGTGTTGAGGCCTCATCAACCAAAGAGACCAGCTCACCCAGATGGATGCGTCGTCCGCGAGCCGCTGATCGAACCACCAGGCGCGCTGAGGTGTAGCCGATTTCTTGCGCAAGCACTGACTCAACTGCATTGATCAGTTCAGCCGGTGCGGGGTCTCGATCACTCAACTGACTCAGTTGGTGTTGGTTGACATAGGTTTCTAAGATGTATTGCACGCGATCATTGCCGATGAAACGCGATGCCAAGGTGGTCAAATCACCCACTCGCATGTCGGCTCGGAATTTTCGGCCACTCAGTGGTGCGGCGGTACTGACATCGACAAAGGTTGCCGCCTGAACACGATCAACCAATTGCGAGCTCGTCAGCGAGGACACTGCAAAATACGTCAGCGTGTTGAAGCCCAGTGAGACGAGTACACCAATACTCAAGGGGTCGGTCTCGACAACGGCGCTCAATGCAGTACTCCAAAGGACATAATCCATCTCTGGGAGCACCAAGATGGCCGCCCATGAGATGAGTCCAACCAGCATGCCAGACAAGGCGCCATACCGATTCCCGCCACGCCAGTAGAGTCCACCAAACAGGGCAGGTGCGAATTGCGCAGCTGCCGCGAATGCAACAAGACCAATGGCCGCGAGTGAGCGTTCGCTGGTCGCGGCCTGATAGTACAGCCAGGCAAGTGCCATGATTCCAATGATGCAAAGTCGTCGAATGCTGACCATGAGCCACGCCAGATCTTGCCGCTCGCGGAGGTCACTGCGTGTGGCGCGAAAGATCAAGGGTAATATCAATTCGTTGGCGGCCATAATTGCAAGCGCCAGTGTTGACACCAGGATCATCCCGGTGGCTGCTGACAGCCCGCCAAGAAAAGCGAGGGCGGCCAGTGGTTGATTATCAAAAGCCATTGGCAGTAATAATACAAACGCATCAGCCGGTGCGGAGTCGCCGAACTTCAGCATGCCGGCTGCGGCAATCGGAACCACGAAGACAATAAAGCCGAGTAAATACAGCGGAAAAATCCATCGCGCTGGCTGTCGATATCTGGCATCCGGTGCTTCGACGAAGGTGACATGGAATTGCCTCGGCAGGCAAATGATGGCGATGGCGGCCAGAATCAACTGTGTGAGGATGCTCCACTGTGAAAAGTTGGTGGAGAAGACTGTCGACACATTCGGGTTGGCTCGTGCTTGCGCAAAGAGATCGTCAAACCCGTCGAATAATTGAAAACTGACGAATACGCCGACCAGCACAAAGGCGACGAGCTTCACGATCGATTCAAATGCGATCGCGATCATCATGCCGCGATTGTGATCACGCCGTTGTCCAGGCAGCCGTGTCCCAAATAGAATGGCAAACAGCGTGAGAAGGACGGCGGCAAAAAAGGCCGTATCGAAGACCTGCGGCGCATTGGTTGTGGGTGTCCCGCTCATGATGTTAAAGGTCTGGCCAACCGCTTTGAGCTGGAGCGCGATATACGGGATGGTGCCGAGCAGGGCGACGACAGTGGTCAGGACGGCCAGCGGCTGCGAACGTCCATAGCGGGCCGACATGAAGTCAGCCAATGACCCGATGTGATGCATTCGTACGACGGCCGTGAATTTCTGCAGCACAGGCCAGGCAAATACAAACATCAACATCGGGCCGAGGTAGATGGGCAGGAATTCCCAGCCGTGATTGGCAGCCGAGCCGACAGCTCCGTAGTAGGTCCAACTGGTGGCATAGACACCAATTGACAACGGATAAATCCAGCGCGCCGCTCGCGCACCGCCAAAAGAGGTTGTCGTGCGATCGCCATGCCACGCGATGATGAATAGAACACCCAGGTACGACAGCGAAAGAATTGCGAGTTGCCAACTGAGCGCCATGCAGAGCCTTGCTTAATGAACCAATGTATTAGGCATAAGTGTACATAATAAGACCAAGGTCATGATGGGTGCTGAGCTTTTTGATGATACCGTTTTTTCGCTTTTTTTTTAGCTAACGATAATGAGGGTGAAGAAGCATGGAAGAGCAAAAAGCTCAAGCCTATTGGCAGGAGAACATCCGAACCATCATGCAATTGATGGTCGTTTGGTTTGTCGCCTCCTATGGCTGCGGGGTCCTGTTTGTGGATCTGTTGGATACAATCGCCTTTGGCGGTTTTAAGCTCGGCTTCTGGTTTGCACAGCAGGGATCAATTTATGTGTTTTTGATTTTGATTTTTGTCTATGCAAAACGCATGAATGCGATTGACGAAAAATACGACGTACACGAATAAGGAGCCGACATGGAACTTCAAAGTTTGATTTACCTGTTTGTCGGTGCATCTTTTGCACTGTACATCGGGATTGCGATTTGGGCGAAAGCAGGCTCGACGTCTGACTTTTATGTGGCAGGTGGTGGCGTGAGTCCCGTTGCCAACGGCATGGCGACAGCAGCTGATTGGATGTCAGCGGCGTCTTTCATTTCACTGGCGGGCATCGTCTCCCTGCTTGGTCGTGACTCAGGGGCCTACTTGATGGGTTGGACCGGCGGGTACGTGTTACTGGCGATGCTGCTTGCACCGTACTTGAGAAAATTTGGCAAGTTCACAGTGCCAGACTTTGTGGGTGACCGGTATTATTCAGATGTGGCGCGAACAGTCGCCGTTGTCTGCGTGATTTTCGTGTCCTTTACCTACGTTGCGGGTCAGATGCGTGGCGTCGGTATTGTGTTCTCTCGCTTCCTGCAGGTTGATATCAATACCGGTGTGGTCCTCGGCATGGGTATTGTCTTTGTGTACGCGGTTCTCGGCGGCATGAAGGGCATTACCTACACGCAGGTCGCTCAGTATTGTGTCTTGATTGTGGCCTACACGATTCCAGCAATTTTCCTCTCATTACAGGTGACCGGTGATTTTCTCCCCCAGATCGGCTTTGGCGGGACAATTGAGTTCGCCTTTGACAACGGGGTACGCGAAATTCCCGCGGGGACCTATGTCCTGCACGCCCTCGATCAATCGTTTAAGGATCTTGGATTCACCATTCCTTACACTGAAGGACGGGCAGGTGTTTGGGATACCTTCCTCCTAACAGTCGCGTTGATGTGTGGTACTGCTGGGCTTCCTCACGTCATCGTGCGGTTCTTCACAGTACCTCGGGTCCGTGATGCGCGGATCTCTGCAGGTTGGGCGCTCCTGTTCATTGCCTTGCTGTACACCGTGTGTCCAGCTGTTGGTGCTTTTGGTCGTCTGAATGTGATCAAGAACCTGCAAAACAACGACTACGCAACCTGGACGCAGGAATGTACTGCTGATCAGCGCGCTGAGGTCGACGCAATGATTGCTCAAGGGATCGACACCGCACGGATGCCCTGTCGTGGACAGTGGTTTGCCACTTGGGAGAATTCCGGCCTCATCGGTTGGATGGATAAAAACGGTGATGGGAAGATTCAGGTCGCCAATGGCGCTGCCTTTGAAGGCAAGCCAACCTTTGATGGCGATGCGCGAGGCCCATCTGGTGAGCGTGTGCTGACCAATACACCGCTCCCAGCGCCTGCGGGACAAGCGATTGAGAACGAGGTCTACGTCGACCGCGACATTATCGTACTGGCTAATCCTGAGATTGCGGCTCTACCAAACTGGGTGATTGCATTGATCGCAGCCGGCGGTTTGGCGGCAGCACTTTCAACGGCCGCTGGTTTGTTGCTCGTAATTTCGTCCTCGATCTCACATGACCTGCTTGGTCGCGTGATGTTCAAAGACCCCGAAACGGGTCGGTCGAAACTGACGGATGGCCAGGAACTGATGGCAGCCCGAATTGCCGCAGCGTGTGCGATTGGTGTAGCCGGTTATTTGGGGATCAATCCGCCCGGCTTCGTGGCGCAGGTTGTCGCCTTTGCCTTCGGTTTGGCGGCTGCCTCCTTCTTCCCTGTGATCATCAACGGTGTCTTTGACAAGCGGATGAACAAAGAGGGTGCAATTGCCGGCATGCTCGTGGGCTTGAGTGTGACCTTTATCTACATCGTACTGAACGTGTTTGTTGATAAATCGGGAACCTTCAAGGTGTTCTCAATCGAGGCCACCGGTATCGGGACAATCGGCATGGTGATTCACTTCATCGTGGCCTATGTGGTCTCACGTGCGACGGCTGAACCACCACAAGAGATTCAAGAGATGGTCGAAAGCATCCGAATCCCGCGTGGCGCAGGTGCGGCGACGGCACATTGATTCAGCTGACTTCGGTCAATTGAAGATGGAAAAGGGCGCTGCGGCGCCCTTTTTTCTGTCAGCATAGAGGCCTGTGATTCTGGAGCGACTATGGTCAGCGAAGTCTTAAATACCTCAATCCCACCCTTTGATTTATTAAGTCACGAACAAATCGAAACACTGCAGCAGTCGGTTTCGATTGCCTATTTTCAAGCCGGTCAAGACATCATTGCTGCCGGTGGAAACCCCGAGGGTCTGTACATCATCATCAAGGGCAAAGTTGAGGAGTATGACGAATCGATCAGTGGCACTCGAGATGATCAGCGCGTGGCGCAATATTCTGAGGGCGATTTGTTTGGTTCTCTGGCTGTTTTAAAAGGTCGTGCCCGGGATAAGTACCAAGCCTTTGAGGAATGCATTTGTCATTTGGTGCCGGCGCGCGTCTTTATCGATTTAGTGCATGACAACCCCGAATTTAGACACTTTTTTCACAAAGGCCTTGCGACCATGGAGAAGCAGCGGCTTCGGCTGACTGTTCCCCAGGGCGCGGACGATTTCAGTCTTGTCCGGATTCGAGATTCCGTGCTTCGAGACCCTTTGATCGTGGCGCCCTCAACGTCCATTGCTGATGTGGTCCTCGCAATGCGCGATGCACATATTGATTGTGCCCTTGTCGAATGTGAGTCATGCGACGAGAACTATGGCTTGGTCACCGGGACGGATCTTCTTGATGCTCTCGCGCTCGACGGTCTCGCACGTGAGACCCCGGTTGAGACCATCACAACCCGCGAACTCATCACTGTCAACGCGTCTGAATTTTTATTTAATGCGTTGATTTTGATGACGCGCAAGCACATCAAGCGCGTTGTCGTGATGGATCATGGTGAGGTCGTGGGGGTCAGCGAACTGACCGATATTTTGAGTTATCTCACCGGTCAAACCCATCTGGCAGGTGTTCAGATTGAGAAGGCGAAGACGGTTGCTGAACTTGCCGACGCCTCCAGAGCTTTGCATGCGTTGATTCGAACGTTGAACGCGAAAGGCGTCAAAATTCGTTTCATGATGGAGTTGCTGGCTGCGTTGAATGGCCGTTTGGTGGCGAAGCTCTATGAGATTTCGATGCCGACTGAGGTGCTCGAAAATACGGCCCTGACCGTCTTAGGCTCTGAAGGTCGCTGGGAGCAGATCGTTAAGACAGACCAAGACAACGCGTTGATTATTGCCGACGATTTTGTGTGGCCAGACGATGTGCGGATTCCCCTACTGAATCAGTTTACCGAAGATCTGATCTCCATCGGGTTTCCGAGGTGCCCCGGTAATATTATGGTGAGTAATCCAGAGTGGGCGCAGCCCGTTTCTGCATGGAAAGCAACCATGACTGCGTGGACCCAGGACATGAGTGAGGCATCGCAGATGAACATGGCGATCTCGCTGGATGGCCATTTTGTCGCAGGCAATAAAGCGCTGTATCAGGGGCTTTCACATTGGGCGCATGACCACATGCGTGGTAACGATATTTTTCTGGCACATTTTGCGCAGCCCGTGTTGAGCTTTGGGGTTCCTTTGACCCTGTTTGGGAATGTGAAAAGTGATTCCCAAGGACTCGACATTAAAAAGGCAGGCATTTTCCCATTGGTGCATGGGGTGCGCTCATTGGCTCTCAAATATCGAATTCGTCAAACCAATACCTATCGACGGATCGAAGAATTGGTCGCCGCAGGTGCAATTCATGAACGACTCGGTCGGAACTTAGAGAGTGCATTGTCTCTCTTTATGCAATTGCGACTGCAAACACAGATTGAGCAATTGGAAGCTGCGGGAACCGATGACGGTTCGCAGGTCACACACAACCGTATCGATGTCACTGGACTCAATCGACTGGATCGCGATTTATTGCGAGAGGCACTTCATGTGATTAAAGAGTTCAAAGAGTGGCTGGCTCTTGAACTGCACATTCGGGGTTAGGCATGTTAGTTCGCACCCTCAAACGGTTAGCCGATCGGTATAAGCATCGCGACTCGGCCCACCAACACCTTTTCGAGCCATATCGCGGACATGAGGTGATTTCGATTGACTGCGAGATGACTGGGCTTGATGTGAAGCAAGATGAAATCATCTCGCTGGCGGCTGTGCGAATCGAGGGGCATCAAATTCATTCAGGCGAGGCGTTTGAGGCCAAGGTCGATCATCGCGATCGACTGAGTGCAGACTCGATTGTGATTCATCACATCCGCAAAATGGATCTTGAGGACGCGGTCCCAATGGAAACAGCCTTAATGGCCTTGATTGAATTCATTGGTAATCGTCCAATTCTTGGGTACAACCTACAATTTGATTTAAAA
>AACY020310608.1_pt1 | contig 15862 bp, 14 predicted proteins | sample 267378 | NCBI WGS metagenome assembly AACY02 (sample SAMN02954345, study PRJNA13694) | marine metagenome | biome: aquatic; feature: ocean; material: water; isolation source: isolated as part of a large dataset composed predominantly from surface... | reverse complement strand
CGAAAGGCTTCCGCGACGTTTCGGGCGCCGAACTTGAGGCGCGCGCGCGCATGTTGGGCCGCATCGCCGAGGTCTATCGCCGCTACGGCTTCGACGCGCTGGAGACCCCCGCCATCGAGACGGTCGAAGCCCTCGGCAAGTTCCTGCCCGACGTCGACCGTCCGAACGAAGGCGTTTTCGCCTTTCAGGACGACGACGAGAGCTGGCTCGCGCTCCGCTACGACCTGACCGCCCCGCTCGCTCGCTACTACGCGCAGAACCATCTCTCGCTGCCGACGCCCTACCGGCGCTACGCGATGGGCCCGGTCTGGCGGAACGAGAAGCCGGGGCCGGGGCGCTTTCGGCAGTTCTACCAGTGCGACGCCGACACCGTCGGCGCGCCCTCCGTCGCCGCCGACGCCGAGATCTGCGCCATGCTCGCCGACGCGCTGGAGGCCGCGGGGATCGCGCGGGGCGACTACGCGATCCGCTTCAACGACCGCAAGGTTCTGAACGGCGTGCTCGAGGCCATCGGTCTCGGCGATCCCGAGGCCGACGCCGCCGCGCGCGGTGTCGTCTCCCGCGCCGTCGACAAGCTCGACAGGCTGGGCGCGGACGGCGTGCGCCTGCTGCTCGGCCCCGGCCGCGAGGACGAGAGCGGCGACTTCACGGATGGCGCGGGGCTCTCCCCCGACCAGGTGGAGATCGTGATGGGCTTCGTCTCGGCGGGGGAGAGCGGGGGCGGCGCCGCGTCCGTGCTGGACCGACTGACGGCGCTCGTCGGCGCGACGGCGTCCGGCGCCGAAGGCGTGCGCGAACTCGCCGACATCGCCGAACTGCTCGACGCGCAGGGCTATGGCGACCGCATCGCCGTCGACCCTTCCGTGGTGCGTGGTCTCGCCTACTACACCGGGCCGGTCTACGAGGCGGAACTGACCTTCGAGATCCGCGACGAGGATGGCCGCCTGCGCCGTTTCGGCTCGGTCGCGGGGGGCGGGCGTTACGACGATCTCGTCAAGCGCTTCACCGGGCAGTTGACGCCTGCGACCGGGGTCTCGGTCGGGGTGGACCGGCTGCTTGCGGCGCTGGAGGCCGTGGGACGCTCCGAGGACGACGCGGCGGGTCCGGTCGTCGTCTGCGTCATGGACCGCGCCCGCATGGCCGACTACCAGCGGATGTGCGCCGAACTGCGCGCGGCGGGGCTCCGCGCCGAGGTGTTCCTCGGCGGTGGGAACATGGCGAAGCAGCTCAAATACGCCGACAAGCGCGCGGCGCCCGTCGCGGTGATCGCGGGCGAGGACGAGGCGGCGAAAGGCGTCGTCCAGCTCAAGGACCTCGCCCTCGGCGCGCGTCTCGCCGCCGACATCGAGACGCGCGAGGAATGGAAGGCGCAGCCCGCGCAGGTCGAGGCGCCGCGGGCCGATCTCGTCGCCGCGGTGCGCGCGATGCTGGCGCGATCGAAGGCCGACGGCTCGACCGTCGATCCTGCGAAGCGCCCGGAGTAGCGTCGCATGGCCGCCGACCGCGCCTACATCGCCGGCGGGCGCGTCGGGGCCGCCCGCGCGGCGCTCGGCGACCTGACGGGGCGGCTCATGCGCCGCTTCGAGGCGGCGGGCTGCATGCGGGTCGAGCCGGCGGCGCTGCATCCGGCGGACGCGCTGCTCGACGTCTACGGAGAGGACTTGCGCGCGCGCGCCTTCACGGTCACCGGCGCTGACGGGCGCGAGCTCTGCCTGCGTCCCGACTTCACGGCTCCGGTCTTCCAGCTGCACGCGGCGGCGCGCGCCGAGCCGGCGCGCTATTGCTATCTGGGTCCAGTCTGGCGGCGTCAGCCGCCGGGATCGACGCGGCCGACCGAGTATCTACAGGCCGGCGTCGAGATCTACGGCGAGGACGAGGCCGAAGCCGACGCCGACTGCTTCGCCCTGATGCGCGATGCGCTCGCCGAAGGCGGCGTCTCCCGCCCGCGGGTCGTCACCGGCGATCTCGGTCTCGCCTTCGCGATCCTAGATGCGACGCCGATGCCCGAGGCCCGCCGCGCTGCGCTGCGGCGCCATTTCTGGCGTCCGAAGCGGTTCCGGGCGCTGCTGGAGCGCTACGCTGCGCCGCAGCCGGCGCCCTCGTCGCGGCGGGCGGCGCTGCTGGCCGCGGCCGGCGATCCCGCAGCCGTCGCCGCCCTAGCCGACGGCGAGGGGACCTGGGTCGGGGCGCGCTCGGCCGAGGAGGTCGTCGACCGCGCCGCGGCGCTCGCGGCCGACGCCTCCGCCGCGCCGCTCCCGCGCGAAAGCGCCGAGACGCTCGACGCGGCGCTCGCGGTGGAGGGGCCTGCGGAGACGGCCTGCGCCCGGCTCGCCGACCTCGCCCGCGCCGCTGGGCTCGACATCCGCACCGCCCTCGACCGCTTCTCCCGCCGGCTCGACGCGCTCGCGCGCCGCGGGGTCGAGGCCGGAGACCTTCCGTTCTCCGCCAGCGCGTCGCGGACGCTCGAATATTACGACGGCTTCGTCTTCGAGTTCTCCGCGCCGGGCCGGGACGACCTGCCGCCGCTCGCGGGCGGCGGGCGCTACGACGGGCTCGGCCGCGCGCTCGGCCAGGGGCGCGCGCGCGCGGTCGGCGCCATGGTGCGGCCAGAGGCGCTGATGGCGGCGGGCGGATGCTGACCCTCGGCCTGCCCTCCAAGGGCCGCCTGCAGGCGGACTCCATCGGCGTCTTCGCCGCGGCGGGCGTCGCCGTCGAACGCGCCGCCGAGGGGCGCGAATACGCGGGACGCGTGACCGGGATCGAGGGGATCCGCCTCGCGCTCCTCTCCGCGGGCGAAATCCCGCGGGCGCTCGCAGAGGGCGAGATCCATCTCGGCGTCACGGGCGAGGACCTGATCCGCGAGCGCCTCCCGGGCGACGCGCGGGTCGCCCTCGCCAAGCGTCTCGGCTTCGGGCGCGCCGACCTCATCGTCGCCGTCCCGGCCGTCTGGGCCGACGTCGAGACGATGCATGACCTCGACGAGGCGGCGGCGGCGTTCCGGGCGCGGCGGCGGCGGCCCCTCCGCGTCGCCACCAAGTATCATGCGCTCGCGCGCGGGTTCTTCGCCGAGAAGGGCGTCGCGGACTACCGGCTGGTCGACAGCCAGGGCGCGACCGAGGCGACGCCCCGCAACGGCGTGGCGGAGGCGATCGTCGACATCACCTCCTCCGGCGAGACCCTGCGCGCCAACCATCTCCGCGCGCTCGACGACGGGCTGATCCTGGCCAGCGAAGCCTGCCTCTGGCTCTCGCGCGCCGCGCCGTGGCGCGCATCGGAACGGACGGCTCTGGCGGCGCTCGCCGCGCGCATGGGGTTCGCCGTCCCCGAGGCGTTGACGGTCGGGTAGGGGCGGCGCCCCGCCGTCCGCATTCCCCGACCCCTGTCCGTCCGCGCGGCGGGGCCGCGCTCCGCCTCCCGTCGCATCCCGTCCCGCTCCGATGACGTCTCACCGCGCAGCCATGGCCCGCGCCGGCCCAGCCCCGCGCCGTTCGCGATCTCGTCCCGTCGCGCGGCTTCAGGCATCGCTTGACGTTCACGTTAAGGTAAGTATGGTCCTTCGCATGCGAGAGATCGATTCGACCGGCGACCTTTGGGCCATCGGCCGCATGTGCGCCGAATTCGGCGTCACGGCGCGCACGCTGCGCTTCTACGAGGCCGAGGAGCTGCTTTTCCCGGTGCGTCGCGGCCAGACGCGCCTCTTCACAATGCGGGACCGCGCCCGCCTGAAGCTGATCCTGCGCGGCAAGCGCTTCGGCTTCAGCCTGTCGGAGATCCGCGAACTGCTGGAGCTCTACGACCTCGGCGACGAGCAGGTGACCCAGCTCACCGCCACCCGGACCCGCGCGGTCGAGCGCCTCGCGGCCATGGAGGCGCAGCGCGCCGAGCTCGACGAGGCCATCGAAGACCTGCGGGCCCAGATCGCCCTCATCGAGCGGCTGCTCGTCGATAAGACCGCCGGCCGCGCCGCCGAATGAGACCGACGCCCTAAAACATTCAGGACGACCCGTCAGAGGACACGACCGATGCCCGTCTACGCGCCGCCCCTTCGCGACTACCGCTTCATCCTGCACGAGACCCTGCGCATCGACGCCCGCGACGACGTCGAGGGCTACGCGGATCTCACCCCCGACATCACCGACGCGATCCTCGGCGAGGCCGGCAAGCTGTCGGCCGAGGTCCTCGCCCCGGTGAACCAGACGGGCGACGCCGGCTGCACGCTGGAGAACGGCGTCGTCCGCACGCCGAAGGGCTTCCGCGAGGCGTGGGAGACCTACCGCGCCGGCGGCTGGCCCTCGCTCGAATGCGACCCCGACTATGGCGGCCAGGGTCTGCCGAACGTCGTGGGCCTCGCCGTCGGCGAGATCCATTCCGCGGCCAACATGGCCTTCATGATGTATCAGGGCCTGACCCACGGGGCCTATTCCGCGCTCCACGCCCACGGCACGCAGGAGCAGAAGGCGCTCTACCTGCCGAAGCTCGCCTCCGCCGAGTGGACCGGCACCATGAACCTGACCGAGCCCCATTGCGGCACCGATCTCGGCCTGCTGCGGAGCAAGGCCGAGCCGCAGGACGACGGGTCCTTCCGGATCACCGGTCAGAAGATCTTCATCTCCTCGGGCGAGCACGACCTCGCCGAGAACATCGTCCATCTGGTGCTGGCCCGGACGCCGGACGCGCCGAAGGGCGTGAAGGGCATCTCCCTCTTCGTCGTGCCGAAGTTCCTCCCCGACGCGGACGGCCGCCCCGGCCGGCGCAACGCGCTCGCCTGCGGCAAGCTCGAGGAGAAGATGGGCATCCACGGCAACGCGACCTGCGTGATGAACTACGACGGCGCGACCGGCTGGATGGTGGGCGAGGAGAACAAGGGCCTGAAGGCCATGTTCACCATGATGAACGAGGCCCGCATCCTCGTCGCCATGCAGGGCCTCGGCCAGGCCTCGGTCGCCTACCAGAACGCCGTCCTCTACGCGCAGGACCGCCTGCAGGGCCGCGCCGCGACCGGCCCCGCCAACCCCGAGGGCCCCGCAGACCCTATCATCGTTCACCCCGACGTGCGCCGCGCGCTGATGGACCAGAAGGCGTGGATCGAGGGCGCCCGCTGTTTCATGCTGACCGGCTCCACCCTGATCGACGCCGGCAAGCATCACGCGGACCCCGCCGAACGCGAGGCGGCCGAGGACCTGATCGCGCTTCTGATCCCGGTGCTGAAGGGCGTCCTGACCGACACCGGCTTCGACCTGACCGTGAAGGCCCAGCAGATCCTCGGCGGCCACGGCTACATCGCCGAATGGGGCATGGACCAGTTCGTCCGCGACGCCCGGATCGCCATGATCTACGAGGGCACGAACGGCATCCAGGCGCTCGACCTCGTCGGCCGCAAGCTGCCCATGAAGGGCGGCAAGGCGATGATGAGCTATTTCGGGATGATCCGCGCCTTCCTGAAGGCGAACGAGGGGAACGAGGCCCTCAAGGCCGACTTCCTCGACCCGCTCAAGGCCGCCTCGAAGGACCTGCAGGCCGCGGTCGAGTTCTTCATGGCGGAAGGCATGAAGGACCCGAACGCCGCGCTGGCCGGCGCGACCGACTTCATGCATCTCTTCGGCCATGTCGCAATCGGCCACGCCTGGGCGCAGATGGCGAAGGCCGCGCATGACGCGCTGGAGGCCGGGACCGACGAGCGCGCCTTCTACGAGACCAAGCTCGCCACCGGCCGCTACTACATGGCCCGCCTGCTGCCCGAGACCGGCCTGCGCCTCGCGCGCATCCGCAGCGGCGCCGCGCCCGTCATGGACCTGCCCGCCGAGGCGTTCTGAACCCATGCCGAAGCGCCATCCGTTGCCGCGGCGGTTCTCCGCCGCGGTGAGCGAGCCCGCCTACGACCGCCTCCGCGCGCTCAACGCGCGCTGGGGGCTCTCGAACAACTACCTGCTGACGGTTCTGCTCGAGCGGCTGGACGACTATGCTGATCCCGCGGCGCTCGACGCGGCCTTCGCCGCGTTCGTTGCCGAATACGGAGCGCCGCCACCGGAGGGGCGAGAATGACCGACGCCTATATCTACGACGCCGTCCGCACGCCCCGCGGCAAGGGCCGCAAGGACGGCGCGCTGCACGAGGTCACGAGCCTCCGCCTCGCCGCCGGCGTGCTGAAGGCGATCCGCGACCGCAACGAGATCGACACCGCCGAGGTCGAGGACGTCATCCTCGGCTGCGTCACCGCCGTCGGCGAGCAGGGCGGCGAGATCGCCCGCTCCGCCGCGCTCTACGCCGGATACGACGAGCGCGCGCCGGGCCTTCACATCAACCGCTTCTGCGCGAGCGGGCTGGAGGCGGTGAACCTCGCCGCCAACCAGATCCGCGCCGGCGCGGGAGACCTCTACGTCGCGGGCGGCGTCGAGAGCATGAGCCGCGTGCCGATGGGCTCGGACGGCTTCGCGATCGGCGTCGATCCCTATCTCGCCATGGCGTCGCATTTCGTGCCGCAGGGGATCGCCGCCGACCTGATCGCCACGAAATACGGCTTCTCGCGCGACGACGTGGACGCCTACGCCGTCGAGAGCCAGCGCCGCGCCGCCGAGGCCTGGGCCGACGGCCGCTTCGACCGCTCCGTGGTCCCGGTCCGCGACCAGAACGGCGTCACGATCCTCGACCGCGACGAGCACATGCGCCCCGGCTCCGACATGCAGAGCCTCGGCGCGCTCCGCCCCTCCTTCAAGGAGATGGGCGAGACCATGCCCGGCTTCGACGCCGTGGCGCTGATGAAGTATCCCGAGTTCGAGCGGATCGACCACGTCCACCACGCCGGCAACTCCTCCGGCATCGTGGACGGCGCCGCGGCGGTGCTCGTCGGCACCAGGGAGATCGGCGACCGCTTCGGCCTGACGCCCCGCGCCCGCATCCGAGCCACCGCCCGCGTCGGCTCCGACCCCACCATCATGCTCACCGGCCCGGTCCCCGTCACCGAGAAGGTCCTCGCCGCCGCCGGCATGGGCTTCGGCGACATCGACCTGATCGAGGTGAACGAGGCGTTCTCCGCCGTGGTCCTGCGCTTCATGCAGGCCTTCGACGCCGACCCCGCGAAGGTCAACGTCAACGGCGGCGCGATCGCCCTCGGCCATCCGCTCGGCGCGACCGGCGCGATGATCCTCGGCGCCGCGCTCGACGAGCTGGAGCGCCGCGGGGAGGAGACCGCCCTCGTCACCCTCTGCGTCGCCTCCGGCATGGGGGCCGCCACCGTCATCGAGCGGGTCTGACGTCCATGCCGAAGATCGACATCGCGAGCCTGCCGATCAGCTCAGGCTCTGGCTATCCGCCTCCCTTCGCCGAGCGGATGGGCGACCGAAGGCGCGTTCGCCTCGGCGACGCCGCGGGACTCTCCGCCTTCGGGGTGAACCTCACACGCCTCGGCCCGGGCGCGCAGTCCGCACTACGGCATTGGCATGAGACCGAAGACGAGTTCGTCTACATTCTGAGCGGGGAGTTGATCCTGATGGAATCCGGCGGTGAGACGGCGCTCGGCCCAGGCGACGCCGCGGGTTTCCGCGCCGGCGTCGATGACGGCCACCACCTCGTCAACCGCTCCAGTTCGCCGGCGACCTATCTGGAGATCGGCGCGCGGAACGCCGACGAGGCGGCCCACTACCCGGACGACGACCTCGCCGTGACCAAGGCCGCCGGCTTCTTCCGCTTCACGCGGAAGAACGGCGCTCCGGCGGAGACCTGACCGATGCCGAAGATCGATGTGGCGTCCGCGCCCACCACCCTCGGCTCCGGCTACCCCGACCCCTGGGGCCCGGACTTCGCCGAGCGCGTTCGCGTCCGCCTCGGCGACGCGGCCGGCCTGACCGCGTTCGGCGTGAACCTGACCACCCTGCCGCCGGGGACGCGCTCGTCGCTGCGCCACTGGCACGAGGTCGAGGACGAGATGGTCTTCATCCTTGAAGGCGAGGTCGTCCTGATCGAGGACGACGGCGAAACCGTGCTCACGGCGGGCGAAGCCGCCGGCTGGCGCGGCGGGGTCGCGAACGGCCACGTGATCGAGAACCGCTCCGACGCGCCCGCCCACCTGCTGGAGATCGGGAACCGCCCGGAGCGCGACCGGTGCCACTATTCCGACGTCGATCTCGTCTGCGTCGACGAGCCCGGCCGCGTCTGGTTCGAGCGCCGCGACGGAACGCCCGTCGAATGACCGCCATCCCCATCGACAGCCCCGTCCGCCCGAACCTTATCGCCTTCATCGAGCGCTACCGCGCCGCGCTCGAGCGACGCGATCTCGACGCCGTCTGCGCGAACTACCGCCTGCCCCTGCCGGTCGTCCGACCGGATCGCCAGCGCACGCTCGAAACCGCGAGGGAGCTGCGCGAAGAGATCGCGAAGATCCTCGACTTCTACGCCTGGGCGGGCATGCGGACGGTGGAGCTGAGCCAGCTGCATATGGCGACCCACGACGTCGGTCTCGACCTCGCGACCGTCACCTGGCGCCCGCGCGACGCCGAGGGCCGCGAAATCGCCGCCATCGACCAGACCTTCGCCATCCGCCGCACACGGGACGGCGCGCGCATCGCCGCCGTCATCGCCCATAACGAGGAGCGCCGGCGCCTCCCGATCATCCGGGAGTCGCTCGCCAGCATGGAGGACACCGAATGACCGAGATCTTCTCCTACGCGGTCGAGGACGGCGTCGCCGTCATCCGGTGGGACCTGCCGGGCGCCTCGATGAACGTCCTGACGCTGGAGGGGGCCGAGCAGCTCGGCGCCTGCGTCGACCGCGCTCTCGCCGACGGCGCCGTCAAGGGCGCCGTCATCACCTCCGCCAAGCCCGATTTCGCCGGCGGCATGGATCTGCGCACGCTTGCGACGCTCAAGGCCGAGGCGGGCTCCGACCCGGCCGCGCGCCTCTTCAAGTTCGTCATGCGCCTGCACGATCTCCTCCGCAGCATCGAGCGCGGCGGCGCCGACCCCAAGACCGGCGAGGGCGGCAAGCCCTTCGCCTGGGCCTGCCCCGGCACCGCCATGGGCATCGGCCTCGAAATCGGCCTCGCCTGCCACCGCCGCTTCGCCGCCGACGCGCCGAAGGCGAAGATCGGACTGCCCGAGGTGAAGGTCGGCCTGTTCCCCGGCGCGGGCGGCACGACCCGTCTGATCCGCATGCTCGGCGTCATGGGCGCCGCGCCCTTCCTGTTGGAGGGCAAGACCCCCGACCCGAAGGGCGCGAACCGCGGCGGCCTGATCGACGAGGTGGTCGAGCCCGACGCCCTGCTGGACGCCGCCAAGGCCTGGGTGCGCGACGCGGGCGAGGACGCCGCCCGCAAGCCCTGGGACCAGAAGGGCTACAAGATCCCCGGCGGGGCGCCCTACACGCCGCAGGGCTTCCAGACCTTCCTCGGCGGGGTCGCCATGACCCACGGCAAGACGAAGGGCGCTTACCCAGCGATCCGCGCCATGCTGTCGGCGATCTACGAGGGCGCGCTGGTGGACTTCGACACCGCGCTCCGCGTCGAGGCGCGCTGGTTCACCCACGTCCTGATGGACCCGTCCTCCGAGGCGATGATCCGCTCGATCTTCGTCAACAAGCAGGCGCTGGAGAAGGGCGCGTCGCGTCCCGAGGGCGTGCCGGACATGCGGGTGAAGAAGCTCGGCGTGCTCGGCGCCGGGATGATGGGCGCGGGCATCGCCTACGTCTCGCTGCTCGCGGGGATCGAGGTGGCGCTGCTCGACCGCGACCAGGCGGCCGCCGACAAGGGCCGCGCGACCATCGAGGGGCTGCTCGCCGAGGCGGTCTCGAAGAAGCGCATGACCGAGGCCGAGCGCGACGCGGCGCTCGGCCGTCTCACCGCCACGCCGGACTACGCCGCCCTCTCCGGCGCCGATCTCGTGGTCGAGGCCGTGTTCGAGGACCCGACGGTGAAGGCCGACGTCACCCGCCGCGCCGAAGCGGCGCTCGGCCCGGACGCGATCTTCGCCACCAACACCTCCACACTTCCGATCACGAAACTCGCCGAGGCGTCGGAGCGCCCCGAGCGCTACATCGGCGTCCACTTCTTCTCGCCGGTTCACAAGATGATGCTCGTCGAGATCATCAAGGGCGAAAAGACCGGGCCGCAGGCCGTCGCCAAGGCGCTCGACTTCGTGCGCCAGCTTCGCAAGACGCCCATCGTCGTCAACGACGCCCGGTTCTTCTACGCCAACCGCTGCATCATCCCCTACATCAACGAGGGCCTCCGGATGGTGGCCGAGGGCGTCGCCCCCGCGCTGGTCGAGAACGCGGCGCTCATGCTCGGCATGCCGGTCGGCCCGTTGCAGCTCGTGGACGAGACCTCGCTCGAACTCGGCCTCTCCATCGCCCGCGCGACGCGCGAGGGCGAGGGCCAGCCGTTCCCCTCGGACCCCTCCGAGGAGCTTCTCCTCGCCATGGTCGAGACCCACGACCGCAAGGGCCGCAAGAACGGGCGGGGGATGTACGACTACGACGAGAAAGGCAAGCGCCGCGGCTTCTGGCCGGGCCTCGCCGAGCAGTTCCCCCGCGCCGCCGAGCAGCCCCCGGTCGAGACCGTGAAGGACCGGCTGATCCTCGTGCAGGCGCTGGAGGCGGTCCGCGCGCTGGAGCAGGGCGTGCTGATGGACGTCCGCGAGGGCGACGTCGGCGCGATCCTCGGCTGGGGCTTCGCGCCCTGGTCGGGCGGCCCCTTCGGCTGGCTCGACATCCTGGGGGCGAAGGCTGCGGTCGCGAAGGCGGATGCGCTTGCCGCCGCCCATGGCGAGCGCTTCGCGCCCCCCGCCTTGCTGCGTGAGATGGCGGCGGAGGGCCGGCGCTTCTATCCTGCGGCGAAGGCCGCGCAGGCCGCCTGATCGGGAGGGATCGCGATGTACACCGTGATCGGTCATCCGCGCTCGCGCGCGATGCGCGTGCTCTGGATGCTCGAGGAGCTGGGGCTCGACTACGCCCATGTTCCCGCCACGCCGCAGTCCGACGCGGCGCGCCAGGCGAACCCGCAGGGCAAGATCCCGGTGCTGCTGGTCGATGGGAAGCCCTTCACCGACAGCGTCGCGATCGTGCAGTTCCTCGCCGACCGCCACGGCGCCTTCACGGCGCCCGCCGGCTCGCTCGAGCGGCTGGCGCAGGACGGCGCGACCCAGTTCGCGGTGGACGAGGTCGAGGGCGCGCTCTGGACCGTCGGCAAGCACAGCTTCGTCCTGCCCGAGGAGCGCCGCTCGGCCGAAGCCAAGGCGACCGCGCGCTGGGAGTTCAACCGCGCTATGGAGGAGCTCTCCCGCCGTCTCGGCGACCGCGCCTTCATCGCCGGCGACGACTTCACGGTCCCCGACCTCTTGCTAGGCCACTGCGCCAGCTGGGCGGAATCGGCGAAAATGACGATGCCCACCGGGACGGCGGGCGCCTATTTCGAACGTCTCCGTGCGCGCCCCGCGCTCGCACGCGCTATGCAGAAATCAGTACGCGCGGCCGGAAGGTGAGCGCCTCCTTCGATTTCGCCGCAGTGCTCGCGACGTTGTGGGCCATGTCCAGCGACAGAAAGACGCCACTGGACTAACGCTGCCCAGAACGTTGGACGGAAATTCTTCGATTTTCAATATATGAAGTGAGCAGTGTTATCCAATTCAAATTTTTAGCGGAATTGCATTTTTCTCATATCCGACCGCATTTGGGCGAGGAGGAAATGCTTCAACGGTAATAATTTCTCCTTTTTAAGATGGCCGATCGATCTGCGCCACCAGCACACGGGCCGGACCCTCAGGCGTGCGCCGGCGCTGCTCTTCATGCTGACACCCTCCGACCTCCGCGTCCGCCGCGAGGCGCTCGCCGCGCAGCGGTCCTCTGGGCTGGTGCGGGTGTCTGCTGCGGCCGTTCAGCCGAACTCACAGCCGATCCTACACCCAATTCGCCGGCATCAGGCCGATCCTGCTGTCATCCGCCCGCTCGGCGTCACGGTCGAGGTCGAGCCGCTTCGGCAGCTTGACGTGTAGCACCAGCTGGAAGACCGCCACGGTGGCGACATCGCGCCCCGTCTTTGAGCACGAAGCCCGCGCAGCATCCTGCTTTGGAGCGCTCCGCGTGGTTGATAGCCTCATGATCGCGGCCGCATCGAACAACGGCCGACCTTAAGCCCGCTTCGTCGCATCCGAGCCGAACTCGAGCAACGTCATTTCTCCGATCGCACATGGTTGACGCCGGCACCGCTGCGCCTCGTCTCCTGCACGTCCATCCGGCGTCCCGCCTAGTCCGCCGGCGCGCTTCGGAAAATTCCTCCCGGATCCTCGTCGGTCACGAACCAGAGCGCCCCGTCCGGGCCGGTCTCGACGTCGCGGATGCGTCCGAACGCGTCCGGCAGCAGCCGCTCCTCCACCCCAGTCGGCGCGCCGTCCTCGATCTCCACCCGCACGAGCATCCGCCCGCGCAGCGCGCCGACGAAGAGGTCCCCGGTCCAGTCCGCGAACAGCGCGCCGTCATAGACCGAGAGGCCGGATGGCGCGATCGACGGGTCCCAGACGAACAACGGCTGCTCCATGCCCGGCTTCTCGGTTCCCTCGCCGATAGGCGCGCCGGAGTAGTGGCGGCCGTAGGAAATGACCGGCCAGCCGTAGTTGCGCCCGGCCTCTGGCCGATTGAACTCATCGCCGCCGCGCGCGCCATGGGCGACGACCCAGAGCCGGCCCTCGGCGTCGAGGTCGGCGCCCTGGGTGTTGCGGTGGCCGAGCGAGTAGATCTCGGGCAGCGCCTGCGCGCCGTCGGCGAAGGGGTTGTCGGTCGGAATCGCGCCGTCCCGCGCGATCCGCACGAGCTTTCCGACATGGTTCGTCGGGTCCTGCGCCATCGGGCGGTTTCCGCGGTCGCCGAGCGTCACGAACAGCGTCCCGTCCTCGGCCTCGACCACCCGCGAGCCGAAATGCCGTCCGCCCTCGAGCGCGGGCGCCTGCCGGAAGATCACCCGCACGTCCTCCAGCCGGTCGCCCGCCAGCCGCGCCCGCGCCACCGCGGTGCGCGCCCGCCCGCCCTCGGCCGGTTCGGCGTAGGAGAGGAACAGCAGGCCGCTGTCGGCGAAGTCGCGCGCCGGCGCGACGTCCAGCAGCCCGCCCTGGCCGCGCGCATAGACATCCGGGACGCCGGTGATCGGCTCGGAGAGCGCGCCCCCCGACAGGATCCGCAGACGCCCCGGCCGTTCGGTCACCAGCAGCCTGCCGTCGGGCAGGAAGGCGAGCGCCCACGGGTTCTCAAGGCCGCCCGCGATCCTCTCGACCGCGAGAGGGCCTGCGGAGCTCGGGAAGGTCTCGGCCGCCGCGGGCGCTGCGGCGAGGAGAAGGGCGAAAAGGGCTGGACGCATGGCTGGGTCTCCGTCGATTCGCCGTCCTGCGGCGGCGGAGACTAAGATAGCGCCCGCGCGAGCTGGACGAGGGGTGAATGACGGGCGTTCAGGCGGTCGGTGGAGAAGGCTTTCCGGCGTCAGCTTTCCCAGCCGGCCTTCAGAAGCCGCGCCGCCTCCGGCGCGAAATACGTCAGAACCCCGTCGCAGCCCGCGCGCTTGAAGGCGAGCAGGCTCTCCATCATCGCCCGCTCGCCGTCGAGCCAACCGCGTTCGGCGGCGGCCTTGATCATCGCGTACTCGCCGGAGACGTTGTAGGCGAAGACCGGGACCCCGAACTGGTCCTTCAGCCGCCGGCAGATGTCGAGATAGGGCAGACCGGGCTTCACCATCACCATGTCCGCGCCCTCGGCGAGGTCCATCGCCGTCTCGCGGATCGCCTCGTCGGTGTTGGCGGGGTCCATCTGGTAGGTCTTCTTGTCGCCCTTCAGCGCGCCGCCCGAGCCCACCGCGTCGCGGAACGGGCCGTAGAAGCCGGACGCGTACTTGGCGGCGTAGGACATGATCGTGACGTCCTGGAAACCGCCCTCCTCCAACGCCGTCCGCATGGCGGCCACGCGGCCGTCCATCATGTCGGACGGGCCGAGAATGTCGGCGCCCGCCTCGGCCTGCGCGCGGGTCTGGCGGACCAGCGCCTCCAGAGTCTCGTCGTTCAGGATGCGCCCCTCGCGGACGATCCCGTCATGGCCGTCGGAGTTGTAGGGGTCGAGCGCGACGTCGAGCATCACCGCCACGCCGGGGACGCTCGCCTTGATCGCGCGGGTCGCGCGGTTCACGAGGTTGTCGGGGTTCCAAGCCTCCTCGGCGGCGGGCGTCTTGCGCGCCTCGGGCGTGTTCGGGAACACGGCGACGGCGGGGATGCCGAGGGCCTGCGCCTCCTCGGCCGCCGCGACGGCGCGGTCCACCGTCAGCCGCGAGACGCCGGGCATGGAGGGAACCGGCTCGGCCCGGTCCTCGCCCTCGATCACGAAGATCGGCCAGATCAGGTCATGCGCGGTTAGCGCGGTCTCGCGCACCATGCGGCGGGCCCAGGGCGCCTGGCGCAGGCGGCGCGGTCGGCAGGCGGGGTAGGGGGCGTGGATGGGGTTTGGCATGGCGGGCGTCCTCCGGGTCGTCCTGTCCTGTTGCCATGAAGGGCGCCGGGCGGAACAGTCGACAGGACGACGCGAGGGGCGGCCGTTCTGGACGCGGCGGCCGCCGCCCTATAAATTAACGATCGTTCAATTGCGGGGGAGGCGGCCGATGGACTTCGCGCTCAGCGAGGAGCAGCTCCAGATCCGGGAGATGGTCGAGGGCTTCGCGGCCGAGAAGCTCGCGCCGAACGCCGGGCGCTGGGACCGGGAGGCGCACTTTCCGCTGGACGAGATGCTGGAGCTGGCGGGGCTCGGCCTCGCGGGGGTGTTCGTGGACCCGGAATACGGCGGGTCGGGGATGGGCCGGCTCGACGGGGCGATCATCTTCGAGGGGCTGGCGAAGGGCTGCGTGACGACGTCCGCCTTCATGACGATCCACAACATGGTCGCCTGGATGGTCGACAGCTTCGGCGACGCGGAGCAGAAGGCGCGGTTCCTGCCGGCGCTCTGCGCCATGGAGACGGTGGCGAGCTACTGCCTGACCGAGCCCGGCTCGGGGTCGGACGCCGCCGCGCTCAAGACCACCGCGAAGGCGGATGGGAACGACGCCTACGTCCTGAACGGCTCCAAGGCGTTCATCTCGGGGGCGGGCGCGTCGGACCTCTACGCCGTGATGTGCCGGACGGGGGGCGAGGGCGCGGGCGGGATCTCCTGCATCCTCGTGGAGAAGGGGACGCCGGGGCTCTCCTTCGGCAAGCTCGAGGACAAGATGGGCTGGAACGCCCAGCCGACCGCGGTCGTGACCTTCGACGACTGCCGCGTGCCGGCGGAGAACCGGCTGGGACCCGAGGGCGACGGCTTCCGCTACGCGATGAAGGGGCTCGACGGCGGACGCGTGAACATCGCCGCCTGCTCCCTCGGTGGCGCGGCCTGGGCGCTGGAGGCGGCGCTCGGCCATGTCCGCGAGCGGGCAGCCTTCGGAAAGCCCCTCGCCGCGCAGCAGGCGGTCCAGTTCAAGCTCGCGGACATGGCGACGAAGCTCGAGGCCGCGCGGCTGATGACCCATCGCGCCGCGGCGGCGCTCGACGCTGGCGAGGCCGACGCGACGATGCGGGCGGCGATGGCCAAGCAGTTCGCGACCGAGGCCTGCTACGAGGTCGTCGACGAGGCGCTGCAGCTCCATGGCGGCTACGGCTACATTAAGGATTACGGGATCGAGCAGCGGCTGCGGGACCTTCGGGTGCACCGCATCCTCGAGGGCGCCAACGAGATCATGCGGCTCATCGTCAGCCGCAAGCTGCTCGAGGCGGCCTGAGCGCGATGCAGGCGCAGATCGCGGCCTGGTTCGACTCGGCGCTCTGGTACTGGATCGCCGCCGCCCTGCTCTGGCACCACGTCTGCTCGCAGACCCTCGGCG
>AACY020520243.1_pt1 | contig 15863 bp, 11 predicted proteins | sample 267378 | NCBI WGS metagenome assembly AACY02 (sample SAMN02954345, study PRJNA13694) | marine metagenome | biome: aquatic; feature: ocean; material: water; isolation source: isolated as part of a large dataset composed predominantly from surface... | reverse complement strand
TCAGAACCCATGAGATGGATGCCGTGGCAGCACAGGGTATTGCTGAGCACAGCCACTACAAACAGAGTGGTGATGGCAGCAATGCTGAGGGCTCCTACAACCGTGCACGCAAATGGCTGCAAGGCTTGCTTGAGATGCAGCAAGCGGCTGGCGACTCTATGGAGTTTATCGATAGCGTTAAGAAAGAGCTGTTCCCAGATGAGGTCTACGTCTTTACTCCGAAAGGGCGCATCCTTGAACTACCGAAAGGAGCAACGCCGGTCGACTTCGCTTATGCGGTTCACACGGATGTCGGTAACTCCTGTATCTCTTGCCGTGTCGATCGACACCTCTCTCCACTCTCTGAGCCTCTGAAAACAGGTCAGACGGTTGAGATCATCACAACCCCACGTGCACAGCCCAATATGGCTTGGCTCAACTTTGTCGTGACGGGTAAAGCAAGAACATCCATTCGCCACTTCTTAAAGAACCAGAAGCAGCATGAGTCGATCGAGTTGGGTCGTCGTCTGTTGAATCAGTACTTGTCTCAGTATGAGACCAGTGTTGATCAGCTTGATCCAAATAAATTGGATAAGCTCCTACAAGATTTGAACTTCGAGACCTTCGATGAGCTGTTAGAAGAGATCGGGTTGGGTAACCGCATGGCCTACGTCATTGCTCAACGTCTGCAACCGACCGATGGCGACTCTGATGAGCCAGAGTCGCTCATAGGAACAGATGGTAAACCGATCTCCATTCGCGGTGCTGAAGGCATGGTGATGCACTTTGCACGCTGTTGTTACCCCATTCCTGGTGACAACATTGTCGGTAATATTTCGGCCGGTCGTGGCCTTGTGGTGCACCGTTCTGATTGTCGTAACCTAAACGGTAAACGTGATGAGACGACTAATCGCAACATCTACATTGAGTGGGGCGAAACGGGTGAAGATGAGTACACCACGGTGCTTGAAGTACAGGTTGAGTCTCAACGAGGCATCATTGCCCAGCTGGCTATGGCGGTCTCTTCGGTGGGCGGTAACGTCAATCAGCTGCTATCAGGCGAGAAAGATGGTCAGATGAATGCAGTGACCATTGAACTGACGGTCACTAACCGTGTCCATCTAGCGCGTGTTATGAAAAAGCTGCGTGCGATCAAACAGGTGACGCGAGTAAGTCGAGCCTAGTCTAGATCAGCTAGGCGAGCTCTTGTTCAAGCACTTCCAGCTGCTCTTGAGTTTCAAACCACTCCAGCTCCACACTCTCTAGATCGCTCTTAACATCGGCTTGTTGGCTAAGTAGTTCCTTTAACTCATCCTTGCGTTGATCAGTGTACAGATCAGTGTCAGCAAGCTGCGACTCTAATGCTTCCAAAGATTGATTGAGTTTCTCCATTTTTGCATCAAGCTTTTCCAGTGCTTTGCGCAGCGGGCGTAACTTCGAGCGTTTTTCAGCTTCTATGCGCTTCTGCTCTTTTCGATCGGCAGCACTTTGTGAGCGACCTTCCGATGCGATGACCGGGGATGACTCCTCCTGTCGTTGGGTCGCTAGCCATTTGTGGTAATCATCGAGATCACCGTCAAACTCAGTCACACTCCCTTCGGCGACCAGTAGGAACTGATCGACAGTGTTCGCAAGTAGATGACGATCGTGGGATACCAGAATAATAGAACCTTCAAAATCCTGAAGGGCCATTGTGAGAGCATGGCGAACCTCTAAATCTAGATGGTTGGTCGGCTCATCGAGCAGCAGTAGATTCGGTTTATGCCAAGCGATCAACGCTAATGCCAGGCGTGCCTTCTCACCACCAGAGAAGCGTCCAATGGGATCCAGTGCATCGTCGCCACTGAAACCAAAGGAGCCGGCAAACGAACGCAGTTGAGCTTCAGTCGCTTTAGGAGCAATACGTTGCAGATGTAGCAGAACTGAAGCGTTCATATCCAACGCTTCAAGCTGGTGCTGTGCGAAGTAGCCAATCTTTAAGTGTTCACCACAGGAGCGCTCGCCACTGATCAGTGGCAGATCACCCACCAAGCTTTTGACCAGGGTCGATTTACCGGCTCCGTTTCGACCTAACAGACCAATTCGTTGACCGGGTACTAGACTGAGCGATACACCATTAAGAATTTTACTCTGTTCGCTGTAACCCAGTTCCGAGTTGTAAAGATTCAGCAGTGGTGATGAGAGTTTGTCAGAACAGTCGAACCGAAAACTAAATGGGGAATCGACGTGTGCAGCGGAGATCATCTCCATGCGCTCAAGCTCTTTAATGCGGCTTTGTGCCTGCTTGGCTTTGCTCGCTTTGGCTTTGAATCGACGCACAAAACTCTCTATGTGTGCGATCTGAGCTTGCTGCTTGTCGTAAGCGGCCTGCTGTTGGGCAAGTCTCTCTGCACGCATCCGCTCAAACGCGGAGTAGTTGCCCTTATACAAGGTGAGCTGTTGCTGATAGAGGTGTACAACCTGATTGGCGGTTGCATCGACAAAAGCTCGGTCGTGCGAAATCAGAATCAGGGTGCCCGGGTATTGATTCAACCACTGTTCTAACCAGATAGTGGCGTCCAAATCTAAGTGGTTGGTCGGCTCATCGAGGAGCAGCAGTTCTGAGCGACACATCAGTGCCTGTGCAAGGTTGAGACGAATACGCCAACCACCGGAAAAGCTCTGGACCGGTTTGCTGGCATCGTTGGCGGCAAATCCGAGGCCATTCAACAGAGTGTACGCGCGGGATTCAGCGCGGTAGCCGTCAATCGCATCGAGTTGTGCATAGAGCTCACCCAACTCAGGACTATGCTCTTTTTCGGCAATCGCCAGCTTGCTCTGCAGCTGTCGAAGCTCTTTGTCACCGTCCAGCACATAATCTAACGCGCAACGATCACTGCTAGAGACCTCTTGGGCCATATGGGCAATCTTGCTAGGAGCCGGCTTATACAGCTCCCCAGTGTCTTGCGACAGCTCCCCGAGAATAAGTTTAAATAGACTCGATTTACCCACGCCATTGGCACCTATAAGGGCAACCTTCCAACCAAAATGGATGTTTAAGTCGGCGTGATCAATTAGGCGCTGGGCGCCGCGTTGTAAACTGAGCTGTTCAAGTCGTATCATGGGCGGCAAGTCTATCACAGCAAGGGCAGTAATCCTCTCTGTTAGATACCTTATATTTGGAGATTATGTGGTTCCTTCAGGATTAAAACTCAACAACGTTTTGTGGGCTTTCGCTTTAGAAATCTACCCGTTAGTTGCACAGCCGATGCTATCGATCCAGTCTAAAGGGGGTCGCGTTAATTTGATGCTGGCAGCGCTCTGGGCGGCATCAGAGCAGATAGAGTGGCCAGGTTCGGTTCCTGACTCTATTGACGCCTGGCATCAGAAGATTTTACCGATTCGGTCGCAGCGTATGTCGTTAAAACCACAGCTCTCAGATTACCCTGAACTTGAATCGCTCTATCAACATCTCAAAGGGGTCGAATTGAGTATGGAGCGCGTTGAAATAGCGATGCTCCATCAGTGGCTAGCCCCTTTGGGTCATGCACCTAACCCCATTTCTTATCAATTTAATCTGGACAGAGTATTAGCAAGCATTACCGGTGTTGATCAGGAGAAGGGTGCCATTCTTCAACACCTGAAACCGAGAGCCTAATGGGTTTTAATCCTGCGGTGTATGGGTTTTAATGTTTCTTTCATCTCATTCAGAGACACTGGTCTCATCGATAACACGAATAAGGATTTTCCAATGAAAAAAGCGGTATTAGCGCTTGCTCTATCTTCTGCAATGCTAGCGACACCTTCTCAGGCAACTGAACTAACGACCGATGATCAAAAGTTGAGTTACGGCATGGGTTTGGTACTTGGTGAGCGTCTAATGGCTGATTTCGATTCTCTAGACTACGATCTTCTCAGTCAGGGTGTTAAGGACATGTTCGAAGGCAACAAGCCATTAATGACCATGCAAGAGCTCTCTGATGTGATGATGGCATTCCAAGCGAAAAAGCTAGAGGCTGAACAGGCTAAAGAGCAAGCTCTAGCGGATGCCAACCTTAAAAATGGCCAAGACTTCATGGCAGAGAATGCTAAGCGTGAAGGCGTCGTCACCACAGATACAGGCCTTCAGGTAGAGATTCTAGAGGAGGGTACAGGCCCAACTCCAATCGCGGAAGATAACGTTAAAGTTCACTACAAAGGCATGCTGATCAATGGCCAAGAGTTCGATAGCTCTTACGGTCGCGGTGAGCCTGTGACCTTCCCACTGTCAGGTGTGATCAAAGGTTGGACCGAAGGCCTTCAGATGATTAAAGAGGGCGGTAAAGGTCGTCTAGTGATCCCATCGGATCTTGCTTACGGCCCTGGCGGTGCGGGCGGTATGATCGGACCAAACGCTACTCTAGTATTTGAAGTGGAACTACTGGCCATCAATCCAGCTGAGTAAGTCGTTCCATTAAAAAAAGAGGCTGCCATTCGGGCAGCCTTTTTTGTTTCAGTGAATCGAGGTTTTCAGAGCGCAGTTTCTAGCTAAAGGCTTCGCGATGTGTCTCATGCAGCATGGCAATCATTTGATCTTCTAACTCGAAGCGATCAGCCAAGGTTTCGCCCAGTTTAGACACCTGTTCGCTGAAATATCGAATGTCCTCTACGGTCGCTGCGGGTAGATCGGAGAAACGATCGTTAAAATCTAGAGCAAGATCGGTGGATACCTGAATGCTTGGAAGCAGTGCTTTCGCCTCAGCCAATTGTGAATCACTGAAGGCTTCGCCCTCTGCCACCAGCTGTTGGTAAACCTCGAAGTGCCCCGATGATAGATAGTCGACCAGTAATTGGCAAAACTCACCTAAGCGAGCATTAAGCTCATCGCCGACCTCGGTATGGGGAATGTCCATTAGGATACGAATGAGTGCAGCGCGTTCATCTAACCAGTGGTCAATGATGGTACTGACACCGCCCCAACGTTCACGAGCATCTTTGCAGTTCTCTAACATAGCGATACCTCCAATAGAGATTTCAGTCTATGCCTATCGATGGAGAACTGGCAAGCGTTATCTCGGTATTCGTTAAGAGGCTAAGTAGCGCTGAAGAAACTCATCAAACGAGGGTTCGTCTTGTGACTCGGCATCTCGCTGTTGAGCGATGGAGCGCTTAGCTTCCTCTTCTAGTTTGTGTTTGATAACCGGATTCAGAGGTTCTTGAAGCAGCGTATCTCGGTGTGCTTGCCCCATTTTTAGGGTCCACTCCTTAAAGCTCAACTGCGTTGATTGCAGTTCACGAATGATCATCGCAGAGGGAGTTAGCTCTGGATTTGCGACCAGTTCATACTGTCTTTGAACAGCTGAGTGATAAGCGTTACCACCATGGATGCTATCGAGTAGATTGGCGACCAGCGTCACCTGATCCAAGATGTCATTGGCAAATTGTTCGCGTGAGATCTCTCCCTCAAGTGTCTCTAGCATCAAGCCAGGTCGACGACCCTCAGAGACGATTTTGTCCTTATTGTGAGCAACCATGGTGCACTCAGTGCTAGTAAGCAGTTGCTCACCGGCAAATAGGCAGGTCAACAAGAACGCATCCATAAAGAGACTCTGCTGAAGATCTATGCCAATCGGAAGCAGTGGATTGATATCGGTGTTGCGCACTTCAATGTACTGAACCCCTCGCTCCATCAATGCATGGACCGGTTTCTCTCCGCTGTGGGTTACTCGTTTAGGTCGAATGTCACTGTAGTATTCGTTTTCAATCTGTAACACATTGGAGTTGAGCTGGCGGTAATGTCCATCCACTTTAATGCCAATCGATTCATATGGCTTATGCGGTTGGTGAATGGCTGCCTGAAGAGAGTCAGCATAGGTATCAAGATGGTTAAAGCAGACGTTAAGACCCTCTTGTGCTCGGTTGGAATAACCGAGATCGCTCATACGCAGCGACGTTGCGTAAGGGAGGTAGTAGGTATCATCGTCTAGAGGCTCTAATTGATGCTCTACCGACTGAAGAAAATCCTTACTGACGGCGGGTGAAGCTCCAAATAGATAGAGCAGTAACCAGCTGTAGCGTCGGAAGTTACGTATCAGAGCAAAGTAACGATCGGATGCGAAATCTTTATTACTGAGGTTGGAGCCGCACACCAACCTCCAGGCTGGCCAAAAATCTTCGGCAATTGAGAAGTTGTAGTGGATACCGGCAATGGTCTGCATCATTTTTCCATAACGATGCTCTAACCCAACACGATAAATGTACTTTAATTGGCCAATATTAGAGGTGCCATATTCGGCGATGCGTATTTTGTCTACGGATCCGATTGCACAGGGCATGCTGGCACACCACAGTGATTCATGGCCGAGCAATGAGTAGGTGAATTGATGCAGCTCAGTCAGTTCTTGCAAGGAGTCGCGCACATCCGTGCTGACCCCGGTAATGAACTCTAAAAGGGCCTCAGAGTAGTCGGTGGTGATTTGGCCGTGGGTTAGCGTAGAACCTAAAACCGAAGGGTGATCGGTTTGTGCTATGTGGCCGGCACGATCAACGCGCAGAGCCTCTTTCTCGATGCCGTGGCCCAGCTCTCGCAACAGATGTTGATGACCGCTGGCGATGAGGCGGTCCAGATTCTCTTTAACTGCTTGTAACACCTTGAAGCTTCCTTACTCTTGGTTGGCGAAGTATATCAGAGAGCCTTCAGAAACCACGAGGATTGCAGACGATTTAATTTCATATTCAACTTCGGGGTTGTGGGTTGCCCTGCAAGGTGGAAAAATCGACACTTGCTAAGTTAAAACGTCGTTGCAGGATAGTCGATGCCAGAGCGTTATACGCCCAGACAGTTCTTACCTTTTCGCCCCGAAGTGATTCTGGGTGTGCTTACGCTGTTTGTGGTCACTTTGATCTATCTGACCCTGTTTACTCGTCAGCAAGCTCTCGAAGAGCTACACCAACAAGCCTCCAGTGAGCTTGAGCGGTACAGAGTATCGGTAGAGCAGAGGTTGGATCGCTTTCGTAGTCTACCTGAACTGCTGGCGGATCATGAGTTGCTTGCGGATGCAGTCACCGGTGCTGAAGAGGAGCGAGTAGGGCAAGCCAATCTCTATCTGCAGCGAGCGGTGGATCTGGTGAATGCACTGGATATCTATGTGATGGATAGTGCCGGCTACACAAGGGCATCCAGTAACTGGTTCAAAGAGACAAGCTTCATCGGCCGAAACTTCTCATTTAGACCTTATTTTACCGATGCGATGAAAGGCCAGTCTGGGCGCTACTTCGCTTTAGGCAGCACCACCAATAAACGTGGTTATTACTTCAGTCATCCGATGCACCGTAACGGTGAAATCATTGGTGTAGTGGTTGTTAAAATCGACTTAGATCAGATTGAAGAGCGCTGGAACAATCCGAATACTGAAGTCATCGTTTCGGATGAGGATGGCGTCATCGTCATCAGTACCGAGCCAGACTGGATGTTTAAAACACTCAGTCCACTGTCAGATGAGCAGATGAAGCGAATAGCCGAGAGTCTGCGCTATGGTGATCAACCTCTAAACTCGCTCAATGTTGCTAAACGCACCGTTGAAGAGAGTCGATTTGAGATTATCACTGTATTACAAAATGAAAATAGTTCGGCGTCTGCGTCGGATGAGCTCGAAACTCGCCAGTATCTGTTGTTAGCGGATCAGATCACCAATACGGGCCTGACAGTCCGCCATCTAGCTGATCTGCAAACCATTGAAGATCGCGTATTGGTTGTGCAGTTGATCACCACCATACTGGGTGTATTAATTGTGCTTGCAAGCCTAGTTGCCTTTCAGCGACGTCGCATTCGAATTGAACGTGAACGCTATGTTGAGCGTGAAAGCCGTGTTCGAAAAGAGCAGGAAGCACGCATTGAGGGTGTTATCAACAATACCCAGGTTGGCCTCTCTCTGATCGATACGGAGGGTAAAATTGAGTACTTCAACCCAGTATTGGAAAGGTTGCTCGGTTATCGCCTAGATCAGATCATTGGTAAGCCGTTTCATGAGTTGCTCTCACCTCAAGATCAGTTGCTTCTGAAACGCTATGTTGAGCTTGAAGTAGCCACACGTGAACAGCATTTAAAACTGGAGGTGGACTGTCTCAACGCTAACGGCAACATCATCCCGGTTGAACTGACCCTCAGTAATATGGAGCAGAGCGGCCGTTATCACCTGATCGTCACCTTGGTTGATATTACGGAGCGTCGCGAACATATAGAGGCCTTGCAGCGGGCACAGAATGACCTGGAGCGTCGTGTTGCAGAACGCACACAGGATCTCCAAGCCGCCAACAAGAAGCTTCTGTCCGAGATCGAAAACCACCAATTAACTCAGAATGAGTTGGTTCAAGCGGCTAAGTTGGCGACCATCGGGCAGATGTCAGCCGGTATTAACCACGAGCTGAATCAGCCGCTGACGGCAATCCGAAATTACGCTGATAACGCATTGAAGTTTCAGACGCTGAATAATGCTGAGCGGGTCACTAGTAATCTTCAGCAGATTGCTAGTCTAACCCAACGGATGGCCAGCATTCTGCACCCTCTAAAGGAGTTCTCACGGAAGCAGGATCCTCAGCAGAGCAGTGTTTCGTTGCGTGATCTTCGAGATGGGGCAATGTCTATCCTATACGGGCAACTGGAGCGGCAAAATGTTGCTATTACCTGGCCTAATGACGCAGATCGTATCTGGTTGAAGGCGGATCTTCTGCGCATGGAACAGGTGATGGTCAACTTGATTAATAACGCTGCTCAAGCGATGGAGAAGTCCTCAGAGAAACAGATTCAGGTTCGTGTACAGTCTCACGGTGAGCAGATCGCTATCTCTGTCTGTGATTCGGGCCCAGGCTTAACTTATGAAGCGCTTGAACAGATCTTTACCCCATTTTTTACTACCAAAGAGCAGGGCCTCGGATTGGGTCTGGGACTCTCGATATCACAGCGGATTATCGAGTCGCTTGGTGGTATCCTTAGCGCCCATAACTTACCCGAGGGTGGTGCTGAGTTTCGTATTCTTCTCAATAAAGCCCAACCTCCCAGTGCGCAGGCAACTAAGGAGTCCGAGTGACAGAGTCTAGAGCTGAAGAGATTCAAGTATTACTGGTAGATGATGATGCCTACATCTTGGATTCTGCTGGGCAAACCCTAGAGCTTGAGGGCTACTCTGTGGTGACTTGCGATCGTGCAGATAAAGCCTTGGGTATCATCAGTTCGGGTTGGTCGGGTATTGTCGTCACTGATATCAATATGCCCGGTATGACGGGGCTAGAGCTGCAGGCTAAGATTAAGGCGATCGATTCTGATATTCCGGTCATCATCATCACCGGCCATGGTGATATCTCTATGGCGGTGACAGCCATTCGTGATGGCGCCTACGATTTTATTGAAAAACCCTTTGCCTCTGAACTGCTGATCGATGTTGTGCGACGTGCGATTGAGAAACGCTCGTTAACTCTTGAAAACCGCGCGCTCAAAGAGGAGCTAGCCACGCATAACGCGGCTGGACCTCGACTCATAGGTGCCAGTCCCCGTATTCAGCAGCTGCGTAATATCGTTCGGGCGGTGGCTGATACACCTGCGGATATTTTGATTCACGGTGAGACCGGTGCAGGTAAAGACCTTTTAGCTCGTTATATCCATGAAAACAGTAACCGTCGTGGGGCCAATTTTGTTGCCATTAACTGTGGTGCGGTTCCAGAAAACCTGATCGAGAGTGAGCTGTTTGGGCATGAAGCTGGCGCTTTTACCGATGCTAAAAGTCGTCGAATTGGTAAGCTAGAACATGCACAAGGCGGAACGCTTTTCTTAGATGAGATCGAGAGTATGTCGATCTCCTTGCAGGTTAAACTGCTGCGTGTATTGGAAGAGCGAGTTATTGAACGTTTGGGCTCGAACGACCCTATCTCGCTGGATTTAAGAGTCATCGCAGCCTCCAAGGTAGACCTGCGCGAAGCAGCCGATCAAGGCGATTTTCGTGAGGATCTCTACTATCGACTTAACGTGGTGCGTGTTGATCTTCCTGCGCTTAGAGAGCGACGCGAAGATATTCCGCTGCTGTTTAAACACTTTGCACTGGTCGCCTCAGGTCAGTTTGGGCGTGAAGTGGAGCCGTTAACTCCTGAGCAGATCCAGCAGCTAGTGGCCTATGATTGGCCTGGTAACGTCCGTGAACTGCGTAATGTGGCTGAACGCTTTGTGCTACTCGGTGAGCTTAATTGCGGGGAGGCGGGTGAGCTGGAGAGTAATCAGAACACCGCAATGAGTCTGCCTGATCGTGTCGAGTACTTTGAGAAAACGCTGATTCAAACAGAACTGGCTCGCCATGCCGGCTCAATCAAAGAGACACTGGCTGCGTTGGGTCTGCCTAGAAAAACGCTATCCGATAAAATGCGTAAGTACGGCCTCGATAAAGCGGACTATAAATAAGCCTAGGTTGTCAGCGCCTCTCTATTCGTTATACTTGCCCGCCTGTTTGATTATAAGGCGACTTTTTATGTTGGGTTCTATTGCGGCTGTTTGGGGTATTGTTGGCGTTGTTGCTCTGTTGAGTAGCGCGATCTATCGCTTAGCGCCAATGGCTTTGGAACTCCCCTTTGCTGAATTAGGCTTTGGCCACTGGGCGGCACTGGCTTTCTCATTGGTATTTATGGGATTTGCTGAGGGGTATCGCGGCTTTCAGCAGAACTTTTCTCCTCGGGCGGCAGCAAGGGCTCGCTACCTTCGTCATCACGTGACCCCCGTTCGCTTGGTATTAGCTCCTCTCTTCTGTATGGGATTCTTTCATACCACTAAGAAGCGCAAAATTGTCAGCTATGCACTGACCAGTTTTATCATTGTGTTGATCATTGTGGTGCACTCGATTCCGCAACCTTGGCGCGGTATTGTCGATGCTGGTGTTGTGTTGGGTCTGACGTGGGGAACCGTGTCACTGCTTGTCTATGGCATGGAAGCGTTGACCAAAGAGGTGTTCGACGTCTCACCCGAGACACCGGAACACCACTAATCTAACCCTAACCTAAGAAGAGCTGGTAAGCTGGGTTGCTGGTCTCTTCAAACCAGGTGTAGCCTAGATCGTCTAAATATTTACGCACTTCTGGACGCTCTTTTTTAGGCACTTCCATACCCACTAATACTCGACCATAAGCAGCACCGTGGTTGCGGTAGTGGAACATCGAGATATTCCAACGTCCACCAAGGGTGTTTAGGAACTTCATTAAAGCGCCTGGGCGCTCTGGAAATTCAAAACGGAAGATCGCTTCGTCACCACAAGCGTCAGGCTTATGACCGCCAACCATATAGCGAATATGACTTTTAGCCACCTCGTTATCGGTTAGGTCTGTTACCTCATCCAGCGCCTCGTTGAGTTCAGTTAATAACTCTTCGCGTCCATCATTGTTTTTACGGATCTGAACACCGGCAAAAACCACCGCGGCATCGCTGTCACTGTAGCGGTAGTTGAACTCAGTGATGTTGCGATTCCCCAGTGTTTTGCAGAACTGCTTAAAGGCACCTGGTCGCTCAGGGATTTTTGCCGCAATTAATAACTCACGTTTTTCACCTATCTCTGAACGCTCTGCAACATGGCGGAGTCGATCAAAGTTTACGTTGGCACCTGAGTTGATCGCGATGAGCGTTTTGCCTGTGCACTGCTCACGCTCAACATAGCGTTTAAGACCGGCAACCGCCAAAGCACCTGCTGGCTCAGACACTGCACGTGTGTCGTCAAAGATATCTTTAATCGCCGCACAGATCTCATCGACGCTAACAGTAATCACTTCATCGACATGATCTTTACAGATTTCCCAAGTGTGTTTACCGATCTGAGCCACGGCGACACCGTCAGCAAAGATACCCACCTGTGGCAGCGTAGCGCGACGACCCTTCTCCATAGCCAGTGCAAGACATGCGGACTCATCGGATTCGACACCGATTATCTTCGTCTCGGGACGTAGGTATTTAACGTAAGCAGCCACGCCGGCAATCAAACCGCCACCGCCGACCGGTACAAAGATCGCATCGATAGAGCCTGTGTGCTGTCGCAACATCTCCATCGCAACAGTTCCCTGTCCTGCAATGACATCGGGATCATCATAGGGTGGAATGTAGGTTAAGCCTTTCTCTTGCTCTAGCTTGGCAGCATGCTGGCGCGCATCGTCAAATGCATCACCGTGCAGAACCGCTTTACCACCAAGGCGACGCACATTGGTGACTTTAACGTCTGGCGTGGTCTTAGGCATGACAATGGTGGCTTTAATCCCTAGGTACTTAGCGGCATTAGCAACCCCTTGGGCGTGGTTGCCAGCTGATGCGGTAATCACCCCGCGTGCCTTCTCTTCATCAGTCAGCTGAGCCATACGGTTGTAGGCACCACGAATTTTGAACGAATAGACAGGCTGTTCATCCTCACGTTTTAGTAGGACTTTGTTGCCTGTGCGCTCGGACAAACCGGGCGCATCATCCAGTGCGGTTTCGACGGCGACGTCATAAACACGCGCTTCGAGAATTTTTCGTATGTATCGCTGCATAGTGATCAAGAGCTGTTTTGCTTAAGAAATATGGATGCAAATGGTATAGACTCACTGCTATTGCGTCTAGATAGCCAGGCAAATGGCTGCTAAAACACCCGAAAATTGACTGTTTAGAGATGGATTGATGACTCAAGACGAAATGAAACAGGCGGTCGCGCAAGCGGCACTGGATTATGTACTGCCAAAATTGAAGGCAGATTCTGTGATCGGAATCGGTACAGGTTCTACTGCAAACTGCTTTATTGATGCATTGGCTGCACATAAAGGTGCTTTTGAATCGGCCGTGGCCAGTTCAGAAGCGTCAGCAGAGCGTCTGCGCTCTCATGGTATTGAAGTGGTTGATTTGAACTCTGTCTCAGGCATTGAAGTCTACGTTGATGGTGCCGATGAGTTCGACCCGCACCTAAACCTTGTTAAAGGCGGTGGCGGCGCGCTGACTCGCGAGAAGATCGTTGCGGCGGCCTCTAAGGAGTTTGTCTGTATAGTGGATCAGACAAAACAGGTCGATGTGTTAGGTGCTTTCCCTCTGCCGGTAGAGGTGATTCCGATGGCTCGTTCTTATGTGGCTCGCGAGTTAGCGAAGCTCGGTGTTCAGCCTGAGTATCGCCAAGGTTTTGTTACCGATAACGGCAATATCATTTTGGATGTCCATGATATGGAGATCCTAAATCCTAAAGGTCTTGAGCGTGAGCTAAATGATTTGGTCGGTGTCGTGACCAATGGTCTATTTGCGTTACGTGCTGCCGATATCGTTCTTATGGCGACGCCTGAGGGTGTCGAAACGCTGACCGTATAAATCGGAAAAGTGCAGATATAAAAAAGGAGCCATTAGGCTCCTTTTTTGATGGTTGAGTGGCTTACCACTGAACAACCTGAGTAAGCGCAATGCTGACTGGCATAGTGATCCAAGCAAGAGCAACTAGGTTGATTGCGATCCAGCCCCAGCCAGATTTGTCACGGAAGTTTTCGTCGTGTGCCATGGTATTAAACCCTCAAATTTGTTGATATAGATCAAAATTTGAGCGAATTCTACACATCTTTAATCAAAAATAACACTACTCCAATAGTGGAATTAGAGGTTGTTCTTAACCATTTGATTTAAGAATGGCATAGCACTGCTCTATCTTCAGTGGTGCGCGCAGTAGGCTGGCGATGGCAACAAAGGCGATGGCAGCCAGTATGGGTAGTGTGAACCACAGTTCCCAATGAGCAGAGAGCGGTATCTTCAACAAAAACTGATTCATAGCAGCTAAGGTGATCTCTGCACTGAATACGGCTAAAGACCCACACACCAGACCCAGCAGACCAAACTCTAACAGGTCCAGCTGTTTTGTTTCGCGGGCTCTTGCCCCAAGGGTTTGTAGCAGAGCTACTTCGGTTTTACGTTGCTCCAGCGCTTGCAACAAAGTGATGGTGACCAGAATAAGCCCCGTCGCCAGTGTCATGATCAATACAAAAGCTGAGCTTTCAGCCAGTCGTTCCAGCCAGCCAGCGAGCTGCTTCATCAATTGATCGATATCGATCAATGTTAATGAGGGGAATTCGCGCAACAGGTCGTTCGCTTGTGCTTTTCGCTCCTCTGAGAGTTTAAAGCTAGTGATCCAAGTACCTGGGTAAGATTGCAGAGCTGCTGGTGAAAAGATGATATAGAAATTGGGTTGGAAAGACTCCCATTTCACTTCGCGCACACTGGTGATGACACCACTGACCGGTTGTCCACCAACATCAAAGCCCAGCTTGTCACCCAACTTAAGCCCTAGATCCTCAAGCATATCGCGCTCGATTGAGATCTGGTGCTCGCTAGAGTTTGCTTCCCACCACACACCTTGAGTGATCTGGTTGTGTACTGGCGGTTGTTGGCGCCAGGTTAGGTTTAGCTCACGACGCAACGAGTTATCTTTTAATTGCTCTTCGTTAAGCTGAGGTCGAATCGGTGCATCGTTAAGATCCACGAGTCGCCCACGTATCATTGGGTAGAGTTCGGTATCAATCTCTCGGTCTGCTAGGAACTGATCCACTCCCGGTTTTTGCCAATCTTGAATGTTGATTAAGAAGTAGTTTGGCACGTCTTCTGGGAATTGAGCCTGCCAATCTTTGACCAAGTCCTGTCGAGCCACCCAAATAACGCTCAACAGCATCAACAATAGCACCATGACACCCGCTTGCAATCGATGCCATTTACGTTGCTGGCGCAAACGCATGATAAGCAAACGCCCTAGCGCAAGGCGGTTTGCTAAAAAGCGCCCTAGGGTGTGCAAAATGAGCTGAGCTAACCAGCCAAATACCAAGCCGCTTAAAGCCAGCATCAGCAGTAATACTGCAGCTGCTGCGGGTGCAGCCAAGAAGAGAAGTAATACGACACTTAGAAGCACCAAGCTGATTAAATAGAGCCCCCAACTCGCTCTCTGAGTCGTGTTTGTCTGATCACTACGAAGTAATTGGGCGACAGGGACTTTCGCCTGTTCAAGTGCTGGTGGCATGCCGAGTAGAAGTAGCATTGCATACCCCAACGCAGGGCCTATCAAATAACTGCTCAACTGCGCGTTAGGTAGCGCTTGTGGAAGTAGGCCGGATAACCAGAGGTTCGCCAAGCTAGCCAGAAGAGCACCGGCTGCACCACCTATTACTGCGATGACAGTCGCAGCAATACCGAGCTGCCAAAAATAGAGTTTCACAAGGGCGTTTGGGGTTAAACCCATGCTCAAGAAGAGCGCACTGCGACTCTGCTGAGCATGACCGAAACGTCGCAAAGCCAACAGGATGGTTAATGAAGCGAGCAGTAGTGTGGTCAGTGAGCTCAGGCGAACATAGGACAAACCATTGGCAAGGGCGTTACCGGTGACCGGTTGATCATTAATCAGTGACAGTATTCGCTCGTGGTTCTCTAATGTTGGTTTTAGTCGTGCCTCAAAGGTTTGTAATGCATCATTTTCACCGCTGATGAGCAGGCGGAATTCGGCTCTGGATCCCGGGCCAAGCACCGCGCTCTTCTCAAGGTCTTGCTGATTGACCAGAAGGTGAGGGTTTAGTGTGTTGAAACCGCTGCCTCGATCCGGAGACTGTTTTAAGGTGGCTGTGAGGACAAGGTCGGCATAACCGAACTGCAGAGTATCCCCGATAGAGAGACCTAACTGGTCAATAATGCGCGCTTCAGCCCATGCGGTTCCAGGTGTTGGCACGGCAGCTTGCATAGGCGGATCGGTAATCACCTCACCTCTGAGTGGGTAGGGATCTGAGATTACCTTGGCTGAACTGAGGATTAGATTATCGCCAGCACCGACCATGGTCGGAAACTGAATAACCTGAGTGGTGGTCAGCCCCAACTCTTCGGCCATTTCTGTGCGTTGTTCGTCAATAGGACGACTGGATCGAACGACCAG
>AACY020291434.1_pt1 | contig 15876 bp, 16 predicted proteins | sample 267378 | NCBI WGS metagenome assembly AACY02 (sample SAMN02954345, study PRJNA13694) | marine metagenome | biome: aquatic; feature: ocean; material: water; isolation source: isolated as part of a large dataset composed predominantly from surface... | reverse complement strand
GCTGCAGTGCCTAAAGAAATTGATGAGATAGAGGCATTGATGCGCCGTGAATGAGTCGCAGTTTGATCTAATTATTTGTGGTGGAGGTATGGTGGGCGCCAGTTTGGTCGCTGCGCTAACGCCCTCTGCCCAATCGTTAGGTCTCAAGATTGCTCTAATTGAGCAGAGCCCAATGCAGGCTAAGCCAAATCCTGAGTTTCAGCCCAGTTTTGATGCGCGCTCTACTGCATTGGCTTACGGATCTCGCACTGCGTTTGAGTCGATGGGTGTGTGGGAGCTTCTCTATGAACACCTCACTCCAATCGATCGAATTCACGTTTCAGATAGAGGTCGTTGGGGGCAAACGACCATGAGGGCAGAGCAGGAGCGCGTCGATGCTCTGGGCTATGTTGTGGAAAACCACTGGCTGGGTCAGGTGCTAATGAGCTCAGTACTCGCCGCTCGTGATCAGGTTGAACTCTACTCGCCGGCGACGGTTGAATCGGTTGAGTGGGTGGATGGTCAGCGCCATGTGGTGATTGATCAGGATGGCGAATCCACGACGCTAACGGCACCGCTGGTTGTGATGGCCGATGGTGGACGTTCCGAGCTCAGGCAGCGTATGGGTATTGAGTATCGCCAGACCTCCTATCATCAGCATGCCTTGATCGCCAACGTAGAGATTGATCGCCCTCATCAGGACATCGCCTATGAGCGTTTCACAGAGAGTGGCCCAATCGCACTTCTTCCGATCGAGGATCATGACGGACGCCATCGTATGGGGCTGGTTTGGACGCTAGCTGATGATCAGGTTGATTCCCGTATGGAGCAAGACGATCATCGATTTTTGACCGATCTACAGCAAGCGTTTGGCTACCGAGCGGGTCGCCTGATTGGCGTCGGTGAGCGTTTTAGCTATCCTTTGCATCTCACCTTAGCCGATGAACAGGTACGCCGTGGTTTGGTGGTTCTTGGTAATGCTGCGCATGCTCTGCACCCTATTGCTGGGCAAGGTTTTAATTTAGCACTGCGTGGTGTCTGTGAGTTAGCCGAGAGGATTATTTTAGCCAAACAAGCGGGCCAGGATCTGGGTGAATTAGCGATGTTAGAAGCGTTCATTGAAGGGCGCCAAAAAGATCAAAGTCGTACTATCGGCTTTGGGGACTCTGCATTGAAAATATTCAGCTCTAATCATCCTGCAATGCGTTTGGGTCGAGGCTTGGCTCTGCAGGCCTTAGATTTGATTCCCTCTGCACGAACGTTGTTGGCTAGGGCTGCGATGGGTTTGGATACCCCAGCCGCGAGGTTGAAGTCTAATGACTGACATGAGCACTGTTCGTTCCGTGGATGTCGCTGTTGCGGGTGGAGGGATGACCGGCCTGGCCGCGGCGATTCAGCTGGCGGACCAGGGTTTGCAGGTTGAGGTGTTGGATCAGTTTGGTATGGATCTATCCGCCATTGATCAACAAGCCGCTCAATTTATGCAGGGCGCTTTTGATTCTCGTGTCAGTGCGCTCACCCTTGCTTCTGTACAACTACTTAAATCGCTCGGGGCTTGGTCTCATATTGAAGGCTGGCGCGCTGAACCCTATCAGAAAATGCATGTTTGGGATGGTGAAACGCGTGGTGAGGTCGAATTTGACTGCTTCGATATTCACGAAAAACAGTTGGGCTATATCGTTGAGAACCGATTGATTGTATTAGGTCTCTTAAAAGCGGCACTTAAGCGAACTAATCTTAAATTAAACTTTGCTTCACGAATTAAAAAACTAGGTCAATTCCAAGAGTCTCGTCGACTTGTCGAACTTGAAGATGGCGATCTTCTGTCAGCGCAATTGGTTGTGGGCGCAGATGGTGCTCACTCCAATACCCGCAAGCAGTTGGGGTTGGCTACTCATGAGTGGGATTATGGTCAGCACGCCGTTGTTGCAACGCTTGAAATGACTCAACCGCATCAACACACCTGTTGGCAGCGTTTTACAGAAGATGGCCCTTTGGCACTGCTCCCTCTCAAAACCACAAACGCTAATCAGGTCTCATTGGTCTGGTCTACTTCACCCAAACATGCCACTGAATTACTAGAGATGGACGCGAGTGCATTTTGTAAAGCGGTCAGCTTTGGCTCACGCGATGTGTTGGGCAGAGTGGTGTCAGCGAGCGGTATTCAAGTGGTCCCGTTAAGGCAGCGTCATGCTAAACACTATGCCGTTGATGGGGGAGTATTGATCGGCGATGCTGCGCATACGATTCATCCGCTAGCAGGGCAGGGTGTCAATTTAGGATTCTTGGACAGTGCGGCACTGCATGATGTGATATCAGAAGCGCAAGAGCGTCGTGAAAACATAAGTGATGCGAAGGTGTTAAAGCGTTACGAGCGCGCTAGACAGCTTAGTAATCTGCGAATGAGTGCTGCGATGGAAGGGTTTAGACGACTGTTTACTCAGCAGGCTGCTCCAATTGAGTGGGCACGTAGTGTTGGCATGCGTCTTTTCAATCGTGTTGAGCCCATCAAACAGCACATTATGTCAGAGGCGATGGGGATTTCTGGCGAGCTGCCGACGCGCATGCGACGCGTCTCTTCGATAAGCGTTGATCAAAGATTGAACTAAACCCGTTTTAGGGTAAACTTCTTGCCCCTTTTTGAAACTTTGCTGTGAAGCGGGGTTTGTTGATTGAATAACAGGACTGTAAATGGGACACAAAACTCCACTCTATGAGTTGCATGAATCAATGGGCGGCAAGCTGGTTGATTTCGGCGGTTGGGATATGCCATTGCACTATGGTTCTCAGCTTGAAGAGCACAATATCGTCCGCCAAGACGCAGGTATATTTGATGTGTCGCACATGACCATTGTAGATGTGTCAGGTCAGGAGGCGCGTAAGTATCTTCAATACCTAGTGGCCAATGATGTCGCACGTCTAGAGGTCAAAGGTAAGGCTCTCTACACCGCTATGCTGAATGAGCAGGGCGGTATCATTGATGATCTTATTATCTATTTGATGACCGAGAAGGGCTCTTCTAACGAGTGGTATCGCTTGGTTGTTAACTGTGCGACTCGTGAAAAAGATTTGGCTTGGATGGCAGATCGCGCGATCGGTTTTGATGTGACATTGAATGAGCAGCCTGAGTTAGCAATGGTCGCTGTACAAGGTCCTAAAGCCCGTGCGAAAGTGGCAGGGCTTCTCGGTGGGTCTCGTGAGCAAACCATTAATGGGCTTGCGGTATTCCAAGGATTCGAGTCTGAAGGTTGGTTCATCGCCCGCACTGGTTACACCGGTGAAGATGGCCTTGAGATCATGGTGCCAGAAGATGAAGTGGCTAAATTTTGGTCTGCACTGGCTGAAGCGGGTGTAGCACCTTGTGGTTTGGGTGCTCGTGATACGCTGCGCCTTGAAGCAGGCATGAACTTATACGGCAGCGATATGACCGATTCGGTGACTCCTTTGGAATCGGGTATTGCTTGGTCAGTGGCGTTTGAGCCTGCAGATCGACAGTTTGTGGGTCGTGAGGTGCTTGATCAGCAAAAAGCGAATGGCGGCTACGACAAATTAGTTGGCTTGGTACTGGAAACAAGAGGTGTCTTAAGAGGTCATCAGCGTGTTATTGTTGACGGTGTCGGTGAGGGTGAAATTACCAGTGGTACATTCTCTCCAACTTTAGGGTTCTCGGTTGCCTTGGCTCGGGTCCCTGCAGGTACTGGTGCTGCTGCGAAAGTAGAGATGCGTGGAAAAGAGATCGATGTTCGAGTCGTCCGTCCGCCTTTTGTTCGCAATGGCAAAAAAGTTTTTGAATAATCAGATCAGGTGATAAAAGATGAGTAACGTTCCTGGCGAATTAAAGTATGTAAGCAGCCACGAGTGGATCCGTGTAGAGGGTGATGGCACTGTCACCATTGGTGTTACAGATCACGCGCAAGAAGCACTGGGTGATGTGGTTTTTGTTGAATTGCCAGACATCGATGCAGAAGTGTCTGCAGGTGATGATGCGGGTGTGGTTGAGTCTGTTAAAGCAGCATCGGATATCTACGCACCGGTTAGCGGTGTTGTCGTGGCTATCAATGAAGATCTTGAAGATGCACCTGAGATGGTCAACAGCGACCCGTACGGGGATGGCTGGTTCTTCAAGCTTAAACTGACTGATGAGAGTGAATTGGACGACCTTCTTAGCGCTGACGAGTACTCTGCCGCTTGCGAAGAAGAGTAATCTGATCTGTCTAAAACCCCGGTTGGCTTGAAAGTTTCAGTGCCAACCGGGGTATTTTTATTTTTGGTAATCGCTACATGAAAGCAAAATCTTTAGTTCTACAACAGGGTGCAGATCGCCGTCTTCGTGGCGGGCACGTCTGGATCTACAGTAATGAGGTGGACAATAAAGCCTCACCCCTGAAAAATTTTGAGGTGGGAGAACAGGTCCAAGTTGTAGATTCCCAAGGTCGCCCTAGAGGCAGTGCGATTATCAACCCTAACACCTTGATCTGTGGTCGTCTGTTTAGTCGTGACCCTGAGCAGGAACTTGATCGCTCGTTGATTGTGCATCGTCTCAACATTGCACTGTCGCTGCGTGAGATGAGCTTTGATCAACCCTGCTATCGCTTAGTGTATGGCGATTCAGATGGCTTGCCGGGTCTTGTGATTGATCGTTACTACGACATCTTTGTTGTGCAAATCTCGACAGCCGGCATGGAGAAAGTTCAGCACCATGTTATTGATGCTTTGAACAAAGTCTTTATGCCAGCAGCCATTGTGTTGCGTAATGACGGTAAGTTCCGTGAAACCGAAGGTCTTGAGGCTTACGTAGAAGTCGTTCAGGGCGAAGTAGGGGATCTCTCTCCTCTTTCTGAGAATGGCGTCAACCTGGTTGCTCCGCTGCTGACCGGTCAGAAGACAGGCTGGTTCTACGATCATCGTGAAAATCGGGCACGTATGCAGACGATGGTTAAGGGTAAAAAGGTCCTTGATCTGTTCAGTTACGTGGGTGGCTGGGGTGCGCAAGCGCTGGCAGCGGGTGCTTCAGAAGTGGCTTGTGTCGATGCCTCGGCTGGTGCTCTTGAAGTGGCTGAAGAGAATGCTCGCCTGCAAAATGCTCTGCCGAAATTTAGAGCCTTACAAGGCGATGCCTTTGATATCTGTAAAACGCTGGTTGCCGATAAAGAACGCTTTGATGTCGTGATCGTCGATCCGCCTGCCTTTATCATGCGCAAAAAAGACATTCGTAACGGCGAGCGTGCTTATGCGCGCATCAACAACTTTGCTATGCGTCTATTGAAGCGTGGTGGTGTATTGGTATCCGCGTCATGCTCAATGCACCTGCAGACCGACCGCTTGGTTGATATGCTGCGTACCAATAGTCGTGAGCTTGATCGTCAGGGGCAGATCTTTGCTCAGGGTTATCAGGGGGCGGATCACCCTATTCACCCAGCGATTCCTGAAACGGAGTATCTAAAAGCCTACTTCATGCGCTTGTTGGCCAATGAGTAATCAGACCAGTTGAAACGAAAAACGGAGCTAGGCTCCGTTTTTTTGTGCCAGATCATTAGATCGAGCTTTTGTTAAGTTTGAAAGTGGAAAAAATTGAGATCTGATCCACAATGAAGGTGTGACTCTAATCGATAGGAGAGAGTAATGTTTTCTCAGAAACTGGTTTCAGATCTAATGGATGCTTCGATTGTGCCTTTGCAAGAGTCTGTCTCTTTGGAAGTGGCGGTTGCCCATCTCGTCGACTCTAGCTACCCGGGTCTGCCGGTTGTTAACGTTGAGGGCAAAATATCAGGCTTCTTGTCTGAGCATGATTGTCTGCGCTACCTCATCTCGAGTAGCTACTATCTTGATGATCGCACCTGTGTCAGCGATATCATGTATCGTCAGCCACTCACTGTCTCCCCTAAAGAGACATTGTTGCAGCTGGCTGAGCGCATGGAGGGTGGCAAACCAAAGGTTTACCCAGTCTGTGAAGAGGGTAAGTTACTTGGGGTGGTTACCCGTAAAAATGTGATGCGAGCACTCAATGACACGCTGGCTAATACGAAGAAGTCTGCTTAAGTCGCTGACTTAAAATTAGCGGCGCAGATCAAGGATCGGCCAGCCTCGCTGTTCGGCTTCGAGTGTTAATCGCTCATCTGGGTTAACGGCTACGGCACGTTCAACTTGTTCAAGCAGTGGTAGATCGTTGATAGAATCGCTGTAAAAATGGCTGCCAGAGAGATTGGCATTGTTCGCTTTGAGCCACTCATTAAGCCGGGTAACTTTGCCAGATTGGAAACAAGGAGTGCCCGCTATTTTGCCTGTGTAGTTACCATTGAGCTGTTCTGGCTCAGTGGCGAGAAATTCATCGACACCTAATCGTTTTGCGATTGGCCCTGTCACGAAACTGTTGGTCGCGGTGATGATCATCAATCGATCGCCCGCTGCACGGTGTTTTGCTAAGAGCGCTTCAGCTTTTGGAAGGATGATTGGCTCAATGACGGCTGACATAAATTCGCTGTGCCACTGATCGAGTTGAACCCTGCTGTGCTCGGTTAGTGGTTTTAGCGCAAACTCCAAAAACTCATTGATATCCATCGTGCCCGCTTTGTACTGCTCAAAGAAACGGTCATTTGCTGCGCGGTAAGCGGCCTCATCAACAATACCTTTTTGACACAGAAATTCTCCCCAGGCGTGATCACTATCGCCGTTTAGAAGGGTGTTATCTAGATCAAAAATGGCTAAAGGTTTCATAACGCTCTCATGTTTAGGATTCGCTGCAGAGAATACGGATGTCGGAGCTGGCTGGCAAGACACTGTGAATAGTCTATTTCTTAAAAGTTAGTACTGTGGAACAATAGGGTCATAAGTTAAAGTTTTTTAAGGAAAACAAAGTGATCGATTCAGATGGGTTTAGGCCGAATGTAGGTATCATTCTGGTTAACTCGCTGGGTCAAGTTCTGTGGGCGCGTCGTTGTGGTCAAGATGCGTGGCAGTTTCCACAAGGTGGAATCAATGCGGATGAGACCGCTGAGCAAGCCATGTATCGTGAACTTCATGAAGAGATCGGCCTAACGAAAAAGGATGTAGAGATCCTTGGCGTTACCCGTGGTTGGTTGAGGTATCGTCTGCCAAAACGCATGATTCGACGTAATCAGTTTCCACTCTGTATAGGTCAAAAACAGAAGTGGTTTATGTTGCGTATGTTGAGTCGTGATGAGGCAGTTAAAATCGACTGTTCGGACACCCCAGAATTTGATGGTTGGCGATGGGTGAGTTATTGGTACCCAGTAGGGCAAGTCGTCTCATTTAAAAAAGAGGTTTATCGTAAGGCGATGCGGGAGTTATCTCCTCGATTGACTCGCATTGTTAAACGCTAGGCAAGCAATGTCTAAAAGGAGTCGCACATGAGCATGCTCGCTCGATTGCGTCAGATTGTGCAGGAAGTAGGCAGTGAGTCCGATCTTGAGTCGGTACTCTCCCTTACTGTGCGTCGCATTCGTGAGACTATGTCGACCGAAGTGTGCTCCATCTACTTGACCGATACGCAGACTGATCGTTACGTGCTTCGTGCTACCGAGGGTCTGAATCAAGATGCGGTGGGTAAAGTTTCCCTATCTTCAACTGAGGGTATCGTCGGTCTTGTCGGTTCTCGTGCAGAGCCTATTAATCTTGAAGATGCCTTCACTCACCCGTCGTTTGTCTATCTACAATCGACCGGTGAGGAGCGATTCCACGCCTTCCTTGGTGTGCCGATTATCCATCAGCGTAAAGTGCACGGTGTCCTGGTTGTTCAGCAGCGCGAGGTAAGGCGCTTCGATGAGTCTGAAGAGGCCTTTATGGTGACCCTGTCGGCTCAGCTTGCTGGAGTGATCGCTCACGCTGAAGCTACCGGTTCTATTGTTGATGTCTTTGCCGTTGCCAAACAGAATGATGAACCTGTGACGGCTAAGCGTTTTGTGGGGATTGCTGGCGCGCCCGGAGTTGCTATCGGTAATGTCTATGTAGCAACACTCTCCGCTGATCTGCGCAGTGTGCCCGATAAACCAGCTAAAGATATCCCTGAGGAACTGCGAGATTTTGATCACGCATTGGATCAGGTGCGTGAAGATATTCAGAAGGTTTCCGACTCTTTGGCAACGCGCCTGAGAACGGAGGAGCAAGCGCTCTTCGAAGTTTATCTTCGCATGCTGGATGATAATGCCATTCCGAGTGAGGTGCGTGGAAAAATTGAGGCGGGTAACTGGGCTCAGGGTGCACTTCGTGAGGTGATTCAGGCGCACGTTAGACAGTTCTCCGATATGGAAGATCCTTATCTGCGGGAGCGAGCGACCGATATTCGTGATCTAGGTCGCCGTCTACTCTCAGCTATGCAGCAGGATGGCGCAGAGCGAGTGCCTGATTTCCCTGCGAACACCGTCTTGATTGCGGATGACCTCTCTCCAGCTATGTTAGGTCTGGTGCCAGAAGATAAATTGGTCGGCATGGTGTCAGTGACTGGGTCGGGATCTTCACACGCCGCGATACTTGCGCGTTCAATGGGTATCCCAACGCTAATGGGTGTTGTTGAACTGCCCTATACCAAGCTTGATGGTCGTCAGGTTATCGTCGATGGCTATTCGGGAAGAATCTACGTAGACCCGACGGATGACCTGTTGGAAGCTTACAGCTCTATCCTGAAAGAGGAGCGGGCAATTGAGGCTAACCTTGATCAGCTACGTGATCTTCCCGCTGAGACACAGGATGGCTTCAGTCAAACACTCTGGGTCAATACCGGGCTGACAGCTGATGTTGAGCGCGCGGTTAAGCGAGGCGCTGAAGGTATCGGTCTCTATCGTACCGAGATCCCGTTTATGATCAGGGATACCTTCCCATCTGAGCTTGAGCAAGCGGATAGTTATCGTCGCCAACTGGAAGCGTTTGCGCCCAAGCCAGTGACAATGCGTACTCTAGATATCGGTGGTGATAAGGCGTTGCCCTATTTCCCGATTGAGGAGGAGAACCCCTTCCTCGGTTGGCGAGGCATTCGAGTCACTTTGGATCATCCTGAAATTTTCCTTGTGCAAGTGCGCGCTATGTTGCGTGCCTCAGAGGGACTGAATAACCTACGCATTATGCTACCAATGATCAGCAGTGTCCAAGAGGTTGAGGCGGCGTTAGAGCAAATCAATCAGGCTTTCAGCGAGTTGTTGGAAGAGGGGTTGGACCTTCAGAAGCCAGAGATAGGGGTCATGATTGAAGTGCCCGCCGCGGTCTATCAGATTGGCCGTTTTGCTCCGATGATCGATTTTGTCTCGGTTGGATCTAACGATTTGACTCAATATCTACTCGCAGTCGATCGAAATAACCCACGGGTGGCTGATCTTTACACCACATATCACCCCTCGGTGCTTCAAGCGTTGCAGTTGATTGCCAACGAGGCGCACAAATATCATAAGCAGGTCTCTATTTGTGGTGAGATGGCGGCTGATCCCGGCGGTGCGTTGCTGTTAATGGCGATGGGTTATGACGTGCTCTCTATGAACTCGACCAACCTACCTAAGGTCAAGTTGGCGATACGCAGTGTTGAATATAAGGATGCAGCGCTGCTTTTGGGGCAGGTGATGAAAATGGATGAATCTTCTGATATCCACCTATTGCTTCGTGAAACGCTTCAAAATGCGGGTCTCACACAGTTGACGCGCCCCGTTCTTCCAGGAAACGATTAGATGATAGAAACACTGATTACCTACCTAGTGCTCGGCTCGGTGGCTGGCGTTGTGGCTGGACTTTTTGGTATTGGTGGCGGTCTGTTGATCGTCCCGGTTCTTATCTTTAGTTTCACCGCTCAGGCTATGCCAGAAGCGGTGGTGACACACGCTGCAGTCGCGACGTCACTTGCGACCATTGTGGTGACTTCGATCAGTTCTGTGCTGGCGCACAATAAACGCGGTGCGGTGCGATTCGATCAATTCAAACCGCTTGCTGTTGGTGTGGCCGTGGGTGCCATGGTGGGCGTCTGGATTGCAGACCAGTTGAGCGGCGATAACCTGCAGATCATTTTCGGTATTTTTGCCTGTATGGTCGCGGTGCAGATGGCCTTTGATTTGAAACCGCGCCAGGGTAACAGTACACCTGAAAATCTGGAGTTGGGTGTTGCCGGTTCTGTGATTGGCGGTGCCTCCTCTATTTTTGGTATCGGTGGCGGTACCTTGACGGTGCCATATCTGACTGCTCGAGGGAGTGAAATGCGTGAAGCCGTTGGCACCTCCGCAGCGGTGGGTCTGCCAATCGCACTTTTCAGTGCCCTTGCTTATATCTGGGCGGGTCAGGATGCTGAGGGTATGCCAGCCTACAGTGTTGGTTACATCTATCTGCCAGCGTTTGTTGGCATCGCGATTGCCAGTTCACAGTTTGCTCGAGTCGGGGCGAAACTGGCTCACTCTCTGCCACAAAAACACCTGAAAAAGATCTTCGCCATCTTCTTAATGGTCATTGGTGTTCGTTTCTTATTGATTAATTTGATGGGGCTGGCGTGATCTGGACTCATGATATCGACCCGGTTGCGGTTAGCCTTGGTTCGTTTCAAATTCATTGGTACGGCATTATGTACCTGCTTGCATTCGGTTCTGCTTATTGGCTCGGTTCTGTGCAGGCAAAAAGAACCGGCTTGTGGAGTGAGAAACAGCTCTCTGATCTTATCTTTTATGGCGCACTAGGTGTCATTCTTGGTGGTCGAGTCGGCTATGTCCTTTTCTACCATTTTGACTATTTCCTAGAAAATCCACTTTGGCTGTTCCATGTTTGGGAGGGCGGCATGTCCTTCCATGGTGGTTTGTTAGGGGTGGTTGCTGTGATTCTCTGGTTCTCTAAAGCAGAGGGTAAATCACTCTTCGAAATTGGTGATTTTGTTGCACCACTAGTCCCTTTGGGTCTCGCTGCTGGGCGTATGGGTAATTTTATTGGTGGAGAGTTATGGGGTCGTGCCACTGATCAGACCTGGGGTGTGATCTTTCCGCGTGCCAATGATCTGTTAGCTCGACATCCTTCGCAGTTATACGAAGCGCTGCTAGAGGGTATTGTTCTCTTTTCAGTGGTTTGGATCTACTCATTAAAGTCGCGCAAATTGGGCTCTGTGTCGGGGCTCTTTTTGTTAGGTTATGGTCTTGCTCGCAGTGCCGTAGAGTTTTTTAGGGAGCCGGATGCGCATCTCGGTTTTATCGGGTTTGATGTTTTAACCATGGGTCAGTTACTCTCTCTACCCATGATTCTTATTGGGCTTTATCTGCTTGTGCGCCCAGTGGATAAGAAAAATTAATTTAAGGTTGTTTGATGAAACAGTATTTAGAGTTGTGTCAGCGGATCATTGATGAAGGTGTATGGGTCGGTAATGAACGTACCGGTAAACGATGCCTGACCGTCATTGACGCTAATCTTGAATATGACGTGGCCGGTAATCAGTTTCCGTTAGTCACGACGCGTAAGAGTTTTTATAAAGCGGCTATTGCTGAGCTATTGGGGTACCTACGTGGCTATGACAGTGCAGCTCAGTTTCGGGACATTGGTTGTAATACATGGAATGCCAACGCCAATGAGAATAGCGCGTGGTTGAGTAATCCTGCCCGTAAAGGTGAGGATGACATGGGGCGTGTTTACGGAGTGCAAGGGCGTCAGTGGATGGCGTCTGATGGCAGCGTAACCGATCAGCTTAAGAAGATTGTTGATAATCTCTCTAAAGGGGTTGATGATCGAGGCGAAATTTTAACCTTCTACAATCCGGGTGAGTTTCATCTTGGCTGTCTGCGCCCTTGTATGCATACCCACACTTTCTCGCTATTGGGAGATCAGCTCTTTTTAACCTCCTATCAGCGCAGCTGTGATGTGCCGCTTGGGCTTAACTTTAATCAGGTTCAGGTCTATGTGCTGTTGGCGTTGATGGCTCAGATAACGGGTCATAAGCCAGGTAAGGCTTTTCACAAGATCGTCAATGCACATATCTATGAAGATCAGCTGGAGTTGATGCGTGATGTGCAGCTTAAGCGAGAACCTTTCCCTAGCCCTCAGTTAAAGATCAATCCCGCTATTAAGTCGCTTGAAGATATTGAAACTTGGGTGACAACGGATGATTTCGAAGTGGTTGGCTATCAGTACCATGACGCCATTCAGTATCCATTTTCAGTGTAAGTAGGAAGGGTTATGAGATTAGCATTAATCGTCGCTCAGGGATTAAATCGGGTCATTGGTAATGATAATAAGCTGCCATGGTACCTTCCTGAAGATCTGCGTTACTTCAAAGAGGTGACCATGGGTAAACCGATCATCATGGGTCGCAAAACCTTTGAATCGATTGGTAAGCCTCTTCCGGGTCGCTTGAATATTGTGATTACTCGAGACTCAGGTTGGAGTGCTGAGGGTGTTAAAGTCGTGTCCAGCTTGGATGAGGCTGTCGAAGTAGGTGATGCTCAAGCGCTTATCGATGGAGTGGATGAGGCCGTGATCATTGGCGGTGCTCAGATCTATGCTCAATCACTGCCTCTTGTGGATCGACTCTACCTAACTCAGGTGGAGGCTGAGCCTGAGGGTGATGCTCATTTCCCTGAAATTGATTATGACCAGTGGCAAGAGCTGGGTCGACAATCTTTTCCTGCTGGCGATCAGCCTAACCGCTACCCCTACTCATTCATCGTTTACGACCGTAGCGAGGCGTAACTGTGCAGCGGCTGTTATCACTACTGGCAGATGGTCAGTATCGCAGTGGTAACAGTCTGGCTGAGCGTCTCGATATCTCCCCATCAATACTTCGTAAGGCCTTAGGTGAGTTGAGTGCTTTGGGTATCTCCATTCAATCTTCAAGGGGGCGGGGTTACCGGATCAAGGGTGGTCTTGATCTGCTTGATAAGCGCTTCATTTCAAATGAGTTAGCCTCGCTCAACTATGACCGTATCAATATTATGGAGACGGTCGACTCGACTAATCGGGTTGCTCAAACCCTTATGTCTGAAGGCTGTCGCCAAGTATTGGTTGCGGCTGAATATCAGGGAGAAGGGCGAGGCCGGCGCGGACGTCAGTGGGTCAGCCCTTACGCAGCCAATCTCTATCTATCATTAGGCTGCCGATTTAAAGGGGGGGCAGCGGCGCTTCAGGGTTTAAGTTTGGCCGTTGGTTTGGCTGTGCAGCAGTCGTTGAGTACCCTTGGTGTTGAAGGGGTTGAGTTAAAGTGGCCGAATGATCTTCTGTTAGAGAGGCGTAAGCTAGGTGGGGTGTTGATCGAGCTGGCTGGCGATCTCAGTGGTGAGTGTTCTGTTGTGGTTGGCGTTGGTCTTAATGTGAAAATGCCAGATGGCGTCAACGCTAGCATTGATCAGGAGTGGGCTGATTTAGGTAAGCCTATGTCAGGCGAGTTGAATCGTTCCAAACTCTTAGTTGGGATTGTCCGTTCGTTAACGCAGCTGTTAAATGGGTTTGAATCAAAAGGCTTTGCTGAATTTGCACAGCAGTGGCAGGCGGTTCATGCGTTTCAAGATACCCCTGTTAGGCTGTTAATGGGCCATGCTGAGGTGGAGGGTATTTGCCGAGGTGTGGATACTCAGGGTGAGATCCTGGTAGAGGTTGGGGGTACGCTAAACAGTTACTCTGCCGGTGAGATCAGTTTGCGAGGAGTCAGTAGTGCGTCTTGAATTAGATGTAGGTAATAGCCGAGTCAAGTGGCGTCTGGTATCAGATCGGGTCGAAAGCGAAGGTGTTACGACACTGCAAGATTCTCAATGGCCTGAAGTGTCACTGGATGCTATTTGGGTCAGCTCAGTTGCGGCGTCTGAAGTTAATGAAGCACTCTCTGTTGAATTTGAGCAGCGTTATGGTTGTACTGCTGAATTTGCTCGTGTTTCGCAAGAGTGTGCAGGTGTGCGCTGTGGCTACGAAGATATCTCTCGATTGGGCGTCGACCGTTGGTTGGCACTGTTAGCTGCCTACCATAAACATCAGTGGGTGCCAGCGATTGTGGTTGATGCGGGCAGCGCTGTGACCATTGATCTGTTAGATGCTGATGGTCAACATACTGGTGGCTTTATTACACCTGGGTACCGAATGCTGCAGAGTGCGTTGCTGGGTCAAACGGCAAACATCCGTTTTGAACAGGAAGCTAAGGCTCTGCCCTTGGGCGGTGCGGATACCGCAAGTTGTGTCGCATCGGGTGCAGAGTTAGTGTTTGCCGGTTTGGCACACTCAATTCTAATGTTAAAGGCAGAGTTTAATGAGCAGGCTAAAGTTCTATTAACGGGCGGTGATGCTTCTAAGCTCTTCGAATGCCTAAAGTCAGAACAGGGGGTTGAGTGTATATCAAGCCTGGTGTTAGATGGTCTGATGTTGGCTGAGAGGGTGGCGCTCTAATGTTGCGATGGTTGGTCTTGTTGGTTCTGTTGGCTAATGCGTTACTGTTTTTATGGTACGCACAAGAGTACCGTTTTGCAGATACCTTTAGGCAGCCAGATATAAGACCGGCCGCACTTCGTCTTCCAAGTGAACTCAATGAGGTTGAGGAGTTAGTCCTGCGACCTCGGGAGTGTGGTTATTTCCAGCCGTTAGAGAGTGACTATGAAGCAGAGAGATTGCTAACTCAGCTTGAAGGGTACGGTGTTGATCTCGCTTATGAAAAGATTCCCCCGGTTGCTCAGGGCTGGAGAGTTGAGCTGCCGCTACCGGCAGATGCTGAGCGCCGCGTCACTCTATTGGATCAGCTGGCGTCGCTGGGTTGGGTGCCCGAGAGTCGTGACGGTGCGTTAGTGATGGGTGTTTATCCGGATGATACGGCTGTTGATGAGCTTTTTTTGCAGTTTCCAGATGATTTGCAGAGTAAGTTGCGTAAAAAGGTTAACTACACACAAAGCGATGCTTTTCGTGTGGCTGTGAGTTATTTGCAAGGGTTTGAATTTGATCAAGAATTGATCGAAACGGTTGCAACTCAATGGCCTGGTGCACAATTTGAAAAAAAACCCTGTGAAGGGGTTGCAACGCTGAAACCTGATCAGTAAGATACGCCCCACTTCATTGCTGAGCCGGTATAGCTCAGTTGGTAGAGCAACTGACTTGTAATCAGTAGGTCCCGAGTTCGACTCTTGGTGCCGGCACCATTTCAGCAATAAGTATCGGTGGGATTCCCGAGTGGCCAAAGGGATCGGATTGTAAATCCGACGCGAAAGCTTCGATGGTTCGAATCCATCTCCCACCACCATTTCGATAGCTCCTTCGGCGGGTATGGTATAGTGGCTATTACCTCAGCCTTCCAAGCTGAAGAGGCGGGTTCGATTCCCGCTACCCGCTCCAATCGACGATATTCGCTCATGTAGCTCAGGGGTAGAGCACACCCTTGGTAAGGGTGAGGTCGGCGGTTCAAATCCGCCCATGAGCTCCATGACAGATGTAAGGTAGATTGTTTGGTCTGCCTTTTTTTACGTCTTGGGGTAGGTTTTAGGGTGTTTCGAAGTGGATTTCCAATACCGCATAGACTGCTGAATTTGTTGGTTTTATAAGTTGAAACTGAGATTTTAGGCGGGTATAATGCGCGTCCCTTGTTGTATAGGGTAGTGGCTCAATTGGCAGAGCAGCGGTCTCCAAAACCGCAGGTTGGGGGTTCGAGTCCCTCCTACCCTGCCACCTATTAGAGGTGGTTTATATGCAGCAAATCTAGCTTAAGTGTTTGATTAGTAGAGGTTCTGGTGAACTCAAAAGTTTCTGACGACGTGTCTAAATTTGACAGCCTGAAGTGGCTTGTTGTTATTGCGATCGTTGCTGTTGGTGTGGTCGGTAACTCGGTCTATGCTAACGAGTCACTGCTCTATCGTGTGCTTGCGTTAGTTGCGCTCGCAATCGTAGCTGGCTTTGTTGCACTTCAAACGGCAAAAGGTAAAGCGTTCTTCCGCCTGTTTAAAGAGGCTAAGAATGAGATTCGCAAAGTGGTAT
>AACY020556835.1_pt1 | contig 15887 bp, 16 predicted proteins | sample 267378 | NCBI WGS metagenome assembly AACY02 (sample SAMN02954345, study PRJNA13694) | marine metagenome | biome: aquatic; feature: ocean; material: water; isolation source: isolated as part of a large dataset composed predominantly from surface... | reverse complement strand
CTTCTCGATCTCGAGCTTCAGATGCGCGATCAGCGCCTCGCCGCCCGAGACCAGCGCCCGGGCGTGAGCCGCCGCCGCCTTGGCCTGGGCGGCCTCCGCGGCGTTGGCGTCGGCCCGCGCCTCGGCCTCGGCGAGGGCGGCGCGCAGGGCCTCGATCTCGGCGGCGGCGTCCGTCATGCGAGGAAGTTTACCGCATGGAATCAGAGCCTTGAAGCAGAAACGCCGCTGCGGCGGCTATCCCGCCGCCTGCGGCCGCCAGGTCTGGCGCGGGTTTCGCCAGTCGATTCCGTCCAGCATGTAGGCGAGCTGCGCCGCCGAGATCGCGACCGCGCCCTCCTTCGGCGTCGGCCAGATGAAGCGCCCGTTCTCCAGCCGCTTGGCGTAGAGCGACATCCCCACGCCGTCATGCCAAAGGATCTTCAAAAGCGATCCCTGCTTGCCTCTGAACACGAAGAAGTCGCCGGCATGGGGATCGCGCCCGAGCGCCTCCTGCACCATCAGCGCCAGCCCGGGCATCCCACGGCGCATGTCGGTCGCCCCGCAGGCCAGCCAGACCCGCGCCCCCGCCGGCAGCGCGATCATGCCCGCTCCAGCGCCCGAACCAGGCGCGCCAGACCGTCGGCGTCCACGCCCAAGCCGACCAGAACCCGCCGCCCGTTCGCCAACAGGATCTCGACGCGGTCCTCACCCGGCGCAGGCGGCCTCGGCGGATCGGCGGCGACCACCACCGGCGCGAAGGTCGGCGCGGCGGCCTCGACCACGTCGCGATCGTCGACCAGCCGCCCCTCTCGCGCGAGCCTCCGCCACGTGTTGAGTTGCGACCGCGATATCCCATGCCGGCGCGCCGTCGCCGAGACCAACCGCCGACCGGCCATGCTCTCGGCCACGATCCGCAGCTTCTCCGCGTCGTTCCAGCGGCGACGACGACCGACCTCGACCACTTCGAGCCGCGAAACCAAACTGTCCGCATGGGCGCCCATACGGACAGGCTCGATCACGCCGGACAGTTCGGGAAGACGGCCTCCGCCGAAGGCTTACGCGCCGGCGTGGGTAGTCCGGCGCAGAGATGGTGGCCGAAACGCTGGGGCCCGACGTCTGCATCGCGGACATCGCGCGCCGGCGCGGGGTCCCTCCGCAGCGGGTCTACATCTTGGGGCGCCATGCGAAGCGGGGCGAGTTGGCGCTGCCGGCGGCGGCGCCGCCGATGTTCGCGGAGGTCGTGACGGGGCCGGAGCCGGCTGCGCTCACGCCGATGAGCGCGGCTGACACCGGGGCGGCGCACGCCGCCGCTGCCTGTGATGGCGCCCTCAGTCGAAAGCCGCCATCATTCCGGCGATGCGAACCTGGAGGCGTCGGAACCGCATGTCCCCGTCCGCCGCGCTGCGCGAAGGCGCCGGCAGCGCACCGCGCCGGATCCCAGCGCATGAACGATCGTGACGCCGACGCCGAAACGCTTCGCCGCAGCAGGTTGTCTCATGCACGGAACCAACGCGGCAAAGGCGAGAAGGCGGACATCCAGAGAAAGCGGTCAGTGCGCCCGAAACCCCGATATCGGCTGCGTGTGCACCGAGGCACACATGCTGAGCTCTGGGATCCCCACGAGATTCGCGCTTGCTCTGGATCCGCTCTAACCCTGAACGTCCGTGGGATCGGCCCCGTAGACGTCGAAACCGAAGTATCGATCATTGATGTCTGCGTAGACGCCGTTCTCGCGAATCGACCGAATGGCGTCGCTGAACCTGTCAGCCAGCGTGGTCTCGCCCTTACGCACCGCGACGCCCGCTCCCTGCCCGTGGATCGCGGGGTCCGTCTGGTCGGGTCCGAAGAACGCGAAGCCCTCACCCTCGGGCGTATCAAGGAACCCATACTGAACGGCCACCGAGTCCGCCATCATCGCGTCGCAGCGCCCGGCCGTCATGTCGAGATACACTTCGTCCTGCGTGGGATAGAGCGCGAGGTCCGCGTCCGGGAATTTCGCCTCGATCAGGTCCTGATGGATCGTTCCCCGCTGCACGCAAACGGTCAGCCCCGCCAGGCCCTCGTTGGTCGCCTCAAGGTCCGCGCCTTCCTCGGCGACGAAGAAGAACGGCGTCTGCTGGTACTTTCCAGAAAAGTCGATCCGCTGCATCCGCTCTTCGGTGATCGACATCGAGGCGATGATTGCGTCGCACTTGTCTTCTTCCAGCGAGGGAATGATCGCATCCCACTCGGTGACCACAAGTTCGCAAGAGGCCCCCATCTCGTCGCAAAGCGCCTGCGCGATGTCGATGTCGAAACCCTCGATCTCGCCGCTGTCGTTCATTTGGCTGAATGGCGGATAGGCGCCCTCGACGCAGATTTCGAGATCCTGGGCGGCTGCGGCGCTCGCGAACGACGCGGCGGCGGCCACGGCGATCAGCAGTTTCATCGGTCTGGCTCCCGTCAGGATGGGTCGCGCGTCACGACCTCTCGGCCCCGAGCCTTAACACAACTCACCTCGTGTCAATCGATCAGAGATCACTCGCGCACGCGGGAGAGAAAACGCCGCAGCCTTTCGCTCTTTGGAGCGCCGAAGAACTCGGAGGGCGGACCCTCTTCCTCGACGCGACCTTCATGCAGGAAGACGACCCGCGATGCGACCTCGCGGCAGAAACCCATTTCGTGCGTGACGATCAACATCGTTCGCCCCTCCTCTGCGAGGCCGCGGATCACGGAGAGCACTTCGCCGACGAGTTCCGGATCGAGCGCGGAGGTCGGCTCGTCGAAGAGCATGACGTCCGGCTCCATCGCGAGCGCCCGCGCGATCGCGACGCGCTGTTGCTGCCCGCCCGACAACTGGATCGGATAGGCTCCGCCGCGATCGGGAAGTCCGACCCGTGCGAGCAGCCGCTCCGCGCGGGTCCGCGCCTCCGCCGGCGCGAGGCCGAGCACCTGGATCGGAGCCTCGATCATGTTTTCCATAACTGTCATGTGGCTCCAGAGATTGAAGCTCTGGAAGACGAAGCCGAGCTTCGCGCGGAGCCGACGGAGCTTTTCGGGGTCGGCCGCGGCCACGCCCCTTCTGTCGCGTCGGATCTCGATGCGCTCACCGCTTAGCGCGACCTCGCCTTCGTCAGGGGTCTCCAACAAGTTCACGCAGCGCAGCAGCGTGGACTTTCCCGACCCGGACGCGCCGACGAGCGCGATCACCTCGCCACGCCGCGCCTCGAGGCTGACGCCGTTCAGCACTTCGACGTCGCCGAAGCGCTTCCTCAGAGCCCTGATCGAAAGTTGCGCCATGGACGGCCCTCCTTGGCGAAGTTTCTCTGGTGGGAGGGGTGAGGGCAAGGCGGCGTGGGATGGAGCGGGAGGCGCGCATTTCTCGGCGCGAAATCTGGGCAATGATGAATTTTTGGGCGCCGACTGCGGCGGTCGGCCGCGGGAACGCGGGGCCGGCCAGCGACAGCTTGCTTCGGAATCGTCACGATTCAGAGGGTTGGGCAATGTTGGCACACGGCGTGCATGACAACCGGGTGCGACGGGCCAGCTTCGGCCCGAGACCAAGGGGAACGTCATGAAGCTCATCACCGCCGTGATCAAACCCTTCAAGCTCGAGGAAGTCCGCGAGGCGCTCACCGGCATCGGTGTGCAGGGTCTCATGGTCTCCGAGGTGAAGGGATACGGCCGCCAGTCGGGCCACACGGAAATCTACCGCGGCGCGGAATACGTCGTGAACTTCGTCCCGAAGATCAAGCTCGAGATCGCCGCGCCGGACGGCTCGGTGGACAAGATCGTGGAGACGATCGCCACCACCGCCCGCACCGGCAAGATCGGCGACGGCAAGATCTTCGTGACCGACCTGCAGCAGGCGGTCCGGGTGCGCACCGACGAGCGCGGCGAAGACGCGCTCTAAGCAAACAGGACAGGACAGTGAGGACTGAGACCATGACCCGTTACGTGAAGTACGCCGCCGTCGCGGCGGCGCTGGCCGCCGGGCCGGCGCTGGCGCAGGAGGCGGAGCCGACCCCGGCCGCGCACACCGTCTGGATCCTGAACACGACGCTCTTCCTGATCAGCGGCTTCTTGGTGATGTGGATGGCCGCCGGCTTCGCGATGCTCGAGGCCGGCCTCGTGCGCTCGAAGAACGTCGCGATGCAGTGCACCAAGAACGTCGCGCTCTTCTCCATCGCCGCGCTCGGCTACTACCTGATCGGCTACAACCTGATGTATCCGCTCGGCTCCTGGTCGATCGGCTCGGACGAGACCGGCGGCTATCTCGGCGCCTTCGGCGTCGCGGTGCTCGAGGCGGTGGGCATCGGCGCCGACGGCGCGGACGACATCTCCTACGCCTCGACCGGTTCGGACTACTTCTTCCAGCTGATGTTCTGCGCCGCGACCGCCTCGATCGTGTCGGGCACGCTGGCCGAGCGCATCAAGCTGTGGCCGTTCCTGATCTTCACCTTCCTCCTGACCGCGATCATCTACCCGATCCAGGCGAGCTGGAAGTGGGGCGGCGGCTTCCTCGACAGCCAGTTCGGCTTCCTCGACTTCGCCGGCTCGACGGTCGTGCACTCGGTCGGCGGCTGGGCCGCGCTCGCGGGCGCCATCGTCCTCGGCCCGCGGCTCGGCAAGTACAAGGCCGACGGCTCGATCAACGCCATGCCCGGCTCGAACCTGCCGCTGGCGACCCTCGGCACCTTCATCCTGTGGCTCGGCTGGTTCGGCTTCAACGGCGGCTCGCAGCTGGCGCTCGGCTCGATCGGCGACGCGGCCGACGTCAGCCGCATCTTCTCGAACACCAACGCGGCGGCGGCCGGCGGCGCGATCGCGGCGCTGATCCTGACGCAGGTGGTCTACGGCAAGGTCGACCTGACCATGGTGCTGAACGGCGCGCTGGCGGGCCTCGTCTCGATCACCGCCGAGCCGCTGACGCCCTCGCTCGGCGCGGCGACGATCATCGGCGCGATCGGCGGCGTGATCGTGGTGTTCTCGGTGCCGGCGCTCGACAAGCTGAAGATCGACGACGTCGTCGGCGCGATCCCGGTCCACCTTCTGGCCGGCATCTGGGGCACGCTCGCGGTCGTGCTGACCAACGGCGACGCGTCGATCGGTGGGCAGCTGATCTCGATCATCATCGTCGGCGTGTTTGTCTTCGTGGTCAGCTTCGTCGTGTGGTCGATCATCAACGCCGCCATGGGCATCCGCGTGTCCGAGGAGGAGGAGGTCGAGGGTCTCGACTCCACCGAGCTCGGCCTCGAGGCCTATCCGGAGTTCGGCAAGGGCTCGCAGTTCGCCTGAGCCCTCGCCGCCGAATCCCCCCCCGGGGCGGCCCTCGCGGTCGCTCCGAACTTCGCCCCGGGCCCTGCGCCCGGGGTTTTTTCGTTCCGGGGAGCGCGCGGCGCGGAACGGCGGCCGGCGCGTCCCGAGCGCGACGGTCCGACGCGACGGCCGGCCCAAGGCCGGGCGCCTGCGAAAGCGGCGCCGGTCGGGCCGGCGTCGGCCATGCGTCGGCTTCCCGTCGGCCATGCGTCGGGCGCCGCCGCGCGAGGCGATCGCGCCGCCGCCCGCCCTTCACCACCAGTGCTCGACCTGAACGCCGACGGTCGCGCCGGCGCGGCCGTCGATCCGGGGCGCGATCCCGGCGTCGTCGGCCCCGTCGCTCCAGGCGCCGACGGTCGCGAAGGCGCGGAAGGCCGGGCGGTCGAAGAAAGCGCCGCCGGTCGGCTTCACCTCCAGCGCCGCGGTCACCTTGCCGAGGGTGCGCGCGTCGCCGCCCGCGTCCCAGACGTGATCGATCCCGGCCTCGACGGCGAGATAGACCGGCTCGGCGAGCTCGAAGACGGGCCGGGCCCCGGCGGAGACCCATTCCGGCCCGTCCGAGCGCCACTCGGCCAGAGCCGCCGCCTGCCCGACGACGCCCTCGGCCACGGCGAAGGTCTGGACCGCCACCGCGCGGGCCGACAGGGCGTCGGCCTCGGCCTCGGGGTCTGACACGTTGGCGAGGGTCGCGCCGGGCCCGATCCCGGTCTGGAGGGCCAGCGTGGTCTCGCCCCCGAGCGTCTCCTCGCGGGTGAAGGCCATCGTCGCCATCGCGCCGACATCCGCCTCGGGGTTCTCGACCTCGGCGGCGACGCGCAGGTCCGCCCCGAGATCGAGGCCCCAGCCGCCGCCGATTCCGATCTCGCCGAGGCGCGCGTCGATCCGGTGATAGCCCGGCGCGTCGCGCAACTCCTCGCCGAGGTCCAGGCCGCTTCGGACGAAATAGGCCAGCGAGCCGACCCCGACGCCGAGATCGACGTTTTCGACCCCGAAGCCGAGACCCGACATGTCCCACCAGTAGAAATCGTTCAAGTGGATGTCGCGGCGCATGTAGAAGCGCTGGCCGGCCCAGAAATCCGCCCCGCTCAGGGCCTCGGGCGCGACGTCCTCGACCGAAAGGAACGATTCCTCCACGGCGATGATCGTCTCGTCGAAATCGTTGACCGGCCCGGAGTAGACGCTGAGCCGCCCGACGAGGGCGACCTTCGGCGCGTCCTCGCGCCCGAAGCGCAACCGCAGCCCAGGCTCGACGTAGAGTTCGCACTCGTTCCCGAGCCGGTATTTCGCGCCCGCGCCCGGCGCGCGAAAGCAGGTCTGCGCACCCTCGCCCAGCGTCCAGCCGAGACCGGCGCGGCCGTAACCGAAGGTCTCCACCGCGAAGTCGGCCCCCTCGGCCACGACGACCTGCGCCGACGCCGCGCCGCCTGCGAGCGCGGCGCCCGCGGCCATGATCGCCCCTCGCCGCATCGGCGTCGCCTCCCCGCCTGTCCGCGCCTGCGCCGCGCGCGAGTCCTCAATCCGCCCGCGATCCGGTCGTTCCCACCCGCTCGCTCGCCGGTCGGCCCGCGGGAGCGATCGGGGGCCTCGGGCGTTGCGTCGCGAAGGCGCGCGACGGCGCGCGCCGCGAGCGGGAGCTTCGATGACCGGATCCTCAACGTCGCGCCGCGTCGGCGACGCGCTGCGCCGACCGCCCCACGGGGTCCGCGTCGCGCTCGTCGGGCTGATCGGGGCCGCGATCATCTACGCGCTCTACGAGGCGGCTTACGCGCTGATCCCGCTCGAGAGCGGCCGGGCGACGGCGGCCTGGACCGCCGCGGCGGCCGTCGGCGCCGTCACGCAGCACCATCTGCACCGGCGGATCACCTTCGCGACGGGCGCGCGCGGCTACGGCTCGAGCCTGCGCCGCGCGGTGGTCGTCGAAGCGGCGGTCATCGCCCTCGCGGCCGGGCTCAACCTCTGGCTGACCGAGAGCCTCGGCGTGCGCCACCGCCTCGCCTGGCTCGCCGCGCAGGCGGCGCTCTTCGCCTCGAAATACGTCGCGATGCGGTTCTTCGTGTTCCGCGCGCCTGACGACGAGGTCGGCGAACACGCGGAGGAGGGCGGCGGGCGGGAGACCGTGTAGGGCGGTTTCCGAGTCCGCGGAAGCGCCTGGATTCCTTGCTCCGCCCGGGCGCTCGCGCCGGGTCGCGCCCGGGCTGTCCGGGGCTCCGCCCGTTCGGCGCCGAAAACCCTCCACCGGAGGGTTTTCCACGCGCGCCTCACCCCCCGGGAGGGCGCGCTTCGCGGCGGCGCAAGCCGCGGCGTGGTCAGAAGTTCTGGCTGCCATAAAGCAAACGGCGGGACCCCCGGCAGCGCCCACCCAGGCTCGGGCGCGACCCTCTCCACTCAGCGATCGTGTCACCGTCAGATCGGAAAACGCTCTAGCGGAGCGGTCGCAATCGCTTGCGCCATAGACCGCTCGCGCCCCAGCGCTTCAATGCGACCACCCTGGCCCGTTCGCGCGATCCTCCTTGAGCAGCGGCGCCGCGAAGCAAGCCGGATGTCCCCTCACCCCCGAAGCGGACTGATCCGTCCCGGTCCGACCCCTACGCGCTCTCGACCAGAGGCTCGACGTCCACCGCGACCGAAAGCGTGTGCGCGCCCGCGCCCAGCATGACGCCGACGACCGGGCCGACGTCGCCGTAGTCGCGGCCCCAGGCGCAGGTGACGTGCTCCATGTCGGGCGAGACGGCGTTGGTCGGGTCGTAATCCGTCCAGCCGCCCTGCGGGCGCCAGACCGCGGCCCAGGCGTGGCTGGCGTCGGCGCCGACCAGCCGCTCGCGCCCCTCCGGCGGACGGGTCAGCAGGTAGCCGGAGACGTAGCGCGCCGGCAGGCCGAGCGCGCGGCAGCCGGCGAGGAAGACATGGGCGAAGTCCTGACAGACCCCCGCGCGCAGCGCGAAGGCCTCCATCGCCGTGGTGCCGGCGTGGGTCGCCGTCCCGTCGTAGCGGAACTCGGCGTGGATCCGGCGCATCAATTCGTCCGCCGCGGCCAGGACCGGGCGGCCGGGCGCGAAGCTCTCGCGCGTCCAGTCCTCCAGCGCGTCGTCCGCGCAGGTGAAGCGCGACGGGAACGCGAACGCCGCCGCCTCCGCCGCCTCGGCGCCCGTCGGCCGGGCCGCGGCCGCCGCGACCTCCTCCCACGGCGTCGCGTCGAGCGGAGGGGCGAGGGGCGTCAGCGCCACTTCCGAGCGCGCCTCGATCACCAGCGCGGAATGGCTCTCGCGGATCTCCAGCAGATGGCTCGGATTGCCGAAGCTGTCGCGCTCGGCCGCGAGCAGCGCGCCCTCCGGCGCGATCTCCAGCGCGAACCGACGCAGCTTCTGGCGCGGCGTCTCGCGCGGCGTCAGGCGCAGGCGGTGGGAGGAGAGCGTGACCGGGCTCTCGTAGCTGTATTCGGTGCGGTGGCGGACGGCGTAGATCATCGGCCGAGCGTCCCGCGCGCGGCCATGACCTCCGTCAGCGCGACCTCGGCATGGGCGAACCACGCCTTCGCGATCTGGTCGGAGACGGCGGCGAGCGCGGTCTCCGCGCCCTCCAGAAGCTCCACGAGCGCCGCGCGCCGGCCCTCCGCGTCGGTCGCCCCGAGCGGCCCGGCGTCGGCCACGCGGAGCTGGGTCTGCAGGATCAGCGTCGCGCGGTGCTCGGGGTTGCGGTAGGGCGTGGCGCGCGGCAGGTCGGCCAGCACCTCCTCCATCCGCGCGACCTGGAAGGCGAGGCTGCGCGGGTTCGATTCGTCGAGGATCAGCAGATCCACCGCCGGCGTCGCTTCGGGCGTCGTCATGTAGCGGGCGCGATAGGCGAAGAAGCTGTCGCAGAGCTGGAGCAGCGCGTAGAGCCGCGCCGATTCGTCCTCCGACCGCATGCCGGCGAGCCGGCGGAAGGTCAGCGCCGAGGTCTGCGCCCGCTCGATGCGGCGGCCGAGCTCCAGGAAGCGCCAGGCGAAGTTGCGCGTCATGTTCTCGTGGCTGGCGCCGGCGAAGGCGGCGAGGCTGCGGATGGCGTCCTCGATCGGCCCCGACAGGGCCAGGGCGCGCGCCGGGTCCGGCGCGGCGCGCCAGACCGGATCGGCCGCGAGCGCCGAGACGTCGCGCCAGGCGTCGCGCGAGAGATGCGCGCGGGTGGCGTCGGCGCCCCAATAGACCGCGTCGAGGGCGCGGCCGAGGCCGTGCGGCTCCTCCGGGTCGAGCGCGAGCCGGACGATCCGCGCCCGCGCCGCGGCGAGGGTCTCGGCCTCCGCCGGCTCCTCCAGCCGCAGGTCGAGCAGCGCGTGCAGGAGCGCGGGGTCGCGGTCGGCGCGGGGCGCGTCGATCATCCGCTCGACCACGGCCTTCAGGACGCGCAGCGTGAACTCCGCGCGCTCCACGTTGCGGCCGAGCCAGAACAGGTTGTCGGCGACGCGGCTCAGCAGGTCGCGCCCGGTGCGGCGCAGATGGGCGGTGCGCCGGCGGCTCGAGAGCAGCGCGGTCGCGCCGGGCTCCGCCGTGGCCGGTCCCTCGCCGAGCGCCCAGACGTCCTTCGCGGCGCCCTCGACCGGCAGCCGCGTCACCGGCCCGTCGGCGGTCAGCGCCAGCGCGCCGGGCATCACGCGCCAGCCTTCGGGGGCGGCGGTCGCGAACAGCCGCATGGCCCAGCCCGAGGGCGCGAGCGCGCCGTCGCGCAGCGCGGGCGCGGTCGAGGTCTCGACCGGCGCGCGGGCGACCCAGCGCCAGCCCTCGCGCGCCAGAAGCCGCTCCGCCTGCGCGCGCGGCAGGGTCGGGAAGGGCGGCGGCGCGGCGGCCCCGGGCCGCGGGGTGGCGCGCAGCGGCGTCACGACCCAGTCCTCCGGCGCGTCGAGATAGGCCGCGCGCGCCTCGGGGTCGCCGAGCCAGAGCGTCGGCGCGGCGGGCAGGATCGGCGCCTCGCCGAGCAGGTCGCGGCAGAGCCGGTCGGCGATCGGCGCGAGGGTCCGCCCGTCCAGCGCGCCGCAGCCGACCGCGTTCGCGAAGATCAGCCGGCCGAGCCGCGCGGCGCGCAGCGCCCCCGGCGGGCCTCCGGCCCCCACCGCGCCCGGCGCGTAGAGCGGATCGACGCCGATCGAGGGCGCCGCCCGCATCACCACGTCGAGGCGCTTCAGCCCCTCCAGCGTCTTGACCCGCGCCTCGCCGTCGCGCACCGCCAGATCGCCGGGCTCCACCAGCGTCACGCCGAGATAGCGCGCGAGGTAGGCGTGGCTGAAATAGGCCGGATCGGCCGGGCCCGGCGTCAGCAGGGCGATGCGGCCCTCGAGGCCCGTCTCCTCCTCGAGGGTCTCGCGCAGCGCCGCGAAATGGCTCGCGAGGCGGCGGGCGCCGGCCTCGACGAACATGTCCGGCGCGGCCTGGGCGAGCGCGACGCGGTTGGCGAGCGCCCAGCCGAGGCCCTCGGGACGGTCGCAGAGATCGTCCAGCACGACGAAGCGCCCGTCGGCGGCGCGCGCGACGTCCACGGCGTAGCGGAACAGGCGGCGCCGGGGCGGGCGGTCCCAGCCTGCGGCCTCGCGCACAAAGCCCAGCGCGCCGTGCACGAGCGCGGGCGGGATCGCGCCGGAGGCGACGAGCGCGCGCGGGCCGTAGAGATCGCGCAGGATCACCTCCGCGAGCCGCGCGCGCTGGGCGACGCCGGCCTCGAGCCGCGCCCAGTCCTCGCCGGAGATCACCAGCGGCGCGGGGTCGAAGCGCCAGCCGAGGCGCTCGCGCCCCGCGTCGAGATGGGGGTTGTAGGCGAGGCCCGCCTCCTCGAGCCGGCGGCGCGCCTCCTCGGCGAGGCGCGCGCGGTCGGCGGGCGGGGTTCCGAACCAGGCGCCGGCGAAACGCTCCCAGGGCGGGCGCGGGGCGCCGTCGAAACGGGCCATCTCGTCCGGCCGATCCCCGACAGGCGCATAGCCTTCGAGCGGGCGGTCCGCGGCGGCCTGCTGCGTCATCTGGGGTCGGGCTCCGGGCGGGCTTGGGCGGGCCGCGCCCGCATGCGGCGGCGCGCCTATGGAACACTACAGGCGGGCGGAGGCGCCGCCAAGCGGCGTTCCGCGCCTCAGGCGCCGTCGGCGCGGTCCGTCGCCGCCGCGCGGCGCGCCGAAGCCTTGGTCCAGCCCGCCTCCACCGCGTGCAGCAGGGCGGCGGCCGCGAGCGCCGCCAGCGGAAAGGCCTCGAGCATCGCCTCGGGGCCGAGCATCCCGGCCATATCGCGCTTCAGCCAGAGCGCGGCTCCGGCCGCGAACAGGCCCAGGCCGACGCAGGCCGCGACCACGCCGCCCGCGACCGCCTTCATCGCCCCCGCGGCGCCCTCGCCGCCGAAGAAGCGCGCCGCGGCCGCGCCGCCCGCCGCGCCGCAGATCGCGGCTTCGAGCGTCGCCACGGTCGCCAGAAGCGGGGCCGCGCCGGTCCCGAGCGCGCCGCAGGCGAAGGTCGCGCCGAGGGCGCCGCCGCCGAGCGCCGCGCGTCCGCGCTTGCCGATTTCCGGGGGCATCGTCGTCCCTCCGTCTCCCGTGTCGGTTGCAGGATACGACGACTTGACCGTTGAAGCGACGTTAACGAACGCCGCGGGCGTCACAGCCCGAGCAGCGCGTCGAGCCGCCCCGCCCGGTCGAGCGCGTAGATCTCGTCGCAGCCGCCGACCGGATCGCCGTCGATGAAGATCTGCGGGACGGTCCGCCCGCCCCCCGAGCGCTCGACCATCTCCGCGCGCCGGTCGGGCGCGCGCATGACGTCGATCTCCTCGAAGGCCACGCCCTTCTGCTTGAGCAGCCGCTTGGCCATCGTGCAGAAGCCGCAGATGGGCGTGGTGTAGATCTCGACGGTCTTCGCGGTCACGATCGCTCTCCTTCTTCCAAGCGCGTCAGATAGAGCCCGGCGTCCGGCCGCGCAACGCGCGCCAGCGCGAGCGCCTCGACGCGCGCCGCCCCGGCCGCCTTCAGCGCCGCGGCGCAGGCCGAGAGCGTGGCCCCCGTGGTGATCACGTCGTCGATCAGCAGGACGCGGGCGCCGGCGACCCGGTCGGCGCGGCGCGGGCGCACGGCGAAGGCGTCGGCGACGTTCTCGAAGCGGCCGGCGCGGCTCAGCCCCTCCTGCGGCGGCGTCGCGCGGCGTCGGACCAGCAGGTCCGGCAGGAAGGCCTCGCGCCGACCGGCGGCCTCGGCGACGCGGCGCCCGAGTTCGGCGGCCTGGTTGAAGCGCCGCGCCGCGAGCCGGCGCCAGTGCAGCGGCGCGGGCGCGACGACGTCGGCCGCGGCGACCATCTCTCGGCCCGCCCGCAGCATCCAGGGCGCGACGCTCCGCGCCACGTCGAGCCGGTCGGCGTGCTTGAGCTGGAGCGCCGCACGGCGGGCCGCGCCCTCGTAGAGCGCCGCGGCGCGGGCGCGGTCGAAGAGCGGCGGCGCGACGGCGCAGGCGTCGCAGAGGCGCGCCGCATCCGCCTCGCCGGCGTGGCCCGGGACGGGCGCGCCGCAGCGGGCGCAGAGCGGTTCGGCCAGGAAGGTCGTCTCGGCGAAGCAGGCGGAGCAAAGGCCGGCGGCCGCCCCGGTCTCCTCGCCGCAGGCGGCGCAGACGGGCGGGTAGAGCAGATCGCGCGCGGCGATCAGACCGTCGCCGATCCACGCAAGCACGCTCGCCATGCGCCGCTCCCGCGCCTACGTCGTCGGGGAGGAGGATGCCCCATGACCGACGCCGTTCCCAAGCTCTTCGACGCCGCGGGGCTCGCCGCGCGCGCGCGGCGCGCCGCCGCGGCCGGGCCGGAGGCGGACTTTCTGCGCGTCCGGGCGGCGGAGGACCTCGTCGAGCGGCTCGCGGCGGTGAACCGTCCGTTCCCGCGCGCGGCGATCCTCGGGTCGGGCCGGGGCCTCTTCGCCGAAGCTTTGCGGGGGCGCGCCGGGGCCGAACGGCTGGTGCAGGTCGAACGGTTCGAGGCGGCCGCGGCGCATGCCGCCGCCGCCGCGCCCTTCGCCGAGACGCTGGTCGCCGACGGGGCGGCGGCGCTGGGAGAGGGGGCGTTCGACCTCGTGGTCTCGGGGCTCGCGCTCCACCGGGAGGACGACCCCGTCGGCCAGCTCGTCCAGATGCGCCGGGCGCTGGCGCCCGACGGCTTCCTGATCGCGGCCGTCTTCGGGGGCCGCACGCTCCATGAGCTGCGCGCCGCGCTGGCCGAGGCGGAGATCGCGCTCGAAGGGGGCCTGAGCCCGCGGGTCGCCCCGATGGCCGACATCCGCGATCTCGGCGGCCTGCTCCAGCGGGCCGGCTTCGCGATGCCGGCGGCCGACGCGGATCGGCTGACCGTCGAATACGCCGACCCCTTCGCCCTTATGCGCGACCTGCGCGCGATGGGCGAGGCCAACGCGCTTGCGGCGCGGCGGCGCGGCTTCACCCGCCGCGCGACGCTGGTCGAGGCCGCGCGGCGCTACGCCGAGGGGTTCGCCACGGCGGAGGGTCGCGTCCCCGCGACGGTGGAGATCGTCTGGCTCGCCGGCTGGGCGCCGGGGCCCGACCAGCCGACGCCGAAGCGCCCCGGCTCCGCGAGCGCGCGCCTCGCGGACGCGCTGGGCGTGCCGGAGATCCGCACGGGCGCGAAGGCCGGCGGGTGAGCCGCGCGCGGATTGGGGGGGGCGCTGACCGAGGAGATCGCGGCGCGCGTGTCGGACGCGCCCGATCCGGCGCCCGACCCCTGCGCCGCCATGCTTGGGCCAGACGCCCGGATGATCCCCGCGCGCGATGCGTCCGCTTTGCGGGACGAAGCGGCCATTCGTTTTGCGCTCAGCGGTGATGGCGATCCGGGCGACCAGCCCGGATCGCGCGAACGCCCCATCCCGGGGGCGGTCGCATTGCGACGGGCGCGAGAAGCGGAGCGGTCGCGGTCTTTTGAACCATAAATCGCTCGCGCCCCAGCGTTTCAAAGCGACCACCCTGGGGCGTTCGCGCGATCCTCCTCAAACTGCGGCGCCGCTCAGCGCGCCAGCGCCCCCTCCGGCCCCGAAGCGACCTCATCCGGGTCCGCCCGACGACCAGGCGTTCGCGTCGATCGCCGCGCACCCCGGTCCCAGATCGAAAAAAGCGGCGATTCTCGCAACGATATCAACGGTCCCGCATGCGGACCGCCTGCCCCGCCGGCCTCAGCCCCAGCGCCGCGCGGCGTCCTCGTCGCTCTCGCGCGCGTCGACCCAGGACGCGCCGTCGGGACCCTCCTCCCTCTTCCAGAAGGGCGCCCGCGTCTTCAGGTAGTCCATCAGGAACGCCGTCGCCTCGAAGGCGGCCTTCCGATGCCGGCTGGCCGCCGCGGCGAGCACGATCCGGTCGCCCGGCGCGAGCCGGCCGACGCGGTGCACGATCACGACGCCGTCGAGCGGCCAGCGCGCGCGGGCCTCGGCCTCGATCTCGGAGAGCGCCTTCTCGGTCATGCCCGGATAATGCTCGAGGGTCATTGCCCCGCCCGCCCCCTCGGCGACGTCGCGCACGAGGCCCACGAAAGACGCGACCGCGCCGACGTCCGGGCGGCCGGCGCTCAGCGCTGCGAGTTCGGCGGAGACGTCGAAATCCGCCTCCTGCACCCGGACCGCCATGGCGGGTCAGCCGCCGGTGACGGGCGGGAAGAAGGCCACTTCGCGCGCGCCGGCGAGCGGCGCGTCGAAATCGGCCATCTCCTGGTCGATCGCGACCCGGATCGCCGCGAGGTCCGCGAAGGCGGCGGCGTAGCGAGGCTCGCGCGCCCGCAGCTCCTCGACCAGATCGGCCACCGTCGCCGCGGCGCTCTCGACCTCCTCGCGGGAGACCCCGATCCGCTCCCTCAGCCAGGCGAAATACAGCACGCGCATCAGGCGGTCTCCCTGCGGATGTGGGCGAGGCCCCGGCGAAAGTAGTCCCAGCCGGTAACGACGGTCAAAACGCCGGCGACCCAGAGCGCCGCGACCCCGAGCCCGAACAGGATCGAGCCGACCGCGCCGCCGAGCCCGCCCGCGGCCAGCAGCATCGCGATGGCGACCAGCTGCGCCGTGGTCTTCCACTTTGCGAGCTGCGTGACGGAGACGACCTCGGCCCCCTTCAGGAACTCGCGCAGCCCGGAGACCAGCGTCTCGCGCAGCAGGATCGCGGCGGCGGGGATCGTGAGCCGCGGGTCGAGGCCGTGGAGCCCGAGCAGCGTCGCGAGCGCGATGGCGGCGATCGCCTTGTCGGCGATCGGGTCGAGCATCCGGCCGATCGGAGAGACGACCCCCCATTTCCGCGCGAGCCGCCCGTCGATCCAGTCCGTCGCCGCGGCGCCGGAGAACAGCAGGAACGCCGCCCAGTCCGCCGCCGGGCGGTGCAGGACCGCGAAGGCGAGCATCACCCCCGGCGCCGCCGCCGTCCGGAACACGGTCAGCGCGTTCGGCAGCCTCCGACGGATCGCGTCGATGACTCCGCCGCCGGTCCCCGTGACGTCGGTCTGGGTCATGCTCGGGCCTCCCTCAGCGCGCGCCGTGGAAGAACGCGTAGAGCGCCTCCGCCGTTCTCTCCGACACCCCCTCTACTTTCTTCAGGTCCTCGATCCCAGCCCGGCTGACCGCCTTGGCCGAACCGAAATGCGCGAGCAGC
>AACY020354753.1_pt1 | contig 15901 bp, 10 predicted proteins | sample 267378 | NCBI WGS metagenome assembly AACY02 (sample SAMN02954345, study PRJNA13694) | marine metagenome | biome: aquatic; feature: ocean; material: water; isolation source: isolated as part of a large dataset composed predominantly from surface... | reverse complement strand
GCGCTACTTACTCAATCCTTTGATGATGGAGAATCTATTAGTCCTTAGTCGCGAATTAAATGCCGAAGTTGAAGCCTGTTTCTATCAAAAACAATTACTGATAAAGATCCCGACTAAACACCATTTCTTTATCAATCAACTCGATTTAGATCGCCCCATCGATTTTAAGCTCAATATCGAGTGGATGTTCACCGAGCTAGGTTATACCTTCTCGATCATCGATACCTTAAGGCTCGATAAACATTCTGGGTTATAGCGACAGTCGCCTCAATTGCAGCCACATTAAGTGGCTGCTTTATGCTACAGCTTAAAACATGACTTTTGGCACTTATGGGTGACTCCCCGTGCTCGTTACTATCAAGCTTCAACTTTGATGGAGCAAGATGATGAACACGATTTTCACCCTGTCGCAATTTGTGCATATTACCGCGGGCGCACTGGCATTAGTGTTATTTTGGATGCCTGCCATGCTGAAAAAGGGCAGCGCGAATCACAGTCGTTTTGGCCGTTATTATGTCTATGCCATGTACACAGTGGCGGCGACGGGCGTGGCGATGGCAGCGACGGGCCTCATTGATCCGCTCGCGGTGATTAAACAGCCTGCGGCCAACGCCGATGCTTTAGCAGAGCAGATTGCGGATCGTAAAAATGCTTGGATATTTCTCATCTATATCAGCTTGTTAACTCTAGTGACCGTTAGGCATGGCGTGTTGGTTCTGCGTTATAAGGCGCAGCGTCAGCAATTAACATCGCCGCTGCATTTGTCGTTAATGCTGAGCTTAACGTTACTTGGCCCTGTGATGGCGCTATGGGGATACCAAGAAAAGCTGATCCTCGCGGTGATTTTCGGCCTGTTAGGCACTACGGTTGGGGCGGGATTCCTGCGCTATAGCTTTAAGGCAACGTTGACCAAATTAGAATGGTGGATAGAGCATTTAGGCGCGATGATTGGCTCGGGTATCGCCTGCTACACCGCCTTTTTCGCCTTTGGTGGCAGCCGTTTGTTTATCGACCATGGTAATTTGCGTCTGTTGTCGTGGACACTGCCAGGTGTTGTGGGTTTTGTAGTCATCCGCTATTTAAGTGGCAAGTATCAGCGTCGTTTTGCGGATTAACCTGAAACGTAAAAGCATAGGGAGCCGTAAAAAGAACAGGGGCCGCCTAAGCTGCCCCGATTTGAGATGATGTGAGCGGTTTTACCCGAGTTAAACCTTGGTCTCGGTAGCATTGGCCGTCTTAGCAGACTCGAGCCACTGATCCATCTTTTGCTCTAATAAATCTAAGGGCAAGGCGCCATTTTCGAGCAGTTTGTCGTGGAAGACTTTGATATCCATCTTATTGCCCAAGGCTTGTTTGGCCTTAGCTAGCAGTTCGATAATTTTCAGCTCGCCCAACTTGTAACCTAAGGCTTGTCCCGGCCAAACCACATAGCGCTCGATTTCGGACGTGGCCTCTGAGCGGTGTATTCCCTCAGTCGCCACTGCATAATCAATGGCTTGCTCACGACTCCATCCCTTTGCATGCATACCTGTGTCGACCACTAAGCGCACCGCGCGGTGTAACTCAGACTGCAAGCGGCCAAGATCGTTAATTGGATTATCCTGATACATGCCCATCTCGGCGGCTAACCGCTCGGCATAGAGCGCCCAACCTTCTCCCGCGGCATTAGAGTAAAAAATGGTACTCAGCAGCGGCAAGGTATCCGACAGACCGATGAGCGTCTGTAGATGATGGCCGGGATTGGTCTCGTGATAGGTTAAGGTTTGCAGCGAATAGGAGGGCAGCGCCGCCATATCGTACAGGCTTATCCAAAAAGTACCCTTACGCGAACCATCCTGTGACGGCGCATCGTAAAATGCACCGCTGGTTGCGGCGGCACGACTATCGGGCACGGCTTCAACCGCAACCTCTTGATTTGGTAACAGCCCAAACCACAGCGGTAATTTGGCATTCACTTTCGCCAGATAGCCGTGAATGTCCGTCATTAATTGTTGTTTGCCCTCGGCAGTGTTGGGGTAGATATATTTAGGATCCTTGAGCAATCGCTGCATGCGCTCGCCAACTGTGCCTTTGCGGTAACCCACTTGTTTGAGTAACACATCCATCTCGGCGGTAATGCGGGCGACTTCATCTAATCCCAGTTGGTGGATCTCATCTGGGGTCTTATCTGAATTGGCGAGGTGTTTAATCATCGCCTTATAGAGTTTCGCGCCCTGAGGTTGGTGTCCAAGTCCCGCCACATGGGTGGCCTTGAGACGCACAGCCTGTAGTGCGGAAATCAACTGGCGCGTGGCAGGGTAATATTTAGTCTCCACCAGTTCGGCGGCAGAGTTCGCCAACGCCTCACTTTCTGGTACTTGGGCGGCGGTTAATTTGGCTTTAAAACTGCTGACCAAGGGATGCTTGTTGGCATGGTGGACTAACTGTTGCTGTAATCCTGCGATGGTCTTATCGATAATAAAATCGGGTGGGATTACCCCCATTTGTACATCTTGATCCAGCTTATCGATAACCGTACCCATGGCGGCAGGGTACATGCTTAAGCGGTTAAGATAAGCCTTTGCTTGCTCGGAGGTGGTGACTGCAAACTTATCTTCCATATAGCTCGGAAATTCAACATGCAATCCAGATAAGTGGTTGACGACATAAGGTAAAAACCAAACACCATATTCGCCAAGCATAGTGCCATAGGCCACGGTTTCGGCAGGTAACAGGGCGCCGGCGATTTCGGATTTTATCGAGCCTAAACTCACTTGTTCAGAGGCGCTAAGCTTACTGGCATCGATAGCATTGAGCTCAGCTAATATGGCCTTAAGCGCTTTACGCCGATGATTTTCCCCCGACGGGCTGTAATCGGTCAGCTTAGAGAGTACATCCTTGCCCGCCTCATCCTCGGCCACGCCATAATAGGTGGCGATTTCTGGCCTTAGGGCAAAATAACGCTGGGTGATTGGCGCAAGTTGCTGCTTAAGGCTCAATACTTGGACGGCCTTTTCGGCCTTGGCCTGCTCAGTGGTTTGATTGGTCTGTGTTGGGTTTGGATCGCTACAGCCCGTTGCTAACATGGCCAAAATTAAAGCATTTACTATTCTTTTCATCAGGTTACTCATACAAAAACATTGTGGGCAAATCCGTTGTTGGACTTGTGCCGCAAGCGTTAAACCGTGATTAGTGTGATCAAGCTCAAATTTGAACGGTTATCCTAACAGTTTATTGCACTCAAACTGCATAAATTTTGTTACTAGTTTTATTGATAATGTGGAGTGAAAAGCGAAGTGGGGGACTAAGGAAATCCTTATAGATCATTATAATGGGCAGCCATTTTCAAATAGGTAGCTTTCAAGTGGATTCCCATCCACATAAATCAGCAAAGCACCTAATTCATGTCTAACTGAAAAAGCATTATTCATCATGGCCTCTGGGGCAGATAGGCAATACCATTGGGGCTCATTTCGCTGAGGTTGCTGCCATTCAGTGGTTAATTTTTGTGATTGAGCGATTAATTGCTGTCTTTGCGTTGCATCTGGGAAAAGCTGCTCCAAGTTATAGGACTGTATTTGCTGTCCTTGAGGATTAAAAATGCCTATATCTGGGCCAGTTTCTTCCGCAACATATTTACCCACAGTAATCACAAAGCCATTATCGTTTACTGCAAATCTAGCAGGAGCAAAACGATAAGGTAGTTGGTAGTGCTCGGAAAGCACATATCCAGACTTTTCATCCCAGGTAAAAATACTCATTTGCGCTGACTCAGGCTTGTCTAAGGGAAATGAGCCAGAGTGGAGTCGCGCAATGACTCCTCCATCAGGGCTGACCATCACAATCGACTTAGGTACAGGCCATGAGCTAGCTAGGCTTTGGCTGGAAAAAATCAGTAGCAGCAAACTCAGTATCCTTAACATGACAACTCCATTTCGCGCCTGTTAGTTTGTTTGCACTAACTTACAGGATTCTCCTCTGTAAATTCAATGATATCCCTAAAACTAGTTTAGTCGTACCAATGTCTCTATTGAAAATCCCCTTAGTTAAGGTGCCCTAATATTAAAAATGAGCGCTTGCTCAAAGGTTTTTACATCGGTTGCGATATTTGCTGAACTTAGCTGATAAAGGATTATCAGAGCGTTAAGCAAGCCTATGATTTTTATGTTAACTAAGGAGTTGTAGATGAGGAAAACCGCACTTTCGAGCCTTGTTTTTGCCCTGCTTTTAGGGGCTCCGCTGGCGAATGCCACTATTGAATCTGAATCGTTTGAAAATATAAAAGATGTGAGGGCATTACAACAGCAAGCGCCGCAGTTATTAAGCTCGGGCTTACCGAGTGAGCAACAGTTTGCGCAGCTTAAACAGGCGGGTGTGGATGTGGTGATCAATCTTATGCCCGATAGTAATAAAGATGCCCATCCAGATGAAAGAAAACTCGTGACTCAGGCTGGAATGGAGTACGTGTATATTCCCGTGGATTGGCAAAACCCTAAAGTAGAAGATGTTGAAGCCTTCTTTACAGCAATGGATCAGCATAAGGGGAAAAATGTGTTAGTTCATTGCCTTGCTAATTATCGCGCCTCAGCGTTTGCCTATTTATATCAGTTAAAGCAAGGCCAAAAGCCTGAGATAGAAAAGACTATGGCGCCATGGAATGGAGAGTTATCAAACTATCCTAAATGGCAGGAATTGTTAGTGGATGTAAGTCAAAAATACGGTTTCTAATGTTTTACGTGAGTATGAATCCGCCCGCGCGATTGCTTAGTTATACGCTTGATGCGCGGATGGCGCTTTATATGTGACGTATCATCTCCGTTATACATCAAGTTACTGGAGAATTTGCTTTAGCTGGTAAAACAAGATGGAGAACGGTTATTTTTTGGTAGATACATAAAAAAACAACTTCTTATCAATTGTTTAACATTTTAAGGGTTGGTATGATGAGCCAATGCATAAAGCATAGTAACCAATCATGGATGTGAGGCTCATTGTGTATGGGAAAACTATTTAATAAATATTTAGGTCTAACTTTAATCTTTATTCCTTTCTTTGTAAGTTCTAATTTTGAGCCAGCAATAAAGGTTTTTGATACAAACGACGATATTATTTTACCAAGTGTTGATACTTCTAGTTCGAAAGTAATATCAACAAAGGATGGTTTTTTATTTACTGGAATTAACCAGAATGGCTTTACTTCGTTATATTATTTCGATCAGTCGGCCACAACTCCCATCGAAGTAGATATTCCTCTCGCTAATAAGGGAAAATTCACAGTATTAGACCATAACTCCTTACAGAAAATAGGGGATGATTTATATACATTTTACATAGATACGACTGATGAGATGTTTTACTTTAATTTGGAATATAAAAAACTAATTAAGTGGGATTTATATTATAAGCTGAAGAATAATAAAGATATTTCACAGATTAGAGATGGTGTAGGCTCTCAATTATTTTCCGAGTTAAGTTGGATATCTTATATAAATGATGGAAATTTTATATTTGCGAGAAATAATAAAGTTTACTCATATAATAGTAAGGATGATTTACTTACCAAGTTAATGGATGGTGATGACTGGGGGAGTGAATTGATCCAGAATAATGGTAGTAATATATATTTTGAGTATGACGGCGTACTTTATAATACTGACGGCGTAAGATTGGATGATTTGTACAATTATCCTGATGGAGAACAGGCTTTTGTATATAGAGATTCAGGTGATATTGTATTAAGAGATAAGTACAACGCACCTCAAGGTGATTTCAATAGTAAAGGTTTATTTGCTATTTCATTTGGTTCAGAACGGTCGGTAGATTATTTGTATTTAAGTGGTGAGGGTTATTCTGGAGAAATAAGGCTAAGCGGTAATTATAGATTTTCAAGTAACTCAGGCATTATTTCAAATGAGAATTCTATTACATTCTTGATAAAAAAGCGTGCCACAAATTATGGTGATGGCTATCAGATACAAACTTGTAATCTAAATACGAGTCTTACCTGTAAAAATATAAATGTTCTACCTGAGATTGCTCAAGGACTAGATAATGTAACCCTATTTAAGGTAGATGCAAGTAATGTTTTAGTGAATGCGAGATATATTGAAGCTGGAACGATAGTTGAGACTAAAATGATTTTAGTCAATCTTGTTACATCTGAGGTGAAAGAGGTTGGTGTTAATATAGATAAAAATGTTGTTGCTGATATATTGGCAAAGTCGGCGGATGAAATATTTATTCTCACTAGAACTGTTTTGGACGATAAAAAAACGTTATACAAGTACAAAATAAGAGAGGCTAAATTAAGTAGCTTTTCTATAAAAAACTATCATGGTCAGTATCGTAGCGGCTTTATTGTTAGCGGGAGGTTATTTTCTTTAAAGCGTGATGTTATTTCTGAAAATTTATTAAGTGATCAAAAATTTGAAGGATTATTTGAATTTGATGAAAATTATGATTTATTTAATCTGATATTTCTAAGCAATTTTGGAAGGAATACTGGTCAGTTAAATTTCTCAGGTATCCATGGTGTTAATAAAGTTAACGATGGGATTGTTTCTTCTAGCATTAGAAATCTCGACAATAATTCTTATTATGCTTTTATGATTCGTGACGATCTGACAAAGATTGATATTTTTAATGGTTTTGTTAATTATTGGCTTGATTCTATCGATGGATTTATATTTAGTTCATTAAATAATGTTTCCATTTTTAAAAATGGCGCTGTTAGAAATTTGTATTCCTATAATGACTCGTCAAATATAAAACTATTTAACCCAATTTCATACAATAAAGGGAATATTCTTTTTGATAATAATTATGTTTTAAATGTTAATGATTACAATGTATTTGATGTTTTAAAACCAAATTTGAATGGTTATATAAGTTCAAATCCTGTTCAATGTGGTGGTGGTATATTTTATCTCTGGAGTGATTCTAATGGTAATAGCCTTTGGAGGAGTAACAATAAATCTTTATCAAAGATAGATCTGAATGGTAGGGACATTAGTTTAAAACTTGATTATTATAGTTTATCGGACTCTTTGCTGTTATCTAGTTACAACAAAGCGACATTTGCTGATGATAATTATTTTATAATTAACTGTAACGATTTTACAATTAAAGATATTTCACTTAAGCCAAATGATGCGACTAGTGTTAGTATTGTGAAAAGTGAACAAGGTGACTCATATGCTTATGTATACTATTCTGATAAAATGGAAATTTATTATCTGAATGATTATGACTTTAAATTAAATAAAATATATACAACATATCTTTCTGATTATTTTTATCCAGAATATAATATGATTCATCGAACTGTAGCAGGATTTTTTTATAATTATCAATATCAGTTCAGTAATGGAAATCTTGTTAAGATTGATAATGCTGATAATGAGTTGGTGGTTGCTAGCACTGGTGACTGCCACAGTGATGCTGATGACCCTCGGGGATGGATGGTATGTGCTGTAACTATAAAAAATGATAATTTAATGGAAGATGCCATACGTATTTATGATCCAAAGTTACAGAAACATGTTTACGTTAAGTTGAGCTATCTGGAGCCAGAGGCTAATATCAGTAACTTTACATATAGTAAAGGAAGATATTTTTTTAATGCGAATGTAGTTGGAATTGGTTATGAATTGTTAGCTATAGATCAAAACTGCCTGATTGAATTAGATAATGGAGCAGATAACTGTACGTTACCACTTCCAAACTCAGCTCCAAGAATTTATAGCCATGAAATAGAAAGTTATTACAATGGACAATCCGTTTATTTCCCCATTAGAGCTGTTGATGAGGATTTAGACCGGTTGACGTATAAAATTATTCGTAAAGATGTAAATTGGTTATCTATTTCCAATAACGGTGTTTTAAATGGTGTGATCCCTAATAATGAAAAACCAAGAGTAATTAATTTAACTATTGGAGTCTCAGATGGGAATGTTGAAATTACAAAGGAGATCAAATTAAAAATTTTAGAAAATAATAATCATGATAACACGGATAATCCGTCTACGCCTCCAAGCGATAATGGGGAGGGTGGTGGAAGCTTATCGCTATTTTTGCTTTTTATCCTTTACCTCGTAGCAACTTATCGCAGAAATTCCAAGCAGGGTTCTAGTTGTCAGTTTTGAATATAAAAAATATTTAGTTAGTTTTGCCATTGATAGCTTTGTTCGTGAAGCTATCAATGGCATTTCTCTAACTTGTGTATTTAGGTGTGTTGATGAACTAGCTTGCCATTCTTCACTACATCTTTGCAGGGATTGACGCCGTAGCTGTAGGCCAACTGTGCTGGGGTGGCGATATCCCACAGACAGAAATCCGCCTGTTTGCCGACCACTAAGCTGCCGACATTATCTTCAATCCCAAGCGCCTTAGCGGCATTGAGTGTTAAACCCGCAAGCGCTTCCTCTGGGGTTAAGCGGAATAGGGTGCAACCCATGTTCAGCATCAGCAGGGTCGAGCAGATGGGCGATGAGCCGGGGTTAAAGTCGCTGGCGAGCACCATAGGCACACCGTATTGACGCAATAAGTCGATTGGCGGTTTTTGGGTTTCCCGCAAAAAGTAAAACGCGCCCGGTAACAGCACGGCGCAGGTGCCACTTTCACTTAGGGCTTGAACGCCAGCCTCATCTAAATATTCAATATGATCAACCGACTTAGCCCCTAAGCGTGCGGCTAATTCAGAGCCGCCCATATTGGATAATTGCTCGGCATGCAGTTTAACTTGCAGGCCAGCCGCTTTGGCGGCGCTCAGCACGCGCTCGGTTTGTTCTAGGTTAAAGGCGATGTTTTCACAGAATACATCCACCGCATCGGCGAGGTTTTCGGCAATCACCGCAGGCAGCATCTTATTGATTATTAAGTCGACATAGCCGTCGCTATTGTCTTTAAATTCGGGCGGCACCGCATGGGCACCGAGGAAGGTGGTCTTCACATCCACATGGTGATGTTGGCCGAGTTCGCGGGCGACGCGAAGGATTTTGAGTTCAGTTTCGGTATCTAGACCATAGCCAGATTTAATCTCGACCGTGGTAACGCCTTCCTTTGCCAAGGCATTTAAACGCTGGCGGCCGAGATCAAATAACTCGGCTTCGTCGGCCTCACGGCAGGCGTTAACCGTGGAAATAATGCCGCCGCCAGCACGGGCGATTTCCTCATAGGTAGCGCCCTTTAGGCGTAGCTCGAATTCGTTGGCACGATTACCTGCAAACACTAAATGGGTGTGGGCATCAATCAGCCCCGGAGTGATCCAACCGCCCTTGCCCCTGTAAACAGGAATGGACAACACATCGAAGGCGGGCAGCTCGCTGCGTGGGCCTAACCAGGCAATTTTACCGTCTTTTACTGCGATAGCCGCATTGGTAATTGCACCGTAAGGTGCTGATATGGAAGGGTCCATTGTTGCTACGTTAACGTCTATCCAAACCTGATCCCAAGACATTGTTATCCCTCGCTACGTTGGCTTTTTGGCCCCGCAAACTCTTTATTATCGAAAGTTATGTGAGCTAGCTTGTATTTACTTGTATATACAAGCTAGGATTGTAGCCGTAATTTTGAACGTTTAAAAGTGTGCCAGCACCTAGCACCTAGCACCTAGATTCTAGATTCTAGATTCTAGATTCTAGATTTTTATACCGAGGAAGTGTTTTGGCTACGCCTAAGTTTGCAGAAATTAAGCAATATATCATTGGCTGTATCGAGTCTGGTGAGTGGGAAGAAAATGCCCGCGTACCCTCGGAAAACCAGCTAGCCGAACTGTTTGTCTGTAGCCGGATGACGGCGCGTCGCGCCTTGACCGAGCTGACGGACAACGGCGTTCTTGAGCGCTCACAGGGGCTGGGCACCTTTGTTGCGGGGCGAAAGTCGCAATCCTCCATGTTGGCGATCCGCAACATTGCCGACGAAATCAAAGACCGTGGTCATGGTTACAGTGTGCAGCAGTTGGCACTTGAGCAAGTAAACGCTACCGCGCCTATCGCCATCGCACTGGCGCTGGAGCTCGGGAGTCCGGTGTTTCATTCGGTGTTAGTGCATTGCGAGCAGGGCGTGCCGCTGCAAGTCGAGGAGCGTTATGTGAATCCCGCCTTTGCGCCTGATTACTTAGAGCAGGACTTTAGCGAGCAAACTCCCCATGAATACCTGTCACAGGTTGCACCGCTGACCGAGGCGCACCACACCATCGAAGCCATAATCGCCAGTAGTGAGTTGCAACAGAGGTTAGCCATTCCGGCGACCGAACCCTGTTTACAGATTTCACGCCGAACTTGGTCGCGCCAAGGGGTGGTGAGTTTTGCCAAATTAGTACACCCAGGTAGCCGCTTTAAACTCGGCGGACACCTTACCTTTAATAAATAACAACTCGCGAAAACCCGTTAAGAGCTTATGCCTTTAACCTTAGGTTTAGTGAAAAACACAATAAAAACAATAGCACTTAGCCGTAAGGCGAGTGAGTTCAACAGGTTGAAAGAGGACATCTCAATGGACAAGCGACACGACCCAAGCCGCCGTATTATTGCGCCCCATGGTAGCCAATTAAGCTGTAAAAGCTGGTTAACCGAAGCGCCAATGCGCATGTTAATGAACAACTTACATCCCGATGTGGCCGAGCGCCCAGAAGACTTAGTCGTCTACGGTGGTATCGGCCGAGCTGCCCGCGATTGGGATTGTTACGACAAAATCATCGAAGTCCTACAACGCCTCGAAGACGATGAAACCTTAATGGTGCAATCGGGTAAGCCTGTGGGCGTATTTCGCACCCACGCCGATGCTCCACGCGTGCTGATTGCTAACTCTAACCTAGTGCCACATTGGGCAAATTGGGAACACTTCAACGAGCTAGATAAACAAGGTTTGGCAATGTATGGCCAGATGACCGCGGGTTCGTGGATCTATATTGGTACCCAAGGCATTGTCCAAGGGACCTACGAAACCTTCGTTGCAGTGGCAAAACAACACTTTGGCGGCGTTGCTGCCGGTAAGTGGATCCTCACCGGTGGTTTAGGGGGTATGGGCGGCGCGCAAACGCTGGCAGGTACTATGGCTGGCTTCTCAGTGTTAGCCTGTGAAGTCGACGAGACTCGCATCGATTTTCGTCTACGTACCCGTTATGTGGATAAAAAGGCCACTTCATTAGACGAAGCCTTGGCTATGATCAACGATGCCAATGCCTCGGGCAAACCCGTTTCCGTCGGCCTGTTAGCTAACGCCGCCGATGTATTTGCCGAATTAGTGAAGCGTGGTATTACTCCTGATGTTGTCACCGACCAAACCTCTGCCCACGATCCGCTGAACGGCTATTTGCCACAGGGCTGGACCATGGCGCAAGCGGCCGACATGCGTAAAACCGATGAGGCTGCCGTCGTTAAAGCGGCTAAAGCCTCGATGGCGGTACAGGTGCAAGCCATGCTGGATCTGCAAGCGGCAGGCGCAGCGACCTTAGACTATGGTAACAACATTCGCCAAATGGCCTTCGAAACCGGCGTTAAAAACGCGTTCGATTTCCCAGGTTTTGTGCCTGCCTATATTCGCCCACTCTTCTGCGAAGGTATCGGCCCGTTCCGTTGGGTTGCGTTATCTGGCGATCCTGAGGATATCTACAAGACCGACGCCAAAGTAAAAGAACTGATCCCAGACAATCCACACCTGCACAACTGGTTAGATATGGCCCGTGAGCGTATCGCCTTCCAAGGGCTGCCAGCGCGTATCTGCTGGGTGGGTTTAAAGGACCGTGCGCGTTTAGCCCAAGCCTTTAACGAGATGGTGAAAAACGGCGAGCTGTCGGCGCCGATCGTCATTGGTCGCGACCACTTAGACTCAGGCTCAGTCGCCAGCCCTAACCGTGAAACCGAGTCTATGATGGACGGTTCAGACGCAGTATCTGATTGGCCATTACTGAACGCTCTGCTAAACACTGCCAGCGGCGCGACTTGGGTATCCTTGCACCACGGTGGTGGTGTTGGCATGGGCTTTAGTCAACACTCGGGCGTAGTGATCGTGTGTGACGGCACTGAAGCTGCTGCTAAACGTGTTGGCCGCGTGCTGTGGAACGACCCAGCGACAGGCGTGATGCGCCATGCGGATGCGGGTTATGAAATAGCTAAAAACTGTGCAAAAGAGCAGGGCTTAGATCTGCCCATGCTTAAAGACTAACTATTCAACAAACCGTGAAAAACAACGACAAGAATACGGATGTAAAAATGAAATCAGTCAATCATTTAGTATTAACGCCCGGCAGTTTAAGCCTGGCGCAACTGCGTGAAATCAGCCGCCATAAGCTGACACTCGAACTGGCACCAGAGGCGATAAACGACATCAACACCAGCGCGCAAATCGTGCAAAAGGTGCTGGATGAAGGTCGCACCGTTTACGGCATCAACACGGGTTTTGGTCTGCTGGCCAACACTAAGATTGCCCCGGAAGATCTGCAATTGCTGCAACGCTCTATCGTGTTATCCCACGCGGCGGGCACGGGCCAGTATATGCAGGATGCCACAGTGCGCTTGATGATGGTGTTAAAGATCAACTCCTTAAGCCGTGGTTTTTCTGGTATCCGTTTAGAAGTGATTAACTTCCTTATCAGCCTAGTGAATGCCGAGGTTTATCCTTGCGTGCCTGAAAAAGGTTCTGTGGGTGCCTCTGGCGACTTAGCGCCGTTAGCCCATATGTGTCTGCCGCTCCTGGGTGAAGGCGAGATGAGCTACCAAGGGCAGATTATTTCGGCCGCCGAAGGCTTAGAAATCGCCGGCCTTAAGCCAATCGATTTAGCTGCGAAGGAAGGCTTAGCCCTGCTCAACGGTACTCAGGCTTCTACCGCGCTGGCGCTGGAAGGCTTGTTCCACGCTGAAGACTTGTTTGCTGCCAGCTCAGTGATTGGCGCGATGAGCGTTGAGGCGGCCATGGGTAGCCGCAGCCCGTTTGACCCACGCATCCATGCGGCCCGTGGTCAAAAAGGTCAAATCGATTCGGCGATGGTGTTCCGTCATCTGTTGGGTGAAGAGTCTGAAATCAGCTTAAGCCATGCAAACTGTGAAAAGGTACAAGACCCTTACTCACTACGCTGCCAACCACAGGTGCTAGGCGCTTGCTTAACGCAAATTCGCCAAGCGGCGGAAGTGTTAGGCACTGAGGCCAATGGCGTGACCGATAACCCGCTGGTATTCCAAGATACTGGCGATATTATTTCCGGTGGTAACTTCCACGCCGAACCAGTCGCTATGGCTGCGGATAATTTGGCGATTGCGATTGCCGAATTAGGCGCGATTGCAGAGCGTCGTATCGCGCTGCTCATCGACTCTAGCCTGTCTAAATTGCCACCTTTCCTAGTGAAAAACGGCGGGGTGAACTCGGGCTTTATGATCGCCCAAGTAACCGCGGCGGCATTAGCCTCTGAAAACAAAACTTACGCCCATCCAGCCTCGGTAGACAGTTTACCAACCTCGGCAAACCAAGAAGACCATGTGTCTATGGCGACCTTTGCGGCGCGCCGTTTGCGGGATATGAGTGAAAACACCCGCGGCGTATTAGCGATTGAATTGTTAGCTGCCGCCCAAGGGTTGGATTTCCGCGCGCCATTAGCGCCAAGTGATGCAGTGGCTAAGGCCAAAGCCGAGCTACGCGAAGTGGTTGCCTACTACGATAAAGACAGATATTTCGCGCCGGATATCGAAGCGGCAACGGATCTGTTGTACACCGCCAGCTTTAATACTTACTTGCCCCAAGGCGTATTGCCGAGTCTGTAATGCACAGTCTTTGGCGCCGATAACCCCTCTGCGGGTGAAAAGTGCTGAAGCAAGCGACCAATAAAGTGAAAGGCATAGCGATTTGCTATGCCTTTTTCTCATTTAGGGAGGGGATTTAGCACTTTAGCGCTTTTTGATCTTAGCCTTGGCAATCGACGGGTAAATACTCGTCGGGAATACCATTACTACTACATACCCAAGTCACATTATCCTGCTCGTCGACTTGTGGCGATAGGTACACCTCATAGTCTTGATAATCCCCTAGGGGTTCGCCGCCCACAAACCCGACTATGCCATCGGTGTAGAGATTAAAGGTGGCCAGTTGTGCATCCGTGAGTCCAAGGACTTCCAATTCTGTCGGCCAAGCTTTGTGGGCTTGGTAGTAGGCCGTTAAAGTATCTGTAATGGGCGTTAATGACTGATGTAATTGATCTATATGTTTAACCGCAGCATCGGTATCGGGAACGGTCAAAGTTAAAGCCGGAGTTTGATCAGTTGGCGCCTCATAACTTATCTCTGCGCCCATTTTTTCTTGGTATTCCTTATAGGCGGGAATCGCGACCGCTGCTGCCACACCGATAATCGCCGCAAGGATGATAATCCCGCCGCCTGCTGTGCCCATACGTGGCATAAACAAACTAAAGAGATAGGCAAATACACTGCGTGAAGGCGCCGTATACACTTTGCCTTGTGCGGTTGCTTGTACTCTTGCCATGCGTTTAGTCAGCCAAGGATAGCTGCTATTGATCTCATGGAAAGACATCCAAAAGCCGCTCGACTCTTGGGTTTGGCGAATATATTGATCGACATTCATCCGTTTCCACTGCTCAACCCCGGCGGCGAGTACGGCGACCGCATTGGTGGCTGAACGTAAGCTATTGCAGCAGCGCAAGCCGTGTAAATCACAGGTATATTCACAGGCACGGGCATAGGCGGCGCCTACTAACGGCAACCAAGTGGCGAACACTAACAGCGGCTCTTTACCAATATGGTTACGGCGAATATGGCCCAGCTCATGGCCGATATAGAAGTTAAGGGCATCTTTATCGGACTCGAGTGCATCCACGATCGATGAGAACAGCACTATGTAGTTACGGCGTAAAAAGCGGGTGGCGAGGGCATTTAGCATACCATCGGCCGCTAACAGGTAGGCGCGCGGTGGTTCTTTAATCTCTAAACGCTCGCAGCAGGCGAGGTATTGTTTGTGTAAATCGGGGAACTGCTCAGGGCTGATTTCAACCGCCGTGCCCTTTAAGTAGCTGATAAACGCCGAGTGGGTGAAGAGGTAAATAATAAAAAACATCAGCACATAAATCAGGGCGAGACCTTTTGTGGCTAAAATAAGTAAAAGCCAAATAAGTCCTGAAATAATCGCTAAAATTGTAAAGAGTGACTTTTCCTTCGAATAGACGGTATCGGTCATTTGAATAGGGTTGTCGTTCCCTGCACTAACCACTTGTTCCATGTTGATCCTTTTCCTAGTGAAATAACAAAGCGGCGTGAAAATAGTCAATTTCACTAGGAAATTCAATCTCTATAACTGGAATAACCGATAATTTACCTTTAAGTGCTAAAAATGGCTTAAGGTGCCAATACGGCGGTGCCATTTTTTATCGCGTTTTGCGCCAGTTCGTAAACCTGCTTTTCGGCTATATTAACTAGCTTTTGGTGTTCATCGCCGAGTTGCTCCATCTCTTTGCCCATCACTTCCATCGATGCGCCTAGGCTTTCAATTTGCGCGTTACTCTCAGCATCTTTTTCACCTGAGGCGAGATTGACTAAGAGGTTGTTGGTTTCGGCACTGATAGCATCACCCTTTACTTGCATTTGCTCGCCTAGACGCTGCATTTTTTCGCCTTGGATCTGCATTGGGCGCACGGCCTCTTTCACTTGATTTACAAGGGCTGGATCGGTAATCACATAGCGGTTTCCGCCAGTCTTAACCCACAGGTAATCCGTTTGGTAAGCATTGCCTTGTTGTTTGAGTGTGTTCCAATCTTGGCTTTCACCCGCGCCTATCGTGAGCTCACCATCTTGGCGTACATAAATCCACGAAAAGTCAGGATAATTACTGCTATTGATTGAAATATTGGTTTCGGTCGATGACTGAGTGCTTGTCTGCTGTGTAGCCCAAATTCCACAGGGGATAAGTGCGAGGATCAATAAGC
>AACY020299293.1_pt1 | contig 15914 bp, 12 predicted proteins | sample 267378 | NCBI WGS metagenome assembly AACY02 (sample SAMN02954345, study PRJNA13694) | marine metagenome | biome: aquatic; feature: ocean; material: water; isolation source: isolated as part of a large dataset composed predominantly from surface... | reverse complement strand
TTTTATTCAAGAGAAAGTTGTCGGGAGTAACAGCTGATCGGCTGCTCATGGCCTCGAGGGTTGGCGCGCCGGGCCCTTTTCCCGGCCCAAAAGCAGGCTAAACTCCTCGCCTTCGATTGGACCGTCCGGCAACGATCATGGCCGTAACTCACGACGCCGCCTTTTGCGCCCCCCTTCCCAGCCGCCGCGAGGAACTATCGGCCCTCGCCCGCCTGGCGGCGCCCGCGGTGATCACCCAGCTGGCCCAGATGGGCATGGGTGTTCTGGATACGGTCATGGCGGGGCGCGTGAGTGCCGAGGACCTCGCGGGGGTTGCCTTAGGCGGCAACGTCATATGGCCCACCATGCTGTTGCTCATGGGCCTGCTGATGGCGCTGACGCCGAACATTGCCCAGCTTCGGGGGGAGGGCAAGCGCGAGGCCGTGGGCCCTCTGGTCCATCAGGGTTTTTGGATGGCCCTCCTGCTGGGGGGCGTCATTTTGCTACTGATTGAGCAGGCGCCGAAGCTCTACAGCCTGCTCGGGGCGGATCCCTCCGTCATTCCCTTCGCCGAGCGCTACCTCGACGGCGCCCGCTGGGGCTTGCCGGGCATCATGTTCTATTTCGTGGGCCGCTATCTGTGCGACGGCATGGGCGATACACGCCCAGCCATGTATGTGGCCTTCGCAGCGCTGATTTTAAAGGGCTTTCTGAACTGGATTTTCATCTTCGGCCACTTCGGCGCCCCGGCCCTGGGTGGGGCAGGCTGCGGCGTCGCCATGGCCATCACCATGTGGTTCGAGGCGGTCGCCATGCTCTGGCTACTCGGCCGGACCCCCGCGGTTCAGGGCACCCAAATCTTTAGCCGACCCAAAGCCCCAGATGGTAGAACCCTCGCCAACCTGTTTCGCCTGGGCCTGCCCATCGGCCTCGCCTCCTTCTTCGAGATGGCGGCCTTTTCCCTAGTGACCCTGCTGGTCGCCCGCTTTGGCGCCACCGCCGTCGCCGCGCAGCAAATCGCCTTTTCCGTGAACGGAATCATCTTCATGCTGCCCATGGGCCTCGGCATTGCCGCGACCATTCGCATCGGCCACGCCCTGGGAGAAGGACGCTCCCAAGCTGCCCGCCGCTCCGCGGAAGTGGCGATTGCCGCCGCCTTGGCCATCGGCCTGGCCGCCGCCCTGATTTTGCTCTGGGCCAACAACGCCATTGCCCAGCTCTATACGGTAGAGCGGGACGTGGCGGCGCTCGGTGCCACCCTGCTGCTCTTCGTGGGGGTGTACATCATTGTCGATAGCGCCCAGGCCACGGCCATGGGGGCGCTGCGGGGCTATAAGGACACGCGCGGCCCCATGCTCATCGCCTTTGCAGGCTATTGGCTCCTTGCTCTGCCTGTGGGCGCGGCCCTGGGCCTAGGCTGGATGCCCGGGCACGAGCCCCTCGGGGTATACGGGTTCTGGATCGGCCTTTCTCTGGGTCTTGCGGTCGTGGCCGCGGGGCTTTTGTGGCGCCTGCGTCTGCGCAGCCAGCGGGACCTTAGCCTGGCCTAGGGCACGTCGCTCAGCGTCTTGGCTTGCCCAAGCCAAACCCGAAGCGCGTCGCAGTCCTCCGGGACGGCAAAGCGCAGTTCAGAGCCCGGAAAGTGCTTCTCTAATACGCCTCGACGGGCCGCCCAGGCCGCATCGCCAAGAAGCGCCACCCGGCGAAGCCCAGTTTGATGAACCCGAAGCACACCCAGATGGGATAGGAGCGTATCCAGCGCGTCGGCGCTCTTTTCCGAGGCGCAGGCCCAGGCCTCCCCTTCAAGCTGAAGCAACAGCGCACTGAGGTGGCCATGCTCGCGAATAAGGGGATCCCCCGCCGCCGCCCGGCCCAGGGCCTCAGTGCTCAGGGCGTCGGTGACCGTCACGGTGAGTAGGCCCGTCGCGCGATCAGCGGAAATGGTCAAGGGCAGGCTGGGCATGGCCACCGCATCTTCAGCGTGGACGCCGCGTCGCCCCAGTTCGCTCCAGGCGAAGGCCAGGGTAGCCGTGGTCCAGGCCGAGGCAAGCTGGGCCAGCACGGTGAGGCCAAGGGCCGCCACGAATCCTCCATCCGCGGAAAAGGGACCCAGCAAAAGCGCCTGACAGAGCACGGGGGCAAGGACGAGTACCGCCAGCGCGAGGCTTGCCCCCTGGCCCCGGGCCCAGAGGCTTCGTCCGTCGAAGGGCAGATCGAGCGCCGCCGCCGGCAGCACGAGGGATGCCCGGCCTGCCGCGAAAATCCCCGCCGCAGCGCAAATCAAGAGGCCAGGCGTTCCGAGAAACGCGAGGGGCGCAAAGGCGAGCATGGCGAAGGTCATCACCAGCGCCTGCAGGCCTAGGGCTGCTAGGAAACGCCACTGGCGCCGGCTCCAGGGCGCAAGGCCGAGGGGCGGGACCGCATCGGACCCCACCAGCACCAGCCGCAGGATATTCACGGAAACGAGCACATGGAGCGCCAGGGCCAGCAGCAGCGCCCCGGGAAGGGCCGCGGTGGCCGCCTCCGGCGCCTGGCTGGTCCAGAGCGCAAAGCCGCCGTGGGCCACCAGCGCCGGCGCGATGGCACGACCCAGCGCCCGACGACGCGCCCCGAGCACCCACAGGGCGCCGAGAAAGAGCTTGAAAGGATTGATCATCATCGGCGCATCATAAGCAGTCGCGCAGGGTTTGAACCAGACTCTGGCCCAAGGGACTGGCCGCCACGGCCCCAGGTACCTGACGATTCACCACCAGAGCGAAGGTCAGGCCGTGATCGAGATCAGCAAAGGCCAGGGTGCCGCCGGCGCCGGGATGCCCGAAACTCGACGCGCCAAGCCCCAGGGGGGTCTCCGCCGTCGGCCGCATGAACCCAAGCCCGAAGGCTGTCTCACGCTGCAGCACAGGATCGAACCCTTGGCTCATGGGCGCGAGGGCCCGCTCCCAGAGTTCAGGCCCAAGGCCTAAATGGGTCTCGAGCACCAGGGCATAGGCCTTTGCCAACCCCTGGGCGGTGCCATGGAGGTTCATCGCCGGAAGCACCGCACGTTGGAAGGCTTCACTATGGCCGTAGCCCCGAGGCGCCTGAGGATAGGCGAAGGCCCGCTGGGTGAGGGAGTCCGGGGCCGCCAGCGCCCGCAGGAACCGGGCTTCGGGCCCAGGCGCGAGGTGCTGAGGGCGCCCGGGAACGAGTTCCACGCAGCGCGTCCGCGTCGGCGCATCCAAGCCAAGAAACAGCTCGAGGTCCGCCTCCTCGGCCCAGCGGCGAAGGCGGGGGCCGGTCCCGATCCCCGTAGCCGCTAGGAGCCAGGCCTCAAGGAAAGTGCCATAGCTTCTGGGGTGGTAGCCGTGGGCGGTGCCCGGCGCCCACTCCGGGGGCGCTGTCAGCAGCGCCCTAAGGGCCTTTGGCGCATCCCCTAGCTCCTCGAAGGTGAGCCCGCCTTCGGGAAAGGCGGGATAGCCCGAGCGATGGGCCAGCAGCGAGGGCAGGGCCAGGGCCTCCGCGGCCGTGCCTCGCGCTGCGGGGATCAAGTCGCCAAGGGGACGCTCTAGGGCCACCTCGCTCCGGGCCACGGCGGCCAGGGCCAGCATTGCCCCCAGCGGTTTCCCGGCGGAAAAGAGGCAGACCACGCTGCGCCGATCCCAGGCGCGGGTGCGTCCCCGGTCGGCGAAGCCGCCGTAGACATCCAGCACGTTCTCCCCGCTCTGGTAGACGCATAGGCCCGCCCCTAGCGCCTCATCGTCAATGAGCGCCTTGAAGAAGCGCTCCGCTAGGGGCTGAAAAGCCGGCGTCCAGCGCCCGCCAAGGCGTGGCCTAGGGGCGGAGGTCATTAGCCTCGGGGCCCGCGCAAAATCGAAACAGTTGGGTCAAAATGTCCACTCCTTGCGATCGGGGGCGACCGGTCGCGTAGCGGGAGCACTGCCGGGTCATGACAACGCCGATTCCCTGGGGCCGTCGCCTCGCCTACGCCGCACCGGCCTTCGCCCTCGCGGTCGTGGGCATTCCCCTCTACGTCTATATTCCGAAATTCTATACGGACGTGGTCGGGGCCGACATTGCGCTCGTGGGCTTCGTTCTGCTGGCCATTCGCCTCTTCGACGCCGTCAGCGACCCCCTCATCGGCGCCCTGTCAGACCGCACCAGAAGCCGCCTAGGCCGCCGGCGCCCCTGGATCGCCCTCGGGGTGCCTCCCCTTGTGCTTGGGCTGTATTTTCTTTTCGCGCCGCCGGCGCTCGAGCCAGCAGCCGCCCTGCTCTGGTTCGGCACGGGCATGTTCGTGGTGTTCTTTGCCTGGACTGCCATCACCGTACCCTACGAATCCCTCGGCGCCGAAATCACGTCCAATTACGATGAACGCACTTCAATTTTAGCCCTGCGGGACGGCGCCCTCATCCTGGGGACGATTCTCGCCGCCGCCTCCCCGGCGGTAATTCAAGGTGTGCTCGGCCTCGAGCCCGGCGCCGAAGGAGAGCGGCAAAAGTTCCGCGCCGTCGCCCTCAGCTACGCGCCGCTGGTCGTTCTCGCCTGCCTCGCCTGCGTCCTGCTGGTGAAGGAACGCCATGGCCATCGCCAGACGACGGCCTTTCCAAGCCTTCAAACGCTCAAGGCCCGGCTGCAGAACCGGCCCTTTCGCATTTTGCTGGCCAGCTACACCATCGCCGCCATTGGCAGCAATCTGCCGGCGACCCTCATCCCCTATTACGTCGATTACGTGATCGGCGATCCCAACGTCGAACAGTATCTGCTGCTCTACTTCCTCACCGGTGTGCTCCTCCTGCCCCTTTGGGTTCGCCTCGCCCGTCGCGTGGGCAAGAAGCCCGCTTGGCTCGCCGCCGCGGCCCTCAATTCCATCACCTTCGCTGGCGTCTTCTTCCTCGGGCCCGGGGACAGCCAAGCCTATGCGGTTTTGGTCGTGGCCTCGGGGCTAGGCTTTGGCGCCACCCTGGCTCTGCCCTCGGCCATGCAGGCCGACGTCATTGACTACGAGGAGGTGCGCACGGGGGAACGCAAGGAAGGGGAAATCATCGGCCTTTGGGCCGTGAGTAAAAAGCTGGCGGCGGCCTTCGGGGTCTTTATCGCCTTTCCCATCCTCGGCGCCGTGGGCTACGTCCCCAATGCAGCCCAGCCGGAAGCCGTGGTGCTAACGCTCAAGGTGCTTTACGCCCTGGTGCCCAGCCTATTCAATCTGCTGGGGCTTTGGGTCGCCTGGCATTACCCCATCGACCGCGCCGCCCACGAACGCATTTTAGCCGCCGCGGCGGCCCGGCGTGCCGGACGCCCCTTCGAAGATCCCCTGGAGGCGCGGTCACGCTCATGAACACCCTGCCCCGCCGCCTGCTCACTCTGCCGCTCCTGGCCCTCGCCACCGTGCTCATGGTGGCCAGCCTGCCCCTTTGGTTGCCACTCATGGCGCTCCTGGCCCTCGTGCATCCCGGCGCCCGCGCCGCGCCCCGGGTCATGGCTTTCTTCACGCTTTATTTACTTTGCGAAAGCGCCGGCGTGCTCGCCGCAGCCTGGCTTTGGCTGCGCTACCCCACCCATGGCCCTGCCTTTCTCGAAGCAAATTACGGCCTGCAAAGCTGGTGGGCCAGCACCCTGAAGAACGGCGCGGAACGGCTCTTCCGTCTGCGCTTCGAGGTAACGGGCACGGAGGCCTTCGACGGCGCCGAAGCGCCCCTGGTCCTGCCCCGCCATAGTTCCATGGGCGATACGGTGCTGCCCGTCGTCTTCTTTGCCATTCCCACCGGGAACCGGCTGCGCTACGTCTTAAAGCGCGAGCTGCTCTTCGACCCCTGCCTCGATATCGTCGGCCAGCGCTTACCGAACTATTTTGCTCGCCGGGGCGCCGGCGCCACGGAGCAAGAGGTGGCGGGCGTGGTGTCTTTGCTAAAAGATTTACCCCGTCACCACGGCTTGCTGCTATACCCGGAAGGTACGCGCTTCTCCGAAGGTAAGCGCCAAGCCGTATTGGCACGACTGCAGGAAAAGGGGGATGGAGAAGCGCTGGCGCGCGCCGAGGGCTGGCCAGGCCTCCTCCCTCCTCGCCCCGGTGGTCTCCGCGGGGTGCTCGCCCACAATCCCGGCCGCGACCTCCTCATGCTGGCGCACCGGGGCTTCGAGCAGTCTGCAAGCTTTGCTCAGCTCTTCAACGGAAGCTGGCTCGACACCACCGTGAAGCTGCATTTCTGGCGCGTTCCCTTCGCAGCCATTCCCCGAGACCCGAGCGCCCACGCGTCCTTTATCTACGATCTCTGGGACGCCATGCAGGCCAAGCTCGACACCCTGTGAGCTTGCGGGACCAAAGGGATCAGGCGAGACTCGACCCTGCGTTCTTGGGGAGAGAAATCGCATGGCAGACCTTATCGCGCTATCAAGCAAAATCATCGATGACGGGTACGACGACGGCAGCGTCGGACCGCTCAACCGAATCAACCATGAACTCAGCGTACTTGATGACAACATCGCCATGGTGGAAGCCTTCAGCCATGCCGTGTGCTTCAAGACCGACGCGGGCCTTGCCGTATTCGACACCAGCGGCGCTCAGGGCGGAGAGCGCGTGGTATCCGCCATTCGCCATTGGACTGACAGCCCCTTTCATACCGTGGTCTACACCCACGGCCATGTCGATCACGTCGGGGGCAGCGGCTTCTTCGCCGCCGATGGGGACGCCCGGAATCATCCCATTCGCTGGGTGGGCCATGAGAACGTGGGTAAGCGCTTTGACCGCTACACCCTCACCGACGGCTACAACCAAGCCATCAACGAGCGGCAGTTCGGGGCCTTTAAGCGTCGCGGCTATGGCATCGGCGATGAGGGTCGTTTCCTTCCCGCCGAAGCCGTACGGCCCAGCACCACCTACGAAGACACGATCAGTCTGAAGGTGGGCGATCTCGACCTCGAGCTCATCCATGCGAAGGGCGAGACGGACGACCACACCTGGGCCTACATCCCCGAGCACAAAGCCATCTGCGCCGGGGACTTCTTCATCTGGAACTTCCCCAACTGCGGCAACCCGCAGAAGGTTCAGCGCTATCCCCTTGAGTGGGCCGGCGCCATGCGCGCCATGATGGAACGAGAGGTGGAATTGTTCCTCCCAGCCCATGGCCTCCCCATCGCCGGGGCCGAGCGTATCCGGACGGTCCTTACGGACGTGGCCACGACCCTCGAAGGGTTAGTCAGCGATGTGCTCGAACGCATGAATGGGGGCTTACCCCTCGACCACATTCTCCACGACGTGAAGGTCGCCCCGGGCATTTTGGAGAAGCCCTGGATGAAACCCCTCTACGACGAACCGGAGTTCGTGGTCCGGAACATCTGGCGGCTTTATGGAGGATGGTGGGATGGCAACCCCGCGCGCTTAAAGCCCGCGCCGGACGCCCACCTGGCTTGCGAAGTCGCCCGCCTTGCCGGAGGCGCCGAGGTGCTGGCGAAGACGGCTCAGGGGCATGCGGATGCGGGCGACTTCCGCCTAGCCTGCCACTTAGTGGAGTTCGCCGCCCTGGCGGAGCCGGAAAATCTCACGGTGCACGGCCTGCGCGCGGAGATCTACCAAGCCCGGCGCAATCAGGAAACGTCCCTCATGGCGAAGGGCATTTTCGGCACCGCCGCCAATCTTTCCAAGCAGAAGGTCGACCCAGAGGTCTAACCTACGGCCACTCGGTGGCGCCCCGCCTAGGGGCGCCCTCCGCTCATGACGTTCCCTTCCCGGCGCGGATCCGCCGCGCCCGCAAGCCCGGACTCTGACACCACAATAACGTGAAGACCGGAGTTCTCTCCCTCCCGCTCCTGCACGTCGAAACCCGCTGCGCGAAGGGAGGCGGCCAGATCTGCCCCGGGGGCAACGCCGGTCTCAACCCGCACCGCAGCGCCTCGGGCGATGATGTTCGGGAAGCTCACCGCCTCTTCGACCGATAAGCCCCAGTCATGCACCCCAAGAATCGTCTTCGCCGTATAGGCGGGAATGGAATTGCCCCCCGGCGAGCCGGTGACCATGAGCAGCTGACCCTCGGCATCAAAGAGCATGGACGGGGACATGGAGGAACGGGGCCGCGCGCCGGGCCGTACCGCGTTCGCCGGCTCCGGCGCTTCCGGGGCATAGGTGCGGGCAAAGTCGGTCATTTCGTTGTTCAGCACGAAGCCTGCGGCCCAGCGGGAGGAGCCAAAGGGCCCTTCCACGGTCATGGTGGAGGAAACGGCATTGCCCTCTCCATCCACAATGGAGAAATGGGTCGTACCCGCCAGCTCATGGGTCGTATCCGGCGCAAAGGTGGCGAGGCTGGGACCGCCGAGCACGGTGGCGGGATCCCCATGGGCAGGCGCCTCCGAAGGCGCGGGGCGCTCGGTGGCGCGGTGTTTCAGATAGACCGGATCGAGGAGGCCCTCCAGGGGCACGGTCACCCGGTCCGGGTCGCCAAAGTAATAGTCGCGATCGGCGTAGGCGAGGCGCTGCGCTTCCACAAAGGCCTGCACCCGCTCCGCCAAGGTGGCCTCTGCGGGCACCATGTGGTCATACTGATTCGCGATCATGATTTGCATTGCCCCGGAAGAAGGCGGAGATGCGGTGCAGATGGACAGGGTGCGCCAGGGGCCACAGACCACTTCCCGCTCCACCGCCTCATAGGTCGCCAGGTCCTCTAGGGTGAGGCTGCCGCCGAGGGGTTCCGCCTGCGCGCTGGCGACAATGGTCTCAGCGATCTCCCCTTCATAGAACGCCTTGGGTCCTTCCGTCGCCACCCGGCGTAGGGTTTGCGCGTAAGCCGGATTGCGCACGGTAGCGCCCGCGGCGAGGGGTTCCCCGCCGGGGAAGAAGTAGTCCGCGGCGCCGGGGTTTTCATCGATCAGGGCGATGGGGGCCAGACGCGAGAGCGTATCGGCCATTTTCCCCGTAACGGTGAAACCCGCTTCCGCCAGCCGAATCGCCGGCTCGAAGACCGTGGCCCAGGGCAATTTCCCGTAGCGATCATGAGCAAGCTTGTAGAGGGCCACGGCCCCAGGTACGCCCACGGCCCGGCCGCTCTGCCAGGCCTTGAGGTAGTTCATGGGGGCTTCGTTCTCCATGAACATATCGATGCTGGCCCCCGCCGGCGCCCGCTCCCGACCATCGAGGAAGCGCAAATCCCCTTCCGCCGCGTCAAAAACCAACATAAACCCGCCGCCGCCGAGGCCCGAACTTTCCGGCTCCACCAGGCCCAGCACCGCATGGGCCGCAATCGCCGCGTCCACCGCGTGGCCGCCCTGGGCCAGCATTTCCGCTGCCGCCGCCGTCGCATCGGGATTGGCCACCGTGGCCATCCAGCCATGAGGCCAGGCCGGCGCTGACGGGGCTTCCGCCGCGGCGGAGCGATCGGGCTCGGCGCCACAGCCGAGCAGCGCTAGAACCAGAAGGGGGAGGGTTAGACGGGTCACGAGCATCTCCATTAAACAGCCTAGGGCCTAAGCCTAGGGAAAAGGCGGCCGACGATCACGCTCTGGCGCCTGGGCCTCGCAGGCCGCGGCGAGGCGCAGCAGGGTGGACTCTTCGCCATGCCGGCCCACGAGCTGCACCGCGCACGGCAAACCCCCGGCGGAAAAGCCAAAGGGCAGCGTGATGCTGGGGTGGCCACTGTAATTGAACGGCGCCGTAAAGGTGAGGGGATCGGCGTAGCCCTCGAACGCCAGCGCATCCATGGCATCTAGGGGCAAAGGTAAAAAGGGCATGGCCGGCAGCAACACGGCGTCGACATCTTCGAAGAAGCGATCGAGCGCGCGCCGATAGGCCAATCGTTCCTGTTCAAGACGGGCGTAGGCCTGCGCCGACGCCCGATGCCCCAAATCCAACAGCGCCGCGAGCACCGGTCCGTAGTGGGCGCGCCTAGCGGGAAAGGTTTTTTCATGGGCGAGCGCCGCTTCCACGCCAGCGGTTACGGACCAGCCTTCAATAAGCGCGGCCGAAAGCGGCGGCGCGGCGGCGCTGAGGCCTACCCCGGCACGGTTGAGGGCCCGGGCAGCGCCCCGCCCTGCCTCGCCGAGGCGTGCATCAATACCGCGCTGCCAGAGATCTTCGGGAAAGGCGACGCGCAGGCCCGCCGGCGGCTGGCTAAGCGCCACTTCAAAATCTTCCTTGGGGAAAGGGCGGCTTCGGGGATCGCTCGCCTCAGCGCCTGACAGCACCGTCAGCAGGCGCGCCACATCGCGGACGGACCGGGCCATGGGCCCCAGGTGATCCAAGGACAAAGCCAGAGGAAACACCCCCGCGGTGCTCACCCGCCCAAAGGTGGGTTTAAGACCCACCACGCCACAGGCGGCGCTGGGGAAGCGGATGGACCCCCCCGTATCCGTACCCAGAGCGCCAAAGCAGAGCCCTGCGGCGGTGGCGACGCCGGAGCCGCTGGAGGACACCCCCGTCCAGTGTTCCGGTGCCCAGGGGTTGCGGGGCGCTGGGAGCTCGGGATGATGCTGCGAGTAAGCGCCCTCCGTGAGCCGCAGCTTCCCTAGCACAATCGCCCCCTCGGCCAGGAGCCGCTTGAGCGCCGGCGCATGCTCCGACGCCGGGGCCAGGCCATGAACCCGTCCCCCCACGCCCGTGGGCAGACCCTTTTGATTCACTAAATCCTTAATGCCGAGGGGAATGCCATGCAGTCGGCCCAGGGGCTGGCCTGCGGCGCGCTGCGCGTCGAGGGCCGCAGCCCGCGCCAGCGCCCCTTCCCCATCGAGGGAAACGAAGGCCGACAGCGCCTCAGCGTTCTGGCATCGTCGAAGCATCTGCCGCACCAGCGCGACCGCGGAAAGATGCCCGCTACGGAGCGCATCGACCGTATCAACCAAACTTTGATAGTGAAAAGCAGACACCGGGCCTCCCTGGGGTACCCCGAAGGGCGACCCCTGGTAAGGCCTAGCAGACCTTACCGGGGTTAAGAATGCCGCGAGGGTCGAGCGCCTCGCGAAGGGTCTTCATGAGCTGCACTTCCGCCGGGCTGCGGCTATGACCCAGCCAGGGCTTTTTTTCCAGACCAATGCCATGTTCAGCGGAGACCGATCCGCGAAGGGCCTTTAAGGGGTCGTAGACCGCCGCTTCCAGGGCGCGTACGCCTACTGCCTCCCGGGGCCGGGGCGCCAGGACAAAATGAAGGTTGCCATCGCCCAAGTGGCCGAAGGTAAACACCTCCACGCTGGCATCGACCTGGGCCACGGCCGCCTTGACCGTCTCAACGTACGCCCCCATGGCACCAATGGGAAGGGAAACATCAAAGACCTGGGTCGGCTTCCCCTCGGCTAGGACATCAACGCTGTCCCGGAGGGCCCAAAGGGCCTCGTTGCGCGCAGCCGTACTCGCGAGTACGGCATCGCTGACCAGGCCCGCCTCCAGCGCCTCTCCCAAAACGGCCTCCACCCAGGCCTCATCCCGAGCGGAATCGGACCCGAGTAGCTCCGCGAGCACATAAAAGGGCGCGCCGAGCGGCAAAGGCGGCGCCGGGCAGCGCGGCGCCGTGGCCACGGCCTCGTAGAACTCGGGCCACATCACTTCGAAGGCCGAGAGCTGACCCCCGAGGCCCCGATCTAAATGACGCAGCAAGCCCGTGACCGCCGGGAAGGTCGGCACCGCGAGCAACATGCTCACCCGGCTCCGGGGGGCTTCCCGAAGCCGAAGCACAGCCCGCGTAATGACCCCCAGCGTGCCTTCAGAACCGATAAAAAGCTGCTTCAAATCGAACCCGGCATTGTTTTTGACCATGCCGTAAAGGCTATCGATCACCGTTCCATCGGCGAGCACCGCCTCGATGCCCAGCGTGTTCTCCCGCGCCATGCCATAGCGCAGCACCCGATTCCCGCCAGCGTTGGTGGACAGATTCCCGCCCAGGAAACAGGAGCCGCGAGCACCGAGGTCGAGAGGGAAGCTCAGCCCCTCTTCGGCTAGGGCCTCCTGCAGCCCCTGGAGTAACACCCCGGCCTGCACCCGCGCCGTGCGCGCCTCTCGGTCGATTTCCTCGATCTGATTCATGCGCTCGAGCGACAAGATCAGATCGTCCGGGCCCGTATCGGCGCCGTGCACCAGCCCCGTGAGCCCGCCCTGGGGGATCACCGACTGACCGATCTCGTGGCAGGCCTTCAGCACGAAGGCCACGTCCTCCGTGTTCTGCGGCCGCACCAGCGCCAGCGCTTCCAGGGGCGCCGGGCGCCAAATGCCTTGGGCACGCTCGGCCACGGCCTCGGCGTCGAGGACGGCTTGCGGCCCGAGGCGGCCGCGAAGGGTTTCCAGTAACTGCGTTTGCTCAGGGCGCATAGCTCGACCTCGCGACAATGCCCCAGCGATCGCCGCGACGTTCGACGATATAGAGCGACTCGTATTCTCGAAGGACCGCCCCCGCTTCGTCATAGCGCGCAAAGCGCACCGCGAGATGGACCTTACCCGGACCCGCCTGCACCACCTTTCGCTCCAACCAGGCGCTGTGATGCCAGCCCGTGGCCGCCAGGGCTTCAAACAGCGCGGCAGAGCGGGTGCCCGCGGTAGGCAGCACGGTCACCTTTCCCGACGCCATGCGCACATGAGGGAAGTGAAAGGTGGCTTCGAAGGCATCTATGTCTCGGGCGTTAAAGGCCGCCATGAACGCATCGAGGGTGGCGAGGGCCGCCTGCGTTTGCGCCGAAGGGGCCGGGGCCGCAAGGGTCGCCGAACTCAGCGTGGCCAGCAGGGCCAACGCCCACAGCCCCCGCGCAGGGCTTGCTAAAGGTTTCATCATGATGGGTCCTCCTCCCGAGACCATCATGCCCCGCGCCCTGGCGAAGGGGAACCTCGACGCCCCGCCGGCGCCGCGCTAGCCTCTGGCCTTTTGATTAAAACGAGGGGGCACTATGGACGCGCTAGCAGGACATTACGCACTGATTACCGGGGGCGGCAGCGGCATTGGCCTGGCCTGCGCAGCCCACCTCCTGCGCGACGGCGCGACGGTTACGCTGCTCGGCAGGGATCCCCAGCGCCTTGCGGACGGCAAGGCCAAGCTCCAGAGCCTCGGCGACTTCGCCAACGACCGCATCCGCACCTTTGCCGGCGACACGGCGGAGGAAACGGTGATGGCCGAGGCCGTCGCCGCGGCGGAGGGTCCCGGGGGCATCCTCCACATTGCCGTGGCCAGCGCCGGGGTCGGCGGCCTCGCGCCCCTCACCCATCAAAGCTTGGAGGATTTCGAGCGGGTGATGCGCACGAACCTCACGGGCACCTTTTTGCTGCTCAAGCACGCGGGCAAGCGGATCGCCGCCAGCGGCGGCGGGGCCCTCTGCGCCATTTCCTCCATTGCCGGTGTGCGAACCCACCGCTATGGCGGCACCTATGCCGCGTCCAAGGCCGCCATCGACATGCTTATTCGCACCTTGGCAGACGAACTGGGCCACGCGGGCGTGCGCGCTAACAGCGTGTGCCCGGGCCTCGTGGAAACGGATCTAAGCCAGGGCCTGCAGGACAGTGCGGAGGTGCTGAACGATTATCTGGCCTGCATGCCCATCGCGCGCACGGGCTCCGTGGACGACATCGGTGCTGCCGTACGCTTTCTCTGCGGCCCGGAAGCCAGCTGGATTACGGGCGTGAACCTCTCCGTGGACGGGGGCCAGCACCTGCGCCGAGGACCGGACTGGTCGAGCTTTGCCCGCATGGCTTTCGGTGATGCCGCCGTGGATGGCCCCTATTAGACGGAAGTCTCGGCGTCCTCGGCCGTGAAACGGAGCACCACCGCTGTTTGCGGCCGAGGCAGCTGCAAGGGCAGGCCCTGAGCGGGCAGGTACCCCGGGGCCACCCACAGCCCCGGCCCCTGGAAGGCGCTAAGCCCCGGCACTTCCCCCGGGGCGGGCCCTGGCCCCTCCACGGTCACGCGATAGGCAAGGGCCCAGGCCAACCCAGGGCAGGGCACCCGCACTGGACGCCCGGGATAGGCATCGCCCAGGCGCAGCACAACGGCCACGGCCTCCCGCTGGTCGGCGGCCACCACCACCCGAACCTGATGGTCCGGGTCCAGTTCATAGTCAAACACCCGTCCCGAGTGGAGCAACGCGCGGAGCCGCTTGTAGCGGGCAATGCCCGCCTTCAGCGTCCGCCAGTCCTCGGCGCCGAGGGCCCGGGGATCGAGCTCAAGGCCAAAGTGGCCCAGCAGAGCCACGGCGCAGCGAAAGGCCATGGACGTGACCCGTCCCGTGCCATGGGCCGGCGAAGGGCCGACGTGAACCCCCGCGCGCTCCGGCGCGAGAAAGAGACTGCTCCGCGCCATGATAGGTGCTCGGACGATGGGATCGTTCGCATCGGAGGGCCAGCCGCGATGCATGAAGCGCAGCATGCCCCAATCGAGACGGCCGCCACCGCTCGCGCAGCTTTCCAGTTCCACCGCCGGGAAGGCCTCGCGGACCCGCTGAAGCAGCGCATAAAGCCCCTCCAGCTGGGCCCGATGCCCGACCCCGGGGCCTGTCCCCTGCCCCGTCAGCATGCGGTTGTGGTCCCACTTCAGATAAGTAATCGGCAAGCTCGAAAGCAGCGCCGCCAACGCCTCAAAAATGGCGTCTTGCACCGGCACCTGGGCCAGATCGAGGACGCGCTGATGACGCGCCTCCAGACCCCCATCGCCGCCCCGAAGCCACTGCGGACGGGTGCGCGCGAGGGCGCTGTCGGCGCTGACCATCTCGGGCTCGACCCACAGACCGAAGCTTAGGCCCGCCGCCACCACGGCGTCCGCCACCGGACCAAGCCCCCGGGGAAAGCGGCGTGGATCGACCTGCCAATCACCCAGGGCGCGGCGGTCATCCACTCGCCCGGTAAACCAGCCGTCATCGACCACGAAACGCTCAACGCCCAAGGCCTTGGCGGACTCAAGGAGCGCGAGCAGCGCAGGCTCATCAAGTTTGAAATACAGCGCTTCCCAGCTATTCAGATGGACGGGGCGGGGCCGGCGGAGCCCCACCTGGGCAAAGGGCGCGCCCCGCTGCAGCACCTGGATTCGCTGGCGTAGCCCATTGCTGCCGGCATCGGAGAACACGCACCAGAGCGGGGGTGACTGATAGCGCTCGCCAGCCGCAAGGCGCCCCTCCCCGGGGTTCAGGTAGGCCCCGCCCTGAAGTTGGTAGGTGCCCTCCAGCGTTTGATCGATGCGCAATTCGTGATCGCCACTGGTAGCCAGGAAGACCGCCAGCACGCGGCCCCGATCCGCCTCCAGGGGTCCCTCGCTGAGCAGCAAAGCGGGGTAGCGATGGTGATCGCTGCGCCCGACGGTGCGGAGCCACTGAAAACCGCTCGCCCCCAAGGCCTGGCTCTCGAGGCGCAACTCCCCGCTCCAATCGCCGGAGAAGGCCGTTACCGTGTCCACCCAAGGCGGCAGCGGCAGATGGGCTGCTGCAAAGCGCTGCAGCGTCAGGCCACCGCTATCGCCCGCCGTGACGGTGCTTTGAAAGCTGAGCGCCGCGGCGCCATGCGCTTGGCAAAGGGTTTCTACGGCCAACTCCGCCCCGTAGCGCAGAAAGCGCATGGCCGAAGGCTCAGTGCGGTCCTGGCGCCGCTCTGTGGGCAAAAACACGCAGCGCCCATCGTCGGTCAGAAAGGAGAGAGGCGCGGGGTAGCCCAGGCCAAGGCCATCACTCTGGGCCATGGCGTAGGTCACCGGACGATCGAGGCGTGCCCCCCAGCGCACCACCGCCGCCAGCGGCGCGGCCGACGGCGCAGGCCCGGACCACAGATCCAAGAAGGCTATGCGATCATCCACCCCGGAAGCGCCCACTTCCCAAAGGAGCAGGGCGCCCGGCAAGTCCGCCTCCGGGGCGGGAGAAAGAAGCGACTTGAGACGTGAGGTCATGGGGCCACCGGAAGGAAGTAAGCAGGAGATCATGACACGAGAGGGCTTTTGGCTCTTCGCCTACGGCTCCCTTATGGCCCGGCCCGCGTTGCCCTGGCAAGAGCGCGTGGAAGCGCAGATGCCTGGCTGGACGCGCCG
>AACY020520957.1_pt1 | contig 15930 bp, 18 predicted proteins | sample 267378 | NCBI WGS metagenome assembly AACY02 (sample SAMN02954345, study PRJNA13694) | marine metagenome | biome: aquatic; feature: ocean; material: water; isolation source: isolated as part of a large dataset composed predominantly from surface... | reverse complement strand
TATTCTAAACAGTTTTGGCAAAGACCTTTTTCGATGAGCCCCAGACGCAACAGAAACAGCAAACCCGCCCCTCACAATCGTGCGAATGACTCGTTCGTCCGCATCATCGGCGGAGATTGGCGTTCGCGAAAACTCAGCTTTCCAGAGAGCGAAGGACTGCGCCCAACCCCAGATCGCGTTCGTGAAACGCTATTCAACTGGTTGCAAGCGCACACACCTGCTGCCAAATGTCTGGATCTCTTTAGTGGTAGCGGAGCATTGGCGTTTGAGGCCCTATCACGTGGCGCAGCTCACGCCACCCTAATTGATGCTTCACGCCTGGTCTGCAACTCACTCAAACAAAACTTGCACGAACTTAAGGCACAAAATGCTGAAGTGCTCGAAATAGACGCGACTCAGTGGCTACTGCAACAAGCGAACAGTGAATTTCGTTACGATTTAGTCTTCCTAGACCCACCCTTCAACAAAGACTTAGTTTCAGGCATCTGTCAGCTACTTGAGGAAAATCAAGTTCTTGCAGAGGGATCGATGATATATATAGAGACTGAGAGATCGCTAAGTTCCCTATCAGTTCCAGATAATTGGCAACTGTATCGCGATAAACAGGCCGGAGACGTCAGTTACCGTCTGTATAAGAGAAATTAATTTTGGTTATAGATAAATAATTTTATATATCTATTAATTATTAAAGGTTTCTCCTATAATTTGTCGCCTTGACGCAATTCCGTTACCATCCGCGGGAATATTACCGCTATTAGGAGTAGCTGGAATGAAAAGGGTAGCTTACCCAGGAACGTTTGATCCTATTACAAACGGCCATGTCGATTTGGTGGAGAGAGCCTCCAAACTATTCGGTCAGATAGTAGTAGCTGTGGCTGAGAGCCCCAAAAAGCGTCCCTTGCTGGATTTGGATGTTCGAGTTGAACTTGCGCGCAAATCCTTAGCACACCTCGAAAACGTCGAAGTCGTCGGCTTTAACAGCCTTTTGATTGATCTTTTGAAAGATCAACAATGCGATGTGATTTTACGAGGGTTAAGAGCGGTTTCAGATTTTGAATATGAGTTTCAGCTTGCCAATATGAACCGAAAATTGGCTCCGCAAGCTGAGAGCCTGTTTCTGACACCGGCTGAACACCTGTCCTACATCTCTTCGACGCTGATTCGCGAAATCGCGTCGTTAGGTGGAGACGTGACAGAGTTTGTTCATCCGGCTGTCGATGCGGCATTGAAACGACATTTTTCTGACTAGTTTAGATTTGAGCCTAGAGTGAGGTAGACACGATGGCACTAATGATTACCGACGAATGCATCAACTGTGATGTGTGTGAACCAGAATGCCCCAACGAGGCCATCAGCCCAGGGGACGAGATCTACGAGATCGAGCCAAGCAAATGTACTGAGTGTGTAGGCCACTACGACACTCCACAGTGTGTTGAGGTTTGCCCGGTTGACTGTATTCCAAAAGATCCTGATCACGTTGAGACGGAAGAGCAACTGATGATTAAGTACGAGAAGCTGGTTGGCTGATCGTAAAGAGACAAAAAAACGCGACGTTACGTCGCGTTTTTTATGCTTAGAGTTCCGTTCTTTCTTATTTAGATACCGGGTCTGATCTTTGGTCTGACCCACTCCACAAAATCTATCTAAAACTCCGGTGCCAGCTCGTTCATATTAAATTCTTGATCAAGTCGCTCACCAACAACATTGGGCTCAACCAAGTGGTAGGCATAGTTCATATGCAGACAACGAACCTTGTCCCAGTTAGCAATACCGCCTATACCCACCTCGTTAAACATCTTAGTGAACCCCAGAGTTTCGATTCGTTGTTTATCTTCTGAACGCATCAACTCCCAACGACGCTCCATGTAGTGCTTCTGCTGCGCCATATAGGTATCACGAAGCTCCGAGTCCCCTTGCAGCTCCTCCTCAAAGCGCTTGATCCAGCCCGTCATTTCGACACGACTGATCTCAACACTTAAATCCTTACTGCTAAGCCAGTAAAGTGTTGGGAAGGGTTTGTCATCGATTAGACTTCTCATCTGTAACACCAAGGGCACGCCACTGGGTGTTTGCGCCGCTATCGCTTCGATACCGCGCGGCTCTCGACCAATTTGCTGGCGGACTATTTGAAGCTGTCTCTCTGTTGGTTGCATCTTAAACCTGTGCGTATTGATCAGCATTGAGGATCCATCGATCACACAGCTGACGGGTTAATTCTGTTGATGTTTCTATCCGCTCTGCGGTCTGCTGAACGCTGTCGAGCATATCGGCGTCGCGTTGCAGATCAGCGATTCTGAAGCTCATCATGCCCGTCTGGCGGGTGCCTAGCACCTCGCCCGGACCACGCAACTCAAGATCACGCTCGGCGATACGGAAGCCGTCACTGGTTTCACGCATAATAGCCAAACGGTCGCGACCCTGCTGCGAAAGAGGCGCATGATACATCAAAACACAAAAACTCTCTCGCGACCCTCGACCCACACGACCGCGTAGCTGATGCAACTGGGAAAGACCCAAGCGCTCCGGGTTCTCAATGATCATCAAACTGGAGTTTGGAACGTCTACACCCACCTCAATCACCGTCGTTGCCACCAAGAGATCTAGCTCATGCGCTTTAAATTGCGCCATGACTTCCGCTTTTTCAGCCGGTTTTAGACGACCATGAACGAGACCGATTCTAAGATCAGGCAGAGCTTCGCGAAGCTCTTCTGCCGTTGTTTCGGCCGCCTGACACTGCAGCGCTTCGGACTCCTCTACCAGCGTACAAACCCAATAGGCTTGCAGGCCCTGCTTGCAGTTCTGCTCAACACGTTCAACCACTCGATCACGACGACTGTCATCAATGACGACCGTTTGAACCGGCGTACGACCCGGCGGTAACTCATCGATAATTGAGCAATCCAGATCCGCATAGGCACTCATCGCTAATGTACGAGGTATAGGGGTTGCGGTCATTATAAGCTGATGAGGGATTTTACCGTCATTTCGACCCTTTTCACGTAGACTTAGCCTCTGATCGACGCCAAATCGATGCTGCTCATCGATCACCACCATCGCCAGATCATGAAAAGCGACCTCATCTTGAAACAGCGCATGGGTGCCAACAACCACCTGAGCATCACCACCACTGATCTCAGCTAATGCCGCCTCTCGTGCTTTACCTTTTACTTTACCGGCCAACCAGGAGACCTTAATCCCAAGTGGCTCAAGCCAACTTTTAAAATTGATCAGATGCTGTTCTGCCAAAATCTCTGTCGGCGCCATGACAGCGGCTTGCTTACCGTTCTCAACGGCTTGCAAGGCGGCTAATACGGCAATCATTGTCTTACCAGAACCCACATCACCCTGCACCAAGCGCAACATCGGCAAACTACGACCCATATCACGAGCAACCTCTCGTGCCACTCGCAGTTGAGCCTGTGTGAGTGAAAAAGGTAATCGATCTAGAAACGGCAGAGTAAGTCGCCCCGTCGATTTGAGTGCTGGCGCACCCTGAGTCTGCATCTGATGACGTACCACACGAAGCGACAGGTTATGTGCCAACAACTCTTCAAACGCCAACCGTCTCTGTGCTGGGTGCTGCCCTTCAAGCAACGACTCTAAATCAACACCGACGGGGGGTTGATGAAGAAAGCGAACGGCATCCGTTAGCGAAGGGTAGTTGTTACGCGCCAACTCACTATCGGGGAGTAATTCATCTAGAGGTTCAGACCCTAATGCCGATAGTGCCTGCCCTACCAAGCTTCTGAGGCGTGGCTGCGTCAAACCTTCCGTTAATGGGTAGATTGGAGTCAGTGTCTCTTCAAGTTGATCAAAGCCTTCGCCCTTCATCACTTTGTACTCAGGATGAATCAGCTCTAATCCATTTGAGCCCGGTCGAACCTCACCAAAACAGCGAATATCGGCGTTGATCAAGCCACTCTTTTGTGCAGCACTGAAGTGGAAGAAACGCAGTGTTAAGGTGCCAGTGCCATCCTGAATACGACAGACCAGACTTCGACGGCGCCCCATCACTATGTCACAGGCAACGACCCGCGCCTCGACAACCACCTCATCACCAGGGCGCATCGCCCCGATCGCAGTGATGCGCGTTCTATCCTGGTATCGCAGGGGCAGGTGAAACAGAAGGTCCTGAAAATTATGGATACCCAGCTTGCCAAGCTTGGATGCTAGCGCAGCGCCAACCCCCTTTAACTCAGTAACCTTTCGATAAGCTACCTGCGCAGACACGGTCGGTTAACTATCCAAAGCTCGGCAATTAGCGATCGCATCAACCAACACATCAATTGCCTGAGGACGAGGGAAGCTAGCGCGCCAAGCAACGGCAACCGATCGCATCGGCTTGGGATCATTGAACGGCACAATATCGACCAGTGAATTAGAGGGGTGATTTGCAAGCGCCGACTCAGGTAACACACTGGTTCCTAATCCAGAGGCGACCATCATGCGAATGGTCTCTAATGAACTGCCTTCTGTCACTCTATGTTGATCATGGAACGACTGATTCAAGCTTGGGCAGGCTTCCAGTACCTGATCTCGGAAACAGTGCCCCTCACCAAGCAGCAGCATATCCAACTCGTTCAACTTCTGAGAATCAACTGAGCCAGCTTTGCTCAGCTCATGCCCTTTAGGGGTAATCAAACTGAAAGTTTCATCATAAACTGCTCGGGTTAAAACATCGGGCTCATGGAACGGCAAAGCGATAATGATCGCATCGAGCTCACCGGTGCGTATCTTACTACGCAGCACTTCAGTTAAATTTTCCTCAATGTAGAGCGGCATTTGCGGTGCAATATGTTGCACTTCTGGAATCAGGCGAGGGAATAGATAAGGACCGATGGTATAGATCGCACCGACACGCAACGGAGTTGCTAACTGATCTTTACCTTCACGGGAGAGCTCTTTAATCGCTTCGGCTTGTTCTAAAACGCGCTGCGCTTGGCGCACCACTTTGTCACCGATAGGGGTCACACGTACTGCGTTTTTACTGCGTTCAAACAACGCAACACCGAGTTCATCTTCCAGCTTTTTAACAGCGATGGATAGAGTCGGCTGACTGACAAAGCACTTTTCGGCGGCATGGCCAAAGTGCTGTTCACGCGCAAGCGTGACGATGTAGCGAAGTTCTGTAAGCGTCATTTTCGATCCTCTGGTAATCTTTAACAACTATAGGGAGAACACTACCGTGTCGAAACGTTTTCTAATTATTGGCTGTGGTGATTTGGGCAATACCATTGCAACCAAGCTCATCAGCCAACAACACAAGGTTTATGGCCTTAGACGTAATATAGACCAGCTATCGAAAGGCGTACAGCCAATAGCGTGCGACTTTTACCAATTAGATAATCTTCCAACCCTTCCAGAAGTCGACTACGTGATATTCTCTGCGGCTGCTAAATCACGAGATCTGGAGCACTATCGACAAATATACGTCGATGCCCCGGAAGCTATATTAAGGGCTTTACCAACTCCGCCCTTACACTCATTTGTTATCAGCTCAACGGGCGTCTATGCTCAGGAGAGTGGTGAGTGGATTGATGAACAGAGTGTTGCTGACCCGAACACTCCACATTCAGCTCTACTATTAGAAGGTGAATCAGAATTTAAACAGAGATCTGCCTGTACCGTCATTCGCAGCAGTGGCATCTATGGCCCAGGTAGAACCCACCTTCTGAAACGAATCCTCGATGGCGCCATCGCATTAGAAACACCGACTCATTTCAGTAATCGCATTCACAGTGACGACCTTGCCGATTTTGTCGTGCACTTGATTGGCAAAGCGATCGACAAACACCCTTTGCAAGATCTCTATTTGGCCAGTGACGGCAACCCAGCACCGATTCATGAGATCACCAAATGGTTAGCTGAACAGCTAGGCGTGGCCATTACCCGTCAAGAACCGATACAACGCGGTGGTAACAAACGAATAGACAATAAAGCGATGATGGCAAGCGGCTTTGCCTGTCGCTATAAGGACTACAAAACCGGATTTAAGCCTCTGCTGGATGACTTACTATCGCAACAGAGGTAGGTCTGGTATTAAACCTTACGCCTTCTCTTTCAAAAGACGTGCGGCTTTTACTGCAAAGTAGGTCAGAATGCCATCGGCACCTGCTCGTTTGAAGGCAAGTAATGATTCCATCATGACAGACTCTTCATCCAACCAACCATTTTGGAAGGCCGCCATATGCATCGCATATTCGCCGCTCACTTGGTAAGCATAGGTCGGAACACGCAGCTCAGATTTAACTCGGCGCACGATATCTAGGTAAGGCATACCCGGTTTAACCATTACCATATCCGCACCCTCAGCCAAATCTAGGGCAACTTCATGCAGCGCTTCATCACTGTTGGCAGGGTCCATCTGGTAACTGTATTTATTACCTTTACCCAAATTACCGGCGGATCCTACAGCATCCCGGAACGGTCCGTAGTAAGCACTTGCGTACTTAGCAGAGTAAGCCAGAATGCGAGTATTAACATAGCCTCCAGCTTCTAATGCTTCACGAATCGCCTGTATACGACCATCCATCATGTCACTCGGTGCAACCACATCAGCCCCAGCCTCAGCATGAGAGAGTGCCTGCTTTACCAATGCATCAACAGTGATGTCGTTGAGTACGTAACCCTCTTCATCGATGATGCCGTCCTGTCCATGGGTCGTAAACGGATCCAACGCAACGTCGGTAATCACACCGAGTTCTGGCAATTTCGCTTTTATCGCTCGCACAGCGCGTTGTGCCAAACCCTCTGGATTAAAGGCCTCTTCTGCCATGTCAGATTTTGCGGATGCTGGTGTTACTGGGAACAGTGCCACGGCTGGAATCCCTAGCTCATATGCTTCCTGACAAGCATCAACTAACAGATCGATACTGAGTCGCTCTACACCCGGCATAGAGGGAACAATTTCACGCTCACCTTCACCCTCAATGACAAACATTGGGTAGATCAAATCTTGAGCGGTCAGCTGATTTTCACGCATCAAATCACGTGAGAAAGAACTTGCGCGCATGCGACGCATACGAGTGAGTGGAAAAATGCGCTGACTTGGATCGAATGCCACGAGACACCTCATTTATGGATGATTTTGGACAAGTATAACGCCCTAAACGGCGGCAAACTAACCCACCAGCCCACAAATCGACACAAAAATGACTTTAGTTATTTTTATATAGCTAAATGATATCTATATACAGACTTTTTAGTGGTTATGACTATATACAAACCCTATCTCAATCCTTAAAGTACGCACCACGGAATAACTGAGGTCATGGATTGACCCGGTGAGACCAAGGATTGGTTTCAATGGAAGTAAAGCAACACAGGGACATCGCAGGACGCGACTAGGTTGCAAGGAAAGTCTTCCAAGAGGGCGCGCCATGGATTGGCCGCCCTATTTTTTTGCCTGCTATTTGTTCAGCAGGAGCGCAATGCGAAGAGCCAGATCCTCTGGATCATCCCACGGCATCATATGCCCAGCCCCTTCAATGAACTCCAAATGCATCGGCTGTTTGATCTTTTTAGCCACGCGCAGTGCATACTCTTTGGATAACACCTCATCTTGATCGCCCTGCAAATTAGCCAGACTGAACGGGAACAGTGTATCGGCAATACCCGCCTGATGAGTAAACAGCGAGGCCAGAGTTGCGAGTGGGTAGTCAAAGATGATCAATGGATCGTCATTAATAAAAGGGCCAGCAGGGTGATCGCCCAATAGTGACTCAAAATCGATAAAGCTCTTTAGCGGAAGACGTAGATTGGGAAACCAAAGTGCACTGAAACGGGTCCAGCTCCACCCCAAGGCATACATCATATCGGGTGGCTCCTGCCCCAAAAGCAGAGTGGTGCAGAGCACTGCTTGAATACGCCGATCATGCTCAGCCAAAGCAACGGCTGTGACAGCGCCAATAGAGTAACCATAGGCGGACCAACCGCCGGTAAAACGCGACTCAAGGGCATCGAGCACATGGGAGAGGTGGCGCTGAAACTGTTCAACCGTATATCGACCGCGATGACCCGCAGAGTAGCCATGCCCCGGAGGATCGACTGCAATTACATTAAATCCCTGCTGATTAAGGGCAACCGCTAACTCAGCATAGAGTTCCACATAGGTACCGATACCGGCGAGAAACAAAATATTGGGCGCGCTATGTGAAACGGGGTAGATCTCAACATTGATACTGGCATCTAATCGCCACACCTCACGATGCTTCAGAGCGTCAGAGATACCCAACCCTTGTCGGCGAACCTTCTGATCGGCCGTTTCAACGGGAAACGCCTGCCTGAAACTCATTAACGCTGACACCTAGGACAAAAAACCGTCGCTCGCTGCCCTTGGCGAATCTCTTTTAGGTTCGAGCCACAGGATTTACAGGCCTCCCCGCCTCGACCATAAACAGAGAGCTCTTGTGCAAAATAACCCGGTTTACCGTCACTGGAGAGAAAGTCTCTTAAGGTAGTACCACCACGCGTGATGGCGTACTCAAGCACCTGCTTGATCTCGATGACTAACCGTTCATAACGCTGTTTTGAGACTTTGCCCGCCGGCTTGCGAGGATCTATTCCGGCTTTAAAGAGTGACTCATTGGCATAGATGTTACCCACGCCGACCACCACTTCAGAGGTCATAATAAACTGTTTGATCGCGACCGATCGGTTACGTGATGCTTTGAACAGATAGTCCACATTAAAGTCGTCTGACAGCGGCTCCGGGCCCAGCTTCGCTAACAACTTATGCATTTCACCTTTGGGCTGCCAGAGGACAGAGCCGAAACGGCGTGGATCCGTTAGGCGCACCAACAGGCCGTTTTTCATTACTAGATCCACATGATCGTGTTTGGCAGGTTCTGTGCCTTGAGGCAGTACTCTTAGGCTGCCTGACATCCCCAAATGGACCATGAGATCACCCGCATCAAAACGAACAAGAATGTACTTTCCCCGACGTTCGACGCTGTTCACTCTTTTTTCTAGAATGTTATTGAAGATTTCATCAGGCACAGGCCAGCGTAAACGACGCTCTCGAACCACAAAATCAGCCACATGCTGCTGATCAATATGTGGCTCTATACCACGCCGCGTTGTCTCGACTTCGGGTAACTCTGGCACTTAACTCACCTTTGCTGCACGTTGGGTTAAAAATACGCCCAAAACGGTAACCGCTACACCCACTAGTGTCAGCATCGAGAGACGCTCATCGAACAGATACCAGGCTTCTAAAGCCGTTGCAGGCGGAACAAGATAGAAATAGCTGGCCACTTTTGCCGACTCACCCTCACGAATCATCAACATCAACAGCAAAATTGCTGAGAGTGACAGCCCCAGTACCAACCAGGTCAACCCGCCAATCAACTCAATGTGCCAAACCACCTCTTGAGTCTCAAAGGCGAAGGTTAACGCGCCCATAATAATTGCCGTCATCACATATTGAATAAAGGACCCCGTTAAAAGATCGGCACCCCCACCAAATCGTTTCTGGTACAGCGTCCCTATAGAGATCGCAAACAGTGCCACCAAGGCTGCCGTAATGGCGCCAGCCGTCAGCGTAATCTCCTCATCAGCCACACCCGACCAAAGCACGGTTACGACGCCGATCAAGCCTAGCCACAACCCTATCCAGCCCATAGGGCTTAACTTCGATTTGAGCCATAGTTGTGAAATAAAGGCGGTCAGTAGCGGCTGCAAGCCGACAATAATCGCCGTTACACCGGCCGGCATATCCAACTTAATGGCAGCAAACACCCCGCCTAAATAGCCTGCGTGAATCAACGAGCCTGTCACTAACTGATGCTTAGCGACATCCCAGCTAGGCCAACGTCCGCGGAAGATTTGTATAAGAACAAAGAAGACCGCCAGCGTGAACAGCATGCGGATAAATAGATAGTTGAACGGTTCGATATAGGGCAAACCGTAGCGAGCCCCAATAAACCCGGTACTCCAAAGCAGCACAAACGCAAAAGGTACAACACTCATCCATGACCGAGTCATGCGAACATCCTTATATGAGTAAACTCTGGGCAAAAAAATACCCGCATCAGTGTAACCGAATGCGGGTATCTTTGGGATGCTGTATCAATTACTTGATTTTAGCTTCCTTGTAGATAACGTGCTTGCGAACAACCGGATCGTATTTCTTGAATTCGAATTTGTCCGGAGTGTTACGCTTGTTCTTATCTGTAGTGTAGAAGTGACCAGTACCTGCAGAAGAGACTAGTCGGATCTTTTCGCGTGCGCCTTTAGCCATGACTTAGCTCCTTATGCTTAGACTTTGTTGCCATTTTTACGAACGTCAACAAGTACAGCGTCGATGCCTTTCTTGTCGATGATGCGCATACCTTTAGAAGATACGCGTAGACGAACGAATTTGTTTTCGCTCTCTACCCAAAAACGGTGCCAGTGCAGGTTTGGTAGGAAGCGACGACGTGTTTTACGTTGTGAGTGGGAAACGTTGTTTCCTGTTACTGGAGATTTGCCAGTAACCATACATACTCGAGACATTTTAAAACCTCAGTTAATAGTGTTTTCTTTTACTCTGTCAGATATTTATTGAATGCCACTTTCATAATGAAAACCTTGGCAATCTCAGGCGGAGCGTCCGAAAACGAGACAGAAATCCCGTACCAATGAGACAGAGGCGCGTGATATTACAGAAGAACAACCCCAAACGCCACCTTTTTGTCTGTTTTTTGTTCAATCCAGGATTTAGACAAAGTCTCTGCCGGCGTGGAGGGTGGGGTCAGACCGGAGGTCAGACCCCACTTTCAAATCACAAACCCAACCTCTACAAAAGCCCACGCTCCGCAAAACTCATCGATTGATTGCCGGCTATGATCAGATGATCGAGCACTTTGATATCGATCAGCGCTAATGCTTCTGAGATTCGCTGGGTAATGGTTTGATCGGCCATCGACGGCTCACAGACACCCGAGGGGTGGTTATGGGCGAGAATAACGGCGCAAGCGTTGAGTGACAGTGCCGCTTCAACAATCACTCTAGGGTAGACCGCCGCCGCATTTAACGTGCCTGAAAAGAGTACCTGCCATTTAATCACTTGATGCTGTGCATCCAAAAACAGACAGCCAAAGTGTTCACGTGTGGCGCCTGCCAGCTCATGGCTTAGATAGGCCTTGACCGACTCAGGACTTTCGATAACAGAACGTTGAGCGATTTCACTGGCCAGGTAGCGCTTACCCAACTCCAGAGCCGCCTGAAGCAGAACGTACCGAGCAACACCGGCTCCGGCCAAATCGACAAAGTGTTTGCACTCTCTATTGAGCAGTGCGTTCAAGCCACCGGCTTGATCCAACCACTGCCGACCAAGATCAACGGCATTACAGCCCGGCAATCCCTGCCCTACAAACAGAGCCAGCAGTTCAGCATCACTCAGCGCCGATGCGCCCTGTTTCAACAGCCTCTCACGCGGCCTCTCTGAACTCGGCCAATCCAAAATTTTCATGTCACCTCCCTGTGATCATCGATAATTCGCTATACTCTGATCCAAGTATAGAAGATAATCTGACATATACATTGTCACTGTTTGTAGGGCTTTCGAGGTATGCATAGACTTACTAACCGCCACATATTGATCGGTATAACCGGCGGTATAGCAGCGTATAAAGCCGCTGAGCTGACACGTCTCTTTAAGGGCGCCGGTGCAGAGGTAAGAGTCGTTTTAACAGAGGCTGGCGCTGAGTTTATAACCCCGCTGACCCTTCAGGCGTTATCAGGTAATCCTGTGCATCAATCGCTGCTCGACCCTGAAGCTGAGCAGGGAATGGGGCATATTGAGCTAGCTCGCTGGGCGGACCTCATCATCGTCGCACCAGCAACAGCGGACTTTATGGCTCGTTTCGCTGGTGGCATGGCAAATGATCTGCTGACAACGCTGTGTCTGGCCACCGATGCACCCATCGCATTGGCGCCAGCCATGAACCAAGCGATGTGGCGCGATCCACGCACTCAGAAAAATCTAGAGACTTTGCTGACTCAAGGCGTCCATGTTTTTGGTCCGGGCTCTGGCGAGCAAGCCTGTGGAGATACTGGGCCTGGTCGCATGATTGAGCCAACAGAGATCCTAGCCAGTTGTGCCAAGCTCATCGCCAATGGTCCGCTCAATGAGAAGAACGTCGTCATTACAGCAGGCCCAACCCGTGAAGCGATCGACCCCGTTCGTTTCATCTCGAATCACAGCTCAGGCAAAATGGGGTTCGAACTGGCAACTGCAGCCGCTAAAGCTGGTGCTAACGTCACATTGGTAGCAGGGCCTGTCTCACTGCCAACGCCTAAAGGCGTTAAACGTATTGATGTAGAGTCCGCAGAGCAGATGCTTGAAGCGGCTTTGGTTGCTTCAGAACAGGCGGACATCTTTATTGGCGCCGCCGCTGTGGCCGATTATCGTCCGCAGCTGGTTGCTGAGCAGAAGATCAAGAAAGGGGCTGAAGAGGTGATGGAGATTCTACTAACCAAGAATCCAGACATCATCGCCACCATTGCCGCCCAACCTAAGCGTCCGCTTATGATTGGCTTCGCTGCAGAGACCGAAAACCTTGTGGAGTACGCTCGAAGCAAACTGGTTCGCAAAGGGCTGGATCTTGTCATCGCTAACGATGTTTCACAGTCCGATATAGGGTTTAATGCTGACCAAAATGAAGTCATTCTGGTTGGACCTAACGGCGAGCTTCCTCTTCCCAAAGCCGGCAAGAGCGAACTGGCCGAACAACTCATTTCTCACATTTCACAATTGATGGATTGATATGCAAAAGCTACAAGTAAAAGTCCTAGATAAGCGCCTAGGTGACTCGATTCCAATGCCAACTTACGCCACCACAGGATCAGCGGGTCTAGATCTTCGTGCGTGTGTTGAAGCACCGCTAACCCTAGAACCAGGTCAAACAGAATTGATCCCAACCGGCATGTCGATCTTTATTGAGGACCCTAGCCTGTGTGCGATGATTCTTCCACGTTCCGGCTTGGGGCATAAGCACGGTATCGTTCTAGGCAACCTCGTTGGCCTAATCGACTCTGACTACCAGGGTCAGCTGTTTGTTTCCTGCTGGAACCGCGGTCAAACCACGTTCACGGTTGAGCCAGGCGAGCGCATTGCGCAGTTGGTTTTAGTCCCCGTGGTTCAAGCGGATTTTGAATTTGTTGAAGAGTTTACTGAAACGGATCGCGGTGAAGGCGGTTTCGGTTCTTCAGGTCGTCACTAATAGTTATTTTTGATTTAGAGGTTTTCCATCATGCCATTAACTCGCCAACAAGCGATCTCGACTGCAACCGTCCTCTCTGAAGCGCTCCCTTATATTCAACGCTTCGTCGGCAAAACCATTGTCGTTAAATACGGCGGTAATGCCATGACCGATGAGAAGCTAAAAGCCAGCTTCGCACGCGACATCGTCATGCTGAAACTGATTGGTCTCAACCCTATCGTTGTGCACGGTGGTGGCCCGCAGATTGGCGACCTACTCGACAAACTGAAGATCGAGTCTCACTTCATTAATGGCATGCGTGTTACCGATACCGCGACCATGGACGTGGTTGAGATGGTGCTTGGCGGCATGGTCAACAAAGAGATTGTCGGCCTAATCAACTCCGCAGGCGGTAAGGCGATTGGCCTGACCGGTAAAGATGGCGACCTGCTTCGTGCGCGCAAGCTGAAAGTGAAACACAAGACTCCCGAGATGGAAGCACCTGAGATCATCGACATTGGTCACGTGGGTGAAGTTGAGCGTGTTAACGTCAGCGTTCTAGAGATGTTGGTTGATTCAGACATCATTCCAGTCATCGCTCCAATCGGCGTCGGTGCAGATGGCGCCTCTTACAACATCAACGCCGACCTTGTCGCAGGCAAAATTGCAGAGGTACTTCAGGCTGAAAAACTGATCCTTCTGACAAACATTGCAGGTTTGATGGATAAAGAGGGCGAAGTACTGACTGGTCTTTCAACGCAGCAAGTCGATGCCTTAATCGCTGACGGTACTATCTACGGCGGCATGTTGCCTAAAATCGACTGTGCATTGAGCGCGGTTAAATCTGGCGTTACTTCAGCTCACATCATTGATGGCCGTGTAGAGCACTCCTGCATGCTGGAGATCTTCACTGATGAAGGTGTCGGCACACTGATCTCTAATAAATCGTTGAAGGTGGATGCATGAGCGAGACTAAAATTTCACGCCGCGACCAGATCCTCCAAGCACTAGCCCAGATGCTAGAGGTCAATCCTGGCCAGCGTATTACGACGGCTGCCCTAGCCAAGGACGTTGGCGTCTCAGAAGCGGCGCTCTATCGCCACTTCCCAAGTAAAGCGCGCATGTTCGAAGGGCTAATCGAATTTATCGAGCAGACACTTTTTACACGCATTAAGAACATCAGCCAATCGGATGTCAGCGCCGTACGCCAAGTAGAGCAGATGATTACCCTGCTGCTCGCCTTTGCAGAGCGTAATCCTGGCATGTGCCGATTGCTGAGCGGTGATGCCCTATCAGGCGAAAACGAGCGTTTGCGCAGCCAGATCAACCAACTGTTTGAACGTATGGAAACACAGATCAAACAGACGCTGCGTGAGGCTGAACTTAAAGAGGGTATTCGCACGCAACTGCCCGCGGGTACAACGGCTAACTTAATCTTAGCAACGGCAGAGGGCCGCATTCGTCAGTATGTTCGCACTGAGTTTAAAAAACGCCCAACTGAGTTCTGGCCTGAACAGTGGTCTCGCATGTCACTCGGCCTCTTTAGAAACCCATCCAACTAATGGGTGACAACTACTTCAAAGATCGCCTCAGCTTTTATGCGGCGATCTTTGCCTTGATGCTGGCTGCCGCCAACTTACGTGGTGGTCTGGTCGTGATAGGGCCATTAGTAGAGGATATTCGCACTTCGCTTAGCATCTCAGCCGCCGCGTTCGGCTTTCTGATGACGCTTCCCCTACTCTGTTTTGCCTCCTTTTCACTGGTCGTCCCCTGGGTAGCGAATCGCTTAGCTCCGATGAAAGTGGTCGCACTGGCACTACTGATTTTGGGAATCGGTGCTGCAGCACGCCTATTTGGTGATTATGGAATGATGGTCTCTGGCACCCTGGCATTGGGAGCTGGCATCGCTATTTTGAACGTCCTGATTCCATCACTGGTTAAGGGTCTGTTCCCGCAAAATGCCAGCACACTGACCGGGGTCTACACGCTGGTATTAACAACGGGCGCCGCCTTCAGTTTCTACTCTGCAATTCCAATGCGCGATGCTTTTAACGATTGGCACGTACCTATGATTGTCTGGGCTATTTTGCCAATCATTGCGCTACTGGTTTGGCTACCCATGCTGCGAGTAAGGTTCCAACCAGCCGCACCAACCAGCGTCAGCAACAGCGTTTGGCGTTTACCGCGAGCTTGGTCCCTCGCCTCGTTTATGGGGCTACAGTCTATTCAATTTTATGTGTTCGCGACCTGGCTTCCGCGCATCTTTATGGATGCAGGTTTAAGTGATGCTGAGGCAGGATTGATGACCGCAATCTTCACAATGATTGGTATACCCGCAGCACTGTTAACACCGATGATTGCCGCTAAGTTGCCGACGCAACGTAGCATTGTCGCCATCATTACGCTGATCGGACTGGTTGGCGTGTTTGGAATCTGGCTTGCACCGATTGAAGGTCGCTATCTGTGGGTCGCTTGTTTAGGCACCTATGGTGGAGCATCCCTGTCACTCGCGTTGGCGCTAATCGCCATGAAATCCCATGATATGCGTCAAGCAACAGCACTCTCTGCGATGGTTCAAGGCGTTGGTTATCTGCTCGCCAGTATTGCACCTAGCTTGATAGGCGCCCTGTACGATTGGCAGCAAGCCTGGACTCTGCCAATGCTAACCCTTGTTTTACTACTGATCGCACAAGCAGTTGCAGGCTGGCCCGTCAGCGGGTCAGGTAAGGTTGATGAAGCCCGCTAG
>AACY020563577.1_pt1 | contig 15951 bp, 27 predicted proteins | sample 267378 | NCBI WGS metagenome assembly AACY02 (sample SAMN02954345, study PRJNA13694) | marine metagenome | biome: aquatic; feature: ocean; material: water; isolation source: isolated as part of a large dataset composed predominantly from surface... | reverse complement strand
CGATGGAAGGAACGGATGTCTTGTTCATCGCGCCGGCATGCCGGTTCGGGTATGCCCCACCTGAGCGGGCGGAGCTGGTCAGATGGAATTAGTTCACGCTGGCGTGAACTGATTCGAGCTCAAACAACGAGCTTACCTTGTGGTGGGTGTCCTCTTGAAGAGTGCCAAGCCTGCAAGGGGCGGAGTCAATCGATTCCCGGCAGCGTTGGTGGATCCGGTGGTGGATCCTGGCTTGCCAGAAAAAACCGCGGTTGACAATCGTACCACCCGCCTTCTGTAAACACTGGTTCCGGATAGCCGGCGCGCAGCAGGCAGAGACCTTGCGGCGGGGCTGCTTCTTTCACCTCCTGGCGCCGCTGCTGCCGCCAGCGTTGTTCGAAGGCCTGCGGGGGGAGCCGATGCTCACCCACCGCCACCAGCTGGCCCGTCAGCAGACGCACCATGCCGTAGAGAAAGCCACTGGCCTGGATCTCCAGGATCACGACATCGCCCTGTCGCTCGAGGCTCACGTCCTGAACGGTGGTGCGGGCATGGGCCCGGCGGCTGCCGGCCCGCATGAAGGCGCTGAAGTCGTGGCTGCCGATCAAGCCCTCCAGGCCTCGGCGCATGGCGTCCGCGTCGAGACGGCAGTGATACCGGTGCCAGCTCCAGGGGGCGAGGAAGAGGTTGGGCCGGCGTCCGTTGTAGATCGTGTAGCGATAACGCCGATAGCTGGCGGAATGGCAGGCATGCCAGTGGAGGGGGCGTTCCACCGCTTCACGCACGCGGATCGTGCCGGGCAGGCGGCCATTCAGGGCTGGGGCCCAGCGTTGGGCTGGAATCGGTCCACAACAGTCGAAATGCACCACCTGCCCGGCGGCATGAACACCGGCATCGGTGCGGCCGGCGGCGACAGCCTGCACCGGTCGGTGTGGATCGAGCGCGGCGATCGCCTTCTCCAGCTCACCCTGAACGCTGGTGCCCTGGCGCTGGCGTTGCCAGCCGCAAAACGACGAACCCTCGTACTGCACGCTGATGGCAATCCGTTGGATGCGGATGCCTTCAGCAGCAGACGAGGGTGGAGATTCCGTGGACTGCGTGAGCTTCAGACCAATTCGATGATGGCCATTTCTGCATTGTCACCGCGGCGACGCACGGTGCGGGTGATGCGTGTGTAACCGCCCTGACGATCGCCGTAGCGATCCTGCGCTTTGGAGAAGAGGGCATGCACGAGCTGCTTGTCGTACATGTAGCCGATGGCCCGGCGGCGGGAGGCGAGGCTCCCCTCTTTGGCCAGGGTGATCATCCGTTCGGCTTCGTCCCGCAGAGCCTTGGCGCGGGCCTTGGTGGTGGTGACGCGGCCTTCGCGGATCAGCTGAGTGGTGAGGCCACGGAGCATGGCCTTGCGTTGGTCAGCCGGACGACCCAGCTGGGGTACTCGACATTGGTGACGCATGGTTCAGGCGCTGGGAAGGGAGAAAACGGAATGGGGGGTCAGGCGCTGGTGCGGCTCTGAGGGATGGAGATGCCGATGCGCTCCAGCGCTTCGATCACTTCATCGGCCGACTTGGAGCCGAAGTTCTTGATCTCCAGAAGGTCTTCGTAACTGAAGCCCATCAGATCGGAGACGGAATTCACCTGAGCACGCTTCAGGCAGTTGTAAGCCCGAACCGAGAGGTTGAGTTCTTCAAGAGGAATCTGCGCCTCAGCCGAAGGTTCCGGTTCCAGGCCCGGCTCCTCCACCATGGTGACGGTGGCCAGGGGTTGGAACAGCTCAATCAACAGATTGGCTGCCTGGGCGATCGCATCGTCGGGAGTGATCGACCCATCGGTGACCACTTCCATGCGGAGACGTTCCCGGGCGGAGCCACCCTCGGCGACAGCCGTTTCATCAATCGAGAAGTTGACCCGCTGCACCGGCATGAACACGGCATCGATCTGAAGCAGATCGATCGCGCTGGTGTCTTCGTTGTGACGATCCACCGGGCGATAACCGATGCCACGCTCGACATGCACTTCCAGTTCGAGGCTGTGTCCATCGCTGACCGTGGCAATCGGCCGCTCCGGATCCACCACCTGCACCTGGGAGGAAAACTGGAGATCGCGAGCTTTCACTTCAGCGGGGCCGGCCACCACCAGGCGGCCGATCTCCAGTTCGCTGGTGCGGCTGTTGACGCTCAACTGCTTGCAATTGAGCAGGATGTCGAGGACGTCTTCCCGCACCCCAGGCACGGTGGCGTATTCGTGGTTGACCCCAGCGATGCGCACCGCGGTCACCGCACTACCCTCCAGGCCACCCATCAGCACACGGCGCAGGGCGTTGCCCAGGGTGGTGGCCTGGCCGCGTTCCAGCGGACCGATCAGGAACACACCCGTCTGAGCGCGATCATCCGAGATCTGATGCTCGATACGGTCAATCTGGTATTGCAGCACGGTCTGTAGCGGTGAAGAGCGAGGGAAGCCTGGTGGTGAAACGTCGATCAGACGCGGCGACGCTTGGGACGACGGCAGCCGTTGTGGGGCAAGGGGGTGACATCACGGATCAGCGTGATTTCCAGGCCGGCCACCTGCAGGGCCCGGATGGCGGTTTCACGACCTGAGCCGGGGCCGCGCACCAGCACTTCGATCTGTCGCATGCCCTGCTCGAGAGCACGCCGAGCCGCGGCTTCGGCTGCGGTCTGGGCTGCGAAGGGGGTGCCTTTGCGGGCGCCTTTGAAGCCGCTGGCTCCAGCGGAGGACCAGGAGATCACCTCACCGGTGGTGTCGGTGATCGACACGATCGTGTTGTTGAAGGTGCTCTGGATGTGGGCAACACCGTTGGGGACGTTGCGCTTGGCCTTCTTGGGGCCTGATTTCTTGGCGGGTTTGGCCATGGGCTGGGGCCTGGAGACGGGTGGGAGGGGATGACAGACAGCAGAACCGAGTCGAAGGAAGACTCAGCCGTTGCGAATTACTTCTTCTTGCCGGCGACGGTCTTGCGGGCACCACGGCGGGTGCGGGCGTTGGTGCGGGTGCGTTGACCGCGAACCGGAAGGCTCATGCGGTGACGACGACCGCGCAGACAGCCGATGTCCTGAAGGCGCTTCAGGGCCATGCCCTCCTGTCGTCTCAGGTCACCCTCGATGGTGTAAGCCTCGGTGGCACCGCGCAGTTTCTGCACATCTCCATCGTCGAGATCCTTGACGCGGATGTCGGGATTGACACCGGTCTTGGAGAGGATGGTGCGGGCCCGGGTGGGTCCGATTCCGTAGATGTAGGTGAGGGCGACTTCGATCCGCTTGTCGCGGGGAATGTCGACACCAGCAATCCTTGCCACTGAGCGATCAAACGAGGGGGACAGAAAGGTCCGCCCTCTGTGGGCGGATCCGTTGGGGCTGGGGTGGGATCTGCAGCTGTGAATCAGCCAGCAGTCCCGCAGCTGGGCCTCAGCCCTGGCGCTGCTTGTGCTTGGGGTTGGTGCAGATCACCATGACCCGGCCGTGGCGGCGAATCACACGGCACTTCTCACACATTTTCTTGACCGAGGCGCGCACCTTCATGGGGTGTGGCTCTCCAAAATTCCAAACAGCTAACCTATCACAACGACCCGATCAAGCCCCTTGAAGGGTGGCTTCGATCCGCTCGGTAATCGCCTCGATGCTGCCCTGCGCTTCCACCGAGCAGAGCAGACCCTGTTGACGGTAAAAGTCGATCAGGGGTGCTGTTTTCTCCCGGTAGACCTCCAGCCGATGGCGGATCACGGCTTCGGTGTCATCGGCCCGGCCGCGCGCCAGCATACGTTCGATCAACACGGCATCATCGAGCTCGAGGAGCACCACCGCTTCGAGGGGTTGTTGCAGCTCCGCCAGCAGCGGCGTCAGGGCTTCCGCCTGGGCCACCGTGCGAGGAAATCCGTCGAGTAGCCAACCCCCTGAGCTGAGGCGGCCGAGTTGGCCTTTCACGATCGCCAAAACCAGCGCATCACTCACCAGTTCGCCGCGGTTCATCACCGCTTCAGCTTCCTGCCCCAGGGCGGTTCCGGCGGCCACCTCCGAGCGCAGCAGGTCGCCGGTGGAGAGATGCTGCATGCCATGGGCGGCACACAGTCGGGCCGCCTGGGTGCCCTTGCCGGCGCCGGGGGGTCCGAGGAAGAGGAGCCGTTGCTTCATGGTCGAGACGAGAATTCTGGAGATGGATGCGGCTGCCTGGTGGGTCAGGCGAGGGTCACTGGCGCACGAGGCCTTCGTAACGCTGTGAAATCACATAGGTCTGCACCTGCTTGGCGGTGTCGATCGCCACGCCCACCAGGATCAGCAAGGACGTGGCCCCCAGGCCCTGGAAGGTGGTGACGCCCGTGGCCCTTTCGACGGCCGACGGAATGATGGCCACCGCCCCAAGAAACAGACCACCCAGCAATGTGAGTCGGTTCTGCACGCCAGAGAGGTAAGCCGCCGTGGCACTGCCAGGGCGTACGCCTGGAATGGCGACGCCTCCTTTCTTGAGGTTGCTGGCGATGTCGGTGGGATTGACGGTGAGTGAGGCGTAGAAATAGGCGAAGCCGAGGATCAGGGCAAAAAAGAGCAGGGCATAGGGCCAGGGATTGGCCGCGCTCGGATTGAGGGCACTGGCGGCTCTGATCAGGAGCGGGTTTTTGGTGACGTTGGCGATCGTGAGTGGCAGGAAGATCAGCGCGGAGGCAAAGATGATCGGCATCACGCCACCGGCATTGAGCTTCAGGGGCAGATAGCTCTGGCGACTGGGCAACAGGGCTGTGCCACCCACCTGGCGTTTGGCACTCACGATCGGCAGGCGTCGGGCTCCCTCCTGCACAAAGATGATCCCCACGATCGTGACCAGGAACACGAGCACCAGCACGATGATGCCCACCACATCATTGCGGTCACCGGTCTGCGCTTTCTCGATCGTGGCTCCGAGGGCCTGGGGCAGGGTGGCCACGATATTGAGGAAGATCACCAGGGAGGCGCCCTGACCGATGCCCCGCTCGGTGATCACTTCGCTGAGCCACATCACCACCATCGAGCCGGTCACGAGCGCCAGGGCGGTCTGCACGACGAACACGGTGTCGCTGAGACCCTCCACCGCGTACTGCCGCAGGATCATCGCGAACACGATGCTCTGGATCAGGCCCCAGCCCAGGGCCACATACCGGGTGATCTGAGCAATCTTGCGTCGGCCCGCTTCCCCTTCATTCTTCTGGAGATCCTCGAGCTGGGGCAGGGCTGCGGTGAGCAGCTGCAGGATGATCGAGGCATTGATGAAGGGCAGGATGCCCAGGGCGAAGACGCCCAGGGTCGAGATGCCGCCCCCCGTGAAGATGTCGAGGAAGCCGATCAACTGTCCTCCCTGCTGCAGGAACTGCTGGAAGGCGACCCGGTCGATGCCCGGCATGGGGATGTAGATCCCGAGGCGCACCAGCATGAGCAGGCCGAGCGTGGTGAGCACCCGGCTGCGCAATTCCCTGTTCTGCACCAGCTGGGTGATCACCTCTCCGGCGCTGGGATTGCGTCCCCGACTGACGAACATGGATGAATGGATGTGGAGTGGGCTGGATGCCAAAAAGCCGTCCGCAGACCTAGTTCCGCGGACGGCTCAGACCTTAGATCTGCACTGGCGACTGCGGTGCGGCCTCAGTCGAGCAGTTCGCAGCTGCCACCGGCGGCTTCGATCTTGGCGCGGGCGGAGGCGGTGAAGGCCGCAGCCTGCACGGTGAGTTTGGCCTTGAGGTCTCCGTTGCCGAGGATCTTGAGGGGATGCTTCGGGCTGGTGACGATGCCGTCTTTCACGAGGGAGTCGAGATTGACGGTGCTACCGGCTTTGAGCTCGTTGAGGGCCGAGACATTCACCACCGTGAAGAACTTGGGGTTCACCAAGGGGAAGTGCTTCAGCTTCGGCACCCGGCGGTAGAGGGGCATCTGGCCACCCTCAAAACCGGGACGGGTGGGACGACCGGAGCGGGATTTCTGGCCACGCATGCCGAAGCCGCAGCTGGCGCCCTGGCCTGCGGCAATGCCACGGCCTTTGCGCAGTTTGCGGCGTCGCGCGCCTTTGTTGGCCTGGAGAGAGTCGAGTCGGAGGGTCATCGGGAATCAGGAATAGATCTGCTCGAGGGAGATCCCCCGTTCCTTGGCGGTCTCCTTGTGGGTGCGGAGCGCTTCGAGGGCCACCATGGCAGCCCGGGCATTGTTGAGGGGGGTTTTGCTGCCGAGCCGTTTGGCCAGCACGTTTTTAATGCCAGCCAGTTCCAGCACCGTGCGGATCGAGCCACCCGCAATCACGCCGGTACCGGGAGCGGCGGGGCGGATCAGTACGCTGGCCGCCCCATCGCGACCATTGGACAGGGTGGGGATGGAGTTGTGACGGGTGAGGGGCACCTTGACCAGATGCTTCTTGCCGTCGGCCACGCCCTTGCGCACGGCACCGATCACATCACCGGCCTTGCCGACACCGACGCCCACCTGACCGCGCTCGTTGCCGACCACGACGATGGCGCGGAAACTCATTTTCTTACCGCCTTTCACGGTCTTGGAGACGCGGCGGATCTGCACAACGCGTTCTTGCCATTCGGAGTCACGCTCCTGGTTGCGGCGATCGCCGCGACGGCCGCCACCGCGTCGGTCGCGGTCGCCCCGGCCACCACCACGGCGCTGCTCCTGCTGGCCTTCTGCCGCTGCAGGAACATCGGACGCCGCCGGGATGTCGTTGGGGTTGGTCTGGGGGGTTGATTCGGTCATGGTGAGAGCAGGGTCAGAAGTGCAGGCCCGCTTCCCGGGCGGCGTCGGCCAGGGCTTTCACCCGACCGTGATACAGGTTGCCGCCGCGATCGAAGACCACCTGTTGGATTCCTTTGGCGAGGGCACGCTTGGCCACCAGTTCACCGACAGCAATGGAAGCATCGCAGCTGCTGCCATCGGCCTTGAGGCTGGTGCGCAGATCCTTGTCGAGCGTTGAGGCGGAGCAGAGGGTGCTCTGGGCCTCGTCGTCGATGACCTGGGCGTAGATGTGATTGTTGGAACGGAACACCGCCAGCCGGGGACGATCGGCGGAACCGCTGAGGTGACGACGCAGGCGCCGGTGGCGCTTTTGCGTCTGCTGTTTGCGGGAGGAGGTTGACATGGTGAGGGTTGCGGAAGGTGATCTGGCAGGGGCTTATTTCTTGCCCGACTTACCGGCCTTGCGCAGGATGCGCTCGCCCGCATATTTGATGCCCTTGCCCTTGTAGGGCTCAGGTGGACGGATGGCGCGAATCTTGGCGGCCTCGTTGCCCACCAGCTCCTTGTCGGTGCCGGACACGGTGACGTTGGTGTTGTTCTCCACCGCAAACGTGATGCCTTCGGGCGGAACCATCTCGATCGGATGGCTGTAGCCGGCGCTGACCACGAGGGTTTTGCCTTTCACCTGGGCGCGGTTACCCACGCCGACGATCTCCAGCTTTTTCGTGAAGCCGGTGCTGACGCCCTCGACCATGTTGGCCACCAGGGTGCGGCAGAGGCCGTGCCGTTCCCGTGACTTGCGCTTCTCGCTGCTGGGAGCCACGACCAGGGTGTTCTCCACCTGGCTGATGGTCACACCATCGGGCAGGGTGCGCTTGAGTTCGCCCTTCGGACCCTTCACGGTGACGGCGAGCCCATCGAGGCTCACGCTCACCTTGTCGGGAATGGGGATGGGGGATTTACCGATACGAGACATAGTTCTGGCTCCGGATCAATAGACGTAGCAGAGCACTTCACCGCCTACACCCTGCTTACGGGCATCGCGGTCGCTCATCACACCTTTGGAGGTGGAGATGATCGCCACCCCAAGGCCACCGAGCACCTTGGGCAGGCCTCGGGTGTTCTTGTAGATGCGCAGACCAGGCTTGCTGACGCGCTGCATCGAGCGAATCGTGGGCTGGCGGTGCTTGCCGCTGTACTTCAGTTCGAGGACGAGATGGGTTTGAACACCCTCGCCTTCCTCACTGATTTCAGCGATGAAGCCTTCCTGTTGCAGCACCTTGGCGATGCTGCGGGACATCCGGGAGGCCGGAACTTTGGTGGATTGGTGACGCTTCTCACTCGCATTGCGAATGCGAGTGAGCATGTCGGAAATAGGGTCGTGGTTGGCCATGGTGGGTCCGAGGGGGGCTCAGTTGCTGCGGAATGGCATTCCCATCTCGCGGAGGAGGGCCCGGCCCTCTTCATCCGTGCGGGCAGTGGTCACGATGGTGATGTCCATGCCCCTGATGGCGTCGATCTTGTCGAAGGAGATCTCCGGGAAGATGATCTGTTCCCTCACCCCCAGGGTGTAATTGCCACGTCCGTCGAAACTCTTGGGGCTGACGCCGCGGAAGTCGCGGATCCGGGGCAGCGCCAGGTTGATCAGACGCTCCAGGAAGGCATACATCCGTTCACCGCGCAGGGTCACAGCACAGCCGATCGGCATGCCCTGGCGGATCTTGAAACCGGCGATCGCTTTCTTGGCACGGGTCACCACCACTTTCTGGCCGGTGATCTGTGCCAATTCGCTCACCGAGGCTTCGAGAGCCTTGGCGTTCTGGGCGGCTTCGCCGAGTCCCCGGTTGACGGTGACCTTCACCACCTTGGGAACTTCATGGATGTTGGAGAGACTCAGATCCTTCAGCAATTTGGGCTGAATGGTCTCCCGGTAGCGCTGTTTGAGTGACATGGCTGGGGATAGGGGACTTCTGGGCTTGGTCAGAAGACGGGACGGGTGATCAATCGATCACTTCGCCGGTTTTCTTGAGACGACGTTTTTTGGTGCCGTCATTTTCGGTCACCATCTCGACACGGCTGGCGACCTTCTGGCTGGTGGAATACAGCATCACGTTGGAGGCGTGCAGGGACGCTTCTTCCGTGACGATCCGGCCAGACTCACCCTCCTGGGTGGGTTTGACGTGACGGGTGCGCAGGTTGACGCCCTGGACCACGACGCGGTTTTCATAGGGCAGGGTGCGGAGCACTTCCCCTGTTTTGCCCTTGTCCTTGCCGGAGATCACCTGCACGGTGTCGCCTTTGCGTAGCCGCATTTTGATGCGCTGGCTGCTGCTCGATTTGGGAGTTGCTGTTGCCATCTCAGATCACCTCCGGGGCGAGGGAGACGATTTTGGTGAAGTTGCGCTCGCGCAGCTCACGCGCCACTGGACCGAAGACGCGGGTTCCGCGAGGATTGTTGTCGGCGTTGATGATCACCGCTGCGTTGTCGTCGAAACGGATCGAGTTGCCCGTATCGCGACGCAGGGTGGCTTTGGTGCGCACCACCACAGCCTTGACCACATCCGACTTTTTCACGCCCATGTTGGGCATGGCGTCCTTGACGGCGGCCACGATCACATCGCCCACGTGGGCGTAGCGACGGTTGCTGCCCAGCACGCGGATGCACTGGATGCGCTTGGCGCCACTGTTGTCAGCGACGGTGAGGAATGTTTCCTGCTGAATCACTTCGACACCTCCTCTTGGGCGGCTTCGGCTCTGGCGGCACTGGCTTCGGCCTTGGCGGCTTCCGTTTCCGCCTTGGCACTGTGGCTGAGCACTTCAGCGATGGCCCAGCGCTTGTGGCGACTGAGCGGGCGGGTCTCGGTGATCCGAACCCGGTCGCCGACGCGACAGCTGTTGTCTTCGTCGTGAGCCTTGTAACGGGTGGTGCGGCTCACCGTCTTCTTGTAGATGGGATGGGGGAAGCGGTTCTCCACCGCCACCACCACCGTTTTGTCCATCTTGTCGCTGACGACGGTGCCGACCCTTTCCTTGGTTGCCATGTCTGGTTCTCCTTAGGGGATCAGGAAGCGGCGGAGCGCTGGCGCTCCGCTTGCACCGTCAACAGTTGGGCCAGCTTGATGCGGCTTTCCTTGAAACGGTGCGTGTTGGTCAGCTGGCGCGTGGCTTGCTGAAAGCGCAGGTCGAACAGCTCGCGGCGCAGGCCATTGATCTGTTCGGTGATGTCTGCGTCGGTGAGCTGGCGCAGCTCGGATGCATTAGGGCGTGCCATCGTCAGGCCTCCACGGTTGCGGTGGACGCAGCCTTGGCATCACTGCCTGAGGCGGCGCTCTCCTGGTCGTCCAGGGAGATGAACTTGGTTTTCACGGGCAGCTTGTATTGCGCCAGGCGCATGGCTTCCCGGGCGATGGATTCGGTGATTTCCGCACCACCCATTTCGAACAGCACCCGCCCCGGCTTGATCACAGCCACCCAGAATTCCGGGTTGCCCTTACCGGAACCCATACGGGTTTCAGCGGGGCGCATCGTGATCGGTTTGTCGGGGAAGATCCGGATCCAGATCTTGCCGCCACGCTTGACGTGGCGGGTCATGGCGCGACGACTGGCCTCGATCTGGCGCGAGGTGATCCAGCCGCACTCCTGGGCCTGCAGTGCGAACTGACCGAAGGCAATCGTGTTGCCTCGGGTGGCGACGCCGCGCATGCGGCCGCGCTGCTGCTTACGGAATTTGACGCGTTTTGGACTCAGCATGGTTCAGGCCTCCTGTTCAACCCTCGTTGGAGCGGTCTTCGAACTGTTGGGGCCTGCGACCGGCCCGCCGCCGTGGGGTTGCGCCCACCGGCAGTTGCTGACGGGCTTCATCCCCCAGCACTTCCCCTTTGAAGACCCACACCTTGATGCCCAACACCCCGTAGGTGGTGCTGGCCACTTTGGTGGCGTAGTCGATGTCGGCACGCAGGGTGTGCAGCGGCACGCGCCCTTCACGCGTCCACTCGGTCCGGGCGATCTCAGCGCCATTCAGGCGACCGCTCACCTGAATTTTCAGGCCGAGCACGCCAGCCCGTTGCGCCCGCTGCACCGCCATGCGGATGGTGCGGCGGAAGGCCACGCGCTTCTCCAGTTGCTGGGCGATGTATTCGGCCAGCAGGAAGGCATCGGCGTCGACACGCTCCACTTCCACCACGTTGATCCGCACCTGACGGCTCAGATCACCCACGGTTTTCTGGATGCCGCTGCGCAGCTCCTCGATGCCGCTGCCCTGGCGGCCCACCAGCACGCCTGGGCGTGCGGTTTTCAGTTCCACTTCGAGCTGGTCGGCTTTGCGGGCGATCAGCACATCGCTGATGCCGGCGGCGCCGTACTTCTTGTGGATGAACTTGCGAATCCGATCATCTTCTTGAAGAAGGGTCGGATAATTGCGGCTGGAGGCGTACCAGCGCGACCGGTGCTCCTGGGTGATCCCCAGGCGTAAGCCGGTTGGATGGATTTTGTGTCCCATCAGTCGGTGTGCTCGGGGGTCAGGAGTCGGTCGGAGCTGCCACAGCGATGCTGATGTGGCAGGTCTGCTTCTTGATCGCGTAGGCGCGACCCTGGGCGCGGGGCCGATACCGCTTCATGGACGGGCCCATGTCGGCGCTCGCCTGGGCGATCACCAGCGTGGAGGGGTCCAGGCCCAGGTTGTGCTCGGCGTTGGCGACCGCCGAACGCAGCACCTTGGTGATCGGGCCGGTGGAGCGGTAGGGCATGAACTCGAGCATGATCAGGGCGTCGCGATAGCTGCGACCGCGGATCTGATCGAGGACACGGCGCACCTTGGACACCGAACCGCGGATGAAGCGGCCATGGGCCCGGGCGGTGGGAGCCGTTGGGGATGACGTTGTCATGGTCTCAGCGGCCTCCTTTCTTGTCTTTGATGTGGCCCTTGAAGGTGCGCGTGGGGGCAAATTCCCCCAGCTTGTGACCCACCATCTGCTCGGTTACGAAAACCGGCACGTGGGTTTTGCCGTTATGAACGGCAATGGTGTGGCCGATCATCATCGGCAGGATCGTGGAGGCCCGAGACCACGTTTTGATCACCGACTTGTCGTCGGCGGCATTTTGCTTTTCAACCTTGCGAAGCAGGCTGTCGGCGATGAAAGGGCCTTTTTTGAGTGAACGTCCCATGGCGGGTTAGGCGAACGGCAAAACGGTGATGTGCATCAGGAGTCGCGTCCGCCACGGCTCCGCTTGGACGTCTTGCGACGCTTCCGGAGGACGAACTTGTTACTCGGCTTGTTCCGCTTGCGGGTCTTGAGACCGAGAGCGGGTTTGCCCCAGGGGGTCACCGGGCCGGAACGGCCGATCGGGGCCCGGCCTTCACCACCACCGTGGGGGTGGTCGCAAGGGTTCATCACACTGCCGCGCACCTGGGGACGACGACCCAGCCAGCGACGACGACCGGCCTTGCCCAGGCTGGTGTTGCGGATCTCCGAGTTGCCCACTTCGCCGAGGGTGGCGTAGCACTCCCGGCGGACCAGCCGAACCTCGGTGGATGGCAGTTTGAGAGCGACGTAGTCGCCTTCCTTGGCCATCACCTGGGCACTGGCGCCAGCGGTACGCACCATCTGGCCACCGCGACCGGCATAAAGCTCGACGCAGTGCACGCTGGAACCCAGGGGAACCGCCGAAAGCGGCATGGCGTTGCCGTTCTCGATCGGTGCTTCCGGACCGGAGACCACGGTCTGGCCCACGGTCACACCCGCCGGAGCAAGGATGTAGCGCTTCTCGCCGTCGGCGTAGAAGAGCAGAGCCAACCGGGCATTCCGGTGGGGGTCGTAATGGATGGCGGCCACCTTGGCGGGCACGCCGTGCTTGTTGCGCCGGAAATCGACGGTGCGATAGAGGCGCTTGTGACCGCCGCCGCGATGACGGCAGGTGATCACACCGCGGTTGTTGCGACCCTTGCGGCGGTGCTTGGACACCACCAGGGACCGTTCCGGCTTGCGGCCGGTGACTTCACTGAAGTCGGTGACGACCCGGGTGCGGGTTCCGGGCGTGTAGGGGCGGAAAGTACGAATTGCCATGACGTTTCAGACCCCTCAGGACTCAGGGAAGAGTTGGATGGAGTTGCCCTCGGCCAGGCGCACCACCGCCTTCTTCACCTGGGCGCGTTTGCCGGCGAAGCGACCGACGCGGCGGCTGCGGCGAGGCGGATTCATGGTGCTGATGCCGGTGACCTTCACATCGAAGAGCTGCTCAATCGCCGCTTTGATGTCGGGCTTGGCCGCACGGTGATCCACCTCGAAGGTGTACTGGTTCAGTTCCAGGGCACGGGTGGCTTTTTCAGTGATCAGCGGACGGCGAATCACATCGGCCAGACGTTCGGTGAAGCGCTCAGTCATCGCCGTAGACCTCCTGAATCGTTGCGAGAGCGTCTTCACCCACCACCAACGCCTGGGCGTTGAGGAGATCGAAGACGTTGAGTTGGTCGGCGGCGATCAGCTTCACCTTGTCGAGGTTGCGCACCGAGCGGCGCACGACCTCAGAGGGGTTGGAGAGGATGATCAACACCTTGCTGTCGGCGGCAATGCCGAGACGACCCAGGGCATCGGTGATCTCTCGGGTCTTCGGCACGTCGAGGGAGGCGCCGAAATCCTTCACCACGGTGATGGCCTCAAAGCGCGCCATCAGGGCTGTGCGCAGGGCCAGGCGCCGCTCCTTGCGGTTCATCGCCAGGTTGTAGCTGCGCGGCTTCGGGCCGAAAACAATGCCACCACCGGGGCGCAGAGGGGTGCGAATCGAACCCTGACGAGCCCGACCGGTGCCTTTCTGCTTGTAGGGCTTGCGACCACCACCGCGAACTTCCGCTCGCGTGAGGGTGCTGGCGGTGCCCTGACGCATGTGGGCCTGCTGGCGCAGGACGGCGCGATGCATCAAATCATTGGCAGTGGACTCTTTCGCCACCTTCAGGTCGAGGCTCGCCTTGCCGGCGTCCTTGCCCTGCCAATCACGGACAACACATGTGGCCATCACTTACCTCCAGTTGCGGGCTTGGCGCCCACACGGTTGGCGGGCCGGATGTTCAGGAGCGAACCGGGTTTGCCCGGCACCGACCCTTTCACCACCAGCAGATTGCGCTCGCTGTCGATCTTCAGGATCGTGAGCCCACGGGTGGTGATTTTTTTGCCGCCGTAGCGGCCGGCCATGCGCTTGCCGGGATAGATGCGACCCGGTGTTGTGCCGGCGCCGGTCGAACCCGGTTCGCGATGGTTCTTGGAACCGTGCGTCATCGGTCCACGGCTGAAGCCGTGACGTTTCTGATAGCCCGCGAAACCGCGGCCCATGGAGTCGCCACTCACGTCCACCTTCTGACCGGCTTCGAAATCACCAACGGTGATCGCCCCACCGAGTTCGAGGCCGGCGACATCGTCGACGCGGTACTCGCTCAGGTGGCGCAGCAGCTGCTCGCCTGATTTGGCGAGATGACCCTTGGCGGGTTTGTTAACCAGCTTCTCGCGGGTGTCGCCGAAGCCGATCTGAACGGCCGCATAGCCGTCCGTTTCAGTTGTTTTCAGTTGGGTGATGCGGCAAGGTCCCGCCTCGATCAGGGTGACCGGGACGGCTTTGCCTTGCTCGTCGAAGAGCTGGGACATACCCAGCTTCTTCCCAAGGATGCCGATGGACATGGGGGTAGAAACGCCAGCGTGAACAACCTCCATCCAGGTGGATGGTGGCCAGGGGGCGCTGATCTGAAGTGACGCAGTCATGGCCGGAATGGTGAACGCCTTCAATGAGGCGCACATCCGGAATGGGGCTAGCGAGCGAATCAGCTGGCTGGGACTTGGCCGGTGGAACCGGTCAGTTTCCCGGCAACGCTTCCGACGTGATCGTCTGAACCATTGCTCTGGCCTGGGGATCCGGCGCAATCGCCGGACCTGCGACACGTTCTGGAGGCCCGGCTAGCGGACGGGCACAGAAGCGCGAAGCAAACAAAAACACTACACCACAGTGTGACTCCACTTCAGAAGTCTCATCTCTGCTGCCACACTGGCCGCAGTTGGTTCGGTTCCATGCCGCTGCTGCTCTCCGGTCGTGGCTTCCGGCGCGAGCTTGAGTCGGAAGGGTGCATGGCCGTGCATGCGCCGCTCGAGGGTGGGGCCGAAACCCGCTTGCTGCGCCGTCTTCGCGCTGCTGGCTACCGCACCCTCCTCACGTCGGCGCGGGGCCTCGGGGATCCTGAGGTTTATCTCTTTCAAAAGCATGGGGTGCGACCTCCCCACCTGGGGCATCAGAGCGTCGGACGCGGTGCTGCGGTCGGTGAGGTGCACGACGTGATGCCCTGGCTCGGTGAGCGGCTGCTCGGAGACCAGCCCGTTGTGCTCTGGCTTCTGGAGGGCCAGGTGCTGTCACGTTCGGAACTTCTGTCGCTCTGTGCCCTGACGCAGCGGGAGCCCCGTCTCAAGGTGGTGGTGGAGATGGGCGGTGCCCGAAGTCTGCGTTGGGAGCCTCTGGCCACTCTGCTCGGAGCCTGAGCCCCTGTGACCGCTCCAGCGTGGTCGGCGGATGCCGCCGAACGCGCTCTGAGCCAAGGGCGTTGGGTCAAGTTGATCTGCGGGGCCAGCAATCAGGATCTGCCTGCGATCGCCGATCTCTGCGCTGTGTATGCCATGGCGGGTGTCCACTGTGTGGATGTGGCTGCTGATCCCGCCGTGGTCCATGCCGCCAGGGAAGGCTTGGCCTGGGCGCACGAGCGCCAGGCCCATCGTCCCTGGTTGATGGTGAGCATCAGCGATGGTCAGGATCCCCACTTCCGCAAGGCGTTCTTTGTGCCGGAGCGCTGCCCGCCCGATTGCTCCAGGCCCTGCGAGCGGGTCTGCCCGGCGCTGGCGATCAGCCCAGGTGCAGGGGTGGCACCCAGCCTCTGTTATGGCTGTGGTCGATGTCTGCCGGCGTGTCCTCTGGGGCTGATCGAGACCCGGGAGCACCGAATCGGCAGGGATGGGCTGACCGCCCTGCTGCGAGAGCTCAGGCCGGATGCCCTGGAGATTCACACTGCACCGGGCCGGGCCGAGGCCTTCGACGCGACGCTCGCCGCCATCGGCGCTGCGACGCTTCCCCTGAGGCGTCTGGCGGTCAGCTGCGGTCTTGAGGGGAATCACTGCACGGTTGCCGACCTGTCGCGGGAGCTCTGGAGTCGTCATGCCGCCTTGCGGGCCAGGGCTCAGCGCCCGCTCTGGCAGCTCGACGGCCGCCCGATGCGTGGTGATGTCGGTGCGGAACGGCC
>AACY020563570.1_pt1 | contig 15967 bp, 21 predicted proteins | sample 267378 | NCBI WGS metagenome assembly AACY02 (sample SAMN02954345, study PRJNA13694) | marine metagenome | biome: aquatic; feature: ocean; material: water; isolation source: isolated as part of a large dataset composed predominantly from surface... | reverse complement strand
ATAAGGTGCAGGTGGAAATGACCCCCTATGACCTAACCAAAGGCCGCATCACCTTCCGTCACAAATAATTTTTTTGGCAAGGGGCCATGACCCAAAAACTTGTCCTTGCCAGTTCTTCCCCGCGTCGGCGGGAATTGTTGCAGCTTATCACCAGTGACTTTGAGGTGATGCCGGCAGATATTGAGGAAGTTCCTCAAAAGCACGAAAACCCATCCCAATATGCCTTGCGCTTGGCGGAGGAAAAAGCCCGCAAAATCCATGGGCAACATGTTGATGCCTATGTCATCGGGTCCGACACCGTTGTCGCAAAGGGCAAGCGCATTATGGAAAAGCCCAAAAATGAGGCAGAGGCACGTCAGTTTTTGGGGCTTCTTTCAGGTTCGCGCCACCGCGTTCATACCGCCGTTTGTGTCTGTGCACCCGGTGGCCGTGTGTCTTGCCGCAATGTGACATCCATGGTGCGGTTCTACCGCCTGCAGGAACAGGATATTACCAGCTATCTCGGCACCAATGAATGGCAGGGAAAGGCTGGCGGCTATGCCATCCAAGGCCATGGTGGGTTGCTTGTTCGCGACATCCAAGGCTGTTTTTATGCCATCATGGGTCTACCTATTTCCCAGACACAGCGCATGTTGCGCGGGCTTGGGTTCAAGGGTGCGTGATGGGCAGAAAGGCCAAATGTCCCATTTGTGGCAAACAATCAGTTCCTGAACAAAAGCCATTTTGTTCCCAGAGATGCCAAAAAATAGACCTGAATCGTTGGTTGAGTGGCGTCTATTTCGTCCCAGGCCAAGACGGCGAAGCGGCCGTGGAAGGCGCTGGTGATCACGAAGTTGGTGACGATTGGAACAGCAATTAATTTGCTGTTCTTCACTATTCTGACATCAAAATCAGTATAAGTTGAAAGGGTGTTCAACAAAACCGGAGTGTCCAACCATGAAATTCGTCGCAAGCTTTTGTTTTACTGCCATGATCACTGTTTCAGCCATCGGCCATGAAGCCCATGCCGAGGTGAAGCCTGAAGATGCGGTTGATTTTCGTCAGGGTGTTTTCCAGGTCCTGAAATGGAACATCGGCGGTCTGGTGGCCATGGCCAAGAATCCAGATAGCTTTGACAAGGATCGTGCAAATTTGATGGCAGAACGTTTAAACCTATCCGGTGGCATGATTTTGGAAGGCTTCACCGAGGGCTCTGACATGGTGCAGGGCAGTGATGCTAAGTTGGAGATCTGGGATGACCGTCCTGGCTTTGAAGCTGCGGTGAACAATTACCTCGATAAGGCTGGCCTTTTGGTGGATGCCGTTGCCAAGGCCGATAACCCAGGCGCCTACATGGATCAGGTCAAGGCACTTGGTGCTTCATGCAAGGCTTGCCACGACAAATACCGGAACTGATCATTAAATTTGGGGTAGGGCAAAAATGAGCCAAACCAAGCCGCCGGCCATGGTGAGCAACATCACCGCAATGGCCGGCCGTGCTTTGGCAGGTGCGCCTTCGATTTTCTTATGGCCGGTGATCATGGCCCCAATAATCCTCTGTTTGCAGATGACTTCGTAATAAAAAACCGCAAGCAAATGCAGGATGACAATTCCGATAACAAGTTTGGACACCAGGTGATGAATATCTGTGGCCAAATTGACCATGTTGTTGTCCACAAAAGGCACGAGGGGTCCCTCGGTGAAAATGGCGTCACTCGTCATGAGGCCAGTAATGGCCTGGGTCAGGGTGAGGGTGAGGATCAACATGACCGACCATGACCCGGCTGGGCTGTGGCCCGCATGGGGTTTTGGGGCGCGCCGAAATAATTGGACGGCATAATTGGGGAGTTGGAAAATGTTGAGGGAAAAACGATCAAATCTTGCATAATCGCCAGCCAAAAAGCCCCAAACAATACGAAACAAAATGAGGGCAAGGGCTGTGCCCCCCACCCACATATGCTGCTCCATGCTCATGGAAATAATTCCCTCGCCGGACAACAAGGCTAAGGTGATGCAGGTACCAAAAGCCCAATGGAATAAGCGTGTGGGCAATGTCCACACCAAAAGCCGCTGGTGTCTTTGTTTTTCCATGGCCTGTCCTTTCTGGCATTAAAAATTTAAACATTATCTGAGCTGGCTAGGCGCGTTACACCATATGAACAAAATTACCAGAATAAAATCGATCCGTGATCTCAAGAAATTGGATTTCCGGCAGGGTTATGCCATTGTGGAGATCGATATTGAGGATTTGCATCATTTTCAGGTGATCAATGGTGTGCGTGCAGAAAGCCCAAGGTTGCAGCGCGTCCGCGAGGCTATTCGGGATGAGGGCTATAACAATTTGGACCCGATCATGGCCCGGCTCACACCGAGTGGCAAAATCTATGTCGAAGATGGCGGTCATCGCTTAACCGCGGCGTATCAGGTGAACCGGGAGTTTTTAACCAATCTTTTTGGCAACAAAGTGGACGTCATCACCTTTCTTTTGCGTGATGGGCATTATTTTCGAAAGGTGGCCAAAAAACGAAGAAAGAAATCCCGGATGTTGATAGGTTCATGATCTGATGGTTCGTCTCATTTGTTTTTGCCTGCTTGGTTTTGCCCCAACGTTGGTGATGGGGGCGCAAGACCCACGTCAAAATTGTTTTCGTCTTGCGGCCCTACCCGCTGATCCCCAAAATGAGTTTGAAGCTGTGCCATATGGGGCGCTTGATGCCTCGGCCATCATTGCTTCTTGCAGCCCCTTCTTGCTTGATGATGAAGATGGCAAGGTGCATTTTCATTTGGGGCGGGGCTATTTCGCGCAAGGCGATTTGGAACGCGCCCTGGAATTGTTTCATGAATCTGCTGGTCGAGGCTATCCAGCTTCGTTTTTTGCCCTGGCCGTGGCCCATCATCTTGGGGATGGGGTCGAACGGGATTTTGACTTGGCCGAGTCTTATTATCTTATCGCACGCTCGTTGGGCATGACGTCAGCTGACGAGGCACTTGCTCTTCTCGCCCGCGATCGCAAGGAATTTTTGTTAGATTAGTCTTCTCTTAACATTTTCCCTCGACAAAAGCGCACTTTGTGCGTTTTACTTATCTTGGGACGAGGGCGTTAGGAGGGGTGAAATGGAAACCTTTATCCTGGTCTTCATGATGACCAGTGGTGGTATGTTTGACAGCATGGCAAGTTACCCAAGCCATGATCATGTTTTCTCATGTTTGCTCAAAGCAGAACAAGAGCGGCCAGCAGCCCGCGCGCGTGGCATGACCCCTGTTTGCATCAGCAAGCAAGATTGGGATCATTTAAAGCCAGGAAATCTGGTGACCATGATGGAAAAGGACCGGCCCCAAGACCGGTCCGATTAAATAGGTTATCAGCTGACGATTTTCCAGCTGCCATCCGGCTGGCGGCATGCGGTTCCATAGGCCGATTGCTTCTTGCCGCCCACGATGATGGTGTTTTGATATTCGCGGCAATAATTGCCCGAGGCATCCCGACCATCACGCACGGGGACCACATATCCCTGGGCAGCACCATTGGAATTTTGTGGGTTTGACCAGGAAATCTGTTGGCCCAACGGTGCGGTGTATGAAGTTGTGACCGCATTGCTGGCGAGTTGCTGGGAGCGTTGGTCTAAGCTTTGACCAATAGCGCTACCAGCAAGTGCGCCCAATGCTGCGCCAATTGCCGCGGCAGCGACACGGCCAGAGCCTTTGCCAACCTGGGCACCAAGAAGGCCGCCAGCAAGGCCACCCACAACGGCGCCAGTTGTTTGGCTGTTGCCCGTTGTGCCGGTTGTCTGACAGGCGGCAAGGCCAGTGGTCATGGCCAAAATAATGGCTAATCTCTGAATATTATTCATCCAATCATTTCCTTTCCAGATGAGGCAGTATGTCGACCGGCTTATGATGTTGATTTGGGGTCGATATTCCAATCAATACCCAAAGCCTCACCATTTTCCCAACGCTTTTGAAGTTCAGCAAAGGATAATGGCGACTTTAAGGCAAGTTTAAGGTCAATTGCTGTTCCTGTCCCAAAATAGGATTGTAACATCTCCTCAAGCCCAATTTCGGGCGGGGCTTGAAGACGCGGTTGAAGATAATCATGGGCTTGTTTGGTCAAGCCAATTCCTGCAATCGCTGCCTTCAAAAAGCTTTGTAAGGCATGTTCTTCTGCGCCCTTATCAATATGAACATGAACAGAAGTTATCAGCCCTTCGGCCAACCGACCAACAAATGAGGCATTGGCCGTGGGGCTAACAATGGCCAGTCCCACTTTTTGGGGTTGGTCGAAATTATCAACGTCCGCGGTGATCCTGCCATTGGGTGCCCCAAGCCCCAGCATGGCCGTGGCAAGGGCAATGCCGGTTTTCCCACCACGAAACTGAGGGCTGTCAACACGTAAGGACAGGGCATTGGCAAGTCCAGCTTCAAGAGAAAAAATATTTCCTGTGATCACCAGTGGGTTACTTAGACCCTGAAAGAATTCCGGGGATTTTAAGGTGAGGCTTTTGAAGCCCAATTTGCCTTGTTCCATGTCGGTAAGGTCGATTTCGATCTTTGCCTCACTGGCAGCCAAAAGACTTGGCGGGGCGGGTTCTTCCTTAACAATTTCAAGACCGGACGCAATGATTTGGGATGGTTGGTTTTTGTTGCTGCTGTCCATGTCGAGATGGCGTGCGCTGACCCCAACACCAGACAGACCAACATACAAATCCTTAATCGCGATGACTGCGTTGTTATTAATGGCCGCCAGTCGTGCCATCGGATCTCTTGAAAACCCACGTTGGGCATCACCAACATCAAGACCGCTAAATTCAAGGCTTGTCGCCTTAAAGTTGTTTCCATCAATGTTGGTAAAGCGGCCATTCAATTGGTTTTGGTCGACAAATTCAATCGACCCATGGTCCAGCCTAAGGTCACCAGTAATGCTGCCGATATTTACGATTGCTTTGGTGGGTTGCGCTGCATCGCCAAACAAAAGCTGCAACAAGCCCACGTGGTTATAACCAACAAGGCCATCGCCAGAGGCAATGGTAAAATCACCACCATCGGGTGTTTTCACCACCGATGTCTCCAAATCCATGGCCACGGTGGCGTCCAAGAAATTTGGCTTGACATGAATTGTTTCCGCAGAAAGCCGAAGGCCATTTCTTGCTTCTACTTCCAAGCCCTCAATTCGTGCCTTGCTGATGCCTTCGCGCACCACCGCGCGGTAGGTCGCTTGGTATTGACCCTCATGTTGTTTGTTAAATTGGGCAATGCTCTTTTCCGTGGCAGAAACAACCATGGCGCCAATGCCCAGGATGCCCCCACCGATAAGCAGAAGCATGACGATGATAATTGTTAAAAAGCGTGTGGACATGTGTGTAACCCAATGAAATGTTACCCATGCTTTGGCATTGGTCGACGCCCTGGAGCAACTATTAGTTATGAGCAACAAAAAGAAACTCATCAAAGAGCTTGAGCAAATACAGGAGGGTTTGAAAGCCTTGCAGCCCATGATGGTGCGTGACCGCACCACCGCGGTCATCGTGCTCGAAGGTTGGGATGCCGCGGGTAAGGGTGGATTGATCCGTCGGCTTGCATGGTCTTTGGACCCCCGTTTTTGCCATGTTTGGCCCATTGGCAAACCTGGTGACGGTGATGAGCGTCGCCATTGGCTCCAACGCTTTTGGGAGCGCTTGCCGGCCCATGGCAATATCGCGGTTTTTGACCGCTCCTGGTATGGACGGGTGCTTGTCGAGCGCGTGGAGGGGTTTGCTGAGGAGTCGGCTTGGAAAAGGGCCTATGGCGAAATTCGTGCTTTTGAGCGCATGCTTGTCGATGAAAATATTCATCTTATCAAAATTTTTATCGACATCACCCCAGAGACTCAGCTTCAAAGATTTTTGGCCCGTCTTGATGAACCCCATAAGCGTTGGAAAATTACCGAGGAAGATCTCCGCAATAGGGCCAAATGGGATGCCTATGCCATCGCCTATAATGACATGCTTCAAGAGACATCAATGCCAGAGGCACCCTGGTTTGTCCTCGATGGCAACGACAAAAGAGCAGCCCGCGTGGAGGGGCTTGGCCATATTTATGAGCAATTATCGAAAGGTCGCGACCTCACGCCCCTCGATATTGGTGAAGGCCTAAAAGAGGAACTTTTGCGTTTAAAAAAAATCGGCTGATCGCAGCGCGTGAGGCCTGTTTCAATGTGAAGAGGCAAAAAGGCTAGGGGCCATTTGGCAGCCTTTAGATAATAATCGAGGCTCACCATTCCATCATGGCCGATCGCCAGGGCAATGCTGTTTCGACCATAGCCATGGGCAAGAAGTTGGGAGGCAAAATTGCGTCGAAGATCATAAGGCCGTGCGTCTGGACCAAAAAAATGTGTCACATATTGGCGAAATGTTTGTTGGGGCCAATGGGTGAGGCCCAGTGGAATTTGCAAGTCTTTGTGATCAAACCATAGGCGGCGCCAGGGTTGTCCTTGCCATGCGTGATGCTTGGCGCTGGGGATGTGAACAGTGATGACACGCCCGCAGAGCTCTTTTGACACCTGCACGCCCCGTTGCAGTTCAATCGGCCGTAGGCCTGTGTGAAAGCTGAGCGTTAATGGTTGGGGCCATTGCTTGGTTGATATGTTCATGAACGACCATATTGGGGCCGCCTCAAAACCTAACGAAACTCATCCTCACAGGCGATCAACTGATCGTAATAAGTGTCAGCATAACGCTGCACCTTAGCAGCGATGTTTAAGAGCCAATCGTTGGATTTCCATTTGCCGCGTCCATAACCACCATGGCCAGCATAATAAGCGACATAGTGATCACGCACGTTGCGGAACGGCACGCCATGTCTTCGGTAAGTAATGGATGTGTACCAGCCAATAAAATCAGACGCGTCATCAAAATCGTCACGATCAGCCGAGCTGTTGCCGGTGCTCTTTTGATAATGCGCCCAGGTGCCATCCAAAGCTTGGGAATAGCCAAAAGCCGTGGACTTTCGCCCTGTTGGGATGAATAGGAAATAGGTGCGTGGTGGTCGTGCATCATGAACGAAGGCACTTTCCTGACGCATGATCGCGAGCTGTGTGGAAATCGGGGTACCATATTTTGAGCGGGTCTCGGCCAAGGCCTCATACCAGTCATCTTTCTCACGCAGGATCTCACATGCATCACGTGGGTTGCGAGGTGGTGCCTTGGATGCGCAGGAGGCAACGAACAAGACCGCCATGAAGATCAGCAGGATATTTTTGTGACGTGACAAGAACATAGCCACTCTATATGGCAAATGGTTCTGATGCGCCAACAGACAGGAGCAACTTATGGGCCAGTTTCTCAAAAACCTAATCATCCAATTCGTTACCCTTGTGATTGGGCTGCCCGTGGCCATTGCCCTGTCTTTTGCGGCCATTGCTGGCGTTGTTCTCTTGTTAAGTGATGGGGGCGGAAGCCAATTTGTGGCAACTGAAACGACATCTGGGCCGGTGTTTCTGGATGGTGATGAGGGGGCAACAGATGTGCTTCTTACGCTTGAAATAGAAGGCCCCATCATCACACGAAGCCCGTTTGGCGGCGATGATTTGGCTGAGCTGCCCCCGGGCTTTACGTCTGGTAGGGCCGTCAGCAAAGCTTTCCGCGAGGCGATGTCCCGGGAGGAAGTAAAGGGTGTTTTTGTGACGGTAACCTCACCGGGGGGCATGATCGAACCCGCCCTTGAGATCTCCAGGGCGATCGAGGAATTCCAAAACACCACGGGATACCCTGTTTTTGTGCACGTGTCTGGTTTGTCGGCCAGCGCGGCCGTCTATGCCACCGCAGCGGCCAGTAAGATCTTTGCTGGCGACGGCGCACTCATTGGCTCGATTGGGGTGTTGGGCCCGACAATTGATTATTTTGACGACCCGTTGGCCACCGATGGCGGTATTTTTGGTGGTGGGGTCACCACGGATGGCGGGATTGAACGCACCATCATTCATTCAGGTAAGGGCAAGGATTTGGGCAACCCATTCCGCCGACCAAGCCAAGAGGAAATCCGCAACCTGCAGGCCAATGCCGACGAATATTATGATGATTTTGTGGCCCATATGGTTGCCCACCGCCCCATGGATGAACGCGTCATCCGAAATGACATGGGCGCGCAGATATTTTCCAACAGGCGGGCCGAAAAATTCGGGTTGATTGATGGAACAGCAAGCCATGAAGAGGCCATCGACATGTTGGCACGCTACGCAGATCTTACCAATTACCGTGTTGAGGGGTATGAGCGTGGCTCCCTTTCGCCATTGGCCTTTTTTACCGGCCTTTTAAGCGAAGCCCCTAAGCCGGGCTGGCAGATGGCTTGTGGGCAGATCGCCCAAATGCCGTTGACCATGATGAGCATGGTCCATGGTTGGTCCGCATGCCGTCATGGCGCAGGGTCACTTAATTCAAGCCGGCCATAGGCTTTTTGCCAGATATATTTGGCAATCGGCAGTTTCATGAATATCTGTTGGCCCGGATCCCAATGGTCCTGGTGGCGAAACAATTTGCCATCCTTGAATGAAAGCTCACTCATTCCCTCGATGGACCATCTTTTGCCACCTTTTTTCACCGAAAATTCCATCACCCAACGTCCCAAGACAAGATCTGGCTGGTCTAGGCGGGTGAGCCAGGTGAAGGTCAGGTCATGGCAACGTTGTTGCACATCACAAAGCATCACCCGGTAGCCGGCAGGGCCATGGAGTGTGCTGAATGGGTCGGTGAATACCAGATCCCCATGGCAGTGGGCCACCAGCCAATCACGGTTCACATTATCCAATTCCTCGGCCATATGGTCGGCAAACTCATGGGCAATGGTCATGAATTGGGATCCTTTGGCATGAACTTCCTGGTGATGGGAAAGGCCAATTGGTAGGGCAAAAAGCGCAAAAATTTGAGCATCCAAACAAAAGTGCGGGGAAAAGCAATTTCAAATTTTTTGCTTTCCAGCCCATTGGCCATGGCCCTGGCGGCATCTTCGGGTTCCATGAGGAAAGGCATGGGAAAGTCGTTCTTGTCGGTGAGTGGGGTGCGCACAAAACCGGGATTAATTAGTTTTAGGTCAATCCCTAGGGGCGCAAGCTCGACATGTAAGGTTTCGCAGAGGTTAATGATGCCTGCTTTGGTAAGGCCATAGGCCGAAGCCGTCGGCAGCCCCATGTAACCAGCAACCGAAGACACCACGGCGATGGTGCCTGTTTCTTGTTCTTTCATCACCCCCACCGCGGGCAACAAGCAGTTAAGTGTGCCATGAATGTTGATGTTGATTAATTTATCGAATGTTTCGGCGTCATATGCACCTGGCATTAGGGGCTGATGGGTGCCAGCATTTAACACGGCCATGTCGAGCCTGCCATGGCGCTTGGCCATGTCTTCAACCAATTTCTTCATGGCATCGCGGTCGGTGATGTCCGCAGGCAAGGCTTCATGGCCGGTCCCTGGCAACGAGCCGACAGCCTCGCTTAATTCTTTCGCGCGCCGGGCGGTGAGGATTAATTTATAGCCACGGCTGGCCATTTCTTTGGCCAGTGCAAGACCAAGACCCTGGCTTGCCCCGGTGATCCAACAGACCTTGCGGCCATCTACACCCATCCGGACAACTCACGAAGACAGATATGTTCATAGAGGTTCATGGCCTCTTCGGAATCATTCAAACATTCCAGGAAATTGAATTGTGTGCCGCCTGCCTCTTCATATTCCTCATGGACACCGATGGAGATTTCCTCAAGCGTTTCGACGCAATCAGTCACAAAGCCCGGCGTGACCACGGCCACAGATTTTTTTTCTTCACCAAGCTTAACCACCGACTTGTCCGTGTAAGGTTGAAGCCATTCTTGTGGGCCAAATCGAGATTGGAAGGTAACCATGAAATTATCACGGGTCCGACCTAATTTTTCCATCAGCAGACGGCCGGTTTTCTGGCACTGACAATGATAAGGGTCACCCTTCATGAAATAACTTTTGGGCAGCCCATGGAAACTTGCCACCAACATGTCCGGGTTGATGTTTTGGGCCGCCATGCTTTTTTCGACGGAGGTTGCCAAGGCATCGATATAGGCTGGGTCATCATGGAAAGGTGGCACCGAGCGTAAGGTAGGTTGCCAGCGCATGGCCATGAGCTTGCGGAACACTTCATCCATCACCGTCGCGGTGGTGGTGGCAGAATATTGTGGGTAGAGGGGGAAGATCAGCAAGCGATCAACGCCCGCATCTTTCATGGCCTGCAACTTGTCGGCAATGGCCGGTTTGCCATAGCGCATGGCAAAATCCACATGGACATTTTTGTCCTTCATGCGTTCTTGTAATTGTTCGGCCTGGTTGCGCGTGGTGGTCAGAAGTGGGGATTCGTTATGTTCATTCCAGATTTCCGCATAGGCCTTGCCGGATTTACCCGGGCGAAAGGTCAAAATAATCAGGTGCAAGATAGGATACCAAATTAGTCTGGGCACCTCGATCACCCGCCGGTCAGACAGAAATTGCCCCAAATAACGACGCATGCTCCAATAATCGGTGCCACTGGGCGTGCCCAAATTGATCAGCAACACGCCGGTTTTGCCATAGGAAACCTTGGGATGCTGTGGTGGAAAGTGGGTGTCGTCCGACAAATGGACCTCCTGCTTTATGCTACTTGCCTTCACTGATGCTTGGCTGATTTATGTCAAAATAAGGATTTGTTTAGAGTAGGATGAGATCAAACACAGATGATGATTGATTTGGAAGCATTTACCCCGCTGGCCTCCGGTCTTGGTGGGGCCATGATTGGCCTGGCGGCCTTGGTCCTGTTGTTGGGAAGTGGGCGCATCATGGGGGCCAGTGGTATTCTCACCAATTTGGTGACCGAGCAAAGCCTCTGGCGCATCATGTTTGTTGTTTTTTTGGTGGCGACCCCATGGATTCTTCTCCAATTGAACCTCGTGGAAGCCAATCTTGAATTTGTTGCCGATGATTGGCGCCTATGGCTTGGGGCCTTTTTGGTTGGTGTTGGTTCGCAACTTGGCAGCGGATGCACATCTGGCCATGGAATCTGCGGTCTTGCTCGTTTCTCCAAACGCTCACTGGTGGCCGTGTTAACCTTCATGGCCACGGCCATGCTGACTGTCTTCGTCTTGGGAAGTGGGGTGTAACATGGGCCTTATCATTGCTGCCTTATCAGGTTCATTATTCGGCGCAGGCCTGTTGATTTCCGGGATGTTAAATCCTGCAAAAGTAATAGGTTTCTTGGACATCACCAGATCCTGGGACCCAAGTCTTGCTTTTGTTATGGGCGGTGGCTTGCTGGTGTCACTTGTTGGCGTGTTGTTGGTGCGCAACCGCAGCCATGCCCTAGATGGTCAGGCCATAAGCCTTCCCGATGGGACGAGCATAGATATGAAGCTTGTGCTTGGTGCTGCGCTGTTTGGCGTGGGTTGGGGCTTGGCCGGCATATGCCCAGGCCCCGCCATGGCCGGCCTTGGAAGCCTCATGGTTGAGTTCTTCATCTTTATGCCCATTTTGATCGTCGGCCTTCTGACGGGCCGCTATTTGCGTTCCGTCCTATGACCTGCAGCATCGAGGACGTAAAATTCGATTCACAAGGGCTCGTTCCTGCCATCGCTCAGGATGCAGAAAACGGTCAAATCCTCATGATGGCTTGGATGAACAAGCTATCATTGGAACGCACACTTCTCGAGGGTAGGGCTGTTTATTGGTCACGCTCGCGCCAAGAATTCTGGCGCAAGGGAGACAGTTCCGGCCATATTCAAGAAGTTCTGTCCTTATCGCTTGATTGTGACGGCGACACCATTTTGATGCAGGTCAAACAAACCGGTGCGGCCTGTCATACCGGTGCACGGAGCTGTTTCTTCCGGGAACTTAGCGCTTGATGTAGGCGCCCAACTCCCTGGCGCTGTAGGTGAAGCTTGCATCCTTAAAATCAAAGCGCATGCCAGACCAACCGAATTCTTCGGTGGTCAATAGGGTTAACTCTAAGTCACCCTGGCTTTGCCAACGCTTGGCGGGAATTCTTTTGCCCTTGTAGGAGATCATGTCTTTTTCTTTGGTCCAAACAACCGAGAATATTTGACCATCCTGGGTTTCGATAAGATTCTGGCTTCCAGGCAGGGACATGTTCCAATAGGCGGTCGGGCGGTACAGGGGCATCTCAACCGTGTCATTGTTAATCTTGCCGACAAATTTGTCGCCTTGGCGCCCCAATGATAGCCTGGTTTCGCGGCCATCGCGGTTGGTGAAGGCGCTAACAGCCTCGATTTCATCACCAAGCCAATTTTCTTCGATCTCATGGTTGTAGCGATAAAGCACAATTGGTCCAAAACCGATTTCGAATTTGATGCTGGTGCGGGCCACCAAACGCTCGCCGGTGATGTTCACCGCCACGTCGTGACGACCAATCTGGCTACCATTCCTGGCCACATCAAACGACCAGATATGGGTGCCAGACGCCAATGCCCAAGATGGTGCAATGCCCGTGGCCATCAGGCCAGACATAAATAATCTGCGGTCAATCATGACAAAACCCCGTTTCCATAACGAAGAACGTAGAAGCATGGGGGTTTTTGGCAAATTTATGCCTCATTTTTCGGTCGGAAAATTCTGTATCCGGGGCAGCTTGATCACGGCCTTCACCACCTCCGGGTCATCGGGGTCGCGTTTGGTGGTGAAGCCTAATTTGCGGGCAAGGGCGAGCATGGGCGCGTTTCCTTGCAACACACTCCCCCAGATTTCTTTGGCCCCGCGCGCATGCGCATGGTCGAGCACCCTGCCAAGGGTGTTGATGCCGAGGCCATGGCCCTTCAAATCAGAACGAAAGCTCACGGAAAACTCGCCGTCATCACCATCGGGCCCAAACACCACCCGAGCACCGCCCCATAATTCCCCAGGATGATCCGGGTCCTCGACGACCAAACAAATCTCACGGTCATAATCTATTTGGGTGAAGCTGGCGACCTGTTGGTCCGAAAGGCCTTTGGAGGGTCCAAAAAGTCGGAAGCGTCGGTCTTCTGGGCTCATGGCCTCGAATGCACGTTGAAGCGGGCGCCCGTCTTCCGAGCGGATGGGCCGCATGAACACCTTGCGGCCATTTTTGAGGGTGACCATTTCTTCATATTCAGAAGGATAGGGCGCAATGGCCAATCTCGGTCGCGGGTTGTTGCTTGCCAATAAGGTGGCGTCACGGACGAATAATTGGTTTTGATCGATGATCAAAGGATCAACCTCCAAACCCTTAATGCTTGGATGATCCAACACAAGATCCTGGAAGCGGAGCAACAGATCATGAAGCTCATCGAGAAGCTTCTTGGGCAGGCTTTTGGTGAGCCAACGGCCAAGTGGCGAGGTTTCGAAGTTCATTTCGGTAAGTTTTTCATTGAAGGGCGGCAGCAACACATGGGTGTAATTGTTGGGCCCCAAATGCTGCACCGAACGGCCAAATAAGAAAAACGGCCCCATGTCTGGGTCAATTCGAAGCGACAATGCCAAGGCAACAGAATTTGGCGACACCGCACGGCGGCTCAAATGAATGCCATATTCCGACAAAATGCTGCGCACCCGAATATTGGACACGGTGACCATGTCATCCCGGATCAATGCGCGTTTTAATTTTTCGGAAACTTTTTCGCGCTGTTTTGGGCGCACAAGCCGCCGCTGGGCTGGGATTTCGCGCAGATGTCGGAGATCCAGCACCTGATCCAAGCGTTGCCTAAAGGAATGAACCGCCTCTTCAGGGGATGGGTAATGGGCAAGGTGATGATGGCTGAACACGTCATCCACCAATTCAGCATCACCCATCCAGGCAAAAAGAAGAACCGGGCCAGCCTGTGTTCGGGACACGGTGTATTCCGCCAATTTGTTGGCCAAATCCTTGCTCTCCACGCCAGCCGAGAAAGGGCTGTGGGCCACCAGAATGGCATCAGCAAGACGTTTCGATGCGATTTTTTCAATGGCCGTTTTGTAATCGTCAAAGCCAGCATCGGCGCCCAGATCCCACAAAATGGGTTTCCCCTGTTCATCTTTGCTGATGGGCAGGTTTTCTTTTGTGGCTTGGTCGGCACCTAGGGTCAGAAGACTTGAGCCATTACCAATGAAGGCCAGGCGGCGATGTTCTGGCTCCACGCGTCTGATCAGCCCGGCCGAAGTTAAAATGGTGGCAATCTGGAACATTTCCTGGCTGTTTTGGGCGATCACAAGCCCGGCGCGTCGGAATAATTTGTCAATAAATTGTTCCCTGCTGCATGAGAGGCTGGAGATCAGGGGTGAGGGAATGTCAGGCTCTTGATGCCGCCCTGTTTTGAGCACCACCACCGGTTTGGTGAAGGCAGCTGCCCGAGCGGAGGATAAGAATTTTCTGGCATCTTGAAGCTCGTGGATATGCAACAAAATGGCCCGGGTCAGGTGGTCTTGCGCCATATGGTCAAGGGCTTGCTCCATGACCTCATGGTCTTTTGGTGACAGGGTGATGATGTGGCGAAGGCCAAGCTCATGCCTGTTTGCCCAGGCAGCAACCGCTGCGGTGATGGCGTCAGATTGGGTGACAAGACCCAGATGGCCATGGTCGGGTGTGAAGCTGAGGCCACCAAGATTGGTGGCGGTTTCCGGAAGGATCATGCCGATGCGGCCTGGGCCAAGCACGACACAACCATGGGGAGATAAGGCATCTGCCCAAAATTTGTTGGCCTGGTCCCCAGGCCCCTCACGGCCCAAAAGCATCACATAAGCAGGTGGGTGCTGGACAAGCTTTGACAATAATTTTTCAGGGTTCGTTTGCGGCAAAACCACCACCAACAGGTCCAATTCTTCTTGTATGTCGTCTCGAGAAATAGTTTGCACGCCTTGCTGCTCTGCATGACGGGCAACAAGTTTGCCCCATGGATTGTCGCCATGTTCCGATAAGATCAGGGCCTTTTTTTTCGGGTGGAAAAGACGTTCAATTTTGAGGCTCATGGGATATCCTGATGATCTGGATCTGCCGCATCCCTATCCCATGATTTTGGCTGCTTTGTTAATGAAAATCGCGGCTGGGGAAGAGATGTCGGAATTGGTCCCTGGGATGCCAGGCGCGGGCTTTGATTTCTTGCCTTATTTCGCCAACCTCTGGATGGTCCAGTGCATCCAACCATTCAGAACGGTCATGAACTTGCTCGGCCAGCAGATGAATAACGCCATCGCGACGCTCCAACTTGCCGACAACCTCCAGGAGCCTGCCATGGACCACGGCCATGCGGTATTTGGCAAAGATGGCCGGACGTACCACCACATTCACCACCCCATGCTCATCTTCCAAGGTGATAAAGATGATCCCCGAAGCTGTTCCGGGTTTTTGCCGGGTGAGGGCCAGGCCCATGGTGGTTAAGCGTCGTTCCGCAGGGCCTTTGCCCATATGGCCGGAATGTTCGTGATGTGGAATCTGGCCGCGCAAAAAATTCATGGGGTGGGCCTTCAGGCTAAGCCCGGTCTGGCGGTAATCAGCCATCATTTCTTCACTGGGGCTTGCTTGCGGTAGGGGCGCCGGTGATGCCTCAGGTTGGTCAAGTTGGTCCAGCAAAGGCAGCCGGTTGCCCGGTAGGCCAAGAGCCTCCCATCTGGCATCCCGCCGGCTGGCACCGAGACCGGCAAAGGCATCAGCTGATGCCAACAAATTAATGGCTTGACGGCTGAGGCTTGCACGTTGCCAAAGATCCACAAGCTGGCCGTAGCCATTGCCACGGGCGGCAACCAGGCGTTCGGCATCCTCCTGGGCAAAGCCTTTGACCATGGCAAAGCCAAGGCGCACGGCATGATATTTGCCCTCGGGGTCTGGCTCCAAGATTGCTTCCCATTGTGACGCATTCACGCAAACAGGGCGCACCTCAACGCCATGGCGTTGTGCGTCGCTGATGATTTGTGACGGGGCATAAAAGCCTAAGGGTTGGGCATTCAAAAGCGCGGCGCAAAAAATATCTGGGTAATGGGCCTTCATCCATGCCGACGCATAAACAATCAGGGCAAAGCTTGCGGCA
>AACY020536818.1_pt1 | contig 15973 bp, 13 predicted proteins | sample 267378 | NCBI WGS metagenome assembly AACY02 (sample SAMN02954345, study PRJNA13694) | marine metagenome | biome: aquatic; feature: ocean; material: water; isolation source: isolated as part of a large dataset composed predominantly from surface... | reverse complement strand
AGCATGTACCGAATCTCACCGGTACCCCCGATGCTTATCATCCCCAGGGATCTTTGTATGGCGATCAACAACCAAAATCGCGTCCCACCTATGAGGCATGGAGGCCCGAATAATGAAATATTCTGTCGTTGAAGTAATTGTGGGCTTTGTTGTCATTCTCGCCGCAGGCCTGTTTGTTTACGAAGCGAGCTCGTCGGTCGATAGCGTGGCAGGTGATCGTATTTCTTTGACGGCTAAAGTGGCTGATGCGGGCGCCATTCGTGCAGGCACCGACGTACGCATGGCCGGTGTGAAGGTCGGTTACGTGACCTCGGTTGCGCTGGACCCCAAAACCTATTTCGCTGAAATCAGCATGGAGATGACAGACAGTCTGGTAATCCCTTCGGATTCCACCCTCAAAATTGCGTCTGAAGGTCTACTTGGGGGTAATTTTTTGACCATTGAAGTGGGTGGTTCAGACGAACAACTGCAGTCGGGCGATGAATTTGAATATACCCAAGGTGCGGTCGATTTGATGAGCTTGATCGGTCAGGCCGTGTTTTCCGGAAAACAATAGCGCACAGTTTTATCGGAAATTGAGTCCAAGTTTGGCTCTAAAAGTGTGTTGGTGATGGCTTTGATGAGGTCGTCAGGTTTTGTCGCCAAAGCGACGGCAAGTCGTTTTTTATAGTCATCCTGATGGATGCCTATCTGTCCAAACCTCGCAAGATGGTCGGTGGTTGTTTGCGTGTCCAGCAGGTAATAGCCAGCCTCACGCATGCCCAAAACAAGATGCACGAGGGCAATTTTTGAGGCTTCAGGCTTTAAACTCACCATGCTTTCGCCGAAAAACGCCCCGCCTAATGAAACGCCAAACAAGCCGCCAACCAATTCATCACCATAGAAAACTTCCACGGAAAGACCGTGACCCATCTCCCTTAGAATATCATAGGCATTTTGGAGGCGATGTGAAATCCAAGTCCCATCTTCGCGGGCGGCACAATGATCGAGGAGATGTAAAAATTGACTGTTCAGGCCAATGCGATAATCACCTTTTCGAATGACTTTGCGAAGGCTCTTGGGGCAGTAAAACCCATCGAGGGGGATGAGGCCGCGTCGTTCACAGGTGAACCAGTCATATTCTTCTGAATGCCTTGTCTCAGCCATGGGAAAAATACCCTGCCGATAAGCTGACAGCATATCAAAAGCATCCCTCGTGGCCTGACCGGACGTCATTGCAACCCAACACCTCGCTCTTCAAGAAACTTGGTCAACCAATGGATATCATATTGGCCATTTTGAAAATCCTGATTTTTCAAGATTTCATCAAACAAAGAGATGTTTGTGCTGATGCCAGAAACAACAAATTCATGGAGGCAACGGTTTAGCCTCAGAAGACATTCATTACGGGTTTTTCCATGGACAATAAGTTTCGCGATCAAGCTGTCATAATAGGGCGGCACATCATAACCGCTGTAAAGCGCAGAATCGACGCGAACCCCATAACCACCGGCGGGATGAAACCCGTTCACATGACCGGGAGATGGCCTAAGGTTGAAGGGATCCTCGGCATTGATGCGGCACTCGATGGCATGGCCGGACATGCATAGTTCATCTTGGGTAAAGCTGATGCCAAGTCCCGCGGCAATCCGGATTTGTTCTTTCACCAAATCGATGTTGTAAATGGCCTCGGTCACAGGATGTTCAACCTGAAGCCGCGTGTTCATCTCAATGAAGTAGAAGGCGCCATCTTCATACAAAAACTCAATGGTACCAACGCCGCGATAATTAAGTTCGGCGATCGCTTTGGCACAGATGGAGCCAATCCTTTCGCGTTCATCGCTATTCAGGCAAATCGATGGCGCTTCTTCCAGGATTTTTTGATGGCGGCGTTGCAGTGAACAGTCGCGTTCGCCAAGATGGATGCCGGTCCCTTTACCATCACCAACAACCTGAATTTCGATATGGCGCGGTTTTTGAAGGTAGCGCTCCATGTAAACGGCGCCGTTCCCAAATGCCATTTGCGCCTCCCGACGTGCCGTGGTGAAGGCTTCTTCAAGACCATTTTTGTCGTGGACAACCTTCATCCCACGACCGCCGCCACCTGCAGCAGCCTTAATGATCAGTGGAAATCCGATGCGCGCTGATTCTGAGCGTGCTGTCTCCAAATCGGTAACCTCGCCATCAGAGCCAGGGACTGTCGGGATCCCAAGTTTTTCGGCCGTCATCTTGGCCGTGATTTTGTCACCCATGAGGCCAATATGTTCCGCAGTCGGCCCGATGAATGATATTCCGTGGGCTTCCACAATATGGGCGAAACGCTGGTTTTCAGATAGAAAACCATAACCTGGATGGACAGCTTCGGCGCCGGTGATCTCGCAAGCAGCAATGATGTTTGGGATATTCAGGTAGCTATCGGCGGGTGAGGGGCCACCGATACAAATACTCTCATCCGCAAGGCGTACATGCATGGCATGTTCATCTGCCGTGGAATGAACGGCAACTGTCTGGATGCCCATCTCACGACATGCGCGCAAAATCCTTAAGGCAATTTCACCACGATTGGCGATGAGCACTTTTTCAAACATTTAAAAAATCACCCAATCATTCGATATCAAGCAATGGTGCGCCGAATTCCACAGGCTGGCTATCCGTCACATGGATTGCTGACACCTTGCCTGCGCGGTCAGCCGTGATGGGGTTCATGACCTTCATTGCCTCTACGATGAGCAAGGTTTGACCAACAGCAACCTGGTCACCAACGGAAATAAAATTCGCAGCGCCTGGCTCAGGGGCAAGATACACGGTGCCCACAATGGGGGAATTCACGGTGTTTTCAGAAGCTAGGGCCGGGGCTTTTGAAGCTGGTTGATCTGCAGGCGTTGGTGTAACATTTTGTGGCATGGCAACTGGTTGCGCCGCCACAACATGGCGCTCCCGAGCCACCCGAACACGTATTTCTTTGTCTTCTAATTCAATCTCACTCAAATCACGTTCATCGAGCACGTCAGCCAGCATGTCTAATAGGATCTTCGTCTTTTTGTCTGACATGTTATGTCCTGTCCTTTTGTTGAATGATGGTCAAAAGACCCTCTAAAGCCAATTCATAGCTTTTGGGCCCAAAGCCGGAAACGTAACCCACACAGGCTGGGGCAATCATCGAATGGTGTCGAAACTCCTCACGACCATGCACATGGGATAAGTGAACTTCAATGGCGGGAAGTGATGATGCCTTGATCGCATCATGAAGTGAGATTGATGTATGGCTTAACGCACCTGCATTGATGAGGAGGCCATCCAAATGTTGGTCCGTCCATTCATGAATTTTGTCCACCAAGAAGCCTTCGGATGCCGATTGAAAATCAAGTAACTCCACCTTTGCCGAAACTGCCATTTGGCGTAATCGATCAAGGATGTCTGACAATGTTTGGTGGCCATAAATCCCCGGTTCACGCTTGCCCAGGCGATCGAGATTAGGCCCATTCATGACGCCAATCTTCATCATGCCACTCCGTTAAATTTCCGCGTTTGATGATTCACCCACGGTCCAACGAACTAATAATATCTTGCATGCGTGCGTGCCAAGGGTCTCCCGGCAACAAGGATTGGTTGGCCCGCTTGGCAAACCACAAGGCATCCTCTTTTTTTCCCTGTCGGTAGCGAAGTTCAGCAGTGACGGCTTCCGCGCGTCCTCTGTTGCCAACTTCATCATAGGTGCGTGCAAGCAGCGTCCAGTAAGTCACAAGATCATGGAGGTTGGGCTCAAACCGTGTGAGCAGGGCGATCGCAGCTTTTTTTCGTTCAGCATTGCCTTGGGTAAGACATTTTGCCTGACCAAGGGCGATGATCGGGTTGTCGGTTAGGGCTTTGTGTGCCTTATCGTAAATAGTGCATGCGCGTTTGATGTCACCGGAAGTATAATAAAGTTCAGCCTCCAGATCCCAATTATACGGGTTGTTTGGGTCCTTTTGGTTGAGTTGTCCAAGCATGCTATCTCGCTCTGCGCCGCGGCCAAGTCGGTTATAGGCTATGGCCTTTCCCATGAGTGCGGGTACGTCTTCTTCATTTGCATAAGACCGCAGCACGGCATTGGGGTCCATGAGAAAACCCTTTAATTTTGCCTGGATACGTTTGTGCGTGGTCATCAGATCGGTATCATCTGAATCCACAAGATTCTTCGGGTTTGGGGTCCCCTCCAGCATGGATATGCGGTCCGGTGTCATGGGGTGGGTTGAAATATATTGCAAGACTTCGTTCCTGTTCCGCCCACTTTGGCGATCGAGCATGTTCAAGAACATGGATAATCCTCTGGGGTCTTCACCAATTTCGGTTAAGAATTTGCGGCCAGCTTGGTCGGCTGCAGCTTCATGGGCACGCGAAAAAGCAAGGTTTGCTGAAGCCTGAAGGCCCATGCCGGCCATGACCCCTGACCCCACAACGTCACCAGAACCAGCCAAGCCACCTGCTGCGCCAAGCAAGGCGCCGGCAATGGAAAGCAACCTTGTGTCGCGTTGGAATTCTTGTCTCCTGGCCACATGACCCGCCGCGATATGACCTATTTCATGGGCAAGAACGCCGCGCAACACATTGGGCCCAGGGGCCGCCATGATCAAACCAGCATTCATATGGACAATGCGGCCGGCCATCACAAAGGCGTTCCAGTCCGTGCGGCCATTCACCTCTACTTTGCCTTCCGTCACCCCAGCCACCTTGAATAGTGGGTCGGCCAGTTGGCGGAAATAACCATCCATTTCTGCGTCGCGTATGGCGCTATTGGCCGTCATCGGCAAAGCGATTAGGAGGAACATGAATATTTTGGTGATGTGGATCATCAGACGCCCCAAGTTATAACTTCATCAACTTTAGGAAAATTACATGAGTAAGCCTAGCATACCCGAACCATTTCGCGCGATGAATGTTCTCCGGCGTGCGAATGAATTGGAGCGATTAGGCAGAAAGATTTGTCACTTGGAAGTGGGGCAACCAAGATTTCCAATTCCCAACATTCTCCTGAATGAAATAGCTGACCGTCAGCAGGAATTTGATCTTCATGGCTATAGCGCGGCATGGGGTCGTCCAGAATTTAAACAGGCAATTATTGATCTCTACAGACGTAATTTTGGCATCAGCATCACCCAAGATCATGTTGCCGCGACCACAGGCTCATCCGCTGCATTCCAAATGTTATTTCAATGGGGTGCATGCCATGGCAAAAAACTTGCCCTCACAAATCCAGGCTATCCAGCCTACCGAAATATTGCCAGGGCCGTTGGTCTCTCAACGACGCAGATTGAGCTGGAGGAAGATGCCTTCTCCTGTGGCCTTGGGGAGGTTCAAGAAGCTTATGCGCGCCAAAAGTTCGACATGTTGCTGATTGCCAACCCTTCAAACCCCACGGGCAGCTTTGCCCATCAGGAAGTTATGAAACAGATAAGTGATTTCTGCGCTTCTCGCGACATCATGCTGATTTCTGACGAGATTTATGGGAATCTTGTGCATGATGGGGAGCCGTTCAGCCTTGCCGACGAGGGTGACCATGTGGTGGTTGTTAATAGTTTTTCAAAGTCGTTCGGCATGCCTGGCTGGCGCATTGGGTGGATGATTGCTGCGGCATCTTTGTTGGATAAATTGGAGCCGTTTGCGCAAAATTTTCATATTTGCCCACCCACCATTTCCCAAATTGCAGCCGAATTGGCTGTTACATATAAAGAGGATTTTTCGGGCCTAACTGATCACATGACGCAAAACCGACATGTCATGTTGGAAGGTCTTTCAAGAATTCCACAGATTTCGATTTGCCCGCCTTCGGGTGCATTTTATGTTTATGCACGTTTGCACAATCACCCACTTGCCCATGACAGCGCAAAATTTTCGCATCTGATATTGGAAGAGTCTGGTGTTGCCCTCACGCCGGGAATTGATTTTGACCCCATGAATGGACAGCGATGGTTTCGGATGTCCTATGCCGGCAGTTTTGATGATGTTTCATCGGGCATGGAATTGCTTGCCCAATGGCTTCATGGGGCAAGCAAATAACTTTGACATCAAAGACCGAAACGGGATTTCCACCAACCGCGGCGGGCAGGTTTGACATCCAGTTCAGCTGGCGGTGTTGCCACGTTTGATACGTCATTGTTGGTTTCAATTGTCTCTTCTTCTTTGATGACAACATCAACCTTGGTTGCTGGCCCCATTGGCACAGATGCGGGGACATCTGGTTGATCGCTCTCCATTGCCATATGCGCGCCACTCATGTGCCTAGGTTTCTCATTGAGATCCCCATCCTTTTCGGCGGTGCGTGCTTCTTCGGCCTCAAAGGCTGCAAGGCTTTCGGGTGTTTCTAGGATCACAGATCCATCGCCTTTTTTACGTCGTCTTCCACCACGGCGACCGCGACGTCGGCGTCGTGGTTTATCACCTTCATCCTCATCGCCTGTTTCTTGGTCTCCCGATGCATGCTGCTGCTTGTCGCCATCTTCGGCTTCTTCGTTGTCATCATGGGTATCAGCATTTGTTTCTTCGGCATCATCCTTGCGGCGGCGGCGGCGGCGGCGGCGCTTGTCACCAGCATCATCATCCTGGTCCGAAGGTGCAGCAGGGCGGTGGGTTGGGGTAGGTGGGTTTATTGGCTTTCCGTCTTCATCAAACAACAGGATTTCATAGCCACTGCCTTCTAGATGGGCATCGATTTCTATGCGCAAATTAATGGAATAACGATCCTCAAGGCCAAAAACTAATTCGCGCTTTTCATTGGCGAGGTAGTTGGCCAAATCTGGGCGCAATTTCAGGATAAGATCTTTCGCATTGATGGTGGCAAGTTGGCTTTCCAAAAGGCGCAAAACTTCGAGCGAAAGAGATTCAATATTTCTAATGATGCCCTGTCCCAAACATTGTGGGCATTGCGTGAATGCAACCTCAACCATGGAAGGACGGAGCCGCTGTCGGGACATCTCAAGAAGGCCAAAATTACTGATTTTTCCGACTTGGATGCGGGCACGGTCGTTTTTGAGTGCATCTTTTAACCGCTTTTCTACCTGCCTGTTGTGGCGGGCCTCATCCATGTCGATAAAGTCAATAACAACCAAGCCGCCAAGATCCCGAAGGCGCAACTGCCGGGCCACCTCATCGGCAGCCTCAAGGTTTGTTTTGATGGCTGTATTTTCAATGGAATGTTCGCGCGTGGACTTTCCTGAGTTCACATCAACCGCAACCAATGCTTCGGTTGAGTTCATCACCAAGTAACCACCGGAGGGCAAACGAACTTCCGCCTTGGTGAGGTCGGAGAGCTGCTGCTCAAGACCATGTTTGGCAAATAGAGGAATTGCCTCTTTATATTGCTTCACTTTTGGTGCGTAGGAAGGCGTCAACATTTTCATAAAATCTTTGGCTTCGCGATAGGCTGCTTCGCCATGGACATGGACGGCTTCCACATCTCTGCTGAACAGGTCGCGAATTGATTTTTTCACCAAGCTTGCTTCTTCAAAAACCAAGGAAGGTGCCACGGCTTCTAATGTATCTGCCCGAACTTTGCCCCACACACGGAGCAAATATTCAAAATCACGTTTAATTTCAGCCTTTGTTCTTTGGGCGCCGGCGGTACGAATAATCAATCCCATGCCATCGGGAACTTCTAATTCTTGGGCAATCGCCTTCAGGCGCTTTCGGTCCGCAGCATTGGTAATCTTTCTGCTGATGCCGCCACCACTTGCCGTGTTGGGCATAAGCACGCAATAGCGGCCCGCCAGAGATAAGTAGGTTGTAAGGGCCGCGCCCTTATTGCCACGTTCCTCTTTGACCACCTGTACCAGAATGATTTGGCGGCGTTTGATCACCTCTTGAATTTTGTACTGACGGGATTTCTGCTCCGGCCTTGGCGCAACGATATCCTCACCGCCCAAATCTTCCACGTCATCAGAATTCTCTTTGACTTCGGGCTCGTCGTCCTTTTTCGCTTGCGCAGCTTGTTCCGCTTTCAGGGCTTCCCGGTCAGCGACGGGAATCTGATAATAATCTGGGTGGATCTCATTGAAGGAGAGGAAGCCATGTCGTTGGCCGCCATATTCCACAAAAGCGGCCTGCAAAGATGGCTCAACCCTCGTCACTTTTGCCAGGTAAATATTGCCGGCCACCTGTTGGCGGTCGGCAATTTCGATGTCAAATTCTACAAGCTGTTGGTCATCGGTAACAGCAACCCGGGTCTCCTCCCGATGGGAGGCGTCGATAAGCATTAATTTTGTCATGTTGGCTCTCTTGGATGGTAAGGAGGTTTGCCAGAACGCCACGCTGCCACGACGGTGTTGGGCCGTCTTTCTTAGTAATGGCGCGTTGAAGCTTGAACATGGTCGAACCGTCCTTGAATGAATCGCATCCCCACAAGAAAATGGGGTATGTGGGACCAAGATGAGATGGTTCTTGAAATAACGCGAGCCACACATCGAGGTAGGTTGTTGATACGTTGATTATTCACCGGCTGTCTATACTTCACGCAACGCTCTGTTTTTTGTTGTGTTTTGCGTCGGTTGCGGCGGCCACAATGTTGCCTAAGCCCAGGCCTAAGATTTTTTTGCAAGATGGGTTCGTTGTGGTCATTGATGCCGGGCATGGTGGTCATGACCCTGGTGCCAATATTGGCTTGGGGAACGGACAATTGATCGCCGAAAAAGATATCACATTGAGCATGGCGAAAGCACTTGGGGACGCGCTTCATGCCCGAAATATCCATCATGTATTCACCCGTGAAGATGACAGATATGTCGGTCTTCAAGAGCGCGTAGATCTGGCCAAAAAGTTTGGTGGTAACTTGTTGGTTTCTCTTCATGTGAACTCAGCGCCTAGAAAAACCGCCAGTGGGATTTCCATCTACACGCTGTCCGATCAGGCAACAGATGATCTCGCGGCTGACTTTGCCATGCAGGAAAATAACGCACTCGGCATACCAAAGGAGCGCGCACAGATCTCCTCACAACGAACACAAAAAAAAATCACACAAGTTTCTGACCAATTGGCCACTGGCATGATTATGTCTGTGGCAGGCCATGGGGAGATATTGGAACGGCCATTGCGCAAAGCAAATTTTGTGGTGCTTCGTGCCTACAACATGCCCGCTGTTTTGGTCGAGCTGGGATTCTTGTCACACCCCGGTGACCTTGATTTGCTGTTTGATCCCGCTTGGAGGTCAAAAACATCGACAGCATTGGCCGATGCCATCATGGTGTGGCAAAGGAAAGTCATGAATTGATGATGGATTTGTTGGCCCAATGATTTTTGGTTTTTTGTTTGATCTTTTTGTTGGCCTGATCATTGCTGTTTGCATAGGTGCTGCGGTGATCCTCGGTCAATATGTGGGGGATCTTCCAGACCACCGTCAGCTTCAAGAATATCGGCCCAAAATCCCCACGGAAATTTCCGATCAAAATGGCAGGACCATTGCCTCATTATATACCGAATATCGCGAATTTACCCCGATTGAAGAAATACCCAAGCTGGTGCAGGACGCATTTTTAAGCGCCGAGGACAAAAATTTTTATGAACATCCTGGCTTAGATCCAGCTGGCATCCTGCGGGCCCTTCTTCACAACATAAGGGCGATGGGGACAGGGGAGCGCATGCAAGGTGCGTCAACCATCACCCAACAGGTGATCAAGAATTTTCTGTTGGACTCCGACCGAACCATTGAACGCAAATTGAAAGAAGCCATTTTGGCCATGCGTTTTGAGGAGCAGTTCACCAAGGATCAAATCCTGGAACTTTACCTGAACCAAATTTACCTTGGTGCGGGTTCCTATGGTGTGGCAGCTGCCTCTAAGGTTTATTTCAAGAAGAACCTTGACGAGCTTGAGCCCCATGAAGCGGCATATCTTGCGGCCATGCCCAAGGCGCCCAATGATTACCACCCACACCGACAAACAAAGCGCGCCTTGTCACGCCGAAATTGGGTGCTCGCCCAAATGTTAAACAATGGTAAGATTGAACGTCCGGCCTATGAAGTGGCGATCAACAAAGGCCTTGGCGCGGTGGAGAGCTTAGACCGTCCGCCCCAAGCAAGGAGTTATTACACCGAAGAAGTTCGGCGCCAGCTGGTCGACCTGTTCGGTTTTGAAGGCATTTACGACCAGGGTTTCCAAGTGAGAACCCATTTCGACCCAAGAATTCAACAGATTGCTGAGCGTGCATTACTTAATGGCCTGTTTCGTTTTGATCGTGTGGGCGGGTGGAAAGGTGCACTGGCGAATTTTGAGAATGTGGAAGAAGCCAAAAAATTTGATCTCGGCATCGATTTGCCAGAAAATTTTGGTTATTTCTGGGTGTCTGTCGATGGTGCGAAGATCACGGCTTTGGGCCTGAAGGACGGTGCCCAGGCAAGATTTGGCAAGCGTGATTTTGAGCTGTTATCCAGACCCAAAGACGATAATGTGGTGCCATTGAAAACCGGCGATGTGGTGCTGATGTCGGTTAATGACAAAGGCGCTTATTCCCTTCGGCAGGTTCCCAACCTGCAAGGTGCCGTGGTGGTGATGGAGAGTGATACCGGGGCGGTGCTTGCCCTCCAGGGAGGTTTCTCTTTTGCCACCAGCGAATTCAACCGTTCGGTTCAGGCGTTCAGGCAGCCAGGTTCTTCCATTAAGCCTTTTGTTTACGAGACTGCCCTTGCCAATGGGTTTTCACCGGTGAGCATTGTGGTCGATGGTCCCATTGTGATTGATCAAGGGCCAGGTCTTGGTCTTTGGACGCCTGCAAATTATTCCAACAAATTTTATGGACCAACACCCCTTCGCCGGGGGCTTGAATTGTCCCGAAATCTCATGACGGTTCGGTTGGCCCAAAGTGTCGGGATTGAGAAGATAACGGGTCTTTATGAGGATTTGGGCTTGGCAAAAGATATTCCCGCTTATTATTCCGCGGCCCTTGGCTCAATTGAAACAACCCCGCTGCGTCTTGCATCGGCTTACGCAACATTGTCGCAATATGGTCGGACCATCACACCACGCACCATTGAAATGGTGGCAGAGCGGGATGGAAAGGTGTTGGTGAACAACCCTGACATACTTTGTATCGATTGTTTGGGCCGAAAGTTTGGTGTGCAGTTGCTTGACCCACTTCCAGCCTTCCAGACTGTCTGGATCATGCGCGGCGTTGTGCAACGTGGAACAGGTGCAAAACTTGCTTCCCTGGGTCTTCCCATTGCAGGCAAAACAGGTACCTCAAATGAATCAAAGGATTTGTGGTTTACGGGCATGACCACCAAACATGTTGTCACTGCTTACGTGGGTTATGATGTGCCGTCCCAAGTAAGTAGTCGGGCCACTGGTGGTGGTGTTGCAGCACCCATCGTGCAGGAAATTTTTGCGTCTCTTTACCCCAAAGGTGAGAAGCCAGAAGAGTTTCAGGCGCCGGATGGAATTAATTTTGCCCTGGTATCTTCTGAAAATGGCACGGCCACAAAAGATGGTCGCGGCAGTGTGTCTGAGGCTTTTAAGGATGGTGAAGGGCCTAACAGCTATGTTGCCCCCAGCGCCACAGGCGAAAAAGTTGAAGACGGAAGCAGCAGGTTTTCGGGCACTGGTGGCCTTTACTGACCTCAAATGAGGGTCTAGTACCCACGCCTGATGATAACATAAGGAACCCGACATGAATGCAGAAATGCAATCGAATGCCCAGTCCATCAAGCAGTCATTGGAACTGCTGAGGAGGCGTCTTTAACTGGGACCAAGCCCTTGAACGACTGGAAGAATTGAATGCCATGTCCGAAGACCCTGATCTTTGGAACAAGCCCGACGAAGCGCAAAAATTCATGCAGGAGCGCAACAAATTGGAAGCCGCCATTGGCAGCTGCAACCAGATTGAAACCGAGCTTTCGGATTTGCAGGAACTGGCGGAAATGTCCGCAGAAGAAGGCGATGATGAAATCATGGCTGATCTTGCTGAATCTTTGAATAAATTGGCTGCACGCGCAAGATCGCTAGAGCTTGAAGCCTTGTTGGCCGGTGAGGCTGACGGTAACGACACTTATCTTGAAATCCATGCGGGTGCAGGCGGAACAGAATCCCAGGATTGGGCCAACATGCTGTTGCGCATGTATCTTCGTTGGGCTGAATCCCATGGCTATAAAACAGAAATCATGGAAACCACCGCTGGTGAAGAGGCAGGCATAAAATCTGCCACCATTAGCATCAAAGGCGAAAATGCATTTGGTTGGCTCAAAACGGAATCAGGTGTTCACCGCCTTGTGCGCATATCACCTTATGATTCCAACGCACGTCGTCACACGAGTTTTTCCAGCGTTTGGGTGTTTCCGATTGTTGATGACAACATTGATATTGATGTCCAGGAAAAGGATGTGCGCATTGATACCTACCGCGCATCGGGTGCCGGTGGTCAGCACGTGAACACCACGGATTCAGCAGTGCGCATCACCCACATACCCACCGGTATTGTCGTGCAATGTCAGTCTGAGCGTTCCCAACATAAAAACCGGGCCAGTGCCTGGAACATGTTGCGGGCCCGTCTTTATGAGCGAGAATTGGCAGAGCGTGAGGCAAAAGCCAAAGCCACCGAGAGCAGCAAAACAGAAATTGGTTGGGGCCACCAGATCAGATCCTATGTTCTTCAGCCCTATCAATTGGTCAAAGATTTGCGGACCCAGGTGGAAAGCACCGCGCCTGGCGATGTCTTGGACGGAAAAATTGACCAATTTTTGGCAGCCAGCCTTGCTGCCTCTGTTGGTCAGGACGAGGATAGCAATAATTTGTGATTGTAGAAGCGGGCTGGAAGACCAGCCCGTTGGCGCGCCTCATGGTTGAAGGGGAGTTTTAATTTTCCCCGAAAACGCTCCTGAATAATGTTGCGGAACTCCATTTCAGGGTCCATCGCATTCTTGCGGCACAGATATTCAAACCATTTGGCGCCAAGTGCCACATGGCCAACCTCTTCGGCATAGATGATTTGCAATTGTGCGATGCTTCCCACATCACCTGCCTTGCGCAATTTGGCCATGATGGCAGGTGTCACATCGAGCCCTCGGGCTTCAAGAACGAGTGGAACAATAACCATTCTTGCCCGGATGGAATCACGCGTCACCTCCGCGGCCTCCCAAAGGCCATCATGAGCGTCAAAATCTCCATATTCATGGCCCAGAGCCTGCAGTCGTTTTTGAAGCGCCAAAAAATGCTGGGCCTCTTGTTCGACAATCAGCGACCAATCATCAAAAAACACCTCAGGCATTCCAGTGCTTGCGGCAAGCAAGATGGTGTCGAGGGCCAAATCCAGCGCATTCAACTCAATATGAGCCAGGGCATGAAGAAGTTGGGCCCGCCCAATTCTTCCTTTGCGTTGAGGAACCTGACCTGGTGGCACCAGTTTTGGTTTTTGAGGACGTGCCGGCCGGACAGGGGCTATGGCGCGACCCAGATCCAGCTTGGTTGCCCGATGGCGTGAGATAAGCTCAATGGCATCAGTTGCTTTTTGCGTGACGCATGGCGTTTCTAAGATCGCCAGGCATGCCCCGCAAAGGGTGTCTTTATCACAATGAGGCAAGCACTTCTTCCACGTGACCGGGCACCTTTACCTTCCGCCAGGATTTTTTGATCTTGCCATGTTCATCAATGAGAAAGGTGGAACGTTCAACACCCATATATTTTTTCCCATACATGCTTTTTTCTTTCCAGACTTGGTATTTTTCCAAGACTTCTTTTTCCGTGTCGCTGGCTAGGATGACGGTCAGATTTTGCTTGCTTCTGAAGTTTTGATGTGACTTCACGGAATCTGGCGATAGCCCGACGACCAAAGTGTTTTTTTCCTTGAATTGCCCCAGTTGTTCGCTAAAGCCGATGGCTTCTTTGGTGCAGCCAGAGGTGTTGTCTTTGGGGTAAAAAAACAAAACGACCTGCTTGCCACGTTGCGCTGATAAGGTGAAATTACCTTCGTCTGTGGGAAGGGTGAAATCTGGTGCGGTGTCACCTGCATGTAATTCAGTCATTTGTTTCTCCATGGGCTTTGGCTAGAAATCTTGTTGCTTGGTCTGTACGCTTTGGAGGATGTGGTTCAGCTTGCTATGATGGTCAATATCATGTCGGAGTATGCAGGCTAGGTGCTTTATTTTTTTCTTCATCACATTGGCAGAACCATATTCTTTCTGCTGCTTTTGATTGCGATCATTGGCGCGGGTTTGCTCTATTGGCTTCATCAAAAACCACTCTCCCTTGATCAATATCGTTCTTACGTGGCCGATGATTTGTCCGAGGCATTTGGTGGGCGAGACGTCCGCATCCAAAATTTGCGAATCGGTTTTTTACCCGGTGGCGCGCTGCCAACTTTGGCAGCGGATCGGCTCGATGTTTTGGGCGAGGGCGGTGAGACCCTTTTTGGGGCAGACAACATCACCTTGGGCATCAGGCTTTCAGAAATCTTTGTTGGTCAGGTCAACTTGTCAGATCTTCGCCTTGGTGAATTGCATTTGCCGCTTATTCAAGAGCATGCTTCTGACCCAAGCTTGGGGCTGATCCAGCAAATGGAACGGGCCCTCGAAGCGATCCATAAATTGGTCGGTGACGATATTGGCTCTGGGCTTGATGGCATCTTGCTTGACCGTCTTGTTCTGGCCCGACGTTTTCACACTGGGGTTGTTCTTGAAAATATCCAAGTGACCAAAAATTCTGATGGCCTTGCCGTTGCCGGAAATATTTTTGACGGGCGTTTTGTCTTGTCCATTTCTGATGATCCTGGCGGCAATGTTGGCTTAATGATTGATCGGGCATATTTGGATGCCATGCCCTTTTGGGAAGCACAGAATGTGCAAGGTCTGCTGTCACTGGGTGCGCAATTGGCCAAAGGCAGCGAAGGCCTCTCAGGACGTGTGACGGCTCAGATTGAAAATGGTCTTTACCAGCAGCGTCCAATTGAAGGTCTGTTGCAAGCACAATTGGTGGATAATTTGCTTGTCATCCCGACATTGCGTGGCCGCATGGATGACAGCATGATGCAAATATCCGGGGTTCTTGGGTTGGAGCCTGGTGATGAGGGTTTTTTGTTTTCTGGGGATGGAACTATTACCGCCGGTTCGCCGCTTGCTGCGCCCTTGGATATCGCCCTACCAAGCCTACGCGCAAGAGTTGGTTTCGATGGGTCCATCGCCGGGGGCATGGAAATTCTCCTTGGGGATTTGACCGGTTTCGTGCGTGTTAATTATGGCAATGATCAACCCTTCATGGATGCACGTTTGGGTGACTTGCCTGTTGCCATGTTGCTGAAGCACTGGCCCATCACGGAGGGCAGCAACACCCATGCTTGGCTAAATGAGCATGTTGAAGGTGGGGTGATTCCAAGCCTCACCCTTTCCATGAGCAAAATCGATGCAAAACCAACGGGGTCCTTTGTCTTTGAACAATTGACCATGAACTTTCTGGATCGGCAATTAAGCTTGAAGGTTGCCAACGGTGCCGGCGAACTCGAGGGTAATTCCTTGCGCTTTCAATTAGATGCTGGTCTGCTCAACCAACTTAAGCTTCAAGATTCCTCTTTTGTCCTTGATGGCCTTTATGACCAGGATCAATTTGGGCTCATCGATGCCAATGCGTTGGGTGATGTCGACCGTCTTAAATCATTGCTGACCCTGCCACGTATTGCAGCCTTAACGCCAGCAGAGGCAGAAGAACTTGATATGTCATCGGACATTTCGTTTCGCACCAGGCTTGAATTGCCCCTCATTGCGGATCTTTCATTCAACGACGTTGCCTTGCAAGTTTCTGGTGTGGGTCGGGGGGTTAAAATCCCTGACGGGCGTGGTGGGGTCATCACATCACGGTCGTTGGCACTTGGCTGGAAGAAGGACGGGCCGCTGACTTTTGAAGGCCCATTAAATTGGCAGAATATTTCCCTCGCGGTTAAGGGGGCATGGCGGGATGGTCGGGGCCTTCATGCAGATCTTTCCTGTCCCGGTGTCAATTCCAAGCAATTGTTTTCTTCTTTGGGTGTTGAAAATGGCAACAATATTATGTCG
>AACY020561828.1_pt1 | contig 16068 bp, 21 predicted proteins | sample 267378 | NCBI WGS metagenome assembly AACY02 (sample SAMN02954345, study PRJNA13694) | marine metagenome | biome: aquatic; feature: ocean; material: water; isolation source: isolated as part of a large dataset composed predominantly from surface... | reverse complement strand
ATCTTAAATCACGACGTTCCGAGCTTGCGCTTCGGCGCGGCGTTCTTGCCAGGCAGACCAGGCCCGCCACGGGCAGGTTCGCCCTGGTGAGTGCCGCCTGGGCGGCAATGGCTGTGGCACCGGTGGTGAGGATGTCATCGACGATCCAGATCCTTCCATTCGGCCGACCGACATCCGTCGCGACGGAGGCGACGGCGTGAAACGCCTCTTGTTGATTGCTCTGGCGTTGATGCGCTTTCAGGTGGTGTTGCCCCAGGCCGGGCCGACGGCGTTGCAGCAGCTCCAGGGTGGGGCGGTTCAGGCTCTGGCAGAGCAGGGCCGGCAGCGGATTGGCCCGACTGGCGTGTTTCCAGCTGGGGATGGGCACCAGCAGGGCATCGTTGGGCAGGTGGTCGCGGAGGTTGGCGCAGAGCGCAGCGATGGTCCTGGCGTCGCGGCTGCGGCGCAGTTGGAGCAGCACCTGGCGCAGGGCACCGCTGTAGAGCCCGGCGGCGACCCAGGTCAGAGGAGCCCGTCCATGCAACAGCTGGCTGCGGAGACCCAGGCGGCGGTTGCAGGGCTCACAGGGGCGCTGCTCGTCCTGATCGTCGGTGAGTGGTTGAGAGCAGAGGGGGCAGCTGGGCTGATGAAGCAGGGTCTTGAGGCACGACGACAGGGCGGTGAGCACGGCAACGGGGAACGCTGCCTTCAGGATTCCCCGCTGGCCATGGAGCGCAGCATCGCCACCAGGGTGCGGTGCGCATCCTCGCTGTCGCTCAATTCGTGATCAAAACGGATCTCCAGCTTGGCCCCATCCACCTCCAGCTCCATCGCATCCGGACGCACGGCGAGCATGGTGGCCGCTTGTGGTTCAGCGACACCTCCGTAGTGCTTGGCGTACTGAAGGACGGCTTCGGCGTGATCGGCATTCATGTGGCGACAGATGCGATCGCTGACGCTGGGGGTGAGGGGATCGGCGGCCATGGAGGTGGAAAGAGGGAGTCGTCAACCGAAGCGCTGCCACAGCAGCAGAGCCAACCGGATGCCACTGAAGGTCACGTATCCGGCCAGAACCAGAAACAGCCCAACGGCCAGGGCATCGCGGAGTTTGGCAGGCACCTGAAGCACTCGGAGACTCAGGATTCTGCCCCGGATTCAGCTCGGTTGGCTCCTGGCTTCAGAGCCTGAAGGGCGAGTCGGGCCACCCCCGCTGCCGGAGGGGCATGACAGGTGAGGATCGGGCGACCCAGCATCCGTTCACGGATCCGGCGCCACTGGGGGTTGCGGGCCCCACCCCCGAGCGTGATCAGTCGCCGGGGCTCGGGGGCACCCAGTTGACCAAGCCGTTGCCAGCCCTGGGCTTCAATCCGCGTCAACCCCTCGAGCAACCCGTGCAGATAGAGGGCGTCACTCACCGGTCGCGGCGTGAGCACCGGCTCCAGAGTCGGATCATCCACCGGAAAGCGTTCCCCCCGGCCCGGCAGTGGACGAAACTCCAGGCCACTCGTCTGGTTGGGATCGATCTGTCGGCTCAGGGCGGCGAGGTCGATGGCGCCGAACAGTGCCTGCAGCACGGCGCCGCCGGCATTGGACGCCCCTCCGCAGAGCCAGCGCCCGCCGACCCGATGATTGGTCACCCCCGGGGCGTTGAGGGGGGCGTCCACGAACCGCTTGAGCACGATGGTGCTGCCGAGAACGGTGATGCCCTCATCGACGCCTGGGTTGGCGGTCAACACCGCTGCATTGGCGTCGGTGGTGCCGGCCACCACCTGTACCGACTCTGGACAGCCCAGGACACGGGCGATCGGCGGCGCGATGGGGCCAAGAACACTCCCGCTGGCCTCAATCTCAGGCAGGGCCTCAGCCCAGGCCTGGTCGTGGAAGGTCGCAGGCCAGCTGCCGCGCTGCAGCTCCCAACCCAAGCGCAGGTTGTTGCCTTCTTCGCCGAAGCGCCAGTGTTGGAGCAGCCATCCGGTGATCCAATCGGCCTGATGGCGCAGCAGCAGGTGAGTGTCGTGGTGGCTGTCCAGCAGCCTCAGGGCCCGGGCCAGGCTGCCACTGGCACTTCCGGCAGGATGCTCCGGTGCGATCAGGCGGCGGAGCGTCTCCACCTGTTCCGGGCAGCTCTGCTGATAGGAGAGCGCAGGCCCTAAGGGGGTGCCATCCCGGTGGCAGGCGAGCAGCGTTCCCGATGTGCCATCGACGGCGATCGCGGCCAAGCCAGCGCGCCGATGCCGGGGGATGGCCTGGATGAGGTCAGAGCAGGCCTGACGCCAGGCGAGGGGATCGGTGAACTCGCCTGGATAGGGGGTGGCTTCGCTGTGGACGAGCTCACCCTCCACACTGAGAACGGCCACCCGAACACCACTGGTGCCCAGATCGATGCCGAGCACGGTGGTGTCGGGTGGCACTGGCGGCAATCAGAGGCTGCTGCCTTGTTGCAGCCGGGAGGCTTCGGCCTGCAGGAGGCTGGCGGCTTTGTCGGCCACATCTTCCCAGGGAAGCTTGAGGTCGGGGCGACCGAAGTGGCCATAGGCCGCGGTGTCGCGATAGAAACGGCCTCCGTTCAATGCCGGCATCTCCCGGAGCTTGAACTGTTCGATGATGGCGCCGGGGCGCAGATCGAAGTGCTGATTCACCAGTTCGGTGAGCTCGGCGTTCGACACCTTGCCGGTGCCGAAGGCATCGACAAGAATCGACACCGGCTTGGCGACGCCGATGGCGTAGCTCAGCTGCACTTCTGCCCGTTTGGCCAGGCCGGCGGCCACCAGGCATTTGGCGACGTAGCGGGCGGCGTAGGCCGCCGAGCGATCCACTTTGGTGGGATCTTTGCCGGAGAAGGCACCACCGCCATGGCGGGCATAGCCGCCGTAGGTGTCCACGATGATCTTGCGACCGGTCAGGCCCGCATCTCCCTGGGGACCTCCCACCACAAACTTCCCGGTGGGATTGACCAGATAGCGGGTGCTGTCTTTGCTGGGGCGCAGTGGGAGGTCGGCTGTCGCCGGTTCCACCACGTGGGTCCAGAGATCGTCGCTGATTTTCTGGCGCACCTCCTGCTCACCACTCATGCCGGCCACCTCGGCGGTGTGCTGGGTGGAGATCAGGATGGTGTCGATCGCCACGGGCTTGTCGTTTTCATACACGACGCTCACCTGCGTCTTGCCGTCCGGCAGCAGGTACTCAAGGCTGCCGTTGTGGCGCACTTCGGACAGGCGACGCGAGAGCCGGTGGGCGAGGCTGATCGGCAGGGGCATCAGCTCCGGCGTTTCGTCGCAGGCGTAGCCGAACATGATGCCCTGATCGCCCGCCCCCACCTTGTCGAGGGGATCGCCGGCGTGATCATCGGCCTCATCCACACCCTGGGCAATGTCGGGCGACTGCTGATCGAGGGCCACCAGCACCGCGCAGCTGTTGGCATCGAAACCGCCGGCCCGGGCACCGCTGTAGCCGATGTCGCGGATCACATCCCGCACCAGATGAATGAAATCCACCTGTGCCTTGGAGGTGACTTCACCCGTGATCATGCAGAGACCGGTGTTGACCACGGTTTCGCAGGCCACCCGGCTGGCACTGTCCTGGGCGAGCAGCGCGTCGAGCACAGCATCGCTGACCTGATCACAGATCTTGTCGGGATGGCCTTCGGTGACGGATTCGGAGGTGAAGACGTAACGGCTCATGAGTTGCAGTAGCTGCGGCGACTGTAGGGGGAAGTGTTTTCACGTCAAACACTCCACCTGGAGCTCGCGCCAGTGTTGAATGAGATGCTGTTGGCCGCTGAGGCGTGGCGGTTGCTGCCATCCAGCCACGTAGCCGAGAGTCAAGGCCACGCCGGCCTCCCGTGCCATGTGCAGATCGGAATCAGCGTCGCCGATCAGGGCACAACGCCTGTGGTCAAGCTGCATCTGCTCACAGAGGCGATGCACCGCGGCGGGATCCGGCTTGCAGGGAGTGTCGTCGGCGCTCCAGATGGCGCTCACCAGCGGGTGGAGCCCATGGTTGACCAGAAACCGCTCGATTCCCTGGCGCGAATCGTTGCTGATTACCGCACAGCGCACGCCCGCAGCCTGCAAGGCGTGGAGGATGCGATCGGCCTCAGGTAGCAGTGGGCTGGGCTGCTCGGCGAGGGCCTGATCCGCGAGCTGAAAGCAGACCTCGGCCCGTCGCAAGGCCTGGGGCCAGGAGGGGTCCTGCTGGGCAGCGGTGGCAGCCGTGGCGATGAGGTTGTGCTGGCGCGAGGCCACCGCCAGCAGGCCCGTGGGGGAGACCCCAGCGGCACTGATGCCATAGAGCCGTTGCAGTTGATCCACCAGGTGCTCGCAAACGCTGGCGGAGTGACCGGCCTGGCGGAACACCGTGGCAGCAGCTTGGAGCCGCTCCCGACCAAGGCCGATCAGATGGGGTTCGCTATGGGAAAGGGTGCCGTCCTTGTCGAACAGCACCCCGTCAACGTCGGCCAGGGTGATGCCGTTGAGCAGCAACCGGGCCATGAATGGAGGGCTGGGCCGTTGATCAACCCATCATGCCGTAGCCATCGTCGCCTTCCTCGGCCTGCTCCAGCAGCATCTGCTTGTAGCGGGCTGCCATCTCCTCGGCCTTCTCGAACACCTTCTGGGGATCGGTCAGCATGTCGCCCGGCTCCGGTTCGAGTGCCTTGGTGGAGAGAGAAATCCGCCCCCGCTCGGCATCGAGGTCGATGATCATCACCTTCATCTGATCATTCACATTGAGCACCGAGTGCGGCGTTTCGATGTGCTCGTGGCTGATTTCGGAGATGTGCAGCAGACCGCTGACACCACCGATGTCGATGAAGGCGCCGTAGGGCTTGATGCCGCGGACGGTGCCGATCACCACTTCGCCCACCTCCAGGCGATTCATCTTGCGCTCCACCAGGGCGCGGCGATGGCTGAGCACCAGACGGTTGCGCTCTTCGTCGACTTCCAGGAACTTGAGCGGCAGGAAATCGGCGACCAGCTCTTCCTTGGGCTTGCGGGTGCTGATGTGGCTGCCGGGGATGAAGCCGCGCAGGCCCTCCACCCGCACCAGGGCACCACCGCGGTTGGTGGCAAACACTTCGCTGTAGATGGTGGCGTCTTCCTTCTGCAGCTGACGCACCCGCTCCCAGGCCCGCTGGTATTCAATCCGGCGGATCGAGAGAGCGAGCTGCCCGTCTTCGTTCTCCTCACTCATGATGAAGAACTCGCGCACTTCACCGGGCTGAAGCACGTCGCTCAGGCCTTCCACCCGGTTGATCGACACCTCCTGCATGGGCATAAAGGCGGCGGTCTTGGCGCCGATGTCGATCATCGCCCCCTTTGATTCCAGGGCGAACACGGTGCCGTTGACGATGTCGCCAGGCTTGAAGTTGTAGTCGTACTTGCTGAGAAGCGCGGCAAACTCGTCGAGGGTGAAGCCGGCGTTCTCCAGATCGCGGCTGCTCGCCCGGCTGCTGGGGTCGTCGGCCGTGGGCACATCCTCCGGAATGCTCAGGTCGTTCTCGTCGAAGCCTTCATCGGCCGTCAGCACCTCAGCCTGAGCAGCAACTGGCTCGGCGGCATCGGTGACGGTTGCAGCTGATTCGACAGCGGGGTCCTGAACCTGGTCGGTGGAGGAAACAGACATGGAGCGATGGCGGTCTGCCCGGAGACAGTGCGAAGGAATGACGTGGTGGCCCGCCGACCACAACGATCGAATCCGCCATTCTGTCAGATCGACGCGGATGCACCGTGGAGAGCAGGTTCAGACCGCTGCCAGGGGGGTGGCCGAGTCGTTCATGCCTTCGAGGGTCTTCACGAAATCGTTGACGCCACGGAACTGCCGGTAGACGGAGGCGAAGCGCACATAGGCCACTTCGCTGAGCTCCTTGAGCTGATTGAGCACCATTTCACCGATCTCCTGGCTGCTCACCTCCCGTCCGTTGCGCTGTTGCAGGGCGAGTTCGAGATCGTCCACGATCGTTTCCAGTCGGGAGGCGGTCAGACCGGTTTTTTCGCAGGCCCGGCTGAGACCGTGAAGCAATTTGCTGCGACTGAAACTTTCTCGGCTGCCATTCCGCTTGAGCACGGTGATCGGCATGGTTTCCACCCGTTCGTAGGTGGTGAAGCGGAACTCACAGTTGAGACATTCACGCCGCCGCCGCACGCTTCTGCCGCCGTCGGCAGCGCGGGACTCGAGCACCCGGCTGTCTGTGTTTTGGCAGGAAGGGCACTGCACGCCCGGGCTACTCCGAGTTCAAGGTTGTCAACCGATTGTAGACACCGTGTCCAGAGCTGGAATCACAACAAAAAAGCCCCACCGATTGGTGGGGCTTGAAGCAGGAACTCTGTGGCTCACTTGCCGATCTTCGGAGGATCGCGGAAGGCGATCGCGAAGAAGAGCGTGGCAATCGCCAGGGTGAGGATGAGGATGTAAGCGAAGCTTTCCATCGGGGGGTCTCCGGAGGGCGATCAGCTGAGGGGGGAACCGGCCGGGGGCACGTAGCCCTCGGGAAGGCGACGGGTGGAACGGTCGCCCAGTTTCTGGAACAGACCGAACTCCACTTGTTCGCCGAGATCCGGATCGATACCGGCAAACACATCGCGATACAGGGTCCGAGCGCCATGCCAGATGTGCCCGAAGAAGAAGAGCAGGGCGAAGGTGGCATGGCCGAAGGTGAACCAGCCGCGTGGCGAGCTGCGGAAGGTGCCGTCGGAGTGGTAGGTCTCGCGGTCGAACTCGAACGCTTCGCCAAGCTGAGCCTTACGAGCCAGACGTTTCACATCGGCGGGATCCGTGAAGGTTTGGCCATCGAGAGCCCCACCAAACACCTTGGCCGTCACGCCCTGCTGCTCGAAGGAATACTTGGCTTCAGCGCGACGGAAGGGGATGTCAGCGCGAACGATGCCGTCGCTGTCTTCCAGAACCACAGGGAAATTCTCGAAGAAGTTGGGCAGACGACGCACCTGGAGATCGCGACCATCCTTATCGGTGAAGGCGATATGCCCCAGCCAGCCGGTGGGCAGGCCATCACCATTCACCATCGGACCGACGCGGAACAGGCCACCCTTGGCAGGGCTGTTGCCGACGTAGTCATAGAACGCGAGCTTTTCAGGGATGGCTGCGAAGGCTTCCTGAGCCGTGGCCCCCTGATCCATCGCTGTCTGAACGCGACGGTTGATTTCTGTTTTGAAGTAGCTCTGATCCCATTGGTAACGGGTGGGGCCGAACAGCTCGACAGGTGTTGCTGCGGAGCCGTACCACATCGTGCCCGCCACGATGAAGGCTGCGAAGAACACAGCGGCGATGGCACTGGCCAGAACCGTTTCGATGTTGCCCATTCGAAGGGCCTTATAGAGGCGCTCGGGCGGTCGGGTGGTGATGTGGAAGATGCCGGCAATAATGCCGACGATGCCGGCTGCGATGTGGTGAGCCACGATGCCGCCGGGGTTGAAGGGGTTGAAACCCTCTGGTCCCCAGGCCGGTTGAACCGCCTCGAGATGGCCGGTCAAGCCATAGGGATCAGAGACCCACATCCCAGGACCAAACACACCCGTGAGGTGGAAGGCGCCGAAGCCGAAGCAGCCGAGGCCAGCCAGGAGCAGGTGGATGCCGAAGATTTTGGGAAGATCAAGGGCAGGCTCGCCGGTGCGGGGGTCCTGCCAGATCTCCAGATCCCAGTAGGTCCAGTGCCAGATGGCGGCAAGCATCAGCAGGCCACTGAACACGATGTGAGCCGCTGCGACACCTTCAAAGCTCCAGAAGCCAGGATCCACACCGGTTTCTCCGGTGATGCTCCAGCCTCCCCAGCTGCCGGTGACGCCAAGTCGGGCCATGAAGGGCATGACGAACATGCCTTGACGCCACATCGGATTCAGGACGGGGTCCGAGGGGTCGAAAATAGCGAGTTCATAAAGGGCCATCGAGCCGGCCCAGCCGGCAACGAGGGCGGTGTGCATGAGGTGCACGGCCAGAAGTCGGCCGGGGTCGTTGATGACGACGGTGTGCACCCGATACCAGGGCAATCCCATGGGTCAGGTTCGGGGGAACGAAGCTGCTGATGCAGCCAGACTTCGCGATCGTAAGGGGTGTGGTCGGTGAGACGGGGGACGCTGTCGCGAGCTGCAATGTCTGCACATGCGTACTCCCGGCCGTGCCCGCCGCACGGATTGTCTTGACCAGGCTGCTCGAAAGGGCCCCTGAAAGGAGGTTACAAATCGAAATCCCTCGACTCACAATGGTGAGGCAGCTGCTCAAGTCGCCATGCCGGTGATCCGATTTGTTCGAGAAGGTCGCGACGTGGAGTGTTACCCAGGCGAAAACCTGCGCGAGGTGGCGCTGCGGGAAGGGATCGCGCTCTACGGGCTCAAAGGTCAGCTGGGGAATTGCGGCGGCTGCGGACAGTGCATCACCTGCTTTGTGGAGGTGCCGGAAGGGGGAGCGCTGGGGGCCCTCTCGCCCCGCACGGCTGTGGAGGAGGCCAAGCTGCGCCGGCGCCCCCAGTCTTGGCGGTTGGCTTGCCAGACCCTGGTGGAAGGGTCGGTGTTGATCCTGACGCGCCCGCAGGCGGGCCTGGCTGATGCTGCGGCTCGGTTGGCCGCTGCTCAGGCGACGCCGTTGCCGGCGGGGCCCACCGCCTGGCCGGTCACGCAGGAGCCAGAGGCCTCCTCTGACGACGAGGAGGTGAGCGCATCGTCGGATGAAGCTGCTACGCCCGGTGACGAGGACTGACGCAGTCGGCGGGATGCCGGTCAAACGGTGATACGTTCCGGTGGAATCTTTCAGCGGTCATGGAAACCAACGATCTCGGTTTTGTTGCCAGCCTTCTGTTTGTGCTGGTTCCGACGGTCTTCCTGATCATCCTGTTCATCCAGACCAACAGCCAACAGAGCTGAGTGGCCTCTGGGCCTGAAGGGATCGGATCCCCTCAGGAACGCTCCGGCTCCCGGACCAACAGGACGGGCGCCGGAGCATGCACGCGGATGTAGTCGCTCACCGAGCCTCCCAGCAGTTTGTCGAGATCCACCAGACCTCGAGCCACGAGGGGGCGGCGATCCTGTGAGGCGATCACCACCAAATCGGCATTCACCTCCTTGGCGGCTTGGCAGACGCCGCGCCCCACGTCATTCGCGGTGATGTGCAGGGGTGTCATGGTGACGCCGAAGCTCCTGGCCCGCTGTACCGCCGCATTCAGCAGGTTGTCACTCTTGCTGGCTGCCCCCCTGGTGGGGGTCACGTCCTGACGGGCGACATGCACGCCGGTCAGTTGACCTCCAGGAATGTCGCGCACCATCTCGCAGGCCAGGCGCAGGGCGTCGTCCCCCACGCCGGTGCCATCCACGGTGACCAGCAGCCTGTTCACATGACGGACGTAAAGGTCGTCGCGCACGAGCAGCATCGGGCGGGTCGAGAGCTGGAAGACGTACTGACTGGTGCTGTTGGCCAGGATCGACTGCAGGCGTCCCAGCCCGCGGGACCCCATCACGATCAGGTCAGCATTGAGTTCATCGGCGACCTTGAGCACGGTCTGCTTGGCATCGCCGGAGCGGATGATCGCGTTGACCTCGCTGCGATCGAGGCCCAGGCGTTCGGCCGCCTGAGACAACAGCGCCGCTGCAGCACTCCAGTGCTCGTCTGATCCGGATTTGTCCTGTTCCGGCACCACATGCAGCAGGTTGATGCGCGCTGAGCGGAACCCGGGCAGGTCGCGGAGCATCCTCACCATCTCCTCGACGTGACCCTTGCCGGAGTCGGCGATCAGCAGGTTGTTGAACACGGCAGTGCAGCGGCCTTTGCAGCAGCCTATGGCCGATGAACCGCGTCAGAAACATGGTGATTGAGAGCGTTACGACGCCCCCCTGGTGCTGGCGCAAGCGGGTGCTGCCCCAACACACCGACCATGGTGGCGTGATGTGGCACGGGGCCTACGTGGCCTGGTTGGAGGAAGCGCGGGTGGAGGCCCTGGCTGCCGTGGGCCTGCCCTATGACCGCCTCGCCGCTGAGGGGCTGGAGATGCCGGTGGTGCGCCTGGAGCTGGAGTATCGCCAGGCCCTGCACCATGGCGAGCAGGTGGATCTGGAAAGCTGGGCGCTGCAGCGTCGGGGCGTGCGCTGGCCCTGGGCGAGTCGGTGGTGCCGTGAGGATGGACAGGTGGCGGCGATGGCCAGGGTCGAGCTGGTGCTGGTGCGGCTGGAGGGGGCGCGGCGCAGCGTGCTCCGCCAGGCTCCGCCGGCCTTGCAGGAGGCGCTGGAGCACCTGCAGCGGGGCCCGTCTACATGAGAGAGTGGTACGCATGAACTAAAAGGAAGGGATTTGGAGGCGCGTGATTGGTGGTGGCTCTGGAGTCGCTGTCCTGGTCTGGGGGTTGTTCGCCTATCGGCGTTGCGGTCACTGGCGATGCAGGATCCAGCCGGCCTGGCTGGGCTTTGGTCTTGGCCCTTGCCACGGCTGCAACGGGCCTTGCGTTGGCCAGACTCCCTGACGCAGACGGTCGATGCCTATCGCCGCCGCTGGGGCGAGAGCCCGTCCGTGCTGGCTCCTGACAGTGTTCTGATTCCCGGTGATGCCCACTGGCCCCTGGCCCTGGCGGATCTGAAGCGGCCGCCGAAGCTGTTGCACTGGCGCGGCGATGCCGCTCTGCTGCCCATGGTGTCTACGCGGCAGGCGGTCGCGATCGTTGGCACCCGCCGGCCCTCCAGCCATGGCCTGCGCATGGCGGAAGCTCTCGGCGAAGCGCTGGCGCGGGCGGGTTGGCCCGTGGTCAGCGGCCTGGCTGAGGGGGTGGATGCGGCGGCCCATCAAGGCTGCCTGAAGGGAGGCGGTGCTCCGGTTGGCGTGGTGGGTACGCCCCTCACGCGGGTTTATCCGCCTGAGCATGAAAGGCTGCAGGCGGCCGTGGCGCGCCAGGGGCTGCTGCTCAGTGAGCATGGGCCCGAGGCCAGGGTGAGTCGGGCCAGCTTTGCCCTGAGGAATCGGCTTCTGGTCGCCCTTGCCGACTGGGTGGTGGTGGTGGAATGCCCGGAGGGAAGCGGCGCGCTGATCTCAGCCGAGATCGCCCTCGCGATGGAGCGGTCGCTCTGGGTGGTGCCTGGGGATGCCTTGCGTCAGTCGTCCTGCGGCAGCAATCGCTTGCTCACGTGTGGCGCCTGCCCGTTGCTCTCGATCGCGTCGTTTCTCACCGCCCTCGGGCCAGGCCCCTGCGCTGATGGGGCTCAGACTGCTGCAGCCAGCGGCGGTGGTGGCAGCGCTGTCCCCCAGGTGCAGGATGCGCCCTTGTTGCGGCTTCTGGAAGAGGGCGCTGGCCTCGATCGTCTGGCTCGGGATCTGGGTCGCCCCACCGGGGTGCTTGCCGAGCAGCTCTTGCAGCTCGAATTGCAGGGGCTGGTGCAGGCGGAAGCCGGGATGCGATGGCGGCTTGTCTAGGTTCAGCCCATGACCCCAGTGGAGCTGAGCGGGAACGAGCTTCTGGCCTGGCGCAGGGCCCAGCTGGCCACAGGCGGGCGTGCTGTGGATCTTGATTGGTTGCTCGATCTGGCCGGTGGCTTGCGTTGGGCTGACCTCCAGGCCTTGCATCTCGACCCGGCGGCCCGTCGGGTGCGGCTCGCCTGCGAGCTCTCTGAGCTTGCCTCGCTCTGGCAGCGCCATCGCCTGCAGCACGAACCGCTCCAGCACCTGGTGGGTCGCTGCCCTTGGCGCGATCTTGAGCTCACCGTGTCGGCCGCTGCGCTGATCCCCAGGCAGGAGACGGAATCTCTGGTGGATCTGGCCCTGGAGCGCTGGCGGGCGGCGCAACCCGGTGCCTCCCCCCAGCCGTTGCTGCGCTGGGCGGATCTGGGAACGGGCTCCGGCGCCCTGGCCGTCGCCCTGGCCCGTGCCTTTCCCCAGGCCAGTGGTCATGCCGTCGATTGCAGCGACGCGGCTCTGGCGCTGGCGCGCCTCAATCTTGAACGGCATGCGGTTTCGGCAGGCTGCACCCTTCACAACGGTGATTGGTGGCAGCCCCTGAGGCCCTGGTGGGGGCTGTTGCAGCTGGTGCTCAGCAACCCCCCTTACATCCCCAGTGCGGTGGTCGATCAGCTCGACCCTGTGGTGCGTGAGCATGAGCCTCGGCTCGCCCTGGATGGCGGAGCGGATGGCTTGGCGGCGACGCGCCTGATCGTTGCGGGGGCTCCCGAGGCCCTGGCGCCGGGCGGCTGGCTCCTGATCGAGCATCACCATGATCAGAGCGAGGCGGTGCTGGGCCTCTGCGCTGCCGCCGGCCTGGACCATCTGAAGGCTGAGACAGATTGTCAGGGTGTGTGCCGCTTTGTGTGTGCGCGTCGGCCATGCTGAAGCGATGACAGCCGCTTCGCCCCTCGCCACCCACTCCAACGCCCTGCTCCACCAGCTCCGGAGCGGAGGGGCCGCCATGCTTCCCACCGACACCCTGCCGGCTCTGGCGTCTCTGCCGGAGCATGCCCGGCAGATTTGGCAGCTCAAGCGACGCTCCCTCCGGAAGCCCCTCATCCTGATGGGGGCCGAACCCGAGAGCCTGCTCGCCCATGTGGCGCCCGAGGTGCGGGAGGAGGCGGCCGCCTTGGCTTCGGCCCACTGGCCCGGGGCGCTCACGCTGGTGTTGCCCGCCTCCGGCCCGACCGTTCAGCATCTGCACCCGGGGGCAGCCACCCTGGGGCTGCGCATTCCCGATTGCGTGCCCACCCGGCATCTGTTGAGCCTCAGCGGTCCTCTGGCGACCACCAGCATCAACCGCTCCGGTGAGCCGGCAGCTCAGTCAGCCCGGGAAGCGACGCAGTGTTTTCCTTCGCTCCCCCTGTTGGGCCCCTTGCCCTGGCCGGAGCCGTCTGGCCAGGCCAGCACGGTCCTGGCCTGGCTTGGGCCGGGCCGGTGGCAGTTGCTGCGCCAAGGCGCTGTGATGCCCACAGGTCTGCTGCTTCAGCCTCCATGCTCTGGTTGATCGCCCTGGTGGTGTTGCTCCAGGCCCTGGCCCAGTGGCCCCTGGAGCCGGTGATGCGACTTGGCACCTCTGTGCTCAACCTCCAGTGGCTGCCCTGGCTGCTGGCCCTGATCGGCGTGTGGCTGTTGGCGGGTCGCCCTGGCGAAGAACGCTGACAAGGCGCTCGCGGATGGCCTGAAGCCGGCTAACGGATTTGAACCGATGGCCTTCGCTTTACAAAAGCGCTGCTCTACCGCTGAGCTAAGCCGGCGATAGCGGCAGTGTAACGGTCGGTTCAGCGCCCGTGTCCTGGCTCCGGCCGAGCCGCCAGAGCACCAATTCCAGCCGGGAGCGACAGCCTGTCTTCTCCAGCGCATGGCTGATGTGAGATTCCACCGTGCGGACGCTCACCACCTGACGTGCAGCGATGGCCCGGTTGCTGAGCCCCTGGCTGAGCAGATTGAGGATGGTCTGTTCGGTGGGGGTGAGGCGATGGGATGGCAAGGCGTCCTTGGCGACTACTCGAAGGATTCCCCGCTCCTGTCGATGCTCCGTTCGCTCACGGCCAGTGGTCGGCGGATGGGCAGGTTGGCGACCAGGGCGGTCACACGGTCTTCGGTTTCCAGGCTCACATCGCCGTGGTCCAGGTCGATCTCCACATACTTGGCCACCACCTCCAGAATCTCCCGACGCATCTGTTCAAGCAGTTCAGGACTGAGATCCGTGCGGTCATGGGCCAGCACCAGCTGCAGACGCTCCCTGGCGGTGGTGGCGCTGGCCGGTTGGCGGCCGAGCAGCTTGTCGAGGATGTCGCGCAGGGTCATCGGGTCAGAAGATCTTCTTTTGCATCAGGCGCCGGACCTTGGCCCGCAGGCCGCGGCCTTCCTTGGCGGGGTCGATCAGGGGAACATCCTCACCCTGGAGTCGGCGGGCGATGTTGCTGTAAGCGCGAGCGGCCGGAGATTGGCTCCCACTGAGGGTGAGCGGCTCGCCGCGATTGGTGCTCACGATCACCTGCTCGTCTTCCAGCACCAGGCCGAGCAGAGGCAGGGCGAGGATATCGGTGACGTCATCGACCGCGAGCATCTCCTGATTGGCCATCATTTTCGGCCGCACTCGGTTGAGCACCAGCTGCACGGGGCTGAGCCCCTGGGTGTTGAGCAGGCCGATCACCCGATCGGCGTCACGGACGGCCGAAACCTCCGGTGTGGTGATCACGATCGCTTCCCGGGCGGCGGCCGCCGCATTCTTGAACCCGTCTTCGATCCCGGCAGGGCAGTCGATCAGCACGGTGTCGAACTGCTTCGCCAGCATGCCCACGATCGATTGCATGTCTTCGGGCTTGAGCCACTCGAGCATGCGCGGATTTCCTGCCGGCAGAAGGGCCAGGTTCGGTTCCTGCTTGTGCTTCACCAGCGCCTGGTCGAGCCGGCAGCTTTTGGCGAGCACCTCCTGGGCGGTGTACACGATCCGGTTTTCCAGGCCGAGAAGCAGATCGAGGTTGCGGAGGCCGAAGTCGGCATCGAGCACCACGGTCTTCTGTCCCTGGCGTGCCAGGGCGATGCCGAGGTTGGCGGTGAGCGTGGTTTTACCCACCCCTCCTTTGCCGGAGCAGATCAGGATCGTTCGCGAGATGGACGCCACGGGCTCCCGGGAAGTCGCGTCAGCCTAGAGGTGGTGTGGGCATCTGAGCATCTGCCGCTTCAATCACAATGTCTCCCGCTTCGAGTCGGGCCTGTTCGGCCAGTCCGGGCTGGGGACGTTCCTCAGGACCGCGCGCCACGATGTCGGCGATGCGCAGCTGCAACGGTCTGAGTTGTAACGCCACGATCCGTGCCCCTTCATGGCCGTGAACGCCCGCGTGGGCACTGCCACGCAGGCGTCCCCACACGAGCACGTCGCCACCGGCGGTCACCCTGGCGCCTGGATTGACATCCCCCAGCACCAGCAGGTGCCCCTGGGTGGTGAGGTGATCACCGGACCGCAGTGTGCCGCGATGGAGGCGGAGGCTGTCATCGGGCTGGGCCGCATCCTGGGGCTGGTCTGGATCTGGCTGGTCTGCGGGTGCTTGATCCGGTGGCTCGATCCAGCGTGTGGGAAGGCCGAGGGCGTGGCCACTCACCACCGTGTCGATGTTCTGAGCCTCCAGGCAACGGATCGGGTGACCCGCTGCTTCGAGTTCGCCCAGCAGTTCCAGGAGCTCACGTCCGCTCAAGGCCCAGTCGGCGCACACCAGATCCACCGGCCCAGGCGGAAGCCCTGAGAGCGCAGCAGGCAAGGCCTCGCGCCAGTGGAGCGTGCGCTGACTGGGCAGCGTCAGCACCGAGTGGCGCTGGGCGGGAACCGGTGACTGGGCGTCGGGCGCGTGCATGGGCCAACGCTAGAGCTGATCTTGTCGTTGAGGCTCGCGTTGATGAGAATGGAAGGGTTCTTGTTCAACAACGTAGGCCCACCTCGCCGTGCGGCCGTTGCCTCTCATGACGATGCTTGAAGGTCTGGCTTGTGATGTCAGGCACCCTCATCAACGGCTGATTGTGATGCCGAATGATGGGGCGGAAGCGGTGCTCGGTTTGATTGCTCTGGCGCAGCGTGAGTTGCTGCTCAAGCAGTTCAAGCTGGAGTCTCCTGAGGTTCTGCAGGCGCTGGATGATGCCCATGCTCGCGGTGTGCGTGTGCGCGTGATGTTGAATCCCCACACCTCAGGAGGAACGCGTTGGAATGACAACGCCTTTGAGCGTTTGCAGGCTGCTGGTGTGGATGTGGCCTGGACCAGTGATCGATTCCCGGTGACCCATGAAAAATCAATGGTGATCGATCGCAAGGAGGTTCTGATCTCGACCTTTAATTTGTCCAATAAGTATTTCACGCAGACGCGTGATTATGGGATTGTGACCTTTGCGACTGAGGTCGTGGAGCAGGTGATTGCCTGTTTTGAAGCGGATTGGGAGCGTCGCGAGTTTGAGCCGGATCTCACGACCGGTTTGTTCTGGAGCAATCAATACAGTCGCGGGCAGATCGCCCGCTTGATTGATGAAGCCGAAGACACGTTGGACATTCAGCATCCCAAATTTGTTGATGCCGTGATTCTTGATCGCGTGATCAAAGCCAGGGAGCGGGGTGTGAAGGTTCGGGTGTTGTGCGGCGGCAAGCATGGCATCAGTAACTGGGATATCTATGACACC
>AACY020564484.1_pt1 | contig 16071 bp, 20 predicted proteins | sample 267378 | NCBI WGS metagenome assembly AACY02 (sample SAMN02954345, study PRJNA13694) | marine metagenome | biome: aquatic; feature: ocean; material: water; isolation source: isolated as part of a large dataset composed predominantly from surface... | reverse complement strand
TCTATTTTTTGTTTTTCCTTAATCTCACCTTTTGTCTCACCAGTCATAAAGCCAATTGCATATATATCTTTTCTTGGATACTCGATGAGAACAACTTTTTGATACGCTGAATCTGTATTCGAGAATGTCTCAGTGATCTGTTTGATAGCTTTATAGACATTACCAGCTAATGGAATACGTGTAATAAGATTGTCAAAATAACCAAGAATGGCTTTTCCAAATAAGGTTGAAAATATTAGACCAATTAAGATAAAAGATAGAAATGCTATAATTAATTCTAGGCCAGGAATTTTATAGCCAATGATCTCAGGTAGCAGCCCATTTGGGTTAAATCTGTCTGGAACCAGACCAGCAATAAATTCGACAATAAATATTGTAATGTAAATCGTCGCTCCTATTGGAGCCGATATTAAAAGACCTGTAAAAAAGTACCTTTTAATAAAATTAATGACTGGGTTTCCTTTTTTCTTATTTGCATCTGTCATAGGTTTTAAATAGACTGAATCATTAAAAAAATTTTAAAGAGATTATCATATTTTTGGGGTTAATATAATCAATAATGGCTATTTTCAAAGAATATACAAATTATGATGGTTTGGGCATAGCCGAATTAATTAGAAATAAAGAAATATCCCCTATTGATCCTCTTGATAGTGCCATTGATCTAATTGAAAAACTGAACCCTAAATTAAATGCAGTGCATCGTACAATGTATCACTATGCATTCGAGTCAATAAACAGAAACAAAGAGTTAAATGGAACTTTTATTGGAGTTCCATTTCTTATGAAAGATATGGATAGTTCTTTAGCTAACTATCACATGATGCAAGGCAGTAAGTATTTAAAAAACACTAAAATGCCTTACGACAATCACCTCACAAGACAATTTAGAGAAACTGGTGCCGTAATATGTGGAAAATCTGCAACACCTGAATACGGTCTCATGGTTACAACTGAGCCAACTGAATTTGGTCCAACAAGAAATCCTTGGGATACCGATAGAACGACAGGTGGTTCAAGTGGTGGTGCAGCATCAGCTGTTTCAAGTCGCATAGTTCCTATTGCACATGCAAGTGATGGTGGTGGATCAATTCGTATTCCCGCAGCATCATGCGGTCTGGTTGGATTAAAGCCTAATAGAGCAAGAACATCATTCGCGCCTTCTCACGGTGATAAATGGGGAGGTCTTACCCACTCCGGTATTGTCTCTCGAACAGTCAGAGACACGGCTTATATGTATGACTGTTTGTTCGGAAACGTTGTGGGTGATCCTTATGGCATTCCATACAAAAAAGGTTCTCTTGTTGAAGCTCTGAGTAAAAAAAATAAACTTAAGATTGGATTTAATCTTAAAAGTCCTGTTGGAATTGAACCCTCATCTGATGCAATTGAAGCAATTAAATTCAACGCCAAGTTATGTGAAGACTTAGGTCACGATGTTGAAGAAATGAATTTCAGTTATGACGGACTACTCGCGGCAAGAGCATTTACAATAACTATATCGTCTCATGTAACCCAGATGTTTAATGAATTGAAAGATGTTGTTGGTAGAGGATTTAAGAAAAACGAAGTTGAAACGGCAACTAGACTATTTAATTACTTGGGTAAAAGTTTCAGAGCGAGTGACTACACTTGGGCACGATATACTATGCAAAAGATTGCTCGATCGGTAATGGAAGAAACTGATAAGTATGATGTAGTCTTGACTCCTATCATATCTCAGAAACCTCCTCTCATTGGCGAAATTAGACCAAACAAACAAGCAAGTATTTTAAGTGAAATCATTATGACTTTAAAATTGGGTTGGGTATTTCGTATTCAATCAATCAGAGACTCAATTCTCAATAACTTAGCACCTGAGAGTTTATGGTACTCACCTGATGCAATGCTTCAAAACATCACCGGGCAACCATCAATTTCATTACCAACATATTGGACTAGTGACAATCTACCTTTAGGCGTACAATTTGCATCAAGATATGCAGATGAAGAAACATTAATCTCTCTGGCTGCACAATTAGAGGAAATATCTCCTTGGATTAACAAAACTCCAAATTTATAAATTTTTATTCTTTATTTGGCTGTTGAAGCAGAAGGTAAGAGAAAAAATACTGATAATATGGATTATTGCTATAGATTTTTGCATTAATACATTTTGCACTAATAGTTCTTCATTCAATCTTGGATCACCAGAGTATATTTGATAAATTACATAGATAACGGTTGATATAAGAAAAATAATATTCACAACAGTATACTTATTGTCCGCATTACTTAGAAAAAAGGCTATTACAAAGAATAATGATGCTGGTACTAACCAACGAAATGCATTTATTGCAAAAAATACATGTGCATCTCTATATAAATCGTGCGGCGTTAGGGCTACTCCAGCAAAAAATACCATTCCAATGAAAAAAAGTACTGCTGCTATGCACGCACAAAAATACGAAACTTTATTTTCTGTAAATAATGATGGAATGAAAAAACTTGATATTCCGACCAATAAAAAACAAAAAAGTGCGGAGTTAAAAAAAAATGATGAAATACTGTTAATATCTCCCGCAAATGTAATATACCCACCCAGTTCACTTAAAAAATTATGACTAAATGAATAACCAATTTGATCAGGATTATGTATGTTTCCTCCTGGAAAAAAATATGAAGCAATAATTACTGAGACAACAAAAAAAATTGATACAAATCGAATGATATAGACTGTCCAAAATTTAGTCATTTGCATTTTTTTTTCCTATTAACTTATCGAGGCCAAACGTAAACATGATAATTGTTGTAATCATTAGAATAATCATTACCTTCTGTAACACTACATTAAATATCAAGAAATCTATTGTGTACGTTTCTAAAAATCGAACACGGTCATTTATTGCATCAATCGGTTGAAAGTCACCAAGATAATAGGCATAAACTCCTACTGCAATAAAAAGTAGTACACCTCCTGACGCATAATAGTTTGATAAAGGACTAAATAAAAAAGCAAGAACATAAAAGAGAATTGCTACAGAGTATAAATTAAATGCCATAGTTGTAGTAAATAAATGCGCATCAAAGTAAATATCACCTGGTGTTAAGGCAACTCCCACAAAAAAAACACAAGCCGGAAACATAAATAATGTTCCTAAACAGGCAAATATAAACGAGTAACGATTTATTCTAAATAAACTTGGAATAAACAAAAAAGCTATGCCTTGTAATAAGAGCATGTACATTGCAGTATTCCAGAAAAAAGATGAAAAAAAATTTAAATCTCCAGACATTGTTTTATGAAAACCAAGCTCACTAAGAAAATTTTTATGAAATGAATAACCTACTTGATCTAGTTCTATATGATTACCGCCAGGGTATAGAAGCATAGCAATGATTACCGCAAAAATATAATAAGCAGATGCAATTCTTGGGATATGTACACACCAGAATCTAGTCATTTAAAAGTTTCTTGTAACCAAATGTAAAGATCAGAATACTGATCATAGAAATAACTGTAATTATTTTTTGCCAAACAACTGATATCGTGAATCGGTTGTAATCTATGAACTCTTCAACATTTTCCAATTCAAATGGATTGAAGTCAGGTGGAGGCTCACTTGTTTCAAAGATTGTATAAAGAGCGACATTTATAAAATAGATAAAAGCAACAATAGTATATCTATTACTTATTTTGCTCAGTAAAAATGCGATTGTCATAAAAAAAATACCAACAGTTTGAGCGTTAAAAGCTAAAATAACAAACCAAACATGCTCTTCAAAATAAATATCAGCTGGTGTTAAACCAACGCCAATGAAAGATATTCCAGAAATAACTAATAAAATTGATGCAATGACTGAAATCACATAAGTTTTCTTATTCTCTCTAAATAAATTTGGTACAAATACGTGAGAGACAGCGCATAGTCCCATTATCAACAAAGAGCTGTTAAATAAAAAGCTTGAGAGAAAGTTCTGAGTGCCATCGCGAGTAAATGTGATTCCCAAGTCACTAAAAAAATTTCCACTAAAAGAGTAAGAATTTAAATCTGGATTAAATAAAGTTCCTCCAGGAAATAAAATCATAGCCGCGGCATTTGTTACAATAAAATATGCAATCATGAATCTAAGCGCATATACAGGAATATAGCCAAAATTTGTCATGAAATTATGCGCTGAAGCTGGATATCAGTATAAAGACCACAAAAGCAGCAACCATTATGTACATTATTTTGTTGTCTAGATTCATGATCGAAATATAATGTTTATTCTATGGAAAATCCAGCTAGATATACAAATTACAAAGATTTTTTTCCTTTCTATTTAAGGGAACACAGCAAAAAAAGCACAAGGATGCTGCATTATTTTGGCACGATTGGTTACCAAGTTCTATTTTGGTCCCTGCTGCTAACTCAAAATTACTTATTCCTGCCTTTAATCTTACTTGCAGGTTATGGTCCTGCATGGATTGGACATTTCTTTATAGAAAAAAATAAACCCGCTACGTTTAAATATCCTTTATGGTCACTCATTGGTGATCATCATATGGCTTATTTAATGCTTACAGGTAAACTTAAGAAAAAATTATCTGATGCCGGGGTATCAGCTACTTAAAACATAATACGCAGTTCCAAGAAACAATAACAACAAAGCAGTTTGAGAAAAAATCCAGATGGCACCTCTTGCTGCAGTGTTATTGAAACAGATATGTACAATGGAATGGATCACTCTAAATAATAAATATAACCATGCGCAAATTAGCAAAAAAGTACTTTCAATTTCAATAAAAACGATGATCCCTATTAGAAAATAAAAAATAACTGAAAACTCAAATATATTTGAAATATTATTTTTTATAATTTTTAAATGTAGAGGAGCATCTTTATAAGGCTCAACAGGGATTCCACTTTCCTCCCAGTCCTTGCCTTTACCCATTAAATTAACTGATGCGATTGTATGAATTAATCCAATAACAAAAGTTAATAAAATAAGCCCAAGTGCTGGAACTAAAATATTAGTTAACATCAGATCATTAAAGAGCAGGCTCGATAAGCCATCCATGCTAGGATAATCGTAGACGGTAACCAAAATAGCGTTCTAACTGGTAAGGCAACACCAGGTATGATTTTATTGTAAAATATGTGAACGATTGAGTGCAGAACTCTTAACCAAAAGAACCATGTTGCTAATAACATAAAATACTCATCAACTGTTCCCGTTACATAAATCATAATGCAAACCGCGTAAAAGAAGATTGGAAATTCGAATAAATTTGTCAAATTTCGCTGACTATTTTGAATTAATTCACTGCCATTTTCAAATGTGGGTATTTTAAAATCATCTTCTGTATTCTTCTTATCGATTACAATGGCCTTAAGTCTAAGAACTGTCCCAAAGGCAAAAACAGCCAAAGAAAGCCATAGCATATTGATGACTGGCTCAAAAATTAATTCAGGTTGCATAATAAACTCCTTGATTGAAATAAGAATCCAGTAAATTATATATACTAATACAGTTTTAACCATATTTAATGAAAGGAGGTGGTCTATGTCTATAGGTAGTATAGAGGAGCTTTGCTCGAGTAGTGAAATTCCATGTGATTGTAGATGTGGAAACCTCCACTTTTTGAGTGGAGCTCCGTTTTAACTACATTAAGCCCCCATTAATTTGGGGGCTTTTTTTTAGATCTTTAAATTTGGTTTAAATTTTCTTGTTTTATTTTTGTCATTGATAGCAACGTAGGAAAACTCCCCTACCGCCACTTCAACTTCCTTTTGGTTCATTTCAGAACGCAATGCGGTAATTTTGAAAATCATTTTGGACTGCTTTACAGATACAATTGATCCGTAAACATTGATGAATTTGCCAACATGCATTGGATTTTTATATTTAACTTTAGACTCCACTAATACGGCATTTCCTTTTGAAACAAGCTGAGTCATATAAATGCCTCCATGGGCCATTTGCTTCACGATCCAAGCTCCATGAGCTGTACCGTAAGGATTGCTATCCGGTGGTTGGCATATATTTCTAATTAAAAGTTTACTCATTTTTCTTTCTTAAATAACTTATTAGATAAATAGCTGATACACAACCAACTATATTTGCAAAACCTTCCATTATTACAAAATCACGAAACGGTATAAAAAAATGTATAAACTCAATAAAAACACTTGTGATCAGGGCTAAGCTGATACCAAATACAAAGTCATTGTTTTTATTGTTAGCGAGTTGAGCCAACGCGCCGAGTATGAAAAATGAGATAAAGTGTATTCCATAATCAGTAATTAAATTTGCTACCTCTCTTACTGTAGAGTCAACAGGCACAGGTCGCACATATGAGTAATAAAGATAAAATAAATAAAAAAAGAAGATTAGTCGAAGAGGATTTGCTAAAATGCTCATGAACGTACTATAAGTTTATATATAAAATGAGCAATATATTAATCATAGGAGCCAATCGAGGTCTTGGGCTTGAGTTTGTAAAGCAATACAGCAATACAAACCATAATATTATTGCAACCACTCGAAATAAAGATAGCTCAAAAGAGTTGAGTGAAATTAGTAACATCGATATAGCCGAACTTGACTTAACTTCTGATGCAAGCGTGAATAGTTTTGTAACAAGTATCGGGTCTCAAAAAATTGATATACTCATTCACAACGCAGGAATTTTTAGTGATGAGCAATTAAAAGAAGATCTTGATATAGATGCCTGGATGAATGAAATGAGAATTAATGCTGTGATACCCATAATTCTCGCACGAAAATTAAAGAACAACTTAAAAATGGGATCTGATAAGAAAGTCGTTTTTATATCCAGTCAAATGGGAAGCATTGACGACAATTACTCTGGTAGATTTTATTTTTATCGCTCGTCAAAATCAGCTCTTAATTCTGCAGCAAGAAGCTTATCAATAGATTGGAAAGATGATGGTATATCTGTCCTTATTTTGCACCCAGGATGGGTAAAAACAGATATGGGTGGCACAAGTGCCAAATTAGAGATACCTGAGAGCATTACCCAGATGATCAATGTTATAAATGAACTAAATCTTGATAACTCTGGCTCATTTTTAAACTATGAAGGAAAAAAGCTCGAATGGTAAAAGATCATGCGCACGATAAACCTGATTTCTATAATGATCTTGAAAAGACTTATGAAAATATTTGGGATCAACTCATAATTGGTAAATCAAAATCAAAATCTGAATTACATCAAGGGTATATTTCAACATTCAATGACTCATTTCCATCTGTTAGAACAGTTGTCCTCAGGCATGTTGATAAGAAAAATAATACCATAAGCTTTCATACGGATATCCGATCCAGTAAAATTGATGAAATCAAAAAAAATAATGCTGTAACCATGCTGTTTTACGATCATGGCAAAAAGATACAAATTAAAGTGTCGGGAAAAGCTGAAATTAATCATAAAAACGATAAAGCAAAAATGGCCTGGGATAACTCAAGGTCATTTAGCAAGAAATGTTATGTTGTTGAAAAGGCACCTGGAACCCCCTCAGATGAACCAACTTCAGGGTACTTACCAGAGCATGAAAACGAACTGCCGGACGATGATCTTTTACAAAACGGTTACAACAACTTTACTTTAGTGGAAATTCAAATTCACTCGATTGAGTGGCTTTATTTGCATCGTCAAGGTCATCGCCGAGCATTGTTTACATCCACAAATGGCAGTTTAAACAAGGAATGGCTAACGCCATAATAGTGTCTAAATAAAGCAAGAAAAGGTTAAATAGTTTTGAAATATTTGTCAGAAAATAGATATAAAGGAGAGATAAAAGGTTTGGTATTAGACTGGAGTGGAACTACTGCTGACGCATACGTGATTGCTCCAACTATAGTGTTTGTTGAGGTTTTTAAGAAACAAAAGGTTGTAATCTCCATGGAAGAGGCAAGAGAACCCATGGGTTTACGAAAAGATTTACATATAAAAGCACTCACAGAGAACGCTGAAATAAGAAAGCGCTGGAACATAGTACATGGTAAAGACCCACAAATGTCTGATGTTGAAAATATGTACGCAGATTTTGTTCCACTGCAGCTTAAATGCTTAAAACAATACTCAAAATTATTACCCGGAACAGCAGAAGTAATTAAACGGGTTCAAAATAGCGGTATAAAAGTTGGTTGCACAACTGGTTTTGTGCGGTCAATGGTTAATATTTTAGAGGAAGAATCAGCAAAACAGGGATATGTCCCTGATGCGTCAGTTGCAGGTGATGATGTTAAAAATGGCGTTCGGCCCCTTCCCCACATGTTATATAAAAATTTAGATATAATGAATATAGAATCCATTCAATCAGTTATAAAAGTTGATGATACTGTTTCAGGAATTGGAGAAGCAATTAATGCTGGTTGTTGGGGTGTTGGTGTAACGCGATATTCGAATTATATGAATATAAATTCCTTAGAAGAAGCTGATGAACTGAGTAAAGAAGAAATTGATATGAAACAAGGATATGCAAAAGATCTGCTTTATAAAGCAGGTGCGCATTACGTAATAGAAACTATTGCAGATATCGAGGCCGTTATTGATGATATTAACAAAAGGCTTTCACGTGGTGAAGGGCCTTAAAAGTTGATTACAAATTTTTCTTGTTCCTCTGTTTCAATTGTACCTGGCCGGCAATTCCTTACATGATTTATGCATTGCTTTGAATCTAGTCCTAGTGCCTTTAAAATAAGTGAAGCAAACATTCCAGATCTACCTAATCCAGCATAACAATGCAGGTAAACATTTTTATTGAGTTCTAACTGAGTAACACAATCTCTGATAATTTGACTATATTCATTTTTTTTAATCTGAGCTGGAATACCATAGTTTTTTATGGGCATGCTGTAGGCCCTAACATTCTTCTCCTCTAGATCTTTATGGAACTGATTAATTTCAAAATTTCTAATTTCATTAAGTTCTATCAATGAAACAACGAGTGATATATTTAAGTCGATGATAATGGTTAAATCTTTTTTATAAGTAAATTTATCAAATCTAGAATTACTGATACCTGGACAACTGGATATAACCAAATTACCAAGATTTTTTTTTGCTTTAACAATTTTCGAAAGCTTTATTTTAGTAAAGTTCAAATATAGGACTTTTTAATAAAAGGATGAAAGAATGAAATAGCTTCAGTTTTCTTTCCCCTAATTTTTGCATTGTCATCATACTTTCGAAGTCTTACTGCATCTTCAAAATATTTATGACTTTCCAGTTTTCGAATAGCATCTTTGTTTAAATATCCGCCTTGAAGTTTAAAACTTCTTTTGGAGCCATCTGAAAGACCGTCATAATAATCTGATTGAACGGAACATAGATATCTCTTTGCAATAACGTGCATTTTAATTGGGTAAGTAACTTCTTCAGGGAAATACTTGGATAAAAAAGATGCAGCAACGTTTTCATGATACTTGTCATTGTTTAAAAAATCATGGCTATTTACATCTTCGCCAGTCAACATATGCCCTAAATCGTGAAATAATGAAGCAGTAATAAATTTATCACTTTCATTATTTTCTTTAGCTAAGGTTGCGCACTGAAGAGCATGTTGTAATTGAGTAATCTCTTCGTCATAAAAACTGCACGAACCTCTTTGATCAATAATTTCACATAAAACATTGGTACGCTCAATAATTGAAGCTGAATTTAATTTATTTTCTAGAGATTGGATTTTATCTAATTGCATGATTTAAATGATTAATTATATTTTTTTTAATGTCAATAATTTGAGCTGTAACATTAGTGTAATAAATTGCAAAATATCTGTAATAAAAATGCAACTTTGATTTAATTTTTTTGTATTACTTTTCATTCATACTAATGATCAAAGTAGAGAAATTAAATAAGTATTTTGGTGACAACCGTGCAGTAAACGATGTCACATTTGAAATTAATAAACCTGAAATGATTGGTATCATTGGCAGATCTGGTGCTGGAAAGTCAACATTACTGAGAATAATGAATCGTCTAACCGACGCAACTAGTGGATCTATTTTTATTGAAGGCAGAAATATACTTTCATTAACAAAGAAAGACAAACGAGCATGGCAAAAAGATTGTGCCATGATATTTCAGCAATTCAATCTTGTGCCCCGTTTAGATGTTTTAACAAATGTAATTCTTGGAAGATCAAATATTCAAGGTACTTTACGATCAAGCTTAAAACTTTTCACTAAAGATGAACGCGTTGATGCATTGATGGCTCTGGATAAATTGGGAATGGCTGAAACCGCGCTGCAAAGAGCAGAGACTTTATCTGGTGGACAGCAACAAAGGGTTGCAATTTGTAGAGCTATGATGCAGCAACCAAAAATGATTTTAGCCGACGAGCCTATTGCATCGCTAGACCCTCTTAATGCCCGACTTGTAATGGAATCACTTAGAAATATTCATAGAGAAAAGCAGATTACTGTTCTTGCAAATCTTCATACTCTTGATACCGCTAAAAATTATTGTGACAGAGTCATTGGCATGAGACTTGGGGAAATTGTTTTTGATGATGTACCTTCAAGTTTAAAAGATGATGTTGCTAGAGAAATTTATGGCGCTGAAGCTGAAGAAGCATTTGAACCAACAGTTACTTCAACTTCACTTGGTGACGAACAGTTTGCAGAGGCAGGATAATGTTAGCCTTTTCAAAAAAAAACTTAACAACTAACAAGGAGATATACTAAAAATGATTAAAAATTTAGTAAGGTCTATTATTGCTTGTTCATTCCTTTTTGTGTCTGCAAATGCATACGCATGGGATGTATCTGGCTATAAAGGGCCAACAATGGACTTGAGTAAATATCAACCTGAAATGAGACTTGGATTTTTAGGCGATGAATCAGCTCAAGACATTATTAAGAATAATGCATGTCTAAAGGAATATGCGGAAGTTGCATATGGAGTACCAGCTAAAATTTATACTTTTAAAGATTATGCAGGAACAATGGAGTCAATGCTTGGTGGCAGCTTAGACTATGCTTGGTTTGGCTCATCAGGATATGCGGGTATATATCTAGAAGATCCTACCGCTACTGTACCAATTTTAACCAGAATGCAGCCAACAGGAGATATGGGCTATTATTCAGTCATGGTTACAAGATCAGACTCGGGTATCAATTCACTTGATGATTTAAAAGGTAAATCTTTTGGATGGGCTGATCCTAATTCAACATCTGGTTATCTAATACCATCAATCGAATTAAAAGCTGCAGGAATGGATCCAGACTCATACTTTGGCTCTACACAATTTTCAGGTGGTCATGAAAATAACGTTTTGGCAGTTCTTAATGGTGATATCGATGCAGGTGTGACATGGGTATCTGGAGTTGGTGAATGGAGCGAAGGTTACTCTTCTGGAAATCTGAGAAAAATGGTTGATAAAGGACTATTAAATATGGATGACATCAAACAGATTTGGTCATCTGCTTTGATACCAAATGGACCGATTGTAATGCCAACTAATATGCCTGTGAGAGCGCATCAGGTCATGGTAGGCATGAAGCAGTGGATCCATGAAAATGACCCACAATGCAGCGAGAATGTTGCAAATGGAGTTGTTAAAGCTTGGGTGCCAGTCGACCATAGTTTCTATGAAACTATTGTAGCTGCTCGTAAAGCTAAAATTGAAGCTAAAAAAGCCGAATAAATTTCGGTAGTTGTTTGCTAACTTAAGAGGATGGCATGCCCCATCCTCTTAATTAGCAGTTTATTTGGAGGAAACAGTGCAATCATCATTGCCAGAAAATTTAATTAAAATTGAAAATAATTTAAAATCTCTTACAAGAACAAGATCAATTTATTCTTTTCTCTCAATTGCGGCATTGATAGCAGTTATTTATTCGGGTTTAATTGTAGCAGAAACAGGAAATGCGACTAGCATCTGGGTTGGATTACCTAAATTTTTCGATTACCCAGTTGATCTATTTGTTGGGTCATGGGAATACGGCTATAGATGGAATTTATTGTTACTTGAATACCTTCCAGATTTAATAAGCACTATTAATATGGCTCTATTTTCAACAGCAATGGGTACGTTGCTAGCCTTTTTTTTAAGTATTTTTTCAAGTCGTAATCTAATCAAAAGTAAAACTACTGTATTAATATTTCGACGCATCATGGATATATGCAGATCGTTTCCAGAATTAGTTATTGCGCTTGTTTTGTTGTATCTACTGGGAAAGTCAGCACTGCCTGCTGTAATTGCCATCATAATTCATACCGCAGGAGCTCTTGGCAAATTGTTTTCAGAAGCTATTGAGAATGTCGACAAAAATCCAATTGAAGGTCTTGAGTCCTGTGGAGCTTCATGGTTTACCAGAATAAGATTTGGTGTGGTAACTCAGGCACTCCCTCTATTTCTAACTTACACAATTTTAAGATTTGAGATTAATATAAGGGCTTCAACTATTTTGGGATTTGTTGGCGCTGGAGGTATCGGTGAGCAACTTTACACTAATATACAGTGGAAATATGAAGCTGACACTATTGCAATAATGTTTTTACTTGTGTCTACGATCATTGCATTGGATTACTTATCAAGTTATTGGCGAAAATCATTAATAGGATTGAAATCATGAACAGGTCTGAAATTATTAAAAATTATTCAGATATAGTAGTTACTAAATTTTCATCTAAAATGTGGTCAACTTTTTTAGTGCTCGGGATTATAGTGTATTTAATCATAGCAATTTTAAGCCTCGACATATTGCAGATTCATAAAAAATGGAGTCCTGAAAGAGCTTCATTGTTTGCCCTCGACACATATGCACATAAAGACCATGTCACAATGAAATGGAGTGAACCAGATGATATAATTATATCCTTTGAAGGAAGCAGGTGGTCTCAGTATGTTGGCCCCTATCAAAAAAGTGACGGTCTTCCAGAAAGGTATCCTGAATGGACTTCCATAGGTCCAGAGGGTGAAACAAAAATAAGTTTTAAAAATGGAGGGTTTGCAAATCTATACGATGATAAAGTTACAATAGAAAACTGGCCAGACACCAAAGAAACACTTGTTTTTCGTCTTGATGCACAAGGTAAGCCTTACGTTGAAAATGTAGATAATCTCCCAAAATGGATAAGGGTAACGGAAAATAAAATAGAGGTTAGACCATCTCTTTACGAAAGAGTTCAAGTTTATTCAAAAAAAGTTGAAGTACATAGGTACAATCTTGGTTGGAACTATTTCTGGTTTGACTTTGACAGTCCTTTAGAACCATATGGAATTTGGAATGCTATTTCACTTTCATTCTCAGGCGATAGAGTTGACCCCAATATTTCAAATTTTTCGCTTCTAATTCAAGAATTTCTAAATAATGATATGTGGCATCATGGACAAATATTGTGGGCTTTATTAGAGACAATTTTTATGGCTCTATTGGGCACCCTACTAGCAGCTCTTCTGGGTTTTCCTCTGGCATTTTTTGCAGCTTACAATGTAACGCCTTTTAAATTTGTTCGAACGATATTAAGACGGTTATTTGATACATTAAGAGGCATCGATTTTTTGATTTGGAGCTTAATTTTTTTAAGAGCCTTCGGACCAGGACCATTTACTGGAATATTTGCTATTGCAATTACAGATACAGGAACTCTTGGAAAATTAATGTCTGAAGCAATAGAAAACACTGAAGAAAAGCAACAAGAAGGTGTAGAGTCTACGGGAGCGAATAAAACTCTTCAACACAGATTTGGAATTATACCTCAAATACTTCCTATTTTTATTTCCCAAACTCTTTACTACTTAGAATCAAACACGAGAGGAGCTGTTATTATAGGTGCCATGGGCGCAGGCGGCATAGGTTTACAATTACTTGGAGCAATAAATACGGGTACCAGTTGGGAAAATGTTATGTATATGTCATTATTGATTTTAGGAGTTGTTATTTTCATGGATACAATGTCCGCAAAAGTAAGAAGAGCTTTGATTGGTGATGAAACGCTAGGAGCAGAATTACAATTGGCAAAAATGGCAAAAAAATAATTTTTTTTTTGAGATCTTAATATTTTTTTAACAATCTATTTGTATCATTAATTATGACCAAATTTATTCAATTCTTTTTAATAACGTCGTACATGTTATCATCTCTTGCTCTTGCAGACAGTCATGAAGACAATACAATTGGGCAAGCTGGAAGTGACTATTCTACCAATACTGAAAGTACATACGAGAGCAATATAGGAAACTGTGAAGATTTAAGTGTATTAACGCTCCGTGGATCAGTTAAAAACGATATACAGCGAGCTGACCCAGATTCAGCAACGAAAGCACATAATTTAATGCTTGAAGGAATGGAATTGTGTAATAAAAATCAAAACGTCCTTGCAAAAATGAAATTGAAAGAGGCTCAAACTATAGCGAGAGAAGGCAATGTTGCCGGACAAGATATGAGAATTGGAATTGTTAATGAGTCAGACGAACTGCAAGAAGAGACAGAAAATGAAAAAGAAAAGTCATGGTGGCAGATTTTTTAACTACACCTCTTCTAATAACGTACAAAAGCCAGGATCACTACCATTAAAAAAAGTTTCTATATTAGAAGAACAGTGATTAATCACACATTGGTCTGACTCATAAAAATAATCATCAATATTTTTAGCTGATTTAATATTCTGCAACATACAAAGACTATACTCATTGAAGTTACTGCTAGGATGAGTATTAAAATATATTTCACAATTAATTATTGTCTCATCGTACCCTATTTCTAGAGATGAAGTGTTTTGAAAGTAAGCTATACAACTCTTAAAGTCGTCAGCATAGATGTTTGTGCTCAGCAGAATTTTAAAAATGAACATTAAAAGCACGAATCGTTTCATGTAATATTATTGTAATATTTCTTAACATTTTTGTAATATTTAAAAATTGGTAAACAATCTATTTTTTAACTATTGTAAAAATAACAAATTTATTCAATGACTTATAAAAATAAATACTAAACAGGCATCAAGTTGAAAGAAAATAATAGTTTATTTCCTGTTCATACTATTGGAATTGTAACAATCATTGGTTACGGATTTTTATTCTATACTATTGCCCCATTAAAAGAGTATATCTCACTGCACACCAATTTAAGTGAGGAATTAATTCTCACAATGTTTAGTTTAGCACTGTTATTTCAAGCCCTATTAGCGCCTCGGATTGGAAAATGGTCAGACCATCATGGAAGCCTAATCGTAATTAAATACGGCCTGTTATTAGGTATGATAGGCTCAATTTTTATTGGAATAACAGAGATTGATTTATTTATTTTCAAAAATGTATTGTGGGTGTTTATTTCTATGTTTCTAATTACCTTGGGGCTTGGTATGTCAACCTATGAAGTAGCGTTTAATGCAGCAGTCCAAATGGATGAAATCAATTCTAGAAAAAATATTTCAATAATTACTTTTTATGGAGCGGTAGCAAGCACTATTACCTGGCTTTCAATTTATCCACTTATTTACAATGTAGGCTTATTCTATACGTGTTTATTTATTTCAATTATTTTATTAATTGGCTATGTACTTGTGTCCTCAAAGGAAATGAAATACAAATCAAATATAGAATACTTAAATGAAAGTAAGTTATTATTTAATTGGAATGAGCTAAAGAAGACTCAAAAAAAATCATTTTTTTACATTACAATATCCTCTTCTTTACAAAATTTTTTTTTTGTAGCATTCACCCTAGCATTGGTAAATTTTTTTACAGAAACATTTAATGACATTAGTATCGCGGTTTTACTTGCGAGTATATATGGCCCGTTTCAACTTGTAGGAAGATACTTGGAGATGAAAATTGGAAAGCATTACGACGCAAGATATACAGGCTTAATAGCCTTTTTGTTTGTAATTTTTTCAATTTTTACAGCTCAATTTACAAATAATATTTCTGTTGCCGCAATTAGTATGGCTTTTTTCGGGATGGGTCACGGTGTTTTAACAATAACATATGGTTATGTCACCAATATGTATTTTGAGTCACAAATTTATGGCCAAGCTAAAGGGTGGATGGCCCTTTCAAGGAGCATTAGCTTTGCCGTAGGTCCAGCAGTAGGTGCATTTCTTTTTGCGTATAATTTAAACTTATTTAC
>AACY020536629.1_pt1 | contig 16093 bp, 11 predicted proteins | sample 267378 | NCBI WGS metagenome assembly AACY02 (sample SAMN02954345, study PRJNA13694) | marine metagenome | biome: aquatic; feature: ocean; material: water; isolation source: isolated as part of a large dataset composed predominantly from surface... | reverse complement strand
CGCTATCCGCGCCAAGCGCCCGCAAGCGAATAAAAAGGTTTTTTTGGGGTGGCTTTCGCCGGATGGAGACCTGGATCGTCACCGCAAGCCAGTTCTGGATCAATAGGACTTTAGGGCCTCAATGGCCTCTGCCAATCTTCCTTTGGGCAGGAAGCCCTGCTCCAATTCGGGGGCAAAGGGAACCGGTGTGTCGAGGCTGCAGAGGCGTTTAACCGGAGCGTCCAAATACTCGAAGCACTCTTCTGCCAACAAGGCGGCCAGGTCAGAAGCAAAAGAACCGGTTTGCACGTCTTCGGTAAGAATAAGCGCCTTGCCGGTGCGGCGAACCGATTCGAAAATCATCTCCACATCCAAAGGCATCAAGCAGCGCAGGTCGATCAGGTCCAGATCGGCCTCGGGATTCTTTTCCAGATACTCCAGAGTCCAGTGCACGCCGGAACCGTAGGTGATCACACTCAGGGCCTGGCCTTCGCGCAAGCGAGCTGCCTGGCCCAGCGGCAAAGAGAAATAGGCCTCGGTTACCTCTCCGTAAACCGAACGATAAAGGGCCTTGTGCTCAAAGAAGAGCACCGGATTGGGGTCTTCAATGCTGCGGAGCAACAAGCCCTTGGCATCCTGAGGAAAGGCGGGATAAACCACTTTCAAACCGGGAGTATGGGTAAACCAGGCCTCGTTGCTTTGGCTGTGAAAGGGACCGGCCGCAACGCCTGCTCCGGTAGGCATGCGCACCACTACATCGGCATTTTGCCCCCAGCGCCAGTGAATTTTCGCCAAGTTGTTCACGATCTGGTTGAAGCCCTCGGTAACAAAATCGGCGAATTGCATTTCCACCACCGCCTTCATTCTGGCCATGCTCAGGCCCAGGCCGCAGCCAATTATAGCCGACTCGCAAAGGGGGGTATTGCGCACCCTCTCCGAACCGTATTTCTCGGCCAGTCCTTCGGTAGCTTTGAAAACCCCTCCATATTTAGCGATGTCCTGGCCCATAAGCACCAACTCCGGATAGCGCTCCAGGGCTTGATCCAAGCCTTGCTGTACAGCGTCAATCAAGCGCAGGCGCTTCTTATCCCCCTGAGGGGCACTGCTCTCAATTTCCACCGGTGCATAGCGATCCGCCAACTCCACTTGAGCGTTGAATTTCACCGGCGCCAATCGAAAGGCTTCTTCAAAAGCCATATTGATCTCGGCTTTGAGCGCATCGGTGTAACTTTCGTTCTGGTCGGGACTTAAAATGCCCTCATCGAGCAAATAGGCCCGGTAATTCTCAATCGGATCCTGGGCCGCCCACTGCTCCTGCAATCCCTCGGGATAATACTTTGTTCCAGAGGCTTCCTCGTGTCCCCGCATTCTGAAGGTGTTGCACTCCAACAAAAAGGGCACCGGCTCTTTTTGCATTTCCCGCTTTATTTCCTGCACGGCGTGGTAAACCTCCAATAAATTATTCCCGTCGATGCTCTTGGCTTTGATGCCGTAGCCGATGGCCTTGTAAACAAAGCTCTTAAAGGCAAATTGCTCTTCGCTGGGGGTTGAGAGTCCCCACTGATTGTTCTCAATCAGAAAGATTACCGGCAGTTGCCATACCGAAGCCACATTTACCGCCTCGTGAAAGTCGCCTTCACTGGCCCCGCCATCGCCGGTGATGACCAGCACCGCCTTTTTTTCTCCCTTCAGTTTATGGGCCAGAGCCAGGCCGTCGGCAATGCCCATTTGAGGGCCGAGATGAGAAATCATTCCCACCAAATGGTGCTCCAGACTGCCAAAGTGAAAAGAGCGGTCCCGGCCCTTGGTGAAACCCTCTTCTTTGCCGAGAAACTGGGCAAATAAGCGCTTCAATGGCACCTGCCGGATGGTAAACATCCCCAAGTTGCGGTGCATGGGAAGGAGAAACTCATCTTCATCCATTGCCAATGCTGAACCTACCGAAATGGCTTCCTGTCCGTAACCCGAAAACCACTTGGAGATGCGTCCCTGACGCAAGGTGATCAGCATCTTTTCTTCAATGAGGCGCGGCAAGAGCAGCGCCCGATAAAAGTCGCGCAGGCTTTGGTCGCTGAGACCTTTGCGGTTGAACTTCATAGGCCGATTTGAGGCGGCTAAGATAGTTTTTGACCCGAATCCATTGCTCCCTCAGGCGGGCTTCTGGCCTTCGCTTTATCAGGGCCTATTTGGTGGGATCGAAGAGATAATTCTGGGCCGGATTACTGCCGCACATGGAAGGGCAGGGATTGGGACCAACCAATTTCCCCCCGTAAGGACTGGCCTGCACCCTTCCCCGCTCGATGAATGCCGATTGGATGAGGAGCGTGCTGTCGCCACTGGACAATTGCAAGGGCACCAATTCCACCCCCTCGCTTCCCCGTGACTGCAAAAGTTTGCGCAGTTCCTTGTTGGCGATGGTAACCGCCCAGGGGCTATCCAAGGCATTGCATCCCTTGGCCGCTCTCCCGCGATCCAGGGGTTCGATTTGGGCGCTATCGTTTTGGAGGCCCAAAAAAAGTTGATAATGCGTAAAGTCCTCACGTTCCACAGGCATATCCCCTTCACCCTCTACGCTAACCGCCTGAAAGGTATATTGCCCCTTGGCATCCAAAGTGCGGTAAAAACGCAAGGCATCGCATGAGCTGCGGTCCATCATGTTTTCCAGTAATGGCGTGGGGAAATAAGCGTTTTGCCCCCCTATTTGGGGATACCTGGAGCCGCGGTTTACGGTCAGTACGAGGGTTAAGAATCCGAAAAAAAGAAAGAGCTTGGCTTGGCGCATAGAGCGAAGTTTGGTTGAACAATGGCGAGCCTCAAGCAAGGAATACCCCCCAGAGTATCAAAGGTAGGGTAAATACCACTCCCCCATCCATGTATTATCTTTGAGACGATGCCACCTTTATCTCGCAATCCATTCGTTGCGCTCTGTTTTTTTATCGCTTCCAGCCTATCGGCCGCCGAGCCGGCGGATCAGGAGCTGGCTGATTTATTGGAGCGGGCCGAAGCCCTTTGGGCCCAAAAAAACTACGCAGAGGCGCGGAGCCTGAGCGAAAAAAGCCTCTTGCTCATCAGCCCTGAAACACCGAAGTCTCTGCGCGCTGAAGCCCTGCTTTTTCACGGTCGATTGGCCATGATCAGCATTGGGCCCGCCGACCTGCCCACCCGTGATTTCCTGGAAAGCCTTTCCCTTTTCCGCGAATTGGGCGACAGCGCGGGTATCGCCCGGACTCAATTGCAGTTGGGGGTAGTGAACTACGATATGGAGAATTATGCCGAAGCGGTAGAGCACTGGCAGCAATGCCTTCGCTACAGTGCGGCAGGCTCCTTTCGCGAGGGGCTTAGCTACTACCTGTTGGCCCTGTGCCGCTCGGAGATGGGCCAGTTCGATACGGCCCTGACCTTGTTTGATACCGCTGTGGCCGTTTTTGGGCCCGATCAAGCCTTTATGCTTCTCCAAATCGAAACCTTCCGTGGCAAGCTCCGGCTAAACCAAGGTCGGCCGGAAGCCGCCAAAATCTTGCTGCAAAACCTAATCGAGGAACAAGCCGCCTTGATCGAACGCGAGAACTACTCACCCGCTTTCGCCTACCTGGCCTCAGCCTATCTGGGTTCGGGAGAGCCTCAAAAAGCGCTGAGCTATGCCCACCGGGCGCGCCAGCTAAGCCAGGGAATTGGGGCGCAGCAGATTTACTACCGCGAGGCCCTGGAAGTTTTGCATCAGGCCTATTTTACGCTGGGAAATGGCGATAGCGCCTATCACTACCTCCAGGCCTTAAGTGCCATCAAAGATTCGGTGGCCAACAATCAAATTGTGCAACAAGTAGCCAAATTGAGCGGGCAATACCAATTTGATCTGCAAATGGATAAAGCCCGGGCCCAACAGGAATTGACCGATGCCCTGACCAAGGCCCGGATTAGCCGCAGCGAAACCATTCGAAACTTCGTGGGAGGGGGTTTTTTGTTGGCCGTTTTGGCCCCCGGTATCTTTTTGCGCCAAAAGACCAGTCTATCCAAAGAAAAGCGGCGCAGCGACAATTTGCTTTTGAACATCCTTCCCCGTGAGGTTGCCGATGAACTCAAACAATCGGGTCGGGCCCGAGCCCGCCACTACCCCCAAGTGACCATCCTCTTCATCGACATCGTGGGCTTTACCCAAAAGGCCGAAGTGCTCGACCCCGAAGAGTTGGTGGCAGAAATCAACCTTTGCTTTGAGGCCTTTGACGAACTAGTGGAAAAACACGGCTTGGAAAAGATTAAAACCATCGGCGATGCCTATCTGGCAGCCGGGGGGCTCCTGCTAAACCACCCGAAGGCAGCCGCCAATGCGGTAAGAGCCGCCCTGGACATGCAGGGCTTTATGCTGGAGCTGGAAGAAAAACGACGGGGAACTTCCAAAACCAGTTTTCGCATCCGGGCCGGTCTCCACACCGGTCCGGTGGTAGCAGGGGTTGTGGGCAAAAAGAAATTTCAATACGACCTGTGGGGCGATACGGTAAATACCGCCAGCCGGATGGAGCAAAACTGCGAAACGGGCCTGGTCAACATAAGCGAAGCCACATACCGCCTAGTAGCGCTTGAACCCGATTTGTATTTTACGCCCCGGGGCAGCCTGCCGGTAAAGGGCAAAGGAGAAATGTCCATGTGGTACGCAAGCCAGGCCGCCGGCTCAGCGCAAGCGGTTTGACCCCGGCTCCCTGCCGACTTATCTTTGAAAAATCATAGCGAAACAAAATGCAGCACATCCCCTCCGTCGATCTTTCCGATTTCCTGTCTGACGACCCCTCCCGCAGGCAGCAATTCATTGCTGAACTGGGACAAGCCTACGAGAATATTGGCTTTGTGGCTCTCCGCAACCATCGCCTCAGCGATGAGCTCAGCGCTTCCTTATACGAGCAGGTAAAGGCTTTTTTTGATCTGCCCGAGCCCACCAAGAAAAAATACGCCATTCCCGGGCTGGCCGGACAAAGGGGCTATACGCCATTTGGACAGGAACACGCAAAAGGGCGCAATACCGGTGATCTGAAAGAGTTTTGGCATTTTGGTCAGTACCTGGAAGGAGGCGATCCCCTCACCGGGGAATATCCGCCCAATGTAACGGTGGAAGAACTGCCCCTTTTCAATGCCGTGGGTAAGGAAGCTTACCAAACCCTCGAGCAAACGGGACGGGACGTCTTGCGGGCCATTGCCCTTTATTTGGGAGAGCCAGAAGAATTTTTCGAGCCCTACGTACAAAAGGGCAACAGCATTTTAAGGCCCATCCACTACCCGCCCATCCTGGCCGCACCCGATGATGCAGTGCGGGCCGCCGAACACGAAGACATCAATCTCATCACGCTTTTGATGGGCGCTTCCGCGGATGGGCTGGAAATCCTGGACAAACAGGGCCAATGGATTGCGGTTACCGCATTGCCCGAGCAAATCGTAGTAAACGTAGGCGATATGCTGCAAAGACTGAGCAACAACCGTTTGCGCAGCACCACCCACCGGGTGGTGAATCCCCCGCAGGAAAAATGGGGGGAAAGCCGATTCAGCATTCCTTTCTTTTTGCATCCCCGTTCGGATATGCCCTTAAATGCCCGGTTGACCTGTATTGACGATCAGCACCCGAAGGCTTACGCCGATATTACCGCGGGAGCCTACCTGGAGGAAAGGTTGGCAGAAATAGGACTAAAGTCATGAGCAAAAAAAAGCAGGGCCGGTCCCTTAGTGATCTGGGCGGCATGGTTTATTCCACCAATCCCGATGCACAATGGACCGATGGGGAAGATGAGGCCCAAGCCCTATCTCCTCAAGAACAGGACTTGGGGGTGCACCTGGAAAAGAAGGGCCGCGGCGGCAAGGTAGCCGTATTGATCAAAGGCTTTCAAGGCAGCGAAGAGGAGCTCAAAACCTTGGCCAAGGCCTTGAAAAACCACTGCGCGGTAGGTGGTTCGGTCAAAGAGGGAGAAATTATCCTGCAGGGCGCGGTGCGGGAAAAAGCAATGGATTATCTCAAAGAGCAGGGCTACCGGGTCAAACGCATTGGCGGTTAAAGCCTGCGGAGCCGCTGGTTCTTGATGCCGGTATGCACCAAATAGAGCACGGCAAGCCAAAAAAATGCCGCGCCGAGGAAAAGCAGGTCCCATTGGCGCTGCCAGGACCAATACAGAGAAACAAAGAGCAGAAAGAGCAATAGCAGTTCCAGGAGGAGCCGCAAACTGAGGATGCGGGCGTAGTTCCGGCGCAGTTCTTCGCGGACCTCAGCCTCTGGAAGCTGAATGGGCGACACTTCCCTCCATTGCAGACCATTTTCCGCCTTGGGGGCTTCCTCCAGCAAGTAGGCCCGGTCCCATTCCTCCAACTGAACGCTCAGCTTAATTTCTTCCTGTCTCCAGCCCCCAATTGACAATGCGTAACGGCCGGGCGGCAAAGCCAATGAAAGGCGATTGCCAAAAGGTAATTTTCTCGCAAAACCCCGGTTGACGTAGACCCGGTAGGCATCAAAAAAGTGCCTTCGGTCGTTGCGTTGGAGATAAAGTCTAGGCAAATTTGATTACTTGGCTGTAGAGCTCTTCGTACAAAGGCCCGATGCTTTGGATGGAGAAGCGCTGTGCCTGCTGGCGCGCCTGAGCCCTTAATTGCTCCAGTTCCGCCTCATTTTGCAATAAGTCTATGGCCAAGCGGCTCATGGTTTCTGTATCGCCCACCTCCGCCGTGTATCCCGTAAGGCCGAGTACATTCACTTCGGGCAAGCCACCGGTATTGGAAGATATTACCGGCACCCCGGCGGCCATGGCTTCCAAAGCCGCCAAGCCAAAGCTCTCTTTTTCAGAGGGCAGCAAGAACAAATCGCTCAAACAGAGGATGCGCTCTACCTCGGGGGTCTTTCCCAGAAATTTCACCTTTTCTCCGATGCCCAACTCTACCGCCTGCAAGCGGGCCCGCTCTTTTTCGGGGCCATCGCCCAGCATCAGCAATACGGCGGGCAGCTCTTGTTGGATACCGGCAAAAATCTCCACCACGTCGTGGATACGTTTCACCTTACGGAAGTTGGAAACGTGGGTAATGATGCGCTCCCCATCGCTGGCAAAGCTTTGTGGGCAAGGCTTGGCCCTTTCGTACAAACTCAAATCCACAAAATTGGGAATCACCTGTATGGGTTTCTCAATCTCGAAGAAACTGAGGGTATCCTCGCGCAGGCTCTCGGAAACCGTGGTTACCCGATCGGATTTGTTGATGCTAAACGTAACCGCCGGACGGTAGCTGGGGTTGCGCCCTACCAGGGTAATGTCTGTACCGTGCAAGGTGGTAACCACCTTGACGTCGATGTGCTTTTCGGCCAAAATTTGCTGCGCTGTATGGGCAGCATAGGCATGGGGAATGGCATAGTGCACGTGGAGCAGGTCCAGGCGGTACTTCTGCACCACGTTTACCATTTTACTGGACAAGGCCAGCTCATAAGGTTGATAGTGGAAAAGGGGATAGTCCTGCACATTTACTTCGTGGTAGTAAATATTCGGCTCCAGGATGTCCAACCTTACCGGCTGGCTGTAGGTGATGAAATGCACCTTATGCCCTTTTCGCGCCAGGTACATCCCCAATTCGGTGGCAATTACGCCGCTGCCCCCAAAAGTTGGATAGCAGACAATTCCTATTTTCACTAGCTCTTAAGTTCTCCGTTGCGGTAGCGTTCCTTTTTCTCCACTACCCCTTCTGGGTTATAGTAAACCCAGTTGCCGTGTTTTTGATCGTTTTTGTAGGCGCCTTCCACTTTCAGTTCGCCACTTTCGTGGAATTCTTTGTAAGTCCCTTCCCGTAAATTCTGGCGATGCTCATAAAGCGCTTTTATGGCTCCGTCCTGATAGTACAAGCGCGCCTCCCCCTCGAGGGAACCATTTACGTAAAGAAACTCGGTACTCATATTGCCGTTGCGGTAGTACCAAATGGCCTTGCCGTGTTTTACCCCTTCCTTCCATTCGTTGAGGGAACGGGCCTTGCCGTTGTCGTAGTACAGCTTTTGAATGCCCTCCAGTTGGCCTAACCTGAATTCTGCTTCCTCCTTTATTTTCCCCGCATCGTTGATGCTCAGAAAGGGGCCGTGCAATTGCCCGTGGCGGTAGTGTTCCACCTTGCGCAAATCCCCTTGCTGGTTAAACTTGAGGTAAACTCCATTGCGTTGCCCGGCCGAATCGAGGGTTTCCAGGCTTTCCGGCAAGCCGTTGGGGTGGTAAGCCAGAGCAGTACTATCGCATTGCGCTCTTAGGGTTTGGGGCATCCAGAGGCAGGTACTCAACAGTAAGGGGAGCGTGATCTTGAATGGCTTCATAGATGACTTCTTGAATTTTGGTTCGGGTAGATAAGCGAATTAATTTTCTATTGGCCGCATCGGGGTGGATACGGTTGGACAAAAATACATACACTATTTCTTCCTCGGGGTCTGCCCAAGCCAATGTTCCTGTAAACCCGCTGTGGCCGAAGCTTTGAAAAGACAAACAACCGCAAGTTGGTCCTTCCCCTTCCAGTTGAGGCTTGTCAAAACCTATGCCCCGCCGGTTTTCTTCCTCACAGTATTGGCAACGGATAAACTCCTGTACGGTAACCAAATCAAAATAGCGCTGTCCGGCGTAATGCCCCCCTTGCATATACATCTGCATCAATTTGGCCAGATCGTTCGCATTGCCGAAAAGCCCGGCATGTCCTGCCACTCCACCCAGCAAGGCCGCTCCCTGATCGTGCACATAGCCCTGCAACAATTGACCGCGAAAAACTCGGTCGTCTTCGGTAGGAACAATATCCTCGGGGGAAAAACGCTTCAGGGGGTGATAACCGAGGGTATAGGCTCCCAAAGGGCGATAAAGCTCCTCGTATACCAATTCCTCCATAGGCCGACCTTCGATGCGCTCAATCAGGCGCTGGAAGAGGTAATAACCCAAATCGCTGTAACGGTATTCCGCCGTGGGAAGCAAATCGGAAGAAATGATGCGTTGGTAAAGAGTATCGGGCAGATAGCGCTGGCTGTAAACCTCGTCGGTGAGTTGATGGGGATAATTGAAACTGCGCTCGCTACTCAACCAGTCCGCTTTTTGCTTTCCGGATTCGTCCAAGGTTTCCAGATAAAAGGGAATCCAGGGCTTTAAGCGGGCCTGGTGGGCCAAAACCTCCCGGATTACCAGGTCGGCTTTATTGCTGCCCTGCAATTCGGGCAGGTATTCGCCGAGGGTTTTGTCGAGATTGATTTTGCCCTCTTCGGTGAGTTTCATCAACAAGGGCACCGTTGCCGCTATTTTGGTAAGCGAAGCCAAATCGTAGAGGGATTGGTCGCTTACCGGCTCCTTTTTTGCGTAGCTATGGTAACCGTAGTTTTCCATAAAAACCACCTGGCCGCGACGCGCTACCAAGACCTGCCCTCCTGGCGTAGCCTCCTGGCTCAGGGCTTCATGCATAACGCGGTCAATGCCTTGCCGCAAATGTTGCCCGTCCATATCTACTTCAGCCGGAAGGCCATAACCGAGGCGTCCCAGAGGCGAGGTGTTCAAACCGTGTCCGGCGGGAAAAAGTGGTCCGGCCGATACCGGCAAACGGCCTTTGGCTCCCAGGGCCCCAAAGATGATCTGGGCAGCCACACTCTCGGCATCGGGATGGTTCTGATAACTTACCAACAAAGCCTGGGCGCGTTCGGCCTGAGGAAAATCCCGTAAGGCGTAGGGGTTGGCAAAGAGGTTGAGAACGATGTCGTTTTGCAAAGACACCCGCTGCACAAAGGCCTTCAAGCCTTCGTCCAGGCGGTAGGGTTTCCAGGGGCTTCCGTTGCTGGTGTAAAGGCCAAAGATGACCAGATCGTAGGCGGCCAAAGCCTTAACGATTTCCTCTTCCCGGTTTGCGGCGTAGGCAAAGTGGTCTACCTGAGCGTATTTTTTCAGGGTTTGGGCGAAGGTTGTTCCCGCTTCGGTCCCCGCGGTAACGCAGGCAAACTTTTTGCCCCCCAGCGCCTGAATGGGTAGGGTTTTTTGGCGGTTGATGAGCAGGGTGGCAGCCGAGGCAAAGATCTGGCGGTTGAGGATCTGGTCGCTTTCCCGCTGGAGATCCACGGCCAGGCCGGCCAGGGCGATGTGCTCCTTGTTTTGCAGGCCCAACCAGGCTTTGGCCCAAAGTATTTTGCGCACTCGAGCCTCGATTTGTGCCAGGCTAATTTGCCCGTTGGCCAAGGCTTTGCGCAGCTTTTCTTTGGCCAGGGGGACATCCAGAGGGAAAAGTAAAACATCATTGCCGGCCAAAAATGCCTGGAGGTCCACTTCTCCCGGAGCGTAGCGATCGGCCACCGCACCCATATTGAGCGCATCGGTAAAGCAAAGGCCACGAAAGCCCAGTTCCTGGCGCAAATAGTTCAGCACGGGCGCACTTAAGCTGCTGGGGGTGCCGGTGGAGTCAAGCGCGGGTACCTGCAGGTGGGCGTTCATTACCGCGCCCAAACCCTGGGGAATCAAGCTCCGGTAAGGGGCCAGCTCTATTTCTTCCAGCCGCTCCCGGGGATGATTGACCACCGGTAAGGTTTTATGACTATCGCTGTCGGTATCGCCGTGGCCGGGAAAGTGCTTGGCGCAAGCCAGGACTTTTTGGGCGTGTAAACCCCGCATAAATGCCGCGCTTAGGCGACTTACCCGCTGGGGATTCTCGCCAAATGATCGCGCATTGATGATGGGGTTGTTGGGATTGGTATTGAGATCTACCACCGGGGCAAAGTTGATGTGCACGCCCAGGCGGCGGCAGTGCTGCCCCATCGCCTCCCCGAGGGCAAAGGCGTAGGCCGTATCGGTAAGCGCCCCCACCGTAAGAGGCCAGGGAAACTTAAAGGTTTGATCGAGGCGCATATTCAAGCCCCACTCGGCGTCCATGGCGATCATCAGGGGTATTTGCGCCTTCTGCTGATACAGATTGGTGAGCTCGGCCTGAGCCTCAGGCGTGCCCTTGAAAAATATCAGTCCGCCCACGTGCTCGCGCTCCACCAAACGGATGATTTCATTGCGGTGCCCTGCTCCCTTGTTGGAGTATGCGGCCACCATAAAGAGCTGCCCCAATTTTTGGTCGAGGCTCATCCGGGCCATTTGCTGTTCCACCCAAGCTGTATCGGCAGCGGTATAAACCGGATTTTGCGCCCCCAGGTAGGGAAGAAAAACGAAGCACAATAAAAAAGTACGCCAGGGCATATGAGGAGATTAATTGGCGAAAGTATTAAAGCCGAAGGGAAAAAGGCTAGCCGGCCCCTATTCTCTGACCATCCCGCGAAAGCGTGAGAAAACAAACATTGCACCAAAAAGTAGAGTTAAAAGCCAGTAGTTTTGCCCACTTAATTGCAGCAGCAAATTTGGAAGGAGAATACATTGCGGTAGAAGGCGCCCGGGTGCACAACCTGAAAAACATTGATCTGCGCATTCCTCGCGATCAATTGGTGGTGATAACCGGCCTGAGTGGCAGCGGAAAGTCTTCTCTGGCTTTTGATACCATCTACGCGGAAGGTCAGCGCCGCTACATTGAAACTTTCTCGGCCTACGCCCGGCAATTTTTGGGCAACCTGGAGCGCCCCGACGTGGACCGCATCGATGGCCTGAGCCCGGTGATTTCCATCGAGCAAAAAACCACCAGTAAGAATCCCCGCAGTACGGTGGGTACCATCACCGAGATCTACGACTTTTTGCGTTTGCTGTACGCCCGCGCAGGGGTGGCTTACAGTTATCGCTCGGGCGAAGCCATGGTAAGCTACACCGACCAGCAAATTAAAGACCTCATCCTGGAGCGCTTTTCCGGCCAGCGCATTTCCGTATTGGCACCCCTGGTGCGCTCCCGCAAAGGACATTACCGCGAACTTTTTGAGAGCACCGCCAAACGGGGTTTCTTGAAAGTACGGGTAGACGGGGAATTGCTGGACATTACCCGAGGCATGCGGGTGGATCGTTACAAAACCCACGACATTGAGGCGGTAATCGACCGCCTAGCGGTTGACGGAAAGCAGGAAAAGCGCTTAAAGGAGTCGATTGAAGTAGCTCTGGAGCAGGGCCAGGGGGTTATGATGGTACTGCCCGAAGGCGCGGCCAAAGCCCAATTCTTCAGCCGAAACCTGATGTGCCCGAGTACCGGCATTGCTTACCCCGAGCCGGAACCCAATACCTTTTCGTTCAACTCCCCGAAAGGGGCCTGCCCCCGCTGCAATGGCCTGGGCGAAGTGAATGAAATCGACCTGGAAAAGCTGGTGCCGGATCCGCAAAAAAGTCTCCGCAAAGGGGCCCTGGAACCCCTGGGAAGCTACAAGAAGAACTGGATCTTCAATCAGTTGGAAATCATCAGCGATCGCTACGATTTCTCACTTAATACTCCCTGGCAAGACATCCCCGAAGAGGGACAACAGGTAATCCTTTACGGTGCCAATGAAGCCTTTGAAGTAGAAAACAAAACCCTGGGCATAACCCGCAGCTACAGCCTGAAATTTGAGGGCATCATCAATTTTATCGAAAACCAGATTGAAGAAAGCCGCAGCAAATCGGTGAAACGTTGGGCAGAGGGCTTCACCAATAAAGTACTTTGTCCCGAATGCAAGGGCAGTCGCCTGCGGATAGAGTCGCGCCACTTTCGCATTGGCGGGCAGAACATTGCCGATCTGGCCAATATGAGCATCGCCGATTTACGCCAATGGCTGTCGACCATCAAAGAAGAGCTCAATGACTCTCAGCGCCAAATTGCGATTGAAATCCTCAAGGAGCTGCGGGTACGCGCTGAGTTCCTGCTCAACGTAGGCCTGGTCTACCTCAGTTTGAACCGGCCCGCCAAGACCCTCTCGGGCGGAGAAGCCCAGCGCATTCGCCTCGCTACCCAAATTGGCTCCCAATTGGTCAACGTTTTGTACATCCTCGATGAACCCAGCATCGGCTTGCACCAGCGCGACAACCACAAACTGATCGATTCCCTCAAGCAACTGCGGGATTTGGGCAATTCGGTAATTGTGGTGGAGCACGACCGGGACATGATAGAACATGCGGATTACATTTTCGATATCGGGCCGGGAGCAGGCCGCCACGGAGGGGAAATTATTGCCGCAGGAAGCCTGGCCCAAATAAAGAAGTCGGCAGGGCTCACCGCCGACTACCTGAGCGATCGCCGCAAAATCGAGCTGCCTCCCCAAAGACGGGAAGGCAATGGCCAATACATCCAACTGTACGGAGCAGAAGGCAATAACCTCAAAGCGGTTGATCTGGAATTGCCCCTGGGCATGCTGGTCCTGGTTACGGGTGTCTCCGGTTCGGGCAAGTCTACCCTGATCAACGATACCCTCTACCCGGCCCTCAGCCAGGCCCTTTACCGCTCGGTGCGCAAGCCCCTACCCTTTCGGGAATTGAAAGGGCTGGAGCATATCGACAAGGTCATCGACATCGACCAAAGCCCCATCGGACGCACCCCCCGCAGCAATCCGGCCACCTACACCGGGGTGCTTTCTGACATTCGCAACCTCTTTGCCCAAATGCCGGAAGCCAAAGTAAGGGGCTATAAACCAGGACGCTTCAGTTTCAACGTGAAGGGCGGTCGCTGCGAAACCTGCGAAGGAGCGGGTATCAAGGTCATCGAAATGAACTTTTTGCCCGACGTTTACGTGCCCTGTGAAACCTGTCACGGCCGGCGCTTCAATCGCGAAACTCTGGAAATCCGCTACAAGGGCAAGAGCATCGCCGACGTATTGGAAATGAGCATTGACCGGGCCACCGAGTTCTTTGAAAGCATCCCCAAAATTTTCAATCGCCTCAAAACTTTACAGGAAGTAGGCCTGGGCTATATTACCCTGGGGCAGCAATCCACCACCCTATCGGGGGGCGAAGCTCAGCGGGTGAAACTGGCTGCCGAGTTGAGCAAACGCGACACGGGAAAAACCCTCTATATCCTGGACGAACCGACCACCGGTTTGCACTTTGAAGACGTAAGGGTGCTGATGGAGGTCTTGCAAAAGCTGGTCAACCGCGGCAATTCGGTATTGATTATCGAGCACAATCTCGACGTAATAAAACTGGCCGATCACATCATTGATTTGGGACCCGAAGGTGGCAAAGGCGGCGGCCGGATCGTTTTCACCGGCCCTCCCGAAAAAATCGTAGCTTCCGAGCAAAGCTATACCGGTCGGTATTTGGCCACCGAATTAAAGCGTTGAAATGTCAGAGGAAGAAAAAGCGGAACAGGAGCAAATTCGCAAGGTGTTTGCCCCGAAGGACTGGAATGAGATCCGCAGCAACGACAGTTGGGGCATCTTTAAAATAATGGCGGAATTCGTCAACGGCTACGAAACCCTGGCCCGCATCGGGCCTTGCGTTTCCATTTTTGGCTCTGCGCGCACCAAAGCCGACAAGCCGTACTACCAATTGGCAGAAGACGTGGCCTATCGGCTAACCCAAAAGGGTTTCGGGGTAATTACCGGAGGAGGGGGCGGCATCATGGAAGCCGCCAATCGTGGAGCGCAAAAGGGCAAAGGCGTTTCTGTGGGCCTCAACATCGACCTTCCCATGGAACAGGAGCCCAATCCTTACCTGGACCCAGATAAAAGCCTGGACTTTGATTACTTTTTCGTGCGCAAGGTCATGTTTGTCAAATACTCACAGGGCTTTATCGTAATGCCGGGCGGCTTTGGTACCCTGGATGAGGTATTTGAGGCCTTAACCCTGATTCAAACCTACAAGATCGGCCGTTTTCCGGTAGTACTCATCGGCAAATCCTTCTGGCAAGGCTTGGTGGATTGGATGCAAAACACCCTACAAAAGGCGGAGAACAACATCAGTGAAAAAGACCTGGCCCTCTTTACCGTGGTGGATACAGCCGAGGAAGCAGTTAAGGTGATTGAGGATTTTTACAGCCGCTATTTGCTCAAGCCCAACTTCTAAAAAAAAACCACGCCTTTTGGGGCATGGTTTTCAGTGCACTTTTGTCTTTTTTCGCTTTCGCGGAGGGGTTTATAAGCCTAGTAGATTTTGCTTGCGTCGCGGTAACCACTCAGGTCGAGATACCAATCTTCGGACTGGTTGCCTCCGGAAATGGCCCACTGAGAAAAGAAGAGGTAAGCATCATCAACCGGGGCATATTCAACCGGATAATCAAAGTTGCCGTCGATATGGATGGCCCAGGGCAGATTGTTTTCGGTTTTGTAGCTACGACTGCCACCGATTTCGGTGTCGTCATCGCCGGTTCCAAACAGGCTGGCATCGGCCAGATCGGTAGGCTCACGATCGGCAAGGTGTACCTCCCGTCCCCGAATGCCGTTCACAAATATGAAGGGATTGTAAGGGGGAAGACCTACTTGGGCCTGAATTTGCGGGCTGGCAAAAGTGATATTGTTATTTACGGTTACCGGTGTTACGTAGGGATTGCCGGGTACCGTGTTCACAAAGGAGCCCCCTGCGCTTTGCATCAGGTTGAATACGTTGTCGAAGGCAATAACGGTAGCAACGCTCTGACCACTTTCCGTTCCGTTGCCGTTGGTGTTGATGATGCCTTCTTGCAGATCCTGTCCGCTCACATTGGCAATTGCTCCGCCGTTGATGCTGTTGAACTGATAACCAAAACCGTTGGCAAATGCAGCACCAATCGCTTCTACGGTCCAATCGGCGTCAATTTCCACTACTTGGTTGGCTCCGTTTAGGATGTGGCTGATTTGGTAATCGATAACCAGGTCGTTGAAGTCGTAGTCGCCTTCGCTGGGCCAGAGGTCCTCAAAGGCCAGGGTGCCGTCGAAATCATTTTGCACCGCTTTGTTGGCGTCGTTGGGGAAATCGTCGTTCTCGTTGCCCACTCCGTCGCCGTCGTCGTCTTCGTCGGGGGTTACGGGAGGAATGTTGCCAATATCGATGCCCTCCCAGGGATTGGCGGTTACGTAGAAGACCAAGTCGTTGAAATCGTTGTCGCTCTGCCCGCTCCGGGTTTGATCTTTAAAACCGTTGAGGAGAATTTCCCGGCCGATATCGGCCAATTGAACGGTGTGCTGACGCTTGGTGGGATCGCTCTCGGTTGCGGCATTAAAGGCAATGCGGCTGTAAAATTTGGTGTCGTTTATATCCACATCGGTACCGTTCCAGGCATCCTGAAAAAGAACCCACGCTAATGGTTTTGCCCG
>AACY020524144.1_pt1 | contig 16110 bp, 16 predicted proteins | sample 267378 | NCBI WGS metagenome assembly AACY02 (sample SAMN02954345, study PRJNA13694) | marine metagenome | biome: aquatic; feature: ocean; material: water; isolation source: isolated as part of a large dataset composed predominantly from surface... | reverse complement strand
TCGTGCAGCTGACTCAATTTCTACATCGGTGGCATCGGGCTTGCCGTAAGCAATATTAAAGCGGACATCGCCCGTGAACAGCACCGGTGTTTGGGGCACCAGCGCCGTTTTGGCGCGCCAGGCGCTTAACGGCATGGTATGAAGTGGCAAATCGCCGTAGCAAATGGACCCGCTCGAGGGGTCATGAAAGCGCTGCAGTAACTCGAATACGGTTGATTTCCCTGCGCCGGACGGGCCCACAAGCGCTAAGGATTCCCCTGGCTGAATGACCAAATCGAGACCGTTTAATGCGGGTTGATTGGGTCGACTGGGGTAGGCGAAATGTACATCGCGCAAGGTAATGGCCTTGTGATCTCCCGGGAGCGCGCTGCCGCTATCCTCAATACCACTGGTTTCTCGTAATAGTTCAAGCAGCCGCTCCGCTGCGCCGGCTGCCCGCTGTAGGTCACCCCAAACCTCTGACAACGTTGCAAAGGCAGCACCGACCATAACCGCGTAGAACACGAATGCCCCCAATTCGCCCCCGGACATGCGACCGCTGATAACGTCCTGGCCACCGCTCCACATCATGCCCACCAAACCTGCGAGAAGCAGCACGATGGCAACCCCCGTCAGCAGTGCGCGTTGGCGGATGCGTGCCCGGGCTACCGTGAATGCAGAGGCTACATCTCGGTCGAAGTGGTCCAACTCAAGTGACTCGCGACCATAACTTTGCACCACTTTGATGGCCTGCAGCGTTTCCCCCGCTTGTGTACCCACGTTTGCCAGTGAATCTTGGCTGTCTTTCGATAGTCTTCGAACTCGTCGTCCGAAGATCAGAATCGGCAGTAGCGTCAGGGGGACGATGACCAAAATAATAAGGCTTAGCTTTAGGTTGGTGACCACCATCAGTGTGAGTGCACCCACCAATGACAGGGCATTACGAGCGGCCAGGCTGACCGATGAGCCAATGAGCGTCTGCAGGAGTGTGGTATCGGTGGTGAGTCGCGACATGATTTCACCCGCCGCGTTCGACTCGAAATAGCTCGGTTGAAGCCGTATGAGATTTTTGAAGACCGCGCTGCGCAGATCTGCGCTGACTCTTTCCCCAAGCCATGACACCAAATAAAAGCGGATCATCGAGCCCACGGCCATGAAACTACCCACCACCAGCATGAATGCAACCGCTCGTTGTAGGCCCGCGCTATCGGTGCCGCTAAAGCCATCGTCAATCATCAGACGCACGCCATATCCCAGTGATAGCTGGGCGGCGGCAGTCAAGATCAGTGCGATGCTTGCGGCGAAAAGGCGCCCGCGATGGGGCCATAAAAATACTAAGAGCTGCCGCAAGGGTTTGAGTTCGGGCTTTGATTGCGGGTGTTCGTCGTTACCCTGTACGGTGCCCATGGGGTTGGCTCCTAGGTTTGGCTGTGACGACGCCGATCGATACTGCGTCCAAAAAATACCCCAAGCTCAAACAGCATCCACATGGGAATGGCCAGCAGGGATTGGGAAATAATATCCGGGGGCGTCAGTAACATGCCAAAAACAAAGCAACCCACAATGATATAAGGCCGCTTTTTGGCCAAGCCCTCGGCGGTGGTGATGCCGCTCCATATCAATATGACGGCAGCTATGGGGATCTCGAACGCGACACCAAAGGCAAAAAAAAGTTTTAGCACAAAATCGAGATAACGATTGATATCGGTCATGACAGCCACATCTGCCGGGCCTGCGCTGGTAAAGAACGCAAATATCAGCGGGAACACAACGAAGTAGGCAAAGGCGGCGCCGGCGTAGAACAAGACGACGCTCGATGCCAGTAGTGGAAAGGCAATACGCTTTTCGTTGCGATACATGCCAGGCGCTACGAATGCCCATATCTGATACAAAATGACGGGTATTGCAATGAAAATAGCGACCACCAAGGTCAGTTTAAAGGGCGTGAGGAAAGGTGATGCCACCTCAGTCGCAATCATCCGCGAGCCTTCAGGCAGTAGCGCCCTCAGGGGCTCGGAGACGAAGGCATAAATCGTATTGGCAAAGGGAAAAAGCCCAAGGAACGCCAGCAAAACCGCCAGCAGCGCCCGCAGCAGCCGGTCGCGCAATTCCGTGAGATGTGCAACCAGCGGCTGGGGCTGATCCGCGTCGTGGTCAGTCATGGGGCGCTGATCTCTTTTCGCTTTGTTGCGCCTGCTGGTCAGTGTTGCCCATGGGAACTGTCTGTGATGCCTCGGTGTTCTGCACCTCTTCCAGTGAGCGCTGTAATTCACTTTGTGCTTGAGCTAGTGGCTCACGCACGGGCGCGCTGGCATCATTAAGTTCTTGGCCCAGCTGTTTGGCGTTGTCTCGCAGTTCACGCATGACCGCATCATTGTGGAGCTCGCGCTCTACCTCGGCTCTCACTTCATTGAAGCTTCGACGGAAACGATTAACCCAAACCATGGTGGTACGAATTGCACCCGGCAGTCGCTCGGGTCCAATCACCAATAAGCCGACAATGCCAATTAGCAGCAGTTCAGCAAATCCGATATCAAACACGTGGGTTCTCGTTGTTTAAATGCGCCAACGCCTGCCTTTATTGGGCTGGTTTGTCGCTATTGTTGCTATCGTCACTGTCCGATGTCTCGTCATCATCTTGACTCGGATCATCTTTAATACTGTTTTTAAAGCCTTTGATGGCCCCGCCCAGATCACTGCCGATGTTTTTCAAACGCGACGTGCCAAACAGCAGCACGACAATAGCGAGCACGATAAGAAGTTGCCAAATACTGATTCCACCCAAACCCATAGTACTGCTAGCTCCTGCGCTGTGATGTTGTGATCGGTACGGACTTTGCCGCCACCGGATGGTAGTCGATTAGGGCGTTGACGGCGACTTCTGCTGATCTCGACCTGCCTTTTCAACGAGTCCGGATAAGCCGAAACGCGCCTCGAGAACCTTCATGACGTCCTCGTGGGAGAGTTCCAGATGGCTGAGCATAACCATGGTGTGAAACCACAGATCGGCTACTTCCCCTATCAGTGACGCTCGCTCTTCTTTACCCCCTTGGTAATCCTTCGCAGCCAGTAACGTCTCGGCCGCCTCCTCTGCAACTTTTTCAAGAATTTTATTGAGGCCTTTTGCGTGCAAGCTGGCCACATAGGAGCTATCTGTGCTTGCACTTTTGCGCTGTTCCAGGGTTCTGTGCAGTGCGTCGAGTACATCTGTCATGGGGCGTTCTCACTTATTTGCCACCCGTCGGTGCTTGGTGCGTAGAAAAAACAGCTGCGGCGGCCGGTGTGGCAGGCGATACCACCTTCTTGGTGGACTTTGAGGAGTACCGTATCGCCGTCGCAGTCGAGGTGAATAGCCACCAGCCTCTGTACGTGCCCCGAACTCTCACCTTTGCGCCAAAGACACTGACGCGACCGAGACCAATACACAGCGCGCTGTTCCTGTAAGGTGAGTGCCAGTGCTTCGGCATTCATCCATGCCATCATCAGTACTTCCCCGGTGGTGGCATCTTGGGCAATTGCCGGCAGCAAACCGTCAGGGTTCCAGCGCGGCTTCATTGTCTTGGGTGTGTTGGGGTCAATCATAGCGGTGGTTTCCGATTTACTGGCGACCCTGCGATAGCCATACGGACAGCAGCAGGCTAATACCTGCAATGGCAAACAGTGGCGTCGATTGTCCGCCCAAGGCGATGGCGATGAGTGCTAGGCCCGCACTTCCTGTGGCCGTATAAGCCAGGGCTTGATCGCGTCGCTTTGGGGCGTGTGTTGCGGCGCTGGGGACCGAATCGTTTTTCAAACGGGCAATGATGAGGTCAGGTAACAGCGGCAGTGTTTCAAGCCAGCTAGGTGCATCCTGTTGCAGGCGTTTAAGAATGGTTTGAGGTGCATAACGCTCGGCAAGCCAGCGCTCTAAAAAGGGCTGAGCCGTATCCCACAAATTCAGTTCAGGATATAGCTGACGACCCAAGCCCTCGATGTTCAATAGGGTTTTTTGTAGCAGTACCAACTGGGGTTGCACCGTCATATCGAAACGCCCCGCCGTGCGAAACAGCGACACCAGCATGTGCCCGAATGAGATGTCAGACAGGGGGCGTTCGAACACAGGCTCGCACAGGGTCCGCATGGCCGATTCAAATTCGGCGATGGGTGTATCGGGTGGCACCCAGCCACACTCGACATGCAGTTTGGCCACTAGCCGATAATCTTGCTTAAAAATCGCCAGTAGATTGCGTGCTAGATAGTATTGGTCGGCCTCGTCGAGCTGCCCCACAATGGCGCAGTCGACGGCAAGATAGCGCGGGTCCGCGGGGTTACTGGTGTCGACAAAGATGTTTCCAGGGTGCATATCCGCATGAAAAAAACTGTCGCGGAACACCTGAGTGAAGAAAATTTCCACACCCCGCTCGGCCAAGCGGCGCATATCCACGTCTTTTTCTCGAAGGGTTTTAATGTCACTGACGGGCACCCCGTAAATACGCTCGCTCACCATGACACGTTGGCAGGTGTGCGACCAATGCACCTCGGGTACGTACACTAACTGCCCGTCGGAAAAATTGCGTCGTAGCTGGGATGCATTAGCGGCCTCCCTGCGCAAGTCGAGCTCATCGATCAGGGTCCGTTCGTAATCCCGCGCTACTTCCACGGCTCTTAAACGACGACCCAGCGCAAAGAGGGCGTTGAAACCCAAGGCCAGTTGTTTGATTAGCCGTAGATCTTTGGCAATGGTCTTGTCGATGCCCGGGCGCAATACCTTAACAACCACTTGTTCACCGTTAGGCAAGACTGCGCTGTGAACCTGTGCCACCGAAGCGGCGGCCAACGGTGTTCGATCGAATTCGGCAAACAGGGTATCGATCGGTCCACCGAGTGATCTCTCGATGATATCGACAGCATCATCGCTCTTAAACGGCGGCACTTTATCCTGTAATAGCGCCAACTCATCAGCAAGGTCATCGGGCAGCAAATCGCGGCGCGTCGATAGTAGCTGTCCGAATTTGATAAATACTGGACCGAGCTCTTCAAGTGCATACCGTAGGCGCGCCCCTGACGGCGCTTCCGGCGCCAGCCAGCCCTTCGGGTTGATGCCAACTAGCAGCTTCAACCACAGACGACGATGCTGCTCCGGGATGAGCAGATCGAGCCGGTGCCTAACGACAACTCGGTAAACTTCAAGCAGCCTGAGTATCACTGGTCGTACTCGCGAAGTCGCTTAGCTAGCCGATGTATGCGCGACTGCAATCGATCAACACGCAATCCCAAACGTCCCACTTCCTGGTAGAAGTGCTCGAGTTCTGCGTTGGGTGGCGATAATCGGCCTTCCTCTAAAATAAACTCCGACAGCTGTCGGCGCAGGCTTTTGCCGGCGCTCTGACTCCAGGAAAAAAAGGCCCTAAGGAACTTGGCCAGTTGATGACCGGCGACATCTCCCAAGGCGTCGACCAGGGGCGCTTCCCAATCGATATCTATTTTGCTCAAGATGGCTTGCAGCGCTAGCAGCGGCGCCGTGTTACCAATGATCTCCAGCTTACTGTTGATGAGGGTCGCCGCGGGGTCATCGGCGGTAACGAGGGCTATAAAGTCTTCCGCAGAGCCCCTAACACGTGTTGAGACTGCCTCTTCACTGTACTGTTTTAGCTGCAGCTGGCCCGCTTCATCGATACTGATCGTGACGTCAATTTCAGGGCGGGTGCACTCTATGACTATGTGGGTGCCCGCCATATCCTCCAGCTCTCTAGCAGCGACGGGGGCAAGGCTTAACGCCCGGGCTACAGCTAACTCAAGTGCGCCGAGCGCCCCGGCAATAATGGCGGGATCGTGGTTCATTGTTTATCGGTTATGCCTTGATGCCGCGGTGAACCGCTACGATACCGCCGGTCATGTTGTGGTACTGGCAGTTAACAAACCCCGCGTCTTCCATCATGCTCAGTAGCGTCTCTTGATCGGGGTGTTTGCGAATCGATTCCGCCAGATAGCGATAACTCTCGGAATCGTTTGCCACCCACTTGCCCATCAGTGGTAATACTCGGAAGGAGTAGGTGTCGTAGACCTGCTCTAACACGGGATTGGTGGGTTTAGAAAACTCGAGCACCAGTAAGCGACCACCGGGCTTGAGAACCCGTTCCATTGACCGCAACGCTTTCTCTTTGTCGGTGACATTGCGCAGACCGAAGGCAATGGTGATGCAATCGATGCTGTTATCGGGAAACGCCAGCGCCTGGGCGTCACATTGCACAGTGTGCACGTTGCCGACCACGCCTTCATCAATGAGCCGATCTCGGCCTACCGCTAGCATCGACGCGTTGATATCTGCCAGTATGACCTTGCCATCGGGCCCCACAATTCGTGAGAAGCGCGCTGCTAAGTCGCCCGTGCCACCGGCTATATCGAGTACCGTTTGACCTGATCTGACTGCACTCAGTTCAATCGTGAAGCGTTTCCACAACCGATGGATACCCACCGACATCAGATCATTCATCATGTCGTAGCGGCTCGCTACCGAGTCAAAGACGCCGCGAACGAGCTGCTCTTTGTCACCGCGCTTGACGCGCCTAAAGCCAAAATCGGTGGTATCGCCGTCGGCGGATTCAGACTGTTCGCCGCGCTGATCTTGCGTACTCATATGGGATATCCCCTGCAACCTTTAGGGCAAGACAAGCGTCGTTCAGCCCTGACTCGCAGCATTGTACCCGATGCCTGCCCTCGGTATCAGGGAATGAACTGCACCACTTGTACATCGGGATCTCGGCTTGCCCCAGCGGCTGCCAGTTGCGCCAGATAGGTTTGCCACAGGGTATCTTGCTGTTCACCCAAGTGACGTAGGTACTCCCAGGTGTAAATGCCGCTGTCGTGACCGTCATCGAATACCAACTGCAGTGCATAGTGGCCCTGGGGGCGTAGCTGCTCAATGGCCACCTTACTCTTTCCCGTCTGGAGTTGCTCCTGACCCGGTCCATGACCACGAACTTCAGCGGACGGTGAATGCACCCTCAGAAATTCAGCGCTTAGCACGTAGTTGTGCCCATCATCGAAGCTCAGTTCTAACTCGCGTCGGCTGCGGGCATAGTGTATTCGGGTGGGCTTTGGCATGGCTATCGATCCTTGCGCGCTGACGATCAGAGAATAAAGCGCGATAGGTCTTGGTTTTGAACGAGATCCCCCAGGCGCTCATCCACGAACGCGGCGTCGATGGTGACTGACGTCTGTTCTAGACCGGCATCAGCCGCGCTGAACGAAATGTCTTCCAGCAGGCGCTCCATAACCGTGTGCAGACGCCGAGCGCCGATGTTTTCGGCTCGTTCATTGACTGCCCAAGCAATTTCCGCCAAACGATTGATGGCGTCATCGGTGAATTCTATCGATAGCCCTTCGGTGTCCAGCAGTGCCCTGTATTGCGCCGTCAATGCAGCTTTGGGCTCGGTCAATATGCGTCTGAAATCTTCAGGGCTCAGCGCTTGCAATTCAACACGGATCGGCAGGCGGCCCTGTAACTCGGGGATCAGGTCAGAAGGCTTGGAAAGATGAAATGCCCCCGACGCGATAAAAAGGATGTGATCTGTTTTTATGCTGCCGTGTTTAGTGGTGACGGAGCAGCCTTCGATCAGAGGCAAGAGGTCTCGTTGTACCCCTTCTCGGGACACATCAGCACCGCCGGATTCACCGCGTTTTGCCACTTTATCGAGCTCATCGATAAAAATAATGCCATTCTGTTCGGCTGCCTCCAGGGCTTCGGTTTTCAGGTCTTCCTGATTAACTAATTTGCCCGCCTCTTCTTCCCGAAGTACCTTCAAGGCTTCCTGCACAGGCATTTTCCGGGTCTTGCCGCCGCTTTTCATCGATGAGAAAAGCCCCTGGAGTTGCTGGGTCATTTCTTCCATACCCGGTGGCGCCATAATATCGACCGCCGCGCCGGTGCCGCGGGTTTCTATCTCCACTTCGCGGTCATTCAAATCCCCTTCGCGTAATTTTTTCCGCAGTACTTGTCGCGTGCCGGCGTTGGCATCATCGCGTCCCGGGGGTAACAGTATGTCGAGTAGCCGCTCTTCAGCAGCTTCCTCGGCGCGAAACTGTACCCGCTCGAAGGCGCCCTCTCGATGCATCTTGACAGACGTTTCCACCAGATCGCGGATCATCGACTCAACGTCACGACCGACATAGCCAACCTCGGTGAACTTGGTGGCTTCCACTTTAACGAAAGGGGCGTTAGCTAACTTGGCCAAGCGCCGAGCGATTTCAGTCTTGCCGACCCCGGTTGGACCAATCATTAAGATGTTTTTAGGGGTGATTTCTGCGCGCAATTCGGGCTCAAGCTGTAGTCGACGCCAACGGTTGCGCAGAGCAATTGCCACCGCACGTTTGGCTTCCCCTTGGCCCACAATATGTTGATCGAGGGCGTGAACAATTTCGCGAGGCGTCATGGTCGACATGGCTTATCCCAGTGTTTCGATAGTGTGATGATGGTTGGTGTAGACGCAGATGTCGCCGGCGATCGACAGCCCGCGTTTGACCACGTCGGGCGCGCTCAGGTCGGTTGTATCGAGCATGGCACGGGCGGCTGCCTGGGCGTAGGGCCCCCCTGAGCCAATGGCAATCAGATTATCCTCGGGCTCGATAACATCGCCATTCCCGGTAATCACCAAAGAGGTCTGGGCATCGGCAACCGCGAGCAATGCCTCCAGTCTTCGAAGTGAGCGCTCGGAGCGCCACAACTTCGCTAATTCCACCGCCGCTCGAGTCAGTTGACCCTGATACTTTTCCAGTTGCGCTTCAAACAGCTCAAACAATGTAAATGCGTCGGCGGTGCCGCCAGCGAATCCCGCTAGTACTTGATCTCGGAACAGGCGTCGGACTTTGCGCGCGTTACCTTTCATCACGGTGTTGCCCATCGATACCTGGCCATCGCCGCCAATGGCTACCACACCGTTTCGACGCACCGATAAAATGGTGGTGCCGTGGAACTGTTCCATAGTGACTCTCCTTGTCCAGCTAGAGGTGGTGATGAACGAACGTAAGTTCAAGGTGTAGCGACGCGCAACCGGTGTCGCTTAAGTGCTGCCGCTCAGTTGGGGGTTCGTTTTAACAGCAGCGTATCGATGGCCTGTTGCTCGGTCATACTGCGCGCCCGAGCTATTTTGGAGCGGCTGTCGAAGGGTCCGATATACACTCTAAACCACGTACCCGAGGCGCTATCTGTCTGTTCAATACTTGCTTCCAGACCCAGCAGCGCCAGTTCTGCCCGGCGTTGATCGGCATCGTTGCGCAAGCGGAAAGACCCCGCTTGCAACACATACTGAACCGCCTCTGCCGGGTCGTCTCGGAGTTCCGCCGGCTCCACATCGTCGGTTAGATTGAGCTCTTGATTCGGCAGTAATGTAAAGAACTTAAAGCGCGGTTCTTCGTGCTCTGGTGTTGGCTCCACATCCGGTTCATTGGCGACGGTTGCCGGCTGCGAGGTGTGTCGCCCAAACTCCCAATGTACAAAGCCAGCACCCAAGACAATGCCGGCGACGAGACCAACAAAAAACCCCACGACTTGCCCTTTGCTCAGGGTTGGCGGTCCCTCGTGTGCACCCCTGTGAGAGGCCCCAGAGCGCTTCGGTTGCTTGCGTGTGGCACTGTTACGCCGGTTGCTTGTGGCACTTTTTGTGGTGCGTGTATTGGCCATCACATACTCTCGGGCGCTGATACACCCAGTAGTGCCAACCCGTTAGCAATAACCTGACGTGTTGCCTCTAACAGAGCCAGTCGAGCGAGAGATACCTCGCGGGCGGCTTCATCAATCACTTTGTGGGCGTTGTAAAAACTGTGTAACTCGCTGGCCACATCCCGCAAATAGTTGGCGATATCATGGGGCTCCAGGCGTTGCGCTGCGCCTGCGACCACTTCTGGAAAGCGCCCCAGCGTAAGGGCCAGCGTGAGTGCTTCGGATTCTTGTAAGCAATCGAGGTGTGCAAGCCCGGCCTCTGGCGTCCAATCGCTGCCAAGCCCTAGCGCTTTTTGTTTGACGCTGCACACCCGCGCATGGGCGTATTGAATGTAGTACACCGGGTTTTCATTCGACTGGGACAGTGCCAGGTCGACATCAAAGGTCAATTGCGACGTCGCGGCTCTCGCAGACAGGAAGAATCGTGTGGCGTCGCGGCCGACCCAGTCAATAAGGTCGCGCAAGGTGACATAGCTACCGGCGCGCTTAGATAGTTTGACCTCAGCGCCGTCGCGCATCACCGTGACCATCTGGTGCAAGACATATTCAGGCCAGCCCGAGGGAATGCCCGCGTCAAGGCCCTGTAGGCCCGCTCGCACACGGGTGATGGTGCTGTGATGATCGGCACCTTGCTCGTTAATGACCCGCTCGAAACCTCGCTGCCACTTATTAAGGTGGTACGCCACGTCGGGTACGAAGTAGGTGTAGCCCCCCTCGCGTTTACGCATAACACGATCTTTGTCATCACCAAAGGCGGTGCTGCGCAACCACAGAGCGCCGGCATCCTCATAGGTGTGGCCATTGCGTTCCAGGGCAGAGACCGCCTGTTCAACAGCGCCTTCACTGTAGAGGGAGCTCTCGAGAAAATACTCGTCGAAAATCACAGCGAATGCTTTTAAATCCGTGTCTTGTTCGCGGCGTAGCCACGCCACTGCAAATTCACGGATATCGTCGAGGGCGTCGGCGTTGCCGCTTGCGGTGATCTCGCGATCGGCGGCACTAACCGACTCTTGTGCCATGAATGCATTGGCTAAATCGATGATGTAGTCGCCGCGGTAACCATCACTGGGCCAGTCCGGGTCCTCGGGGGTTTTGCCCAGTGCCCGCGCTTGAACTGAGAGTGCCAGGTTCTGGATTTGCTGGCCCGCATCGTTGTAGTAAAACTCCCGATGCACGGACCAACCGGTGGCAGTGAGCAGACGGCACAGGGAGTCACCGATTGCAGCACCTCGACCATGACCCACGTGCAGGGGTCCCGTGGGGTTGGCCGACACAAACTCCACCTGCACTTTGCGGCCTTGCCCAATATCACTCTCACCAAATTGATCACCGGCGGCCAACACATCGCGGATGGCTTGGGTATTGCTGGCTTGGCTTAAGAAGAAATTAATAAATCCAGGTCCCGCGATGTCGGTCCGGTCAATGAGCGAATTGGGAGGCAGTGCTGCCACCAACAGCGTGGCAAGCTCTCTGGGGGGGCGTTTTGCCTGCTTGGCAAGAACCATAGCGATATTTGTTGCCAAGTCCCCATGACTGGGATCTTTGGTGTGATCCAGTTGGGGCATGACCGCGGGCTTCTCGGGGAGCGTGCCATCGTCGACAAGCTTAGCGAGCGCAGTGAGTAACAGTTCTGTGAGTGCATCTTTCATGGGTAATAGGTCGGGTAGTCACTGCTGTGAGCACCTGCCAACGTGGGCTCCTCATTGTTGCATGATTTGTTGCATAGCGGCCCCAGTAATGGGCCTATTAACTTCGGGCGCGGATTATCCCTCGGGTGGCTCTGTTTTCACAGGGCAGCACGGAAAAGTGCACAATCCTAAATCGATTCAGCCGGGTCGATATCCATGGACCAGCGCAAGCCTTGGGGGGTGTTGCTGTGAACTGCTCGTTTTGCCAACTCCCGCGCCGCTTGCAGTACGAACGACCGCTGCTTACCGTGAATGATAAGATGACAGCGAAACAGGCCTGCTCGTCGCGCCATCGCAGCGGGTAATGGACCGATGAGCCGACACTGCTGTGGCTGATAGCTTTTGACGACTGACGCCAGAAAGTCCATCCCCTGTTGCAGCTGTCGGCTATCACAGCGCATCACTGCCAGCGCCCCCGATGGTGGCAGCGCCGCGTTAAGTCTGGTTTCAAGAATCTGCGTGGCTACCTCGCCATAGGGCCGCTCGAGTACCTGTTTGATGATGGGGTGTTCGGCATGTCGCGTCTGGATGAAGACTCGACCGGGTAATGTGGCGCGCCCGGCTCTGCCAGCGACTTGGGTAAGCAATTGTAAAAGGCGCTCCTCACCGCGAAAGTCGGGGCTGAACAACAGACTGTCAGCATCAATGACCCCAACACAGGTTACCTTGGGGAAGTGGTGACCTTTGGTGATCAGCTGTGTCCCCAACACCACACAGGGCTCACCGGACTCAAGTTCAAGGGCCAAATGGGTCATTGCATGGCGTCCGGTCATCGAATCGCTATCGGCCCGAATGATACGGGTACCGGGTAATAGCGATTGAAGTGCCATTTCGGTTTGCTCGGTACCCATGCCTTCACTGACTAAGCGTTTGCTGCTGCAGTCTGGACACTTAATAGGCAGTCCTTGCCGGTCATTGCAGTGATGGCAGCGCAGTGAAGGCGGCTTGCGATGCAGGGTTAGTCTCGCATCGCAGTGGATACAGCCGGCTACCCAGCCGCAGTCATGGCACATTAACGTAGGGGCGAAGCCTCTCCGATTGAGGAACAGCAGTGCCTGTTGTCCCTGTGCAAGGGTCTCTTTAACGGCGCTAACCAGAGTGGGTGATAAGCCGCCATGTAGATCAAGGCCCCGTATATCAATGACGGCCTTTGACGGTGCCAGCGCACTACCAGCTCGTTCTTTAAGTGTGTGCAGGTGATAGCGACCCTGCACGGCGTTGTACCAGCTTTCCAGACTGGGTGTTGCCGAGCCCAGCACAATGGGGCAGTCCAGTAATTGAGCGCGTTTTACAGCGGTGTCTCGACCCGAGTATCGAAAGCCGTCTTGTTGCTGAAATGACGCGTCGTGCTCCTCATCAACGATAATCAGGCCGGGGTTGTGAAGGGGTGCAAAGACCGCTGAGCGGGTGCCGATGACAATGGCGGCGCTGCCATCCCGTGCCATGGCCCAATAGCGATCTCGCTCACTATCAGCGAGCCCAGAATGGAGCACAGCGATAACGGGACCGAAGCGTTGCTCAAAACGCTGGATTATCTGCGGTGTTAAGCCAATCTCGGGCACCAGCACAAGGGCTTGTTGGCCTCTCTCAACCACATGGGCGATGCATTGCAGATAGACCTCAGTCTTGCCGCTACCCGTTATGCCGTGCAGCAGATGGCACGAAAAGTGACGCTGGATCTGGTTGATGGCGGCAATAGCTGTCGCCTGCTCTCGGGTGGGGGTTAAATGGGGTTTTATCTGTATGGATGATGGTCGCTTGATGTCACAGGCCATCACCAAATGTTTGGCTATCAGCTCTCTGACCACGGCACGGCTTACCCCGGCCTGCTCAAGGGTCTCAAAGCTTTGGGGGCCTTTTTGCAACAGACGAAGACAAAGGGCCTGTTTGGGCGCACGCCGCAATGCATGCTCTGGCAGACCCTTGCCCCGCTGATTGAGTTCGATGCCAGCTAAACCTGTGAGCGCAGGGGGCTCCCCCCGGCGCTCCCGGGGTGACAGGCCGCTAGTGACCACTTCACCCAAGGGGTAAACATAATAATGTGCCGCCCACTGCAGTAGAGCCAGCAGTTTGTGGTCAATGAGCGGAGTGGTGTCTAGGATTTCAGTGAGGGTGCGTAGTTTGTCCTGATGGTCAGAGTGTTGACTGGTGGAAAGCACCACCCCTATCACCGAGCGCCGTCCCAGTGGCACCCGGACGCGGGTGCCTGGCTGCAAAGGGCCCTCGACCGCCGTTGGTTTGGCGTAATCAAGTGCCTCAAACAAGGGCGCCGGAACCGCGCAGTGGACAATGCCATTGGCTGGCGCTGACTGAGGATCTTGGGGGGGCAATGGCGACGCTCCGGGTATGTTGGCTACGGCCAAAAAACGGCTGTGGGCATCGAGATGATACTGGATGTCGACCCCGAGTATTTGGGCTTGAATTTCATATTCGTTCTGGTACTCTTCGCGCTCTTTTTTATCGGCGTCAGTGTTCTGGCGAGGACAACACCATGAAAGCAGAGATTCATCCGCGCTACGAAGCGGTCACCGCTCGGTGCAGCTGCGGTAACGAAATCAACACCCGATCAACCATCGGCGGCGATTTCACCATTGATGTTTGTAGCAACTGCCACCCTTTCTTCACCGGAAAGCAGAAAATTGTTGATTCCGGCGGTCGTGTAGACCGTTTCAACAAGCGCTTTGCTGGCCGAAGCTTAAAGAAGTAACCTATGCACAACCGAAAAAACGCCGGCCAAGCCGGCGTTTTTTTTGTCTGTCGAACGCCTTTGAGTATATCTGATGTCGCAACAGCTCATGAAAGACGCCCTCGAGTACCACGCCTTACCGGTACCGGGAAAGATCAGCATCGAACTCTCCAAACCCGCGAGTACCCAACGGCATCTAGCCATGGCTTACTCTCCGGGTGTTGCTGAGCCTTGCTTGGAAATTGCCCGCGACCCCGCCCTCGCTTATCGATATACGGGCAAGGGCAATAGTGTTGCCGTCATCAGCAACGGCTCCGCCGTGCTGGGCTTGGGTAACTTAGGTGCTTTGCCCAGCAAGCCCGTCATGGAAGGCAAGGCGCTATTGTTCAAACGCTTTGCCGATATCAATGCTATTGACGTTTTAGTGGATACTCAGGACGTGGACACCTTCGTGACCTGTGTTCGTGCTATCGCTTGCACCTACGGTGGCATCAATCTTGAGGACATCAAAGCCCCCGAGTGTTTTGAGATTGAGCAGCGTTTACAGGCGCTCTGTGATATTCCCATTTTCCATGACGATCAGCACGGTACTGCTATTGTCACGGCGGCCGGACTCATCAATGCCCTGGCAGTACAGGAAAAGGCCCTGAGCGACGCTACTATTGTGTGCTTGGGGGCGGGTGCTGCAGCGGTGGCGTGCATGAAGTTGCTCCTTGAGATGGGCGCCGACCCCAGTCGCATGTTGATGCTCGACAGACAGGGCGTTATTCACAGTGGTCGTGAGCACCTCAGTGAGCAGAAGGCGCTGTTTGCGGTCGATACCGACAAGCGTACCCTCGAAGATGCCATGACCGATGCGGATGTCTTTATCGGCTTGTCGGGGCCCGACTTGGTGACGCAAGACATGGTGCTATCAATGGCGCCGCGGCCCGTTATCTTTGCCTGTTCAAACCCGCACCCAGAGATCCAGCGCGAGCTTGCGCTAGCCGCTAGAAGCGACTTGGTGATGGCGACGGGACGATCCGATTACCCCAATCAGGTTAATAACGTGTTGGGTTTTCCCTTTATTTTCAGGGGTGCCTTGGACGTCCGTGCGTCCACTATCAATGAGGCAATGAAAATTGCGGCGGTGCATGCGCTTGCGGAACTGGCCCGGGAGCCGGTGCCCGAGTCGGTGCTCGATGCATATAGCCTGGTCGAGCTGCAGTTTGGGCCCGACTATATTTTGCCAAAGCCCATGGACCCACGTTTGATGCCTATCATTGCTCCGGCTGTTGCCCGCGCAGCGATTGCATCGGGGGTCGCACGGGCGCCCCTCGATGAGGATTACGAGGAGCAGCTTTGGGGTGGTGTGGGCATGGGTGCCGATCGCAACTGGCGCTGAATTTCTTTTTACTAAAATAAGCCTTTGAGTTCGTCGGTGCCCAGGGGCTGCTCATCGTCGCCGGACTCGGCTGGGATGAATTCTTCCAAGAAGTATTCGAACATACTGCCGTCGGGGGCGCCTTTAACGCGCAGGCCGCTGTTGCGATCTACCCGCAGTCGCACGACGCCCGGGGGCATTGGGTCGGCTGGCAGCTCTGGTCCCAATGCCTTAGCCATGAACTCTATCCAGATGGGCAGGGCGGCGGTCCCTCCGAACTCACGTCGCCCCAACAGACTGTAATCATCGAAACCGACCCAGGCAGTGGTCGCCAGCTGGCGATTAAAGCCCGAGAACCACGCATCCCGCGGTCCATTCGTCGTGCCGGTTTTGCCCGCAATATCGCTGCGTTCGAGTACCCTTGCCCTTCGACCGGTACCCCTGCTAATCACATCACCGAGCATTGAACGCACGATGTAGGCAGCTCGCGGATCCATGACTTGCTGCGCCGGTCGAGCCGTCGACTCGGTGCTGCCACCGAGAATATCTTCCATGCGGGTTGGTTCCTCGTCGACGCGGTTACTTGGGGAGCTGCAGTCGGCGCAGGCGGTAAGTGGATCGGCCTGAAAAATAACGTCACCCTGAGCATTCTCGATGCGCTGAATGAGGTACGGCTCTATTCGATAGCCGCCGTGGC
>AACY020527684.1_pt1 | contig 16129 bp, 17 predicted proteins | sample 267378 | NCBI WGS metagenome assembly AACY02 (sample SAMN02954345, study PRJNA13694) | marine metagenome | biome: aquatic; feature: ocean; material: water; isolation source: isolated as part of a large dataset composed predominantly from surface... | reverse complement strand
AACATCCTTTTGGGCACCCAGCTTGCTGCCAAAGGCCATGATATCCCCGGCCTCACCCTCGTGGGTGTGGTGGATGGCGACCCAGACCATGATGCCATAGATTTTCGGGCGCGGGAGCGTCTCTACCAAGCCTTGGATCAAGTTGGCGGCCGCGCAGGGCGCCACCGCGAAAAAGGTCGGGTACTTGTCCAAACAAGTTGCCCCGAAGATAGCTTGTTTGGTTTTTTGGGTGAGGGCGATTTTTTAGGCTTTGCCCTGGATGAAGCCAACCGCCGAAAAAGAAACATGTTGCCCCCATTCACAAGGATGGCCGGTGTGATTTTGTCATCCGCCAAGCAGCGCGACGCTGAGGAACTTGGTTTTGCCATCGCCCGGCAGGCTCGGGCCCTACCGGTGGATGGCGCAAGCTGGATGGGCCCCGTTCCGGCGCCCATGAGCATGTTGCGCGGGCAAAGTCGTTGGCGTGGGTTGGTGCGTGCCAAAGGGCGTGATGAATTGGAAAAAGCCCTGGCTGCTTGGGTTTTGCCGCTGAAAGTACCCGCTGGGGCACGTGTTGATGTGGATGTCGACCCGCAATCTTTTTATTGATGCGACTTAAGGTTGGGGCTTCCTTGCTTGCCGGTCGCAAATCCCTGTGCTAACCCCCTTCTCGATCCGGTTTGGGATGTTCGTCCCACAGCAATTTTCTTCTGGGTCTCTCGATGGCTCTGGGCATTGTACCGCCTGAGCGTAGTTGAGGGGTCTCTGGTTACCGCGGAGGGTTTGGTGGCAAGCACGTCTGTCGTACATGGAGCGAGCGGGCGCTATGCTTCTGCATTGTTCGAGTTGGCTCGTGACGCCAATCTTTTGGACAAGGTGGAAGCTGACCTGAAAGATCTACGTGATCTTTTGGACAACAACAGCGACTTTGCTCTTTTCTGTCTCTCATCAGCTATCGATAACGACAAAAAGTCGAATGTTGTCGGTAAGGTTGGTGAGAAAGCCGGTTTTCAAGATTTAACGGTTAAGTTTTTGGGCCATGCCGCATTACGTGGTCGCTTAACCCTGTTGCGCAAAATGATCCGTGATTTCATGACGCTGATGGACAACTTCCGCGACGAAGCGGTTGCCGAAGTCACCAGCGCCGTGGCCCTGACCACTGCCCAATCCGACGAGCTCCAGGCAAAGCTGAAGGCAAGCCTTGGTCGTGACGTTCGTATTGAAGCACGTGTTCAGCCCGAACTGCTTGGCGGAATGGTCGTGCAGGTGGGCTCCCGACTGATCGACACGTCGATCGCTAATCAACTCACTCAACTTCAACGTAACCTGAAAGAGGCACGCTGATGGATATCCAGGCCGCTGAGATTTCAGCAATCCTTAAGGAAGAAATCAAAAATTTTGGTGAACAAACAGAAGTGGCCGAGGTAGGTCAGGTTCTGTCCGTTGGTGACGGTATTGCCCGCATCTACGGTCTCGACAATGTTGAGGCCGGCGAGCTGGTTGATTTCGCCGACGGCACGAAGGGCATGGCCCTGAACTTGGAAGAGGACAATGTCGGTGCCGTGATCTTCGGTTCTGATGCCGGTATTCGCGAAGGCGACACGGTTCGCCGTTCTGGTTCCATTGTGGATGTTCCTGTCGGCCGCGGCATGCTCGGCCGTGTTGTTGATGCCTTGGGCAACCCCATCGATGGCAAGGGCCCAATCGAGGATGTTACCCGCCGCCGCGTTGAGGTGAAGGCGCCCGGCATTATCCCACGCAAATCCGTGCATGAGCCCATGCAGACCGGTTTGAAGGCCATTGATGCCTTGATCCCGGTTGGTCGTGGCCAGCGCGAATTGATCATTGGCGACCGCCAGACCGGTAAGACCGCTGTTGTGCTTGACACATTCTTGAACCAAAAGCCGATCAATGAAGGCGATGACGAGTCCAAGAAATTGTACTGCATCTATGTTGCGGTTGGTCAGAAGCGTTCCACCGTTGCTCAATTTGTGAAGTCTTTGGAAGAGCGTGGCGCTTTGGAATATTCCATCGTTGTTGCAGCCACTGCTTCGGATCCAGCGCCGATGCAGTATTTGGCTCCTTATGCCGGCGCAGCGATGGGCGAGTTCTTCCGCGATAACGGCATGCATGCCCTGATCGCTTTTGATGACCTCACCAAGCAGGCTGTGGCTTATCGCCAGATGTCCCTGTTGCTTCGTCGTCCGCCTGGACGTGAAGCTTTCCCTGGTGATGTTTTTTATCTCCACTCACGGCTTCTCGAGCGTGCCGCGAAAATGGGTGACGAAGCTGGCAATGGCTCATTGACTGCCCTTCCAATCATTGAAACCCAGGCTGGTGACGTTTCGGCGTTTATTCCCACCAACGTGATTTCTATCACCGATGGTCAGATCTTTCTTGAAACAGAACTTTTCTATCAGGGTGTTCGTCCCGCGGTGAACGTTGGTTTGTCCGTTTCTCGTGTGGGGTCAGCGGCCCAGATCAAGGCCATGAAACAGGTTGCTGGTTCCATCAAGTTGGAATTGGCCCAATATCGCGAAATGGCTGCGTTTGCCCAGTTTGGTTCCGACCTTGATGCATCCACCCAGAAACTTCTGAACCGTGGTGCGCGCTTGACCGAATTGCTGAAGCAAAATCAGTATTCACCATTGAAGGTCGAAGAGCAGGTTGCCGTGATCTATGCTGGTGTGCGTGGTTTCCTCGACGAGATCCCAACCAAAGATGTTGTTCGTTTTGAGCAGGGCTTGGTCGAAGATCTCCGCAGCAACCATGGCGCTTTGCTTGATCAGATCCGCACGGACGGCAAGTTGACCGATGACATCGAAGACAAGCTGAAATCAGCGCTTGATACCTTCGTGGCCTCTTTCGCTTGATATTGGGAGCCTGATCGATGCCAAGCCTCAAGTCGCTCAAAATTCGGATTGCGAGCGTCAAGTCGACGAGAAAAATCACCCAGGCCATGAAAATGGTTGCGGCGGCTAAGCTTCGTCGTGCCGAGGTGGCCGTGGCCGCGGCGCGCCCATATTCCGAGCAATTTGCGGCGGTCATTCGCCGGCTTAATGCTGCCATGGATGCCGGTTCTGAAGTTCCTGCCATGTTCGGTGGTACAGGTTCCGACCATCGTCATCTTTTGGTCGTGATGACGGGCGAGCGTGGTTTGTGTGGTGGTTTCAACTCCAACATTGTGAAGTTGGCACGCCATGCCATTGCTGATCTTCAGGCCGAAGGTAAGGAAGTAAAAATCCTCACCGTTGGCAAGAAGGGCTATGACCAATTGCGTCGTGAATTTGGTGGCTTGATCATTGATCACATGGAATTTCGTGATGTGCGTCAGGTTGGCTTCACTGAGGCCCAACAAGTTAGTGCGAAGGTGACTGAATTGTTTGAGGCCGGCGAAATTGACGTTGCTCGTCTGTTCTACGCACAATATCAGACGGTCATGACCCAGGTGCCCACCGATCTCCAGCTTCTACCTGTGGAAGCCCCTGAGGAGGACACCAGTGAAGGTGCCGTTTACGAATTTGAGCCAAGTGCCGTAGAAATCCTGGATGTGGTGTTGCCACGTTACGTGTCCGGGTTGATCTTCAACGCCTTGCTTGAAAATGCTGCCTCCGAGCAGGGTGCGCGGATGACCTCCATGGACAGCGCCACCCGAAATGCGGGCGACATGATCGACCGCCTGACCCTGGAATACAACCGGGCCCGTCAGGCTGCCGTGACGAACGAATTGATTGAGATTATTTCCGGCGCCGAGGCGCTTTAACTTTTAGGCTGAAAGCAAACGGGCCGCGGCCCATTAGCGAAGAGGGATGACAAGAGCATGAGCAGCAACATCACCGGACGCATTACCCAGGTTATTGGCGCCGTTGTCGACGTCCAGTTTGAGGGGCATCTTCCTGCGATCTTCAACAGCTTGGAGACCGATAATAACGGTCAAAAGCTGGTTCTCGAGGTTGCCCAGCACCTCGGTGAGAACACCGTTCGCACCATCGCCATGGACGCCACTGAAGGCCTAAAACGTGGCCAGGAAGTTCGTGACACAGGCGAGGCCATTCAGGTGCCAGTTGGTAAGCAGGTTCTTGGACGCATCATGAACGTGACCGGTGAGCCGATCGATGAGCGCGGCGGTATCAACAGCGAGACACGTTGGCCGATCCACCGCGAAGCACCAGAATTCGTGGAGCAGTCCACCGAAGCCGAGGTCCTTGTAACCGGCATTAAGGTGATCGACCTCCTCGCCCCTTACGCCAAGGGTGGTAAGATTGGCCTGTTCGGCGGTGCCGGCGTGGGCAAGACCGTGTTGATCATGGAATTGATCAACAACATTGCTAAGGCCCATGGTGGTTATTCTGTGTTCGCCGGCGTTGGTGAGCGTACCCGTGAAGGTAACGACCTCTACCACGAAATGATCGAATCCAAGGTGATCGATCTTGACGGTGAAAATTCAAAAGTGGCCCTCGTTTATGGTCAGATGAACGAGCCTCCCGGAGCCCGTGCCCGTGTGGCCCTGTCTGGTCTGACCCAGGCTGAATATTTCCGTGACGAAGAAGGCCAGGATGTTCTCTTCTTCGTGGACAACATCTTCCGCTTTTCTCAGGCTGGGTCTGAGGTGTCTGCACTTCTCGGACGTATTCCATCTGCTGTGGGCTACCAGCCAACATTGGCGACTGACATGGGTGCCTTGCAGGAGCGGATCACCACCACATCTAAGGGTTCCATCACATCTGTTCAGGCCGTCTACGTGCCTGCGGATGACTTGACCGACCCTGCACCAGCAACAACCTTTGCCCACCTCGATGCGACCACGGTTTTGAACCGTTCGATTGCGGAACTTGGTATCTACCCGGCCGTTGACCCGCTTGATTCCACGTCCCGGATTCTTGACCCACGCGTTGTTGGTGACGAGCATTACCAGGTTGCCCGTGAGGTTCAGTCCACCTTGCAGCGTTACAAAGCCCTGCAGGACATCATTGCAATTCTCGGGATGGATGAACTTTCCGAAGACGATAAGCTCATCGTGGCCCGTGCGCGTAAGATCCAGCGTTTCCTTTCACAGCCATTCTTCGTGGCCGAAGTATTCACTGGTTCCCCAGGCAAGCTTGTGAACCTGGAAGACACCATCAAGGGTTTCAAGGGCCTTTGCGCCGGCGAATATGACCACATGCCTGAGGCGGCGTTCTACATGGTCGGCAACATGGAAGAGGCCATCGAAAAAGCCGAAAAGCTGGCCAAAGACGCCGCCTAATAGGCTTGAGACGTAGGGGAGAGCCAACAAATGGCTGATAAGCTTAAATATGCCATCGTTTGCCCGACGGAAAAGGTTGCTGAGGGTGAAGCCCACATGGTGGCCGTTCCTGGGAGCGAAGGTGATTTTGGTGTGTTGGCCGGCCATGCGCCCTTCCTCACCACCATCGGTTCAGGCTTTGTTTCGATTGAAGATGGCGCCAACAAAGAATTGGTTCATGTTCGTGGTGGTTTTGCCGAAGTTAACCATGCCGGGCTTTCCCTCGTTGTTGAAGGCGCGGTGCGCCTCGCCAATGCCAACCGGGATGCCCTGCAGGCACGCATCAATGAGCTTTCCGAGGCAATTGGTGCCGTGGGTGATGATGTAGCCCGTAAAAGCCCGCTTGAGGCCGAACGGACTGCATTAGAGGATGTTTTGGGCCGTCTTTAATACGGCCTAATCCTTGACAAGCCTGACGCCGTGGGCATATACGGCGATCTTTCAATTCGTAAAGCCGAGTTCAGGTTGGTGTGATGTACGCAGTAGTAACAATTGGCGCAGAGCAATTGCTTGTGCAAGAAGGCCAGGAATTCCTGGTTCAGAAAATCGAGGGTGAAGATGGTTCCAAGGTAGAATTGGACCGGGTAAGCCTCTTTTCTGATGGTAAGGCAAGCAAGGTTGGCGCGCCATTCATCGATGGCGTGAAGGTAACCGCCACCATCGTTGGCCAAGAGCGTGGCGAACACATCATTGTGTTCAAGAAGCGTCGCCGTCAGAATTCCCGTCGTCGCAACGGACATCGTCAGGAACTGACGCGCGTCCGCATCGAAAATATTGTCGCTTGAAATTAGGATAACAAACCCATGGCCCACAAAAAAGCAGGCGGTTCCTCCCGCAACGGTCGCGACTCAGAATCCAAACGCCTCGGCGTGAAAAAATTCGGTGGTGAATCTGTGATCCCTGGCAACATTATTGTTCGCCAGCGTGGCACGAAGTTTCATCCAGGTGACAATGTTGGCATTGGCAAAGACCACACCTTGTTTGCCCTTACTGAAGGTAAGGTGAGCTTTAAGGTGGGTCGTTCGCGCCGGATGTTTGTTTCTGTGGACAACGTCTGATCCATCTTCACCGGATGGTTTTGTTCAAGCACCGGTTTCCCGATGGGAACCGGTGTTTTTGTTTGAAGGTATGCAATCATGCAATTTCTTGATGAAGCCCGCATCTACGTCAAAGCAGGCAATGGTGGCGCTGGATGCGTGAGCTTTCGTCGTGAGAAATTCGTGGAATTTGGCGGCCCTGACGGTGGCGATGGCGGCAAGGGTGGCGATGTCTGGTTGGTCGCCAGCGCCAATTTGAACACATTGATCGATTATCGTTTCTCGCAACATTTTAAGGCAGAAACCGGCATTCACGGCATGGGCCGCAACAGAACCGGTGCCACAGGTGGCGACTTGGAGTTGGTGATGCCCATGGGCACCCAGATCTATGATTTTGATACCGGCATCATGTTGGCGGATCTGACCGAGGATGGTGCGCGCGCCTGTATTGCCCGTGGTGGACGCGGGGGCCTGGGCAATGCTCATTTCAAAACCTCAACAAACCAAGCGCCGCGCACGGCGCAAAAGGGTGAACTGGGTGAGGAACGCACCCTGGTCTTGCAGCTGAAAGTGATGGCCGATGTTGGCTTGGTGGGTTTACCCAATGCCGGGAAGTCGACCTTTTTGGCTGCCGTGTCACGCGCCCGGCCAAAAGTGGCTGATTATCCGTTCACCACGCTTCATCCACATCTCGGCATGGTTTATTTGGATGAACAGGAGCGCGTCTTTGCCGATATCCCCGGACTGATTGAGGGTGCTGCTGAGGGCGTTGGGCTTGGGCATGAATTTTTGCGTCATATTGAGCGTTGCCAGTCGCTCCTACATCTGGTCGATATCAATGCCGAAAGCCCCGACGAAGATTACAACACCGTCCGGGGTGAATTGGCAGCCTATGGCGCAGGGCTCGAAGAAAAGCCGTTTGTGGTGGCGCTCAATAAGGCGGATGCGGTGGATGAGGAAACGGCAAAGATGGTCGCCGATGATTTTTATCAGAAGACATCTGTTCGTCCCCATGTCATATCTGGCCTGGCGGGTCAGAATACCGATGGCCTGGTACGTGACATCTGGGCCCTGGGGCAGGATGAGGATGCATGGACCTGAAAGATATTCTTCAGAAACCTTGTCGGGTTGTCGTTAAAATTGGCTCGAGTCTTCTCGTTGATCCGGAAAGCTTGCACATACGTGAGGCATGGCTCAGTGGGCTGGCCAACGATATTTCCAAACTTCGGGACGCAGGACATGAGGTTGTTGTGGTGTCATCTGGAGCCATTGCCATTGGGCGTGGCCAGGTGCGTGATGAAGGGCGTTGGCAATTGCGTCATGCCCAGGCAGCAGCTGCCATAGGCCAGATTGGCTTGGCTGGCGCCTGGGCCAGCAGCCTAGGCGAGGAAGGATGCCACACGGCGCAAATTCTTCTCACCCTCCAGGACACAGAAGAGCGCCGGCGTTACCTTAATGCCCGGGACACCCTGGCCACATTGCTTGAGTCTGACGTGGTGCCCGTCATCAATGAAAATGACACCATCGCCACCGAAGAAATACGATTTGGCGATAATGATCGTTTGGCCGCCAGGGTTGCGGCAATGATGGAAGCCGACCTTCTGGTGTTGTTGTCGGACATTGATGGCTTTTATGATCGGCCACCCCATCTGGAAGGCGCCCAACATATTCCCGTGATTGAACAGGTGTCAGAAGAAATCCGCGCCATGGCAGGCGCCTCTGGCGCTTTGGGTTCCGGCGGTATGGCGACCAAGCTTGATGCAGCAGAGATCGCATGTCAGGCGGGTTGTGCCATGGTGATTGGTCTTGGCGTCAACGACCACCCCCTGACCGCATTAACCCGGGATGCCCGGCATACCATATTCCGACCGACCTCGGATAAGCAGGCAGCGCGGCGTGCCTGGATTCAAGGGAGCCTGGCACCAAAAGGTCATGTGGTTGTTGATGATGGGGCTGTCAGGGCCTTGGCTGATGGGCGCTCTTTATTGGCTGTGGGCATCATCAGCGCAGAAGGCCATTTTCTGCGGGGTGATAGCCTTGAGGTGCGTGCAGAAGATGGACGGTTGCTTGCTGTCGGCCTCGCCGGATATGATGTTCACGACGTGCAACGTATTATCGGTAAACACAGCCATGAAATCGCGGTTATTCTTGGGCCCGGCCAGCGGGGCGCCGTGATCCATCGTGATCATTTGGTTTTAAAAAAATAGAGGCGCAGATGGAGAGCAACGACCTGCATATGCAGATGTTGAACATGGGCAAGAAAGCCCGTGCGGCCATGACTGAGCTGGCCAACATGGATGATGCCCGGAGATCTCTGGCCATTGGTAAGGCAGCCTTATCTCTGCGCAACCATCATGAAAAAATTCTCGAGGCCAACCAGCGTGATGTGGATGCAGCCCTTGCCAAGGGGCTTGCGGCCGCCCTGGTCGACAGACTTCGTTTGGACGTCCAGCGCATTGAGTCCATGGTGGCGGGGCTCCAGGCCATCGCCCAACTGCCAAATCCTGTTGGTCGGGATTTGGGCCAATGGACAAGGCCTAATGGTTTGGCCCTGCAACGTATTTCCGTGCCCCTTGGCGTGATTGGGATTATTTACGAATCCCGCCCCAATGTGACCGCCGATGCAGCCGGGCTATGCCTGAAATCAGCCAATGCCTGCATTTTGCGGGGGGGAAGCGAAAGCATCCACTCCAACAAAGCCATCCATGAATGTTTGGTGGAGGGCCTGGCCCAGGCCGGGGTGAGCGCCGATGCGGTGCAACTCGTGCCCACGACTGACCGGGCGGCCGTGGGTCATATGTTGGCAGATATGGGTGGCCTTATTGATGTGATCGTGCCCCGTGGCGGCAAAAGCCTGGTGGAACGGGTGCAGCAGGAGGCCCGCGTGCCGGTCTTCGCGCATCTCGAAGGTATTTGCCACAGTTATGTTCATGAAGCTGCGGACATGGCTAAGGCGCTTGCCGTTGTCTTTAATGCCAAGATGAGGCGAACAGGGATTTGCGGTGCCACGGAAACATTGTTGGTGGATGAGGCGATTGCAGGCGAATTTTTGCCCCAAATATCCGCCCGTTTGGCAGATGCTGGTTGCGAGTTGCGTGGTTGCCCAAGGGCCTGTGCCATCACTGCGATGAAGGAAGCCACCCCAGAAGATTGGGACACGGAATATCTTGCCCCTATTTTGTCCATCCGGGTGGTTGATGGCCTCGCAGAAGCCATTGCCCATGTTCAAAAACATTCATCAGGCCATACTGAGGCCATCATCACCGAGAATGAAAAAGCTGCAGAATCCTTTCTTGCGCAGATCGACAGCGCGATTGTGATGCATAATGCTTCAACCCAATTTGCCGATGGCGGTGAGTTCGGCTTCGGCGCAGAAATAGGTATTGCCACCGGCCGCATTCATGCCCGTGGTCCCGTGGGCGTGGAGCAACTCACATCGTTTAAATACCAGGTTCGTGGCCAAGGTCAGGTTCGTCCCTGATGGCACTTCCCTGTCATAAACGGTTGCCCATTACCGGCAATATGAAAGTCGGGATTTTGGGGGGGTCTTTCAACCCAGCCCATGATGGCCACTTGCAGATGAGTCATCTCGCATTGCGCAAATTGGGCCTTTCTCGCGTGATATGGATGGTGTCACCGCAGAACCCACTTAAGTCAAAGTTGGGGATGGAAGGATTTGAAGATCGGTTTCATTCGGCATCTTCTGTGGCAGATGATCCCAGAATTATCGTGAGTGATTTTGAACATGTCATGAGGTCACCTTTTACCGCCCGTTCTTTGGCTCATCTGTCCATGATCCATCCAGGCATCAAATTTGTCTGGTTGATGGGGGCGGATAATCTTCAAGGGGTGCATCGCTGGGATCGTTGGACCCATATCTTCGATTTGTTTCCCGTGGCTGTGGTGGCTCGGCCCGGCTATCAGCATCCGGCGGCATTTTCCAAGGCGGCGCGTCGCTATGGCCAACATCGCATTGATGAGCAGGATGCAGGTCAAATTGCCAACATGCCGGCACCGGCCTGGGTTTATCTCCGCACCATGCTTAACCCAGTATCGTCCACATCGATCCGGAAGCTTGCCGAAGGTAAGGGCCAGCGCTGGCCGGAACTGAAGCAAAAATGACCAGAATGAGGCTTGAAGTTAGATTTTTTATGATCTGTCAAAAAGCTGTTATACTTTTAGCGAAACCTAGTGATGCGGAATGGTTCGCGAATCATCACCGGCCACTTGGTTTGGTGACCATTTAGAGAGGAGCAAAAGCTGACCCTGCAACTTGCGGCTGCCCATACCAGCCCTGAAACAACGTTTCGTATGGAACCCGACGCCCTGCGCGATCTTACCGTTGCCTCACTTGAGGATGATAAGGCCGAGGATCTTGTGATCATCGATTTGCGGGGAAAAACCTCCATTGCCGATTACATGGTGATCGCGTCCGGCCGTTCCGAGCGCCACCTCACATCATTGGCGCAGCATTTGATTGAAAACCTCAAGAAAGAGGGCATGAAGTCAGTGCGTTCCGAAGGTGAAAAAAGCGGTGAATGGGCCTTGATCGATGCTGGCGATGTGTTGGTGCATATCTTCAAGCCGGAGATCCGTAGCTTTTATAATTTGGAAAAGCTCTGGGACAACATTCCCGAAGAGGTTGCTGCCGCCGGTTAAGCTGGTCTCAGGGCAGTTTTTGGGAAGATGGAATTAAAAATCAGTGCCATCGGCCGGCAGGGTCGCGATGGCATCGGTAGTTTTTTTGACGAATATCGTGGGCGTTTTGATGCGCAAGCCAGGAATCTTGGCTGGCGCAGCCTTCAGTTTGAGGCCCGGGATATCAAGCCGGCCAACTGCGATAAAGAACGCGCTTGGCTGATGGCGCAATGTGATGGGGCAGGGCTCATCATCGCGTTGGATGAGCGAGGCAAAGACCTCTCATCTTTGGCCTTTGCCGACCGATTGAAATCCCACGCGGAATCGGGTCACGGCCATGTGCAGTTTTTGATTGGCGGTGCGGAAGGTTTGGGCGATGAATTGCGGGCCCGTGCCCATTTGTTGTTGTCCATGGGGCGCATGACATGGCCCCATGAAATGGTGCGGGTCATGCTGGCAGAGCAGATATTCCGGGCGGCATGCATATTGTCCAACCACCCATATCATCGTGATGGCTGACCCAACTAATGGGTGACATTGGCCGCATCCGAGGGTAGATAGCGCGAGGATCAAAGGGAGGCACAAATGACCATTCTGCGTTGGGCAAAACGTATCATCTTGATGTTGTTGTTGCTCTCGGGCCTTTTGGTTCTTGATTACATGTTGCCCAATGGACGGCTGGTTCATGTGGTGGGCACCGAGGTCAAAAGAGTCAGCCAGCAGATGAATGGCGAAGAACAGACCAGGGATGTGTATTTCATTGCGGCTGATGATATCGAAGGCAGCACCACAAGGGTCTACCGCAACGAGGATGCGTGGCTTTACTTGTTCAAGATTAATTCCGCGGACATTCAAGGCCAGGCCCAGTCATTGGCACAGGATGTTGCCAAGTCACCTGCCATTCTTCGCTATTATGGCTACCGCCTGCAGCTTTTCTCAATGTTTCCCAATGTCCTCACCCTGGAGCGTGCTGAGGCTGGTGACCAATACACACCCTGGCTTCGGTATGTGGGCTTTGGCATTTTTGGCTTTGTTGTGCTGCTTTTTGTGTTCCGGTTCCGTTATTTCGTTTTTGATTAATTTGCCGTCCGCATTGCCAGCAAGTCAGCACATCTCTTAAGGCATTCTATCGACCTCCTGCCACGAAAGCCTTTTGCTATGTCTTTGCTCTTCAGGCCCCTTTGTCACCTTGTTGCTTTTGTGTTCATTTCGGCCATGCCAGCCATGGCATCGGATGGTCTCGATACTGGCGACACGGCATGGGTGACGGCGGCCACGGCTTTGGTGTTGTTCATGACCTTGCCAGGCTTGGCACTTTTTTATGCGGGCCTTGTTCAGCCGCGAAATGTTTTGTCCGTCCTGATGCATTGTTTTGCGATTGCCTGCCTCAGCAGCATTTTGTGGTTTTTGTTGGGTTACACCATTGCCTTTGGTGAGGTTGGTCATGGTTGGTGGGGCGGCTTGGAGCATGCTTTTCTGGCGGGGATTGGCTTAGAAAGCCTGGCTGGGACCATTCCCGAAAATCTTTTCGCAGCCTTTCAGATGACATTTGCCATCATTACCCCCGCCCTTGTTGTAGGCGCATTTGTTGAGCGTGTGCGGTTTTTGCCTGTGCTTATCTTCTCAGGCTTTTGGTTGTTGTTGGTTTATGCGCCAGTCACCCATTGGGTCTGGGGCGGTGGCTTTTTGGCCGAAATGGGCGTTCGTGATTTTGCCGGCGGTATTGTTGTTCATGCCACTGCAGGCATGGCGGCCCTGGCTTTTGCCCTTATGCTGGGCCCTCGGCGAAATTTCCCCCAAGGCTTACAGCCACCCCATTCGCCCATTCTCACCATGATTGGTGCCTCGATGCTGTGGGTTGGATGGTTTGGCTTCAATGGTGGATCGGCGCTCGGCGCCAACGGAAATGCGGCTTCGGCATTGATGGCAACCCATCTTGCGGCAGCCACGGCATCCCTGGTCTGGATGGTGATTGAATGGGTGAAGTTCGGCAAGCCATCCTTGGTGGGCATCGCCACGGGCATGGTGGCAGGTCTTGCGACCGTGACACCTGCTTCAGGCTTTGTTGGCCCTTTGGGTGGAATCATTCTCGGCGCATTGGGTGGCTATGTTTGTTACCTGGCCGTGGAATTGGTCCGCATGAAGTTGCGCATCGATGACAGTCTTGATGTGTTTGCGGTCCATGGTGTGGGTGGTATTCTTGGCTCATTATTGCTGCCCGTCATGGCCATGCCGGTTCTCGGTGGTTTCGGGGCTATGGATCACATTTTGCGTGATGTTGGTATTCAAGCCTATGCTGTCTTGGTGACATTGATTTGGACCGGTGTGTTCAGCTTTGGTATTCTTTATGCCATCAAGCTGTTGATGCCGTTGCGGGTCCATGAAGAGGATGAATTTGACGGCTTGGACATCACCCAACATGGCGAACGTGGGTATCACGGGGGGTAAGCATGTCTGATGGTGGTGGGTTGAAATTACAAAGAATCCGCCGTCGTTCTCTGGCATTACTGTCCTGGCGTGCCCGACCATTTGGTTTGTCGCGGATGTTGGTGCTCGCCCTCATCCTGCTTTTGTTTTTAACCTATTTTGACCAAGTAAGCTTACAGACAGTTCTCGTGGGGCTTGGATTCTTTGTCCTGGCAGCCATCACAATAAGGCTAGACCAGCGCCGTTATCTCCGTCGTATGCGGCGGTTTGCCAACACCCGTAAAGCCCTGTCGGAACAATTGCTTCGTGCCGACGTGCAAATCACCGACTTTGCCGAAATATTTTCCGGCATTCATGATGCCATTTTGCTGCTTGATCGAAGGTTGAACATTTTGATGGTGTCTGGCACCGCGAGGCAGCTTTTCCCATCTGCCTTATCCGGGATTCCATTTGCCAATGCCGTACGCCATCCCGTGGCGTTGAGGGTTGTTGAGTCAGCCATCCTAGATGACGTGACATTGGGTGACGAATATCGTGTGAGCACGCCCGTGGAGCGCGAGTTGCGCATTGAGGCACGACCCTTCCGAACCCGAAACAAAGCGACTTATATCCTGGTCTCTGTTTTTGACCTCACCGAACAGCATAAGCTCGCCCAACTACGCAGCGACTTTATTGCCAATGCGTCCCATGAACTAAAGACCCCGTTGACGGCGCTTATTGGTTGTTTGGAAACTTTGGACGAAATGGCCGATGAGAAAAACGAAATCCAGACGAAATTTTTGAACATGGGCCTTGAGCAAGCCAGCCGAATGCAGGGGCTTGTCCTGGAACTTCTTTCTCTAAGTCAGGTGGAAATGCAGGAGCACCGTCCGCCGGCCACCATGATCAACCTCACCGAAATCATCCATGATGTTGTCCATTCTTTGCAGGAACGTTCGGAGCAAGCTCGTATCACTATTCTGGATCAATTGCCTGCTTCCTTGCTCGTGGTTGGTGACCAACGTCAAATGAATCAGGTTTTTGTAAATCTCATCGAAAATGCCATCAAATATGGACGAGAAGGCGGGCAGGTGGTGGTTTCCGTGTCCGAGGAACCAGCGCCAAGATCAGGCATGGTTGGGGTGGCGGTTGCGGATAATGGCATCGGAATTGCGCGCATGGATGTGCCGCGCCTGACCGAAAGATTTTACCGGGTCAGCCATGGTAAATCTGGCACAGGTTTGGGCCTGGCGATCGTGAAGCATATTATCTCCAGACATCGGGGGCATTTAACCATTGGCTCGCAACCAGGTCAGGGAAGTGTGTTCACGGTTTGGTTGCCATCTGGCTCAACAAGTGAAAAAGATGTCTAAACAAGGCCTGTCGCACAATTTTGTCATAAAAGTGTCACAATACTATCCTATGCCATCCCAAGCGACGTAATAAGGCGTCGTCCGACTCTCAATTTTGGAGAAGACATATGTTCGTAAAGTCACTTGGTATCGCTGCTGTTGTTGCAGCTGGTATTGCTGGCGCTGCTGAAGCTCGCGACCAGATCCGCATCGTTGGTTCTTCCACGGTGTTCCCATTCGCCACCAAGGTTGCTGAAACCTTCGGTCGCCAGGGTACTTTCAAGACCCCAGTTATCGAATCAACCGGTTCCGGCGGCGGCATGAAGCTGTTCTGCGCTGGCGTAGGCGTTGATACCCCAGACATCACCAATGCTTCTCGTAAGATCAAAGACGGTGAGAAGCAGATGTGCAAAGAAAATGGCGTCACCGACATCACCGAAGTTGTGATCGGTTTTGACGGCATCGCATTTGCCAACTCAAAGTCTGGGCAGAAGATCGATATTTCCAAGAAAGACCTCTTCATGGCCCTCGCCGCTGAAGTTCCTGTCGATGGCAATGTTGTTGCTAACCCATTCCAGAACTGGAATGAAATCAACCCAGCCCTTCCTGCCAACAAGATCGAAGTGCTTGGCCCGCCCCCAACATCTGGTACACGTGACGCATTCGTAGAACTCGTCATGGAAGCCGGTGCTGAAGAAGCTGGTGTTGACGATAGCCTTGGCAAGAAGCTCCGTGAAGATGGCGCTTACATCGACGCTGGTGAGAACGACAACTTGATCGTTCAGAAGCTCGAAGCCAACCCAAATGCTTTCGGCATCTTCGGTTTCTCTTTCCTCGAAGAAAACTCTGACAAGGTTCAGGGCGCAACCATCGAGGGTGTTGAGCCAACATTCGAAAACATTGCTTCTGGCGAGTACGGCGTATCCCGTTCTCTTCAGTTCTACGTGAAGAACCAGCACATCGGTGCCGTACCTGGCATTTCCGAGTTCGTGTCTGAATTCACCAACGAAGGCACCTGGGGCACCGATGGTTACCTCGTAGACATCGGCTTGATCCCGCTTCCTGAAGCTGATCGTAAGGCCGCTTCCAAGGCTGCCCAAGAGCATGCCAAGATGGCTCTCTAATATTGTTTGGAGGGGTGTTTGACACCCCTCCATTCTTTTAAAAATTTATTTAAGTTGTTTTAAAAAGTGGGGGCTTAGGACATGGGTCTTTTGCTAATCGTGGCGGTGGTTATTGCTGCCGCATTTTATTTTGTCGGTAAAAATGCTGCGAATTCAAACCGCGCATCGGCCGACGGCACCATCCCACATTCTTTGCCCGGTTATCACGGGACCTATGCCGCTTTGATGTCTTTTGAGGTTGCCATTGTGGTTGGCATCATCGTTGCCGCTGTCCGGGCCTCTTTGGGCCTTGGTTTCGACGGTCCACTC